>Ga0299906_10001987_pt1 | contig 17261 bp, 8 predicted proteins | sample RVTome_14_FD_200259 | JGI IMG/M metagenome (GOLD analysis project Ga0299906, IMG submission 200259) | Soil microbial communities from uranium-contaminated site in the Upper Colorado River Basin, Wyoming, United States - RVT145D125 (version 2) ...
GCCATCTGGAACCTCACCCCCCCGGTGAACCATCCGGCGCGCACCGCCGAGCGCGTGGCCATGCTCGACCATCTCTCGGAAGGCCGCTTCGAGTTCGGCACCGGGCGGGGCAGCTCCAGCACCGAGTTCCAGGGCTTCGGCATTCCCGACGGGGACACCACCCGCTCGATGTGGGACGAGTCGCTGCGCGAGATCCTGCGCATGTGGAAGACCGACCGGTACTCGTACGACGGCACGCACTTCTCGATGCCCGAACGCAACGTCCTCCCGAAGCCCTGGTCCAAGCCCCACCCGCCCTTGTGGGTGGCGTGCGGCAGCCCGTCGACCTTCGAGAAGGCGGCGCGGCTCGGCCTCGGGGCCCTCTGCTTCAGCCTCGGCTCGCCCAAGGACTTCGAGCCGCTCATCAAGGTGTACAAGGACAACATCCGTCACGCCGAGCCGATCGGCGACTACGTCAACGACAACGTGGCCTGCGTGACCGCACTGGTCTGCGACGAAGACGGCCGTACGGCCCGTGACGTCGCCTGCGGGATGGGGACCGGCTACCACACCAGCCTCGTCTTCCGGTATCTCGACACCTTCCCGAAGCCGGCCGGCGTCCCCGACTGGCCGCAGCTCATCCCCGAACCGACCCCGGCACAGATGGACGAGCGCATCGCGTCGGGCCAGCGCATCGTCGGCGACCCGGACGAGTGCGCCGCCGCCGTCCAGAAGTACGCCGACGTCGGCTGCGATCAGATCATCTTCGGCGTGCTCGCCTCGACTCAGCCGCAGGCGACGGCCGTGCACTCGGTCGAACTCTTCGGCCGCGAGGTTGTCCCGCGTTTCGACAAGGACCCGGTGCACTCGACGACGCGCATGCGTGAGGCCGCGCTCGGCCGCCGAACCGGCGCATGACGACACCCGCGTTCGAGGCCGTGCGTATCGTCCCCGAGGGGCGCTTCGCGTACGGCATGCAGCTTCCAGTGGCCGCCCAGAGCACGGTGTTCCGGCAGCCGTGGGAAGCCGGCGCGGGCACCACCGAGCTCGTGCGCGTCGCCAAGGCCTGCGACCGGGCCGGGTTCTTCTACGTGGCCGCCTGCGACCACGTCTGCGTCCCCCGCGCGCAGGCCGACGCCATGTCGACCGTCTGGTACGACACGGTGGCGACGCTGGCGTTCCTGGCTGCGGCGACCAGGCACGTCCGGCTGCTCTCGTACGTGTACGTACCCGCCTACCGGCATCCACTCGCCACCGCCAAGGCCTTCTGCACGCTCGACGCGCTCTCGAGCGGCCGCGCCATCCTGGGCGTGGGTGCCGGTCATCTCGAGGGCGAATTCGCGACGCTCGGCGTGCCGTTCCGCGGGCGGGGCGCACGGCTCGACGAGATCATCGCCGTGGTGCGGCGCGCCTTTCTGGACGAGTTTCCGGAGCACGACGGGCCGATCTGGCAGATCCGCGACGTCGGCATCAGGCCGCGCCCGGTCCAGTCGCCGCGGCCCCCGATCTGGGTCGGCGGGAACACGCCAGCGGCACTGCGCCGCGCGGCTCGGCATGGCGACGGCTGGCTCCCGCAAGGGACGTTCCGCGAGCAGCTCCCCCAACAGATCGACTCCATTCGTCGCCAGCGCCGCGAGGCCCTCGGCGACGCTCCCATCGAGATCGGAGCCAACAGCCCATGGCTGTACGTCGGGACGCCGCCCTTCGAGATGGGCGCGAACGCCTGCACCGGGTCGGGCGAGTCCATTGCGGCGTCGCTTCTCGAACTGCGGGCCATGGGCGTGAACCACTGCGGCGTGCGCTTCCGCAGCCGAACCTGTGACGAACTCTGCGACCAGATCGACGCCTTCGCCCGTGACGTCGCCCCGCACCTGAACCCATGACCCGCCTCACCACAGGCCTCCTGCTCTGCCTCCTCGTGCAGCCCGTGTGGGGACTTGATCCGCCGTGTCCGTCGAGCGACGACCCGACCGGCCTCACGGTCGCCGCCGCCGAGGGCATGCTGCAGGTACGCACGGTCGCTCCCGGCTCGCCCGCGGCGCTCGCGGGCATCATGGTCGGCGACCGCGTCCGGCAGGCCAACGGCTCGGTCCCCACCTCGTGCGACGAGTGGCACTCGACGCTCGCCTCGGCGCGGCGCCAGGAGTTGGCGGTGCTCCTCCTCTTGGAGCGAACGCCGCGTCCCGTGGCGGCGGCGTTGCATGGCTCGATGTGGACGCAGGCAGTCCCGGTCACGGTCGCCGAGGCGCCCCCGGGAGCCGCCACCACGGTGCCGCCGGTTCCGGCCGAGCCACTGTCGCCCGCGGCGGCGCCGCCCTCCGGCGCGCCGCTGCTCCCGCCCGTCCCACCGCTGCCGGACGAGGCACTCGTGACCCGTGAGCAGGTCGACGCCTCGCTCGCCGACCTCGCGGCCGACGACCGGCGCGACCTCGGTCTCTATCGTGCCCGGGTGATCCGATTCGCTCGCGAGGTCGACGCGCTGGCGGCAGGCGGCGACGAGGGCGACGAGACGATGGTCGTGCTGCGCGAGATCACGACCTACCACCGCGCCGCCGTGGTGGCGTGGGAGGCCGTGGAGGCGACGCGCGCCGAACGAGGGCTGCGCCGCAGCGTGCCCATCGCCGACACCTGGACGGCGCCCTACCTGCAGGACTCCGTCGTGGCGCGCATCCTGAGCGCGCTTCCGTTTCTCGCCCAGACGGTCGTGCGGGAGCCGCGGGTCGGCACCTTCGAACGGGCCGGCGCCTGGCAGCCCGTCAACGCCCGGAACCTCCTGTGGGCGCGAGCGGCCGAGGCGCACGCCACGTTGGCCGGAAGGCCGGATCGCGACTGATCGGTTGCGATGCCCGTCCGGGGCCGGCTAGACGGGGGACCATGTTGCTCGAAGGTCGCGTCGGCATCGTCTCCGGCATCGGTCCCGGGGTGGGACGAGAGGTCGCCCTGGCGTTCGCGCGCGAGGGCGCACACGTCGTCCTGGCCGCGCGCACGGAGTCGGCGCTCGAGTCGGTCGCGGACGAGGTGCGGGCGCTCGGGCGTGAGGCGCTGCCGATCCGCACCGACGTCGCGTCCGCCGAGGAGTGCCGGCACCTGATCGCACGGACGATCGAGCATTTCGGCCGCGTCGACGTGCTGGTGAACAACGCCTTCATGATGTACCCGACCGCGTCCATCGAGGACGCCGACTTCGAGACCTGGCGAGCGATCTTCGAGGTGAACCTCTTCGGGTCGTTGCGCCTCTCCCAGGCCGTCGTTCCCCACATGCGCGCCGCAGGCGGCGGGTCGATCGTGATGGTGAACACCATGTCGATCCGCATCATCGAACCCAACGTGGGAGCGTACGCCGCGTCGAAGGGCGCCCTCATGACGGCCACCCAGACCCTGGCGAAGGAAGTCGGCCCGGCCGGCATCCGCGTCAACTCGGTCGTGCCCGGGTACATCTGGAGCGAGAAAATGGACGCGTACTTCCGTCATCTCGCCACGGAGCAGGGGCGCACCTACGACGAGGTGCGGACGGAGGTGACGGGGCGCACGGCACTGCACCACATCCCGGATTCGGCCGAGATCGCGGGCAGCGTCCTGTTCTTCGCGTCCGACCTGTCGCGTGCCGTCACGGGACAGGCGCTCGACGTCAACGGCGGCCACTTCTTCCATTGAGGTCACGGTGATCCCGGCATCGCGCAGACCACATGCGCCACGCCACGGGCTGGAGACTCCGGTACGGCCTTCGTACCATGGAGGCTCCCGTCAATGCGTGACCCGACTGCACCCGACGTGCCGAGGATCAGCCACGCCTGGCTGGCGCTGGCTTGCCTTTGCGCCCTGTCGCCGCTACGCGCCGCCGCGGCGTCACCGCTCGTCCTTTCGGGCGCCGAGTTCCAGGTCAATACGTTCACGACGAGCAGCCAGGTCCTGCCCACCGTCGCCATCGACCCCTCGGGGAACGCCATCGTCGCCTGGGGAAGCTTCCTCGGCTCCGCAACCGATGCCGATCTCGCCATCGAGGCCCAGCGCTACGACCCCTTCCGCGTCCCCGAGGGTGGCCAGTTTCAGGTCAACACCCTCACCGCGGCGACCCAGCAGTTTCCCGCCGTCCTGATGACCTCGACCGGTCCGTACCTCGTGGTCTGGCACTCCCTCGGCAGCACCGGCACCGACAGCAACTCCTGGAGCATCGCGGCGCGCTGGTTCGACCCACCGGTGGTGCCGCTCGGCAACGACTTCCAGATCAACACCGTCACGACGGGCTCACAGATCTTTCCCTCGGTCGCCCTCGACGAAAACGGCGGGTTCTGGGTCGTCTGGCAGTCGACGCAGAGCCCGGGCGACGACACCTCGGGCGAGTCGATCGTCGCTCGACGCTACGACGACATGGGCAACCCCATCGGCACCGATTTTCAGGTGAACACCTACACGACCTCGAGCCAGTCGCGCCCCGCGGTCGCCTCGAACCAGGCCGGCGACTTCGTCGTGGTCTGGGACAGCATCGGGGGCAGCGGCACGGATACGAGCGTCCGCAGCGTCCAGGGCCAGCGCTTCACCACCGACGGCACGCCCGTCGGCGGTGAGTTCCAGGTCAACACCTACACGACCGAGAACCAGCGCTACCCGATGGCGGCCGTGCACGGCGACGGCTCCTTCGTCGTCGTCTGGCAGTCCTTCGGGAGCGCCGGAACGGACACCGCCGGCTACAGCGTGAAGATGAAGCGTTTCAATGCGGGCGGCATCCCGCAGGGCGACGACCACCAGGTCAACACCTACACGACGCGGGGCCAGCTCGAGCCGAGCGTCGCCATGCGGCCCGACGGCAGCTTCTTCGTCGTCTGGCAGAGCGACGGCGGCGTCGAGGCGGACGTCGGCTTCAGCTACAGCATTCAGGGACGGATGTTCGACCAGAACGGCTCGCGCCAGGGCGACCAGTTCCAGGTGAACACCTACACGACGGACGACCAGACCGGGCCCGCCATCGCCGCCGATGGTGGCGGCGATTTCCTGGTCGTCTGGGAGAGCGTCGGCAGCAGCGGCACGGACACGAACGGGACGAGCATCCTCGCCCAGTGGCTGGGCAACTCGGGCGTCACGACCACCACGGTCTCGACCACGTCGAGCAGCACGTCGACCTCGTCGAGCACGTCGTCGTCGACGTCGTCCTCCACGTCCTCGTCCACGTCGTCGTCGACCTCGACCTCCTCGACCAGCTCGACGTCCACATCGTCGTCGACGTCGTCGTCCACATCCACCTCATCCACCACCTCGACCAGCTCCAGCACCACGTCCACGTCCTCGTCGTCCACCACCTCGACCAGCTCCACCACCTCCACGTCCACCTCCTCCTCGTCCACCACCTCGACCAGCTCGACCACCTCCTCCTCGTCGTCCTCCGCGACGTCATCGACGTCGTCGAGCACGACGTCGAGCAGCAGCACGTCGACGACATCGACTACGAGCACGTCCGTCTCGTCGACGAGCAGCACCGCGCCGCCAACGACGACCCTTACCACGACCACATCGACCACCACATCGACCACCACGTCGACCACGACGGTGCCCCCGACGACCACCAGCACCTCGATGTCGTCGTCCACGACGCTGCCGCCTACGACCACGTCGTCCGTGCCCTCGACCAGCACGTCCACGACCTCGTCCACGCTGGCACCTACGACCAGCACGACGTCGACGAGCAGCACCACCAGCACCACGCTCTCGGCCGACCTACTCAGCGGGCGGCGCCTCCTCCTGCGGGAGAAGCCGACGTCCGCCAGCCGCCGATTCATGTTGCGCGCCAAGGATCCCGGGATCACGCTGGCGCGCGGCAACGGCAGCCCGGACGATCCCGTCCTCGGGGGCGGCAGCCTCCGGATCGTCGCCTCCTCGGGTGTGTTCGACCTGGAGTACGACCTACCCGCGAGTCGATGGAAGTACCTGCGCCGTGCAGGCACCGGCAAAGGCTATCGCTTCCGCAAGCTGTCGCCGATACGCTCCATCGTGGTGAAGGCCGGGAAGCTGGTGAAGGTCGTCGCCAAGGGCCCGGAGCTGACCCACCCGCTGGACGTCGACCCAGGCCAGGTGGGGGTCATTCTCCGCATCGGGGATCACCGCTACTGCTTCGAGTTCGGCGGCGAGGTCACGTTCACGGAAGGGCGGCGCTTCCGTGCCAAGAGTGCTCCGGCACCGGTGGCGTGCCCGCTCGAACCGGCGCCATGAGATCGGTCCCAGGCGAGCGACGTCCCCGCACGCGGCCCGTCACTCGGGGTACTTGAGGCGCTTGCCCTTCTCGACGAGGTCGACCGTGTCGTCGAAGGGTCGATCGCCGATCTGATACTCGACCGCCAGCGGCCCAGCCACCAGCCCGGGGAGATCGAGCTTCACGGTTCGCGCGACGACGGTCGTCCGACGATTGCCCTTGTAGAGCAGGCGACGTAGGCCGGGCACCGTGGTCCCGGACTTGTCCTGGAAGCGGACCTTCTCCGTGCTGGACGTGAAGGCCGACGCGGGCACCGAGAACTCGAGCAGCGTCTCGTCGTTCTGGACGATGCGCAGGAGCGTGTCGGCGGGAAGGTCCAGGACGTCGCGCTTCACCGGCAGGCGCACCTCCACCAACAAGTCGACCCGGCCCTGCTTGTCGCGCTTCGCCCGCACCTTGCGAATCGTCAGCACGTCGTCACTGGCGATCGGTCCCGGCGTGCAGTGCTGGTCGACCGGCCGAATCGCGTAGTAGAGCGCGGTCTCGAGAGGCTTCTCGTCGTCGGCGGGCGGCGGGAAGGCCCCGCACAGGCGCTCCAACTCGGTCAGGTGTTCGTCGTCGTCGTCGTCGTCATCATCGTCGTCGTCCTCGGGCACCTGGCGGGCCATCACGCCACGGATCTCGGAGACGCCGGGTGGGCGGACCTCCCCGTCGGGGTCCAGGTCGACCAGCGTGGCCGCCGGATAGTTCTCACTCGTGATGGGACGATCCGAGACCCGGACCTCGTAGCCCGCGATCTGGCCGCACCCGCCACTGCCCCCCACGGCCGTCCACTCGAGCACGCGGTTGTTGCGATCGGAGAGCCGAGCGGTGAAGTCGTCGATGGCGCCGATGGCTTGCGTCTCCAATCCGAAGACGCCGGAGTTCCATTCGTCGTGCTTGAACTTGCGCCACGTCCCGGTCTGGCAGGTCTCGCCGGCCGTGTGCCAGACGAAGAGACCGCCCAGACGTGTGGGCTGCACGACTTCGAGGAGCCCGTCGCCATCGAGGTCGCCGAGGGACGGCGTCGCCGTGCCCCAGGCCCCGGTCAGCTTCGGCCAGCCCGGAGGCTCCTGCCCGGTGGCGTCGAACGCGTGCACGAAGTAGCCGCCACTGGTCGCGACCGCTTCGCGCATCCCGTCGCCGCTCACGTCGGCCACGGCGGCGCCCGCGAAGAACTGCCAGTCCTCCATCACGCGCGGGAAGGCGTCCAGGTAGGTGCCCGCGGCGGCAGACCACGCCGACAGAAGATGGTCGAAATCGACGCGCGTCCCGGAGCCGTTCAGCACCTGCCCCGCGATGCCGAACCCGAGCGTGGGCGCGAGGTAGTCGAGGGACCCGTCGCCGTCGAGATCTCCGAAGCTGCCGACGCCCGTGTAGAAGCTGCCGGGCTGGTCGCTGGCGCGGGCGGGGCCGCCCTCCGGCGTGGTCTCGTCGAGGTCGCCACCGGCACCGGTCGTCCCGAAGGGCGTCGTCTGCATGGCACGAAAGACCGTGCCGTCGGCCTTGTAGATGGTGGGGGTGCCGAAGAAGGGCTGAATGGCGATCTCGAGCGTGCCGTCGCCGTCGACGTCGGCCATCGCCGGGGAGGTCCCGATGCCTTCGGCCACCTGCGGGACGGCACTGATCTGCAACGAGCTGGGCCGGATCGGCCATCCGTCGGCGATCGAGCCGTCCGCGCGCACGACGTAGGCCCGGCCCGTACCGCCGATGCTCGGCCCGTAGGTCTCGTTCGTGGCGGCGACTATCTCGGCCTGCCCGTCGCCCTCGAGGTCGACGATCGAGGGGCTGGACGCGATCGACACCGGCGCGAACTCGCTGGGACCGGGGACCGTCTCCGCGTCGAAGAGCACGATCGGGAACGGCGCGAACCGCGACCCGTCCGCGCGCCAGACGTAGAGCTTCTGGTCGGCACTCCCGGCGGTGATCTCGAGTGACCCGTCACCGTCGAGGTCACCGAGCGACGGCGTCGAGCCCACGGCCTCGCCGCGCGACTGGTTCGGAATCTGCGCATACGGCGCGTACTGGTCGCGGCTCGTCCCCGGGTCCGTGGAGACGGGGAAGCCGGCGCACACCGACGCATCGCCGTGCCAGCAGTAGAGCTGGCCGTCGAGCGCGCCGGCCACGATCTCCTGCTCCCCGTCGCCGTCGAGATCGCCCACCGCCAGGCCGCCCGTCACGGACGCGTACGAGAGTGTCACCTCGCCGTTGGTCGGATCGCCGTCGAAGGCATCGGACGTCGCCAGCGGCAGATTGCGCGGCAGGTCCGTGTGGACGGGGAAGCCGCTCAGCTCGCTGCCGTCGATCTGCACGGCGTGCACCTCGCCGTTGCCACCCACCATCACGATCTCGCGCGTACCGTTGCCGTCGAGGTCGACGAGCGCCGTGGCGAGCGCTTCGAACGACCCCTCGAAGAAGCGGGGAAACGCGGCCAGATCGTCGGGGTCCGCATGCCGCACCCACACGCCCATGCGGTCCTCGCCCAGATTGCCCAGGTCGTCCGTCACCCGCAGGCGCAGCGTGTAGAACCCGCCGGCGAGCCCCGTCGTATCCCAGGCCACGGAGAGGTTGCTCACCCGGTCCGCGGAGGACCGGCCGGGATCGGCGGGTTCGCTCGTCCCCGACGCGAGCACCTCGAAGGTCTCCGGCTCGGCGCCGAGGCCGACCTCGAGGAGGTAGTCGAAGTCGCTCGCCCAGCGCGCGTTCGCATAGAACTGGACGTCCACCACGCCCGTGTTGAGCGTGTACCACTCGGGCCCGTTGATGTCGGCCTCCGGCGGCATGGTGGTCGCGGCGACCAGCGCCACGGCGGCCGCGGCGTTGGCGCGCCCGTAGCCGGTCCATTTGTCCCAGCCGACGGACACCGGGTAGTCCGTGCCGTCGAGCGGCGTCACGTCGTCGGCCGTCCGGTCGATGATCTGGCGTACCTCCTGCGCCGAGACGTCCGGCAGCGACAGCCCGGACACGTCCAGCGTCCCGAGGGCGATGAGGTCGCGGGCCCGTGAGAAGACGAGCCCCGCAATGCCGGCCGCGTGCGGCACGGCCGAGGACGTGCCACTGCCCGAGCTGCCGTAGCGCGCATTGTCGGGGTCCATCCCGTTGCGACCCTGCCCCGCGCCGGGCACTTCGGTCGGCGTGACGACGTTCAGATGCGCGCCGTAGTTGGAGAAGTTGGCCTTCTGCAGCCACGTCGTCGGGCCGCTGCGATCGTTCGCGGTGACACCGCCGATCGTCATGACGTCGTCGAAGACGCTGGCAAAGTTGCCATGGAAGCTGAACTCGTTCGCGCTGGCGTTCACGGCCAGGACGTTCTTGGTCGTGGCGTAGTCGAAGGCCCCGCGCAGCAGCGTCGACGAGTTCAGCATGCCGAGCGCCATGTTGATGACGCTCGCCCCACCGTCGACCGCGAAGATGGCGCCCTTGGCGACGCCCTCGCTCGAACAGACGAAGGTGTCGTCGATGCGAACGTTCATGAGTGGGCAGTTGGGGCACACCCCGGCCACCCCGAGCCCGTTGTCGGTCTCCGGCGCCGCGATGCCAGCCCGCCCCGTCCCATGGCCGAAGTAGCGATGGTCGAACTCGTCGCCGTCGTCGTCGTCCGTGTCGAACCCGGAGAGGTCGTCGACGTAGCCGTTCCCGTCGGTATCGAGACCGTCGGCGAACACGCGCAGGTCACCGCGGTCGAGCGCGCCCGAGCCGTTCGTGTCGCTCACGGCGGAATCGCAGACGTAGTCCTCGACGCTAAAGACACCGTCGGCATTGCAGTCGTGCACGTCGCCGACGGGCGGCAGGCAGCACGGGCCGACCGGCACCGGGAGCTCGCCGCGGTTCAGCCAGATCTTGTTGCGCAGGTCTTCGTGGTCGTAGTTGACGCCCGAGTCGAGGACGGCGATCACGACGTCGGGACGGCCCACCGTCGTCTGCCAGGCCAGGTCGGCGCTGATGCCGGTCGCATGCGGGGCGGGCGGCGTCGTCGGCACCGTGGAGAAGAGGTTCCACTGCCCCGTGATCGGCAGGCATTCAGCCGGGCAGTTCTGCGGCGCGTAGCGCGGGTCGTCCGGCATGGAACCCGGTGGGAGGGGATCGATCAGCGACGCCGCCGGGAGCGCGAGCCACAGGGTGGCGAGAACGACGATGACGGGGAACCGGCGAGCCATTCCCGCTCGACTATCAGGCACGTTCGGCGCGGGGAAGCCGCCGCACTTTGGTCGGTTCGCGCCACGCCTCGTGCTGCACGCACCAGGGGCTGGCCACCAGGAGCGTCTCCCGGAAATCGACGCGCCAGCGGCGTGCCATCCGCCGCCAGGCCTGTTCCGCGCGGCTCTCCTCGACGTCCCGGAGGTAGCCGGTGAAGTCCCCGTACTCGGGTACGTTCCAGTGCAGGACCACCTCGGCCTCGCGCATGGCGGTGTGGAACGCGCCCGTGAGCACCATGCCCCGGCGCTCCATGACCGGGCGGCGGCGGCGCCCGACGGCGGCCAGGTACTCGGGCGCCGCCCCGGGCTTCAGCGTGGCGACCTCCTGCAGGCAGGCCACACCCTGCACCCCGCCTTCGATCAGCTCCTGGCGGCTGGGACTGTAGTCGGCCGGGACGAGAATGCGGTCGAAGCCGCCGGAGCGGTACCGCGCCGCCTCCGTCCACCACTTCTTCAGCTTGGGGGACTGTCCCGAAACGCGCGTGTACTGGCTGGCGAGGATCTCGGCCCAGTGATCCCACCCCCGCATCTCCCAGAGATTCACGACCTTCGGCCAGGCCCCGGTCGAGCCCGACTGCTGCCAGGTCCCGACGAGCGGCGCCCCGCCGTCCTGCCGACCCGTGCCGAGCTCTCCGGTGTGGCTCTTGTACGTCTCCGACCCGGTCCCGACGATGTCGACGGTCTCGTGCAGGTAGACGGAGACGTTGGGCATGAGCGCCCATAGCAATCAGTCGGTCGATCCGCCAACCGTCCGACTCGGCGCCGCGGCACGATGATCGAGCGATCGCCCACCTTCCCGCACCGTGAGGCGCACCCCACACGGGCGCTCCTTCCTGCCCGAATGTCGTTGAGCCCGTCTCGACACGAGTGCTAGCGCCGGGCGTGTCGAGCGTTGGGTTCGATCAAGGGGGAGGCACGCGCATGTCGGGAACTCGAGTCGCAGTGGGCACCACGGCCGCGGTCGTCACGCTCGCGATGGCCGTTCTGGCCTTTCCGCCGGCACCACCGAACGACCCGAACTACGCGCCCGCCCCCTGCCCGCTCGATCCGAGCTGCACGACGCCGACGGGCCAGTGGAACCTGTTCAGCTTCACGCCCAACTTTCCGCCGACCCCGCACGCCAGCGGCATCAGCGCCGACCTGGCCTGGGATCTCGGGCTCGGCCGTCCGGACACGGTCGTCGCCATTCTCGACTCCGGCGTCAACTACGATCACGCCGATCTGCGCACCAAGATCTGGCTGAACCGCGGCGAGTTGCCCGTACCGAACGGCGCGTGCGCCGCGCCGCCGGGTGATCCGCACGACTGCAACGGGGACGGCGGCTTCGACGTCGACGACTACAGCGGCGACAGCCGCCTCGCCGACGTCATCCTGCCGGGCTACCTGTCGCGCAGCGATCTGCGCGTCTTCGCGGACGGCGCGGACGACGACGGCAACGGCTTCGTCGATGACCTTTCGGGCTGGGACGCCGACGACGACGATGGCGACGAGTACGACCACCGCGCCTTCGGACACGGCACCGGTCGCAACGGCTTCGTGGCGGCCGCGACCGACAACGGCGTCGGCATCGCCGGCATCTGCCCGCGCTGCCCGGTGGCCAACGTGCGGGTGGACGACACCTTCGTCCACAAGACGGAGGGGGCCGCGAAGGGCGCCATCTGGGCGGCCGATCACGGCCACTCGGTCATCGTCATGGCGCTCGGCGCCACGGGGGCCGCGAGCATGACCCGCGCGGCCTTCGACTACGCCACCCGGCGCAACGTCCTGGCGCTCAATGCCTCGGCCAACGAGTTCAGTTTTCATCAGAACTTCCAGACGGTGTTCGACGACGTGATGGCGATCGGCGCCGTCGTCCCGGACAACGAGCTGCTCGTCACCACGTACCTGCGCAAGGCCAACTTCTCGAACTACGGGGCGCATCTCGAGGTGGTGACCCCCAGCGACGCGCCGACCACGACCCAGGGCGCCCTCGGCGGGACGGGGGGCATCGGCGACTCGAGCGGCACCTCGTCCGCCGTGCCGCACGCCGGCGGCGTGGCGGCGCTCGTCTTCTCGCGAGCCCGCGACCTCATCGCTCTCGGCACCCTCGACGTCTCGGGCCTTTCGCTGCCGGACATCTCGGCGCAGGAGGTGCGACAGATCATCAACCGCTCCGCCCGGGACATCGTCACCGCGGACGACCCCCTCGGGCCCTACGCGCTCGCTCCCGGGTGGGACAGGTTCACGGGGTACGGCCGTGTCGACGCGCACGCCGCCGTCGCCATGGTGGGGCCGGCGACGATCCCGCCCGAGGCCGACGTCAACGCCCCCGACTGGTACGCGCACGTGAACGGGACCGTTCCGGTCGAGTTCTACGCCAACGCGCGCTGGGCCTCGACGTTCTCGTGGACGCTCCAGGTCGGCGCGGGCGTGCAACCGGCGAGCTGGACCACGGTGGGGGGTGGCGTCGGTGTCGGCGCCGACCCAGGGATCTCGTCGGCGGACCTGGTCAGCAACTTCAGCACCCCCTGGGCGACCGGCGCGCTGGCGGCCGGCGCCTACACCCTGCGCCTGCGCGTCACGGACGATCTCGGCAACCTCGGTGAGGACCGCATGACGGTGTTCGTCCGGCCACCCGACCCGAGCACCCACCCCGGCTGGCCGATCGTCCTGCCCGCCTCGGTCGAGTCGATCTCGACGGCGCTCGTCGACCTGGACGACGACAATCGCCTCGAGGTCGTCGTCAGCGATGCCGACGGCAACGTGCACGCGTTCCGCGAGAACGGGACGGTCGCCCCGGGCTTCCCCGTCGGCACGGACCCGGTGCCGGGCCTGCCGACGTGCTGTTCTCCGGCCTTCGACGGTAACCCCGCCAACGGCGAGGTCCCGATCACGGGCTCCTCCGTGATCGGCGGCGTGGCGGTCGGTGACATCGACGACGACGACGTGCTGGAGATCTGCGCCAGCGCCTACGACGGCCGCGTCTACTGCTGGAACGCCGACGGCACCCCGCAGTCCGGCTTTCCCGTGGCGGCCGACCCGGGCCAGACGCGCGACCCGTACGACGGCACCCTCACGCCCAACGCGAAGCCCGAGCCCATGCTGGCCCCGCCGGCGCTCGGCGATCTCGACGGCGACGGCACGCTCGAGCTGATCGCCGGCGGCTTCGACCAGCAGCTCTACGTGTGGAACGCCGACGGCACGCGCCACGCGCCGTTCCCGATCGAGGTCTTCGATGCCGCCTCGGCAGCCGGCATCGACCCCGTCGCGCCGCGCGCAATCATCTCGGTCCCCGTGGTCGCGGACATCGACGCCGACGGCGTGATGGAGATGGTGTTCGGGACGAACGAGACCTACGGCACGCCCAACGTCGGCGGTCAGGGCGGGTCGGGACGCCTGTACGCGTACGACGCCAACGGGAACCTCGAGAGCGGCTGGCCGGTGCCCATCGCCTCCATTTCGCCGGACGCGGTGCCGCTCGTCGCCGAGGGCATCGGCACCAGTCCGGCCGCGGCCGACCTCGACGGCGACGGCACCCTCGAGATCGCGGCCGGCCTGCTCTTCGGCGACGCCACGATCTTCAACCACGACGGCACGACGTTCTCCACCATGTCGGGCGCGCTTGCCGGCACGGGCGCGGGCGGTGATGGGAACGAGGAAACGCCCGAAGGCGGACTCGGCAAGCCCACCGACGGCCCGGTGCGCTCCTACACCGGCCACGGTTCGTTCGCCGACGTGGACGCCGACGGCGTTCCCGACTATCTCGCCGGCACGGTCGGCATCGGGATCGCGACCGTGGCCCTCTCCTCCGGCGCGGCGCTGCCCTTCGACCACTACCTCTCCGCCTGGAACGCCCTCACCGGCCTGCACAAGCCCGCCTTCCCGCGCGTCGTGGAGGACTGGCAGTTCTTCACCAGCCCTTCGGTGGCCGACCTCGACGGGGCCGCCGGCGGGCTACCCGAGATGATCGTGTCGAGCGGCGGCTGGTTCGTGCACGCCTTCAACGCCCTCGGGGTCGAGCCGGCTGGCTGGCCGAAGTTCACGGGACAGTGGGTGGTGACGACGCCCGCGGTGGGCGACGTGGACGACGACGGCGCGTTGGAGGTGGCCGTCGCGACGCGCCTCGGCAGCGTATACCTCTGGGATCAGCCGGGGAACGCGTGCAACGGCGACCGCGGCTGGCGGAAATTCCACCACGACGAGTGGAACAGCGGCGTCCTGGGCCGGGACACCCGGCGGCCGGCGCGGCCGACCGATCTCGCCGCGACGACCAGCGGTGGTGGCGTCACAATCCGTTTCATCGCCGTCGGGGACGACGGGCGCTGCGGCACGGCACACGAGTACCGACTCTTCTCCTCGGCGTCGCCGATCACCCTCGCCACCCTCGCCTCGGCGACCCCGCTGGCCGTCCCCGCGCCGGCCCCGGGCGGCAGCGCCGAAGCGCTCGTGGTCACGCCGCCCAATGGGCATCTCTTCTTCGCGCTGCAGGTGGTCGACGAAGCCGGCAACCGCAGCCCGCTTGCGAGCATCGGCTTCTTCGACCTGCGCCGCTTGAAGCTGCGCCGGCTCGGACCGGGACGAGACCGCCTCGTCGCGAAGGGCGAGGTACTCGGGACCGTGAGCGACCTCGGGCTGGTCGGCGAGGACATCGGCTTCACCCTCGCCGACACCGACACGACGATCTTCTCGGCGACGATCCCGGGCGCCCTGATCGAGCCCAATCCGATCGCCACGCGGCTCCGCTTCTCCGACAAGACCGGCACGCTCGCGGGCGGCCTCACGAAGCTCGTGCTCAAGGAGACGACCAAGGGGACCGTGCGCGTCCGGCTGAAGGCTCGTGACGTGACGCTGATCGACCCGGATGCGGGCGCCTTCACCGCCACGCTGTCCATCGGAACGCTCGGCCTGGAGAAGCGCGGCACGTTGCGCGCCAAGGGGGCCAGCCTGCTCTTCCCCTAGCGTGTCCCCCGGTGGTGACGCAGTGTGCCGCGCGAGGCACGGGCGGGTACGCGCCGCCGGCTCCCGGGCGTCGCACACCCCACCGCCCATCCACCCCCCGCGCTCCTTACGTCCGCCGTCGACCCGCACCCGCCCGTGCCTCGCGCGGCAGACGGCGTCACCACTTGTCCCCCGCAGGCAGCGGCCGGCTACACTTGGCGGAATCCGTCTGCTACGGTCGCGCGCTCGATGGACTTCTCCTTCAGCGCCGCCGATCTCGCCTTCGCCGACGAGGCCCGCACGTGGCTGGACGCGAACCTCCCACGGGCCTGGCGGCGCGACCACTGCTACTCGCGGGTCGAGGACCCGATCTGGATCGACGTCGCCCGCGACTGGCAGCGCATGCTCTTCGAGGGCGGCTGGGCCGCCATCTCCTGGCCGACGGAGTACGGTGGCCGCGGCGCGACCGTCGTCGAGCGCTGGTTCTTCGACCAAGCCCTCGACGCCGTGGGGGCACCGCGGCCGCCGGCCCAGTCCTACGTCGACCTGATCGGCCCGGCCATCCTGCAGCACGGTCGCGAGGAGCAGCGACGGCGCTACCTGACGCCCATGATTCGCGGCGACGAGCTGTGGTGCCAGGGATTCTCCGAGCCCGGCGCCGGCTCCGACCTCGCCTCGCTCAAGTGCAAGGCCGAACGCGACGGTGACGACTACGTCGTCAGCGGTCAGAAGGTCTGGACCAGCAACGCCGACATCGCCGACTGGTGCTTCCTGCTCTGCCGCACCGAACCCGACCAGCCGAAGCACAAGGGCATCAGCCTGCTGCTCGTCGACATGAAGACCCCGGGCATCACCGTGAGCCCGCTCACGCAGATGACCGACGACGCCGAGTTCTGCGAGGTGTTCTTCGAGGACGTCCGCGTCCCGGCCGCCAACCTGATCGGCGCCCCGGGGGCCGGCTGGGGCATCGCCATGGGCATCGTCGCCCATGAGCGCGGCCCCATGTGGACGTTCGTCTTCCAGCGCAAGATCCGCCGGAGCCTGTCGCAGCTCATCGAACGCGTGCGCGAGCATCCGGCCACCCGCGGCGCCCTCGCCGAGCCGGGAGTCCGCCAGCGCCTCGCGCAGGCGCACATCGAAGTCGAGCTGCTGCGGCTCTCGGGCTATCGCAGCCTGACGACGCTGCTGCGCACCGGCCATCCGGGTCCCGAGAGCTCGCTCGAGAAGGTGATGGGCAGCGAGACCGACCAGCGCCTGCAGGAGCTGGCCATGGGGCTCTTCGGACCCTACGGGGCGCTGCGTGAGGGCCCGCACGCGCTCGGCGGCGGCACGGTCCCGCGTGCCTTCCTCTATGCGCGCTCCGAGACGATCATGGGCGGCACGTCCGAGATCCAGCGCAACGTGGTCGCGCAGCGGATCCTGGGTCTCCCGCGCTGACGCCCTGACCGACCGCGCTCGCCGCCCCGGACCACGCGCGGTCTCGTTTCGGGGCTGGACAAGCGACCCCGGCCATCGGTAGTGACTCATTTTCAAATAATCCGGCGTTCTGCCCGCCGGTAGGCCGACCCCTTGACAGTGCCAGACCGCTCTGGCATAACCTGACTCATGAACAGGTTGTCGACGGATCGCCGGGCCGCCCTTGTCGCCGCACTGGTCGAGGGCAATTCGATTCGGGCCACGGCCCGCATGACCGACACGGCGTTCAACACGGTGCTCCGGTTCGTGGCGGACATCGGCATAGCGTGCCGGGCCTTCCTCGACGAGAGCATGCGGAACCTGCCGTGTCGGCGTCTGCAAGCGGACGAGATATGGCAGTTCTGCTACGCGAAGGACAAGAACGTCCCGGACTCCATGCGGAACAAGCCGGGGGTCGGGTCCGTGTGGACGTGGACGGCGATCGACGCCGACACCAAGCTCGTGCCGACCTTCCACGTCGGGACGCGGGACGC
>Ga0299906_10001988_pt1 | contig 17259 bp, 8 predicted proteins | sample RVTome_14_FD_200259 | JGI IMG/M metagenome (GOLD analysis project Ga0299906, IMG submission 200259) | Soil microbial communities from uranium-contaminated site in the Upper Colorado River Basin, Wyoming, United States - RVT145D125 (version 2) ...
GATCGAAGGGGGTCCAAGGTCCGCGGACGCGCAGCCGCGTCGATCGAAGGAGGTCCAAGGTCCGCGGACGCGCAGCCGCGTCGATCGAAGGGGGTCCAAGGTCCGCGGACGCGCAGCCGCGTCGATCGAAGGGGGTCCAAGGTCCGCGGACGCGCAGCCGCGCAGGTTGAAGGGGGTCCAAGGTCCGCGGATGCGCGTCCGCGTAGGTTCAAGCCGGTTTGAGACGCCGCGGATGCGCCGACGTCCGCGGGCGCGCCGACGTCCGCACGGGCCTGAAGGCCCGTGCTAATGAGGGAAAGCCCCCTGAAGGGGGCTCGGAGGGTCGGTGCGAGCTCAGGCCCTTTGCGCCCCATGCCGCTCGAGATCGATCCGAAAGCGTATGCCTTCCTGCTCTTGAAGCCGGCTGATGACCTCGAAGAGGTTCCTCGCCTGGGGATTACCCGTGGCGCTGAACATCCGCATCAAGCTCTTTGCGGGTGTTTGGGTCAAGGCGCTGAGCTCCTGGAAGCCCAGCGTCGAGTTGATGTAGTCGCGAAGTATCGACTTGCCCGTCTCCATGTCGCCGGAGAGCAGGCACTGGATCCCTTCCTTGAAGAGCTCTTCGCGGAACTTCGAATCTCGTTGTGCGCGATCCTGGATCGTCTGCTTGAAACCTCGGGTGAGTGGCATCGTTCAAGTCTCCCTGGAAGTCGCTGCCTTGCACCGGTGCATGGTAACACAAGTGTGCCGGGCTTGCAACGGCGCGAGGATCCTGGGAGCGCAGGCGTCCCGCCTGCTTCTTCGTCCCGCAGGGACGGTGGAGAGATAGCCAGGGATTTCAACCCTGGATTCCGGTCCCGTGCGGCGTTGCCGCTAAGATAGGCGGCCATGGTCCTTCTCAAAGACCTCATCGACATCCCCGAACGCGTGTATCGCGGGGACTTCGTCCTGAAGCTCACGGAGGGAGTGGCGACGGCCGAGTCGCGGCGCGCCACGCTTGCCTCCTACGTGGTGACCGAGCAGTTGCAGCGCGCGTTCGACGACGCGCTCGCCTTCATCCGCGGCGCGGTCACCGGCAAGACCTCGAAGGCCGCGTACCTGCACGGCAGCTTCGGCGCGGGCAAGAGCCACTTCATGGCCGTGCTCTTCCTGCTGCTGCGTCACGATCCCGAGGCGCGGGCGGTGCCCGAGCTGGCCGAGGTGGCGGCGCGGCACGACGCGTGGATGCAGGGGCGCAAGTTCCTGCTCGTGCCCTTCCACATGATCGGCGCCTCGAGCATGGAGGCGGCGATCCTCGGGCAGTACGTGGACTACGTGAAGACGATCCACCCCGAAGCGCCGACGCCGGGCGTGTTCCTGGCCGAGGGGCTGTTCGAGGACGCGCGCAAGCTGCGCGCGTCGCTGGGCGACGCGGCCTTCTTCGCCGAGCTCAACGCCGGCGGCGGCGCGGCGGCGAAGCCGGGCTGGGGCGGTCTCGGCGCCCGCGGCGAGTGGGACGCGGCGCGCTGGGACGAGGCGCTGGCGGCGCCGGCCGGCGACGAGCGGCGCTGGCGGCTGGTGGGCGCTCTGGTGGACGGCTTCTTCCAGAGCTATCGCCGGGTGGCCGCGGGCAGCGTGGCGGTGAGCGAGGGCCGCGAGATGCGGGAGAGCTTCGTGGACCTCGACACCGGCCTCGCGGTGATCGACCGCCACGCCCGCGACCTCGGCTATGACGCGCTGGTGCTCTTCCTCGACGAGCTGATCCTGTGGCTGGCCAGCCGCGTGGGCGACGTGGACTTCGTCTCCCGCGAGGGTCAGAAGCTCTCGAAGCTGGTGGAGTCGCGGATCGCCGACCGTCCGCTGCCGCTGGTGTCGTTCGTGGCGCGCCAGCGCGACCTGCGCGAGCTGGTGGGCGACAACGTGCCGGGGGCGGAGAAGCTGAGCTTCGCGGATACGCTGAAGTGGTGGGAGGGCCGCTTCCACAAGATCACGCTGGAGGACCGCAACCTGCCGGCGATCGCCCAGAAGCGTCTGCTGCGTCCGCTGAGCGAGGACGCGAGCCGCCAGATCGACGCCGCCTTCCAGTCGACGCTCGGCAGCCGCCAGGAGGTGATCGAGACGCTGCTGACGCAGGACGGCGACCGCGCCCTCTTCCGCCAGGTCTACCCGTTCAGCCCGGCGCTGGTGAAGGTGCTGGTGGCGCTCTCGCAGGTGCTCCAGCGCGAGCGCACGGCGATCCGGGTGATGCTGCAGCTCCTGGTGGACCAGCGCGAGCGCCTCGAGCTGGGCCAGCTCATCCCGCTCGGTGACCTGTGGGACGTGATCGCCGAGGAGGCCGAGCCCTTCACCGACGACATGCGCCGCCACTTCGACAACGCCCAGCGTCTCTACGACCAGAAGCTGCTGCCGATGCTGGAGCGCGAGCACGGCGCGGACTCGGCGGCCCTGGCGGCGGACGCGCGGCTCTTGAAGACGCTGCTGCTGGCGGCCCTGGTGCCTGACGAGCCGAGCCTGCGCGGGCTGACGGCGGAGCGTCTCGAGGCCTTGAACCACGGCACGATCCGGGCGCCGATCGCCGGGCGCGAGAAGCACGAGGTGGCGCGCAAGTGCCGGCTGTGGCAGTCGAAGGTGGGCGAGATCAAGATCGGCGAGGGTCCGTCCCCCACGATCTCGATCCGGATCTCGGGCGTGGACGTCGAAGGCATCCTGGAGCGCGCGCGGGTGGTGGACAACCAGGGCGAGCGGCGCAGGAAGGTGCGCGACCTGGTGTTCCGCCAGCTCGGCGAGGGCGTGGAGGAGAAGACGCTCTACGAGCAGCACTACACGCTGCCGTGGCGGGGCTCGTCGCGGCGGGCGGAGCTGCTCTTCGGCAACGTGCGCGAGATGGCGGCGGACAAGCTGGAGTGCCTGGGCGAAGGCGGACGGGTGGTGATCGACTTCCCGTTCGACGAGCGCGGCCACGGCCCGATGGACGACCTGGCGCGCCTGCGCGAGCACCGGGCGGAGCACGGCGCCACGCGCACCGTGGCCTGGCTGCCGCGCTTCTTCAGCGACGAGGCCCAGCGCGACCTCGGCACGCTGGTGGTGATCGACCACGTGCTGGCCTCGGACGACCGCTTCCGCCAGTACTCGGAGCACCTCTCGGCGGTCGACCGCACGGCGGCGCGCACCCTGCTCGACAACCAGCGCACGGCGCTGCGCCAGCACCTGGAGTTGTGCCTGCTGGGGGCGTTCGGAGTGGCGCCGGCGCCGGCCGGGGCGCTCGACGCGGCGCACGCGGAGATCGAGCCGTTCTACAGCCTGCACGAGGGCTTCGAGCCGCGCCCGCCGGTGGGCGCCGACCTGCGCCAGGCCCTCGACCACCTGCTCGACCAATGGCTGGCCCACCGCTATCCGGCGCACCCGCGCTTCGACGTCGAGCGGCTGGACAAGCGCGACCTGCGCAAGGTCCACGCCGAGCTGCGGCGGGCGGTCGACACGCCGGACGGGCGCCTGGCGGTGGACCGCGCCCTGCGTGCGCTGATGAAGGCGGTGGCCGAGCCGCTGGGGCTGGGCGAGATGCACGAGACCCATTTCCTGCTCGGCGGGCGCTGGCGTCGCCACTTCGACCCGGTGGCGCAGGCGGCGGGCGGCGCGCCGACGGTGGCGGCGCTGCGCGCGCGTCTTGACGAGCCCGACCCGATGGGGCTCGAGCGTCCGGTGGCGAACCTGGTGATCCTGGCCTGGGCGGACGCGGCCAACCGCGTCTTCCGTCTCGCCGGGGGTCCGATCGACCCCACGGTGGACGACCTGCCCGACGAGGCGCGGGTGGAAGAGCAACCGCTGCCGGACGAGGCGGCGTGGCAGTCGGCGCGCGAGCGTTCGGAGAAGCTCTTCGGCGTCACCGCCTCGCCGCTGCGCAGCGCCGCCAACGTGGCGCGCTGGTGCGGCGCCGTGCGCGCGAAGCTCGAGGAGCTGCGGCCGGCGTCGCGGCGGCTGGCGGAGGCGTTGGCCCGCGCCGCGGACGCGCTCGAGCTCGACGGCGGCGAGCGGCTGCGCACGGCGCGGCAAGCCGCGGCCCTGGTGGAGAAGCTGGCGCGCGGGCGGGACGAAGAGCTGGCGCCGGCGCTGGCGTCGGCGGCGCTGGAGAACCCGGTGGCGGTGGGCCGCAGCCTGGCCAGCGCCGAGGCGGTGGCGGTGGCCCTGGAGCGCACGAAGTGGCTGATCCTGAAGACCGCGTTCGCGCTCGCGGATGCGCGGGCCGAGGAGGCGCGGGCGCTGCGCGAGCACCTCACGAGCGCCTTCGCGCGCGACCAGTTCGCCGATCGCCTGGAGCCCGTGCTCCTCGACGTGGAGAACGACGCCGCGGGCCTTCTGGCGCGGCAGCCCTCGCCGATTCCGCCGTCGCCGCCGTCGCCGTCGCCGATCGAAGATCCGGAGGCGTTGCCGGGAAGCGAGGGATGGGGCAAATGGCATGAGCAACTGGTAGGGGACCACGCGCAGCTCGAGCGTCTCTTCCTTGACCTCAGGGCGGCGCTGGGCTCGTCGCCGCCGGTCCAGGTACGTTGGCGCGACGCAGGGGGCCGCGGCGAGTGACGGCGCCGTCGCTCTCCCAGATCCGCGCGCAGGTCCGGGAGGTGCTGGATCGCTGGCCGGAGCGTCGCCGCATCGGCATCCGTTCGCCGGCGAGCTGGAGCGGTCCGTCGTCCGTCGAGCTCGACGCGGGAGCGTCCGGCACGCCGGCGTCGGCGTCGGCGTCACCCGGCCGGATGCGGGTGGTGTCGTGCCGTTCGTCGCTCGAGCTGCGCCAGCGTCTGCTCGAGTCCGAAGGGTCGGACGACGTCTGGGTCTTTCTCGCCGACCTGGCGCCCACGGAGCTGGAGGCGGACGTGCGCAGCCGTCTGGCCAAGGGCCGGCTGCTCGAGCCGGAGCGCTGGCAGACGGTGCGCGGCCTGTTCGGGTTGCGCAAGGGCGACGGCCAGGTGGACCCGCGGCTGGTGCGTCACGGCTGGATGGCCGAGGCGCTGATCGCGGCGGCGCCGCCGGCGGGCTACCGGCCGGTGGCGGGAGCTGTGCTCGACGAGGACGCGGCGCGACGCGCGCTGCTCGAGCACCGCCTGGGGCTCGCCGCGGGCGCGGCGTCGCCGGCGGCAGTGCTGGACTGGGCGTCGGCGCCGGGCACGGCGGAGCGTTACGCGTCGGCGCCGGAGGAGCTGCGGCGCGAGCTCGCGGAGTGGCTGGCGCCGTCCGCCGGGCCGGCGTCCGAGGTGCTGGCCGCCCTGCTCGCCGCCGGCCACGGCGTCGACGCGGTGCCGCTGGGCCTGGTGGCGGACGTGCTGTGGCGGCCGGACGCGCCGGTCGGCGACGGCGTCCTCATCCTGCTCTCCGAGCGTTACCTCGACCGTCTGCGTCCGTCGCCGGAGTCGGCGCGGGCGTGGGCCGAGGCGGCGGCACAGGCGGTGGCCCGGCGTCACGCGGACGGCGGCGTCGAGGCGGTGGAGCCCTGGCTGCGCCGCGCCGAGGCGGTGCTCGACGAGCTCGACGCCGGCGCCCTGGCGATCGCGAGCGACTGGCTGCCGCGGGCCTTCGAGGAGCGGCTGGCGCGGGCGGTGGAGTCGCTCGAGCGGTGGCTGCGCGAGCGCGCGTCGCCGTTGACCGCCGCGGATGCGGCGGCGGACGCGCTCGCGCGTCACGGCCTGGCGCGGCGCTACGCGCCGCGGGTCGAGGCGCTCGAGCGGGCGGCGGCGCTGGCGCGTTGGCTGTCGCGCCCGCCGTCGCCGGCGGCGGACCTCGGCGCCGCCGTGCTCGGCTATGCCGACGACGGCGCCTGGGTGGACCTGGCGCGTCAGGAAGTGGGCCGGGGCGACACGTCGGAGACGGCGGCGCGCGTCTACGGGCGTCTGGCGTCGGCGGTCGAGGAGGAGCGCGAGGGGCAGAACCGCCGCTTCGCCGAGCTGCTGCGCGACGCCGGCGCGTCGCCGCCGGAGCACCCGCGCGTCGCCGGAGTGGAAGACGTGCTGGCGCGCTGGGCCGCGCCGCTCGCCCGCCGCGGGCCGCTGCTGGTGCTGGTGCTCGACGGCCTCGGGCAGGTGGTGTGGCGTCAGCTCCGCGACGACCTGCTGCGCCCGCGGGTCTGGCGCGAGATCGTGCCGGACACGGAGGGCCGGTGCGTGGGCTTGGCGGTGCTGCCCACCGAGACGCGGACGTCGCGCGCCAGCCTGTGCCGCGGCACCCTGGCGGCGGGCACGTCGGCCGACGAGCGGCGGGGCTTCGCGGAGCACGCGTCGCTGGCGCCGGCGTCGGGCGGGCGTCCGCCGCGGCTCTTCGCGCCGGGCGAGGTCAAGGCCGCGGGCGGCGGCGTCGCGGCCGAGGTGGCGGACGAGATCCACGGCCCGCGCGTCGTCGTCGGCGTCGTGCTCTCCGAGGTCGACGCCTACTTCGAGAGCATGAGCGACCTGCGCTCGCCGTTCGAGGCGGAGACCCTGGGTCCGCTGCGCGGCTTGCTGGAGCTCGCGGCCCGGGCCGGGCGGGTGGTGCTGATCACCGGCGACCATGGGCAAGTGCCGGGGACCGGCACCGAGCTACGGCGTCCGGACGGGGAATACGGCGGCCGTCATCGTTCGGGCGACGAGGAGCCGGGCGAGGGCGAGATCACGATCATCGGGCGCCGAGTGCTGGCCGAGCGCAACCGGGTGGTGGTGCCGTGGAGCGAGCGTCCGCGGTACCGCAAAGGGGGCCGCGCGGGCTACCACGGCGGCGCCACGCCGCGGGAGATGGTGGTGCCGGTGGCGGTGCTGGCGCCCGCGGGCGTCGACGTCGAGGGCTGGCAGCCGCTCGACGAGCAGCCGCCGTTGTGGTGGAAGGCGGAACCCTCACCCCCGTCCCCTCTCCCGGGTGTAGGGGCGCACGGCGTGCGCCCGGCGGGGGCGCACGGCGTGCGCCCGGCGGTGGCGCACGGCGTGCGCCCGGCGCAGATGTCGTTGCTCGAGCCGCCAGCCGAGCCGTCCGTCGCGTCCGTCTGGCTCGACCGTCTGCTCGCCTCCGAGGTCTGGGCGCAGCAGAAGAGCCTGGCCGGCCGCCGTCCGCCGCCCGACGCGCAGGTGCGCCGCCTGCTCGAGACGCTGGCCGCCGGCGGCGGCGTCGCCACCATGGGGGCCCTGGCCCACCGCCTCGGCGCCCCGCGCCTGCGCGGGCTGCTGACCCAGGCCAGCCGGCTGCTCAACGTCGACGGCTTCGGCGTGCTCACCGTCGACGAGACGGCCGAGACCGTTCGCCTGGACCGTCCGCTGCTCGAGAAGCAGTTCGGCCTCGGAGAGCCGCGCCGGTGACGTCGTCGTCCGTCCCTGCGTCGTCCTTCTCCGTCCCTCCGTCCTCCGTCAGCCCGGAGCGTCGTCGCCGGATCGTCGACGCGTTGCGTCGTGGCACGGTGCCGCGCCAGAGCCTCGACGCGTTCGCCGTCGGCCTCGAGAGTCTCGGCGCGGCGGTCGTCGAGGAGCTCGACACGGTGGCGGGCGGCGGCGCGGCGTTCAAGGCGGTGCGGGGCGACTACGGCGCGGGCAAGACGTTCTTCTCGCGTTGGCTGCAGGAGACGGCCCGTCGCCGCGGTTTCGCCGCCGCCGAGGTGCAGATCTCGGAGACGGAGACGCCGCTGCACCGCTACGAGACGGTCTACCGCCGTCTGATCGAGCGCCTGTCGACGCCGGACCTCGACGCCGGCGCGCTGCGCTCGGTACTGGAGGGCTGGTTCTACACGCTGGAGGAGGACGTGCTGGCCGAGGGCGAGGTCGCCGAGGACGACGCGGCGGCCCTGGCGTCGCGTACGGACGAGCTCTTGGAGCGCCGGCTGGCGGCGGTCACGCGCACGGCGCCGGCGTTGGCGATGGCGTTGCGGGCGTACCGGCGGGCGGTGGCGTCGGGCGACCGCGAGCAGGCCGACGGGCTGCTGGCGTGGATGTCGGGCGAGCCGACGGTGGGGTCGTCGATCAAGCGTCCGGCGGGGCTGAAGGGCGAGATCGACCATTACGGCGCCTTGGCGTTCCTCCAGGGGTTGCTGGTGATCCTGCGCGACTCGGGCCTGCCTGGCCTGGTGCTGGTGCTCGACGAGGTGGAGACGTTGCAGCGCGTGCGCGGCGACGTGCGCGAGCGCGGCCTGAACGCCCTGCGTCAATGGATCGACGAGGTGGACGCGGGGCGTTTCCCGGGGCTCTACCTGGCGATCACGGGCACGCCGGCGTTCTACGACGGCCCGCAGGGGGTCCAGCGGTTGGCGCCGCTGGCGCAGCGGTTGGCGACGGCGTTCCCGAGCGACGCGCGCTTCGACAACCCGCGCGCGGTGCAGGTGCGACTGCGCGCGTTCGACCTGGAGCGTCTGGAGCAGGTCGGCCGCCGGATCCGCGACCTGTACGCCGAGGGCCGGCCCACCCGCGAGCGCATCCTGACGCGTGCCGACGACGCGTACGTCGCCGAGTTGGCGCGGGCGGTGGCGGGAGAGCTGGGCGGGCGGATCGGCGTGGCGCCGCGGGTGTTCCTGAAGAAGCTGGTCGCGGAGGTCCTGGACCCGCTGGACCTCCACGAGGACTTCGACCCGCGGCGTCACTACGCGTTGACCGTCGATGCGGGGGAGCTCACCGTCGTCGAGCGGGCGGCGCGGGGGGCGTCGGCGGACGTCGATGACGTGGATCTGGAGGTTTGAACGGGTTGAGCTTCAATTGGTGACGAGGGCTCGCTCTTCTTTAAACTTGTCACAAGCTGGCTTGCTGAAGCTCCGGCAGTCGCCGCACCAATTCTTGCCGGCCATGACACCTCGGATCCACGCCCGATCGATCTTGGTGTAGAGGTCGAACATGCCCTCGCACGGCCCGTTTTCGTCATCGCTCACGATGCCCGCCAGATGCGTTGGCTGTGAGGCAGAGTCCACTTTGAAGAAAGGGCCGCCGCTTGCGCCGTCGCATATGTTGGATTGCGACGTCCCGGCACAGAACTCCTCGGCACCGACGGAGTTCTTCTGCGCTTTACTACAGTCAGTACTTGGTAAGACACCAATCGACATCGTCCGCCACGGCTGACCTAAATGTACCGCGACGGTGGCAAACCCCGCTCCCTGCGGATCGAGAATTACTTGATGGAGATCCCACCGGTTCGCCTGAGGCACAGCCGACGTCAACCGCCAAAGCGCTAGGTCATGGCTCAAATGGAGGTTACCATTACTTCTTTTAAAGCACGGATGGCAGCAGCGTTTCTTCTTATGCACCTCGAAGGAACTGTTAGTGGCCGCCAGAGTAACGGAGTCCTCGAGCGGACAGTGTGCTGCCGTCAACACGTAGGAAGCGGAGACGACAATTCCGCCGCTACAGACCTTTTCTGGCATCGTGACGAAGGCCCTCAGGAAATCGTGCGATGGAGGTTCACTATCCGGGCCATGGATCGTCTGGAAACTTGCTGTCTTCTCCTCAAGAAGATCGCGTATCCTCTCGCAGCTAAGGAGAATCGGGGCCAGTCCGCAGATCAGAACGGCAGAGCCGACTTGGAGCGATCTCATTGGTCGATACATTGTTGATCTCCTCTCCTAACTAGGGTCACGTCTCATCCGCCACAGCCGCCGCATCCTTGGCCACACTGCGCACTGCCAGGCACTCGGGCGAACGGTAACACGACGTCGCCTTTGTTCACGGCTAGCAAGCCAAGGAGACCGTGGTCCCGATCGAGCCGGATTCTACTGTTGCATGTCGGCTGGAAAGGATCTGGTAGGAGATCCGAGTCCAGCACGGCGCTGCTGAGCTCTCGGTTCTTGACCCAGATCGTGAGACCCTTCTCACGATCCTCGGGGTGTAGGATGAAAGTCCTGACTCCCTCAGCGTTCGTCGCCTCCGCCACCGGCAGAAAGTTACTATCCATGTCATTGCAAGTCCCATCCTTGGGATGCCTGAATAGCTCAATCACCAAGCTATCGCGCGAAGCGAGCCTGTAGCGTATACGTAGATCGAGGTTGATGAAGTGAGTCGCTTCGGTCATCACGCTGGGTTCACTGTACCGTCGAAACTCCCAGGGCACGGCCACGCCCTCGATGGCGCTAAGTCGCTCAGAGAACACCTCGCCGACTGTGAAGAGTGTGAAAGCCACCGTTTGACGCCAGGCGCCCTCCTTCGGCTCCGAGCCGAAAGGTGGAAGAAGATTGAATCCATGGGCGCAATCATCTTCGAGGATCCTGATACTGCCGACTTCCCGATAACAATGGGCCGGCCTCAACTCAGGAAGCGGCAATTCTGTATGGCTATTGAGCAAGCTCCTGAACCGTATTTCCTGTTTATTGAGGAAGTAGAAGGCGACGGGATCCTTGTGCGGTTTATGGATTTGAGTCAGATTCGGAAGTCGCTGAGTAGGATTGGCCCAGTCGGCCACGGAGAATTCAAGGAGGCCGTGATGCTCGCGGTAAGGGGTCCCATCTTCGAGAAGCTCGTCCGGTGGTTCGTCTGGCTCCGTCGCACCTTGGCTAGCCGTTGCCTCTCCCTTCGCTATTCCTTTTTTCCGTGTGTCATCCTTGCAGCCCGCAGCTTCGGCCGCCTTCTCCCGTTTCTCATGATCCTGCTCGCTCTGACCGGTAGGATCCGGCGCGGGTCCAGGAATTGTCCGGGCATCGGGCAATAGGACAGCGAAACCGCGCGTACCCGTTGATCGGGCGAGGAAGAGACCGCGAAAGACGACGTTGACGATGTAGCCTTCCTCGGGATCACTCATGCTCTTCTCCTTAAAGATTGAATGCGTCTCAGTGAAATACAAGCCGATGCCGTCCTACACCAATGAGCGAGAACCCGGCCCAGTGCGCTGGATGGCGGTGCCGCAGATCATCTCCTTGGAGAAGGTCGAGCTTGGCCTGTCTCAGAGCCAACCCCACGTCAGCGCCTGAGGACAACACGCGATGAAATGCGATGAAGAGCTTCGCCGTCGCCCGATCATCGACGTCCCAATGACTGCCAATAACGGTCGGGACACCGGCCGCGAGAAAGGGCCGCGCGATGCCGAGCAAGGCGCCGGAACCGTCCACTGTCCGCGCGGAACGACATCCGGACAGCACGACCAGGCTCAGTTTGCTGAAGGGCTGGTCCTGGAGGTTCGCCGCCGTGAGAACGCTGGGTTGCTGCTCCTGATCGACGAGGATCAAGCGCGGAAGGTACGGAGGGCGGTCATCGGGCTCGACGTGGCCCGCGAAGTGAAAGATCGAAGCGTCTTCCAGGAGCGCGAGCAGGCCCTCAGGCGAGGTGGCGTCCCCGGCGAGCATTTCGCCGCCGTAGATCTCGGCAATCGAGAGGGCTTCGAGCTTGGCAGAGCGAAGCTCCGGGAGCCTGGGCCGCGGCCCAACGGCGCCTGCCACTGCTACCACGCGTCCCTGGTCTGCTTGCTCCAGATCCCGGGCCCGGATGAGCAGGCGGCGGAAAAGGATCATGCTCGGTACCGCGGTCACCGTATGATCCTCGATCAGGAAGCGGCCGTTGCGCGGATTCACCAGCAGATCGAATGGAAGCTCATTAAGAACTTTGTCGGCGACGACGGTGATATGAGGTTTGGGGTCCACGAGGCGTTCGGCCGGACCAATCAACACATCGTAGAGACGTTGCGAGGGCGCTCGATAGGCGTCCTGCTCGGAGAGCGTGGCCGTCATGAGCTCCTTGATGAGTTGCCGAAGCTCGTGGTCGCCGATGGCCGCCTCCGTCATGAGGAAGTCGTCGCGGGTGAGAACCAGGATCAGGACTCGGTCCTTCAGGACGACGTACTCCAGGGCCGCTTCGTCCTCCGCGAGCAGCAACTGGAAAGCCTCGACGGGAGGTACGTCCGACGATTCGCGGGACCTGTCGAGTCCGGTCATGCCCGCCTGCCGAGCCCACGTCTCGAAGAGGGCGGAGCGGGCCAGCTCGGCGTAGCGAAACGCCTGCTCGGGTCGACGGCGGACGCCGGCCTGAAAGGCGATCATGTTGTCGTAGGCTTCCGCGGTCTCTCGGACGAACAGGTTGCGAACCTCTTCCAGGATCACGCCGCGGTGAGCCATGTCCAGCAGATAGAGCTGCTCCGCGAAGTCCCTCTCGGCGTTGCCGAGATCGGCCGTATCTTGTGGCTCGGATTGGCCGGCTCGTCTCAGGAACGCTTCACCTCTGAGCCTGTAGACCGCTGGAAGCTTGAGAAAGCTGCCCATACGTAGATTGGCTTCGATGGAGGAGGTCAGCTCGCCGATGGCCTTGGCGGGATCGACCTCGACCAGCGTTCTGCCGGTCTCGAGCGTGTGATCGGCCACCGCCCGGAGAGCGATCTCCGGACCGTGGAGTTTTTCGAGCGCCTGCACGGCCAGGGCGAATTCGGCCCGGGATTCGTCGACTCTCCGCAGCGAGTGCAGCAGCGAGGCGCGGCGCATATGGGCGTTGTGAATGATCTGCGGTTCGTCGGAGGCGTACGCGGACACCAAGAATTCGTCGACGAAGGCCAAGGCCACCAAGTCCTTACCCTGGCGCTGCGCGTTATAGGTGGCGTCATGGAGGATCGCCTGGCGGCGCAATGGCTCGTAGACGGCATGAAAGTAGCCCAAGGCGCTTCTGGTGAGGGCCCAGGTTTCGTCGCGGCGCCCCAGCTCGCTCAGGGCGCTCGCCAAGAGCCCTTGCGTCACCGCCAGGTTCTGGAGCTCGCCCGCGCGGCAAAAGGTCTCCACGGCGTGTCCATAGTCTTCCGCGGCCGTTTCGTAGTCCTGGAGATTGGCATTGTCGAGACCGAGGATCCAGGAGGCGCGGCCGTACAAGACGGGGTGGCGTTCTTGTGATATTTCGGCTCTCAAGCGCTGAAGCTCGGATCGAGATTGGAGGAAGCGGTTCTTGTAGTAGAGCAGGAGCGCCTGGTAGAAGGCGGCCCATTGGACGTAGGGGCTATCCGCTCGCGCGAAGCTGCGACGAGCGGCGTCAAAGTCAGAGGCCGCCTCGTCGAGATTCCAGTCGTCGTAGAGGCGGTTGTATCCCTGTGCCAGGTCCCGGTGGCCGCGCGCCAGATCGTCCGCTTTCGAGGTCCCGCTTCGGAGGGCGCGCTCGATGGCTTGGACTCCTTCCTCGAACATCTGATCGCCGGAGACTTCGGCGATCTTGGCGGCGATACTCCGAGACGTGCGCAGGTGACGATCAGCGGCAGGATCCCGTGCCAGGTGAGCCTGTGCCCAGGTTTCGGCGAGATCGAGCTCCGCCCATTCGCGTGCGCGCTGGGGATTCCGTGCGACGAGGCCCGCCGTATCGTGATCGGTCATGACTTCGGCGAGCGCCGGCGATTCTTCCCCGGGCTCGAGATCCGCCAGCGCATCGCGGCGACGCCGGGCTTCGTCCGCCCACGGACCTTCCGAGTCCCGCCGGAGGTAAGCGTCCCAGGCGAGACGAGCGGGCGTCGGGAGATGTAGCCTGGTCAGGACGAGCGCGCTGTTGAAAAGAGCTTGTCGATGACCGGGATCGAGCTGCAATGCCTTCGCGGCAAACTCGTACGCGTTGAAGAGGAGACCGGGCCGGCCGGTGAGCATTGCCAAGTGAAAGTAGGCGGCGGAGAGGTCCGAGTGAGTATCGGAGTCCCCGATTCGACTCTCCAGGGCGTGCTCGAGTCCCGAGATCTCAGCCTCGGTTCTGGAAGGATCCGCTTGCCATAGCAGGAAGGCTTGGAGCCGAGCGTTGGGCATCTCGGCCGACGCCGCAGTCAGGCGTTCCGTCAGAGCCCTGAGCTGGTCGAAAGCGGATGTCCTGAGCCGCGGTCGGGGAGAGCACGTTTCGGGTGCCAGCTTGTCGACGCAGAGCGCCGATTCCTTCGCATCCGCCGCGGATGCGGAGGAATCGCCGCAAGCCACGTAGCCGGTGTCGAGGGTCAAGCGAGCCTCGATGGGGCGATAAGAGCCCAGCAGACGGAGCGGATCCGCCGTGTCCTTGTTTGACGTGTCCGAGCAGCCCCAGCAATTGACCAGGACAGCCACTTTCAGGGAGACAGTGATACCGGTTCGTGCTGGACTCATCGCCTCAGCGCCGCCATCGGGGCCGGCTCCGTTAGGAGGAGGTCCACAGAGAATCTGCTGAGCGAGGATACTACACGGTGCTGGCATTTCGGTGCTGCGCTTTTCGTTGTCGTTACGAAGCTCAGTTGTTAGGACGGACGCAGCGCTCGTTTTCCCACTCATGGGTGACGAAGGATACGAATTGCTTGCCGATATGATCGTCCGCGAGAACCGGCACGATGGAAGTCCTCGACCGCCTGCACCCCGCCCTCGCCTACCACGTGGTCAACACCCTGGGCTGGCCGCGGCTGCTGCCGTTGCAGGAGGCGGCGCTGGCGCCGCTGGCCGGCGGCGAGCACGCCCTGCTGCTGGCGCCCACCGCCGGCGGCAAGACCGAGGCGGCGGCGTTCCCGGTGCTCTCGCGCATGCTCGCCGAGGACTGGCGCGGTCTCTCCGTGCTCTACGTCTGCCCGATCAAGGCGCTGCTCAACAACCTGGAGCCGCGGCTCGGCCGCTACGCCGAGCTGCTGGGGCGTCGCGTCGCCCTCTGGCACGGCGACGTGGGCGACGCCGCGCGGCGCCGGATCGTTCGCGAGCCGCCCGACCTGCTGCTGACCACTCCGGAGTCCATCGAGGTCCTGCTGGTGTCGCGGCGGGCCGACCCGCGCGCCTTCTTCGCCGGCGTGCGCGCCGTCATCGTCGACGAGATCCACGCCTTCGCCGGCGACGACCGCGGCTGGCACCTGCTCTCGGTGCTCGGCCGGGTGGAGAAGATGGCGCGGGCACCGGTGCAGCGGATCGGTCTCTCGGCCACGGTGGGCAACAGCGAGGCGTTGCTCGAGTGGCTGGCAGGCGCCAGCTCCGGGCCGCGGCGGGTGATCCGCGCCCCGTCCGCCGCGGGTCCCGCGTCGGCCGAGCCCGACGTCCAACTCGACTACGTGGGCCATCTCGACAACGCGGCGCTCGTCGTCTCTCGGCTCCATCGCGGCGAGAAGCGTCTCGTCTTCTGCGACAGCCGCTCGCGCGTCGAGAAGCTGGCGGTGGCGCTGCGCCAGGCGGGGGTGACGACCTACGTCTCCCACAGCTCGCTGTCGCGCGACGAGCGCCACCGCGCCGAACGGGCCTTCGCCGAGGACCGCGACTGCGTGATCGTGGCGACGAGCACGCTCGAGCTCGGCATCGACGTCGGCGACCTCGACCGCGTGATCCAGATCGACGCGCCGCCGACGGTGGCCTCGCTCCTCCAACGGATGGGCCGCACGGGCCGGCGCGCCGGCGCGCGTCCCAACGTCCTCCTGCTCGCCACCTCGGGCGAGGCCCTGGCGGCGGCCGCCGGGCTGGTGGAGCTGTGGCGGGCCGGGTACGTCGAGCCGGTGGAGCCGCCGCGGCGTCCGCTCCACGTGTTCGCGCAGCAGCTCATGGCGCTGGCGCTCCAGGAAGGCGGCGTCGGCGCCGCGGACTGGCGGGGCTGGTTGGCGTCGCTGCCGCCGTTCGCGGAGCTGCGGCCGGCGGAGCTCACGGAGGTCGTGGAGCACATGCTGGCGCGCGGGATCCTGTTCGCCGACGAGGGCGTCCTGTGGTTCGGCGTGGAGGGCGAGCGGGCGTTCGGCCGCCGTCATTTCATGGAGGTGCTCTCCGTCATCACCAGCCCGCCGCGCTTCCTGGTGCTCTACGGGCGCGAGGAGCTGGGCACGGTGGACCAGGCCACGCTCCTCTTCGCCCAGACGCCGCGCGGCTTGCTGCTGTCGGGGCGTACCTGGGACGTGCGCCGGATCGACTGGCGCCGGCGGCGGCTCTACGTGGAGCCCGCCAAGCAGCTCGGCCGTTCGCTGTGGCTGGGCGAGGGACGTCCGATGCGCTTCGAGCACGCGCAGGCGATCCGCCGTCTGCTGGCGGACGACGCCATGCCGCCCGGGCTCTCGCGGCGGGCGCGGGAGCGGCTGGAGGAGCTGCGAACGGATTACCCATGGCTCGAAGACGGGGGCGAGGAGATGCGCGAGACACTGCTGGCCCTCGACGCCGGGAAGGGCGTCAGTTGGTGGACGTTCGCCGGTCTGCTGGCCAACGCCGCGCTGGCGGACGGCCTGCGCGAGACGACGGACGTTCCCATCCGTGCCGAGAACCTGTCGATCACTTTCCAGACCGAGGAGCTGCCGTCGCGCGTGGCCGAGCTCGTCGAGGCGGTGCGGCGGCGCGACGCGGGGTCGCTCCGTGCGCGGATCTCCGACAAGGCGATCGAAGGGCTCAAGTTCTCGGCATGCCTGCCGGCGGCCACCGCGGTCACGCTCCTGGCGGAGCGAGCGCATGACGAGCGGGCTCTGCGGGCCGTGCTCGGAGCGTCATTGCGAGTCGTGGATTAGATGAATCAGGTGCGGGCGAGCCCACAGGACGATGCCGGCTCGGGTGATCGAGCAAGGAGAGGTGACGTTGGAAGCGCCAGGGGGCTAGTCGACGGCGCGTCCGGGCGGTGGTAGGCCCTACGTCGGGGCGGGCGGGGCCGGATCTCGGAGCATCTTCCGCGCCCGCCGCTTCCACACCCCGTCGCGACGGCGGATGAACTTGGGGGCCTGGTCGTAGTCGGTCAGACCGTCCTCGAGCTGTCGCCGGGCCTCGTCGCGGCGGCCGCCGTCGAGCAGGTAGTGGGCGTAGAGCACACGGTGCTCGAGACGCGGGCTCTTGATCACCAGCCGGTCGAGCAGCTCGAAGAGCTCGTCGGTCGCCTCCTGGGCGGCCAGCACGTAGGCGAGCTCGCGCCACGCCGCGTAGTCGCGAAAGGAGGCGTCGCGCTCGATCAGCTCGCGCAGCCGCTCTACGGCGTCGTCCTGCTCGCCCAGGGCCACGTGGGTCAGCGCCAGCCCCCACAGGGCCTCGCGGTCGCCCTCGTGCAGGCGCAGGGCCTCGCTGAAGTGGTGGCGGGCCTCGGAGAAGACCTTCGCGTCGTAGAGGCCCTGGGCGAGCGCGAGGTGGTTGGCGTAGCTCGGCGTCTGCTCGAGCCGGTAGCGCAGCAGGTCGACGGTCACCTTCTGCTCGGCGAAGCGCCGGAAGAAGCGGCGGACGGGCTCGAACTCGGGGTCGTGGACCTTCACCATGAAGAAGTAGACCCACTCGCCGAACGGCATCAGGATGATGAAGTACCAGTAGTACTTCGAGCCGCGCCGGATCGCGTCGACGAGCATCCACAGGCTGAATGCCTGCTGGATGATGAAGAGGACGCGGACCATGGCGCCCGGATCGTACCATCCGGACCCGGACGAGGATAGAATCCCGCGATGCCGCTCGTCACCTGCCGCGAGTGCGGCGAGACCGTCAGCGATCAGGCCCAGGCCTGC
>Ga0299906_10001990_pt1 | contig 17252 bp, 15 predicted proteins | sample RVTome_14_FD_200259 | JGI IMG/M metagenome (GOLD analysis project Ga0299906, IMG submission 200259) | Soil microbial communities from uranium-contaminated site in the Upper Colorado River Basin, Wyoming, United States - RVT145D125 (version 2) ...
CCCTCCAATCGAGATCGAATCGGCTCCGGATCGTGATCACAGCTTCCTGCCTGCGATCATGGCCCAGGCTCCTTGCTCGCTCGAGTCGCCGAACACGCGGCTTCGGCGGGCCACAACGGCAAGCGCCCCTGTCTGCGGCATCACCGTTCTGATCCCGTGGTGCGGGTGCTGAAGAGTAGTTCCTTGACTTTCTCCGGACCCACCGCGCGTACGAGTTCGGAGGCAAGGCAGTAAAGGAACAGACCACCAAGAATCCACAACGCCAAGACCCAGAATAGAGGCCAGGAGATCTCGCCGTACATTGCCTTGGTGGCGGCCACAACGCCTCCATGCTTCGATGTCAACGGAATGATCTCTTCGACAAATCGGAAAAGAAGCACCACCGCGGCAAACAGCAGCGTCTTCCACAGGACATGAGCCACTCGTCTGCCCGAAAAGAGCCTGGCGATCGGAAGTGCCTCGACAAGTAGAATCGCCTTGGCGACTATGAGGGCTCCGATCGTCGAGCCCGTGGCGCGGAGCGCGGTGATACTGTAGTCGCCAAGCAATACGGCCTTGGTGAGAGCGATCATGTGAAACAAGAACAGGAAGAAGACTAACGCCGGCAGCGCTTCCCGAATTTCTCTTGCGACAGTCGCTCCAATCTTTTTCACCAACCCTCCTCGGGTCTGGGTGGAGAGCGTACATTTGCTTTGTTCCTCGAACCTCCGCCACTGTGCTTCGCGCATGCTGATCCGTCCCAGTGCTGTCTAGACAGAATGGCTTCTGTCGGGTGGGAGGCGGCCTGCCTCCGGCGTATCGTGGATTGCGTGGCGATGCGCCACGCAGAGCCACCCGTTGAAGACAACGGTATCAACCGAAAACAGGAGGCACGCCATGGAAAGCAAGTCTACTCGCAATCTGTACGTGGGCATGGACGTGCACAAGGAATCGATCGACATCGCGCTGGCCGAGCACGGCGGGCAGGTGCGCCATCGAGCAAGAGCTAGTCGGCTGGCGCTGGCGGCCCCTGGTGCAGGTGCTGCAGGCCTGTCGCGGCATTCAGCTCATTCACGCGGTGCGCATCGTGGCCGAACTCGGCGACTTGTCGCGCTTTGGCCATCCTCGGCAACTGATGGTCTACCTGGGACTTGTCCCCAGCGAGGACTCCTCGGCCGAGCGCCGGCGGGCTGGGTGTCATCGTGTCGCAGTGGGCGCGTGCGCTCGGCGCAACCGTCATCGGCACGGTCTCGTCGGAAGACAAGGCCGACGCAGCGCGGGCCCACGGCTGCCAGCATGTGATCGTCACCAGCGACTACAACTTCGCCGCCGGCGTGCTGTCCGCCACCGGCGGCCGCGGCGTGGACCTGATCGTGGACGGGCTGGGCGCGCAGGGCGTCCAAGGCAACCTCGCCGCGCTCGCCACTTTCGGCCACTGGGTCAGCGTCGGCCAGGCGAGCGGTCCCCTGCCCGCGCTGGACCCGCATGCCCTGCTCGAGAAGAGCGGCACCTTTTCGCGGCCGGTGCTGTTCCACTACACCGCGGATCCGGGGCGGCTCGCGGAGATGGCCTCGCGCCTGTGGGCGATGCTCGGCTCGGGCCGCGTGCGGCCGGCCATCGGCGGCCGTTATGCGCTCGCGGCGGCGGCCGACGCACACCGCGCGCTGGAGTCGCGCCTGTCGCGCGGCTCGCAGGTCCTGCTGCCTTAGGACGAAGGCGCCGATCCGGCGAGATGCGCCAGCGTTCTGCGCGGCGGCGCTTGATCTTCCCCTATGGCCATCGTCATACTTGATCCGGCAGCCTGCGCGCGTTAGGGTTCCTGCTCGCGGGCTGGCTTCCGATCATCGTCTTTCCGCGCCAGGGAGAGCGCCAGGATGACACAGTCTCGGCTGCCAGAGGCGCAGCGCCCGCAGATGCGCGCCGGCGCGCTGGCGTTCGCCTGCCTGCTGCTCGCCGGGTGCAGCGGGGCGACCACCGTGCTGCCCGAAGGTTATGTCGCACGGCACTATCTGGGTTACGTGAAACTGGTGGTGCCGGACCGCCACTCCACCTCGGCCGGCGTTTCGGCCTCCGACGTGAAGGCGCTGGGCGTGCGCATCGAGAACGGCGTGGGCATCGGTTACTTTCACGACCAGCAGGTGATCACGCCGCTCGACTGCCACGTCGTCGTCCTGGTGCGCAACGAGCAACAGCTCCGCGACGCGGTCGAGCGGCTCACAACATCGATAGGAGAGGATCTATGCGCCGCTGTCTATCCCGCGCAATGACGCTGCTCACCGGCCTGATGATCGCGTCCGTGCTGATCGCCTGCGCGACGCCCCGGCACACCAACACGCTGATCTTCGCAACCTCCACCCGGGTGGCATTGGACGTGTCGCAGGATCCCACCGGGGCGGTGGGCGTCACGCTGGGATACAAGCGCTACGAGGGGGTGTGGATGCCGTTGCTGGCGAACCAAGCGGCCAGCGGCACGGAGGCGCTGGTGCCCGCCGAGTGCACCGGCGACAAGTGCCGCTTCGTCGGCACCACGGGCGACAAGGGCGGAGCGGCCGGACCGGAGGCCGAGGACACCTATTCCGTGCTCGCGACCTTCTCCGGCCGGGCCGCCGGCGGCGCCGGCGGAACCGCGCCTACCGCGGAGGCCAATGCCGCCTTGGCGCAGTACTTCGCCACCGGGCTCGCCGCCCGCATGCTCGCCGAGAAGGGTGGCGCCGCGCTGGTGAACACGAAGGCCGTACCGCCCGAGATCCAGCAGCAGGCAACCGCTATCCTGGTGGATCGGGAGGAGAAGAAACGCCAGATCGTGGCCCATCTGAAGAAGGACGACGGTTCGATCGATCAGGAGAAGCTGGACGCGCTGCTTGCCCGGGAGCCGGCCTCCAAGATCGACCCGGAACAGAAGCGGCGGCTCAAGGAGGCCGGCAACGTCGTCGCCCTGCGCGAACGTCTCGACCGGGCGGCCTTCGAGAGCCTCGCCGAGCCGTTGTACAAGAGCTTACCCTGAGCGAAAGGATACGCACATGCCCGACCCGATTCTGCACGTAGTGGTATGCAAGTCCGAGCTGGAGGCGCTGGTGCAGTGCGAGGTGCTGAAGGACACCTGCGATATCGTCTCCGGCCCCGAACGCTACAGCGAGGCCTACTGGGTCAACCGCCTGGAAAACCCGCCCGAGGCGTGCGATGCGCTGGAGGGCGCCGGCAAGCAGGTCTGGGTGGTGTTCGGCAAGGATTTGTAGCGCCCCGGCCGGCGCGCGCTGCCGAGAGGAGCGCGAACCGGTGGCGTCACGACACGCCGCTCAGGACTTGTCGAGCTGCTTGCACACGTAGTCGAAGGTCTTGCCGCCATGGGTGTTGTCGCGCACGTCCTCCCACATGCGCCTGGGCATCTTGCCCGAGGTCCACACCACCTCGCCGTTGACGCCGATCATGTCGATGGAGATGACGCGGTTCACCCGGCGCCCGCAGTCGAGCTCGACCACGCCCACGCTTTCCTTGAACAGCACCTGCCGGCCGGTGAAATTGTCCACCAGGGGCGAGGTGTACACGGCGCGCTTCTGCAGGCGGATGGTGTCGCCCTCCACCTCGATCGACTTGGCGTTGATGTAGTACTTCGCCTCGGTGTCCGCGCCGATCTCGACCCACTCCTCCTCGGCTGCGGCGGCCGGCACGGTCCCGAGCACGACTGCCGCCAGCAGCATCCGCATCCTGCGCAGCTTCATCGATCCGTCCTTGCAGTGATTCCTGCCGCAGGATACCGGGCTAGGCCGGCTTGCGCCAGTCGAACACCTGCACCGGCGGCACGTTGCGCATCTCCAAGCTGCTCGCCGGCAGGCCGAGCAGGTCGCGGCCCAGCACCGCCACGTGCCCGCGCAGCTGATAGGCGATGAAGTGCCCGCCCGGCGCCAGGCAGGACCAGACCTGCTCGAGGATGTACCGGCCGAGCGCGGGCGGCATGGTGGAGAACGGGATGCCGGAGATCACCACCTCGGGCCGCGGCAACGCGTGCAGGGCGACCGCTTCGCGCAGCTGCGCGGCGCTGCCGCAATGGGCGATCAAGCGCTGGTCCTCCTCGGTCCTGAGCATGGCGACGAAGTCCTCGTTCACCTCGATCGCAAGCAGCCGCGCATCCGGCCGCAGCACCTCCAGGATCGCGCGCGTCACCACGCCGGTGCCGGGGCCGAGCTCCACTACGGAGCGGGCACGCGCCAACAGGCGCGGATCGGCCAGCCGCCTGGCCAGGTAGCGCGAGCTCGGCATGACCGAAGCCACCACGCCCGGCTGCCGCAGGAACCCCAGGAAGAACGCCACTGTCCTGTTGCGTGCCGGCGCGAAGCGCTGCACCTGAATGCCGTTGGCCATGCCGCTGTCCGCTGCTGTGTGGAGATCGGACGCGGCGGCCCGGTGCGCGTTGGGAACCCGCGAAGGGCGAAACACCAGCACGAATGGGCCGCGTCCGGATGCGACCTGCCAGGGCAGCAAGCGCAGTACCGGGCGCGGTGACGAAGCTGACGCAAAATCGTCGCGCGACGCCCTTTGCACGCATTACAGCGATGCGACCCCCCGGCCCCTTCGAGCACTTGAGCGCGTGCGCGCCCCACGCGAACTACGCGTGGGCGCTCGCGTGGTGATTCTGCATCAGGCCGTCACTGCTGCTGTTGCTGCTGCGCCTGCTCCGGCAGGGGCTGCGGGACGACGAACTGCCGTGTGCCCTCGTAGTCCGGTGCACGCCGCAGGTCGAGCGTGTGCGGGAAGCTCGCGCTCGGCCGCTCGGGACGATGGTCGATCTCGCCGGGCGTGTGCCCGTGCGGCGCGAAGCGCGCCATGCGGCGCGCCTCCGCCTCGTTGGCGTTGACCGGGAAGCGCTGGTAGTTGCGCCCGCCCGGGTGCGACACATGATAGGTGCAGCCACCCAGGGAGCGGCCGCTCCACAGGTCGAGGATATCGAACACCAGCGGCGTGTGCACGCCGATGGTCGGGTGCAACGCCGAGGGCGGCTGCCACGCGCGATAGCGCACGCCGGCGACGAACTCGCCGTGCACGCCGGTGGGCGCCAGCGGCACCTGGCGGCCGTTGCAGGTGACGGTGTAACGATTGCTGGTCATGCCGTTCACCCTGACCTGCAGGCGCTCGACCGACGAGTCCACGTAGCGCGCGGTGGCGCCCGGCTGCACCTGCTCGCCCAGCACATGCCAGGGCTCGAGCGCCTGGCGCAGCTCCAGCGTGACCCCCTGATAGCTCACCGTGCCGTAGCGCGGAAAACGGAACTCGAGAAAAGGCGCGAACCATTCGAAGGCGAAGGCGTAGCCCTCGCGCTGCAGATCCAGCACCACGTCGCGCAGGTCTTCGGCCACGTAATGCGGCAGCATGAAGCGGTCGTGCAGGCTGGTGCCCCAGGGCAACAGCCTGGCCTTGCACGACCGCGCCCAGAAGCGCGCGATCAGCGCCCGCAGCAGCAGCATCTGCACGCAGCTCATCTGCCAGTGCGGCGGCATCTCGAAGGCGCGGAACTCGAGCAGCCCAAGGCGTCCATTGGCCGAATCGGGCGAGTACAGCTTGTCGATGCAGAATTCGGCGCGATGCGTGTTGCCGGTCAGGTCCACCAGCAGATTGCGCAGCAGCCGATCCACCAGCCACGGCGTGAGCGTCTCCTCGCCGGCCTGTTGCAGGCGCTCCATCTCGGCGAAGGCGATCTCCAGCTCGTACAGGCTGTCGTCGCGCGCCTCGTCCACCCGCGGCGCCTGGCTGGTGGGCCCGATGAACAGCCCCGAGAACAAGTAGGACAGCGCCGGATGGTTCTGCCAATACAGGATCAGGCTGCGCAGCAGGTCGGGACGGCGCAGCAGCGGGCTGTCCGCCGCCGTGGGGCCGCCGATGGTGACATGGTTGCCACCGCCGGTGCCGGTGTGGCGGCCGTCCAGCATGAACTTCTCGGCGGCCAGGCGCGACAGGCGCGCCTCCTCGTACAGCGCGCGCGTGTTGGCGGCCAGCTCGCCCCAGTCTTGCGCCGGATGGACGTTGACTTCGATCACGCCCGGGTCGGGGGTGACAGCCAGCTTCTTCAGGCGCGGGTCCTCGGCGGGAAGATAACCTTCCAGCATCACCGCCCGCGCCGTCTCGCGCGCGGTGTCTTCGATCGCCAGCACGAGCGCGCAGAAGTCCTCCAGCTCCGGCAGCGGCGGCAGGAACACGTGCAAGCGCCCTTCGCGCACCTGTGTGCACAGCGCGGTGTGCACGACTTCACGCGGCGACGGCTCCGACGCTGCGGAGGCTTCCGGCTCTGCGCTGGCGTCATCGCCAGAATCTTGGGAGGCGCCGAGCGGCGCGCGCTCCTCGAACGGATCGGGCGGCTGCGGGAGGTCGCGCTCTTCCGGGGCCACCCGTGGCAACGAATCCAGCGGCAGGCGCAACCCGATCGGTGAGTCGCCCGGAGTCAGGTACAAATGCTCGCGGCGCAGCGGCCAGCGGCTGCTCGACCAGCGCCGGCGAGTCTTCGATGGGCCCAACGCGGCCTTGAGCGGCAGGACGTAACCCGCGGGCTCCAGCATCTCGCCCTGGAGCAGCCGCGCGACGCGTGTGCGCTCGGCGTCATCCTTGAGATCGCGCTGCAGGGGATCGACGTTCAGCGGGGCAGCCTGCTCGCTGCGCAGCAGGTCCCATGCGTCTTCGTAGGCGGGAATGATGTGGTCCTGATGCGGCCCCAGGCGTGCGGCCAGCGCACGCAGGAACACCAGCGCGTCGGCCGCCTCGAGCGCCCCGGGCATGCCCTCGTCGCAGAGCAGCTCCGGGTCGCGCCACAGCGGCACGCCGTCGGCGCGCCACAGGCTGGTGAGCGCCCAGCGCGGCAGCGGTTCGCCGGGGTACCACTTGCCCTGGCCATAATGCAGCAGCCCGCCGCGCGCGAAGCGCGCGTGCAGACGGCGCAGCAGCGTACCGGCGAGCTTGCGCTTGTCGGGTCCCAACGCGGCGAAATTCCACTCCTCGCCGTCCATGTCGCCGACCGAGACGAAGGTGGGTTCGCCGCCCATGGTCAGCCGCACGTCGCCCGACGCGAGTTCCTCTTCCACCTGCTCGCCCAGGCGTTCGATGGCCTGCCACTGACTCTCGGTGTAGGGCTTGGTGACGCGCGCATCCTCGTGGATGCGCGCCACGCGCATGGCGAAGTCGAACTGGACTTCGCACACGTCGGTGTAGCCGAAGACCGGTGCAGCGCTGGCCGGCACCGCGGTGCAGGCCAGCGGAATGTGCCCTTCGCCCGCGAGCAGGCCCGAGGTCGGGTCCAGCCCGATCCACCCGACCCCCGGCAGATAGGCCTCGGCCCAGGCGTGCAGGTCGGTGAAATCCGCCTCGGCGCCGCTCGGCCCGTCCAGCGCCTTCACGTCGGGCTTGAGCTGGATCAGGTAGCCGGAGACGAAGCGCGCGGCGAGGCCGAGATGGCGCAGCACGTGCACCAGCAGCCAGGCGCTGTCCCGGCACGATCCCTGCCCCAGCGCTAGCGTCTCCTCGGGCGCATACACCCCCGGCTCCATCCGCACGATGTATTGCACATCGCGCTGCGCCTGCAAGTTCAGCGCGACCAGCAGGTCCACCGTGTTGCGCTCGCCGCGCAGATGCTCGCGCTTGAAGCGCTCGATCCATCCCGAGAGCAGCGGCCCGGCTGGCTCCACTCCGCGGAAGGGGGCCAGCTCGAGCGCCAGACGCTCGCCATAGTCGAACGGATAGCGCTCGGCGTGCGCCTCGATGAAGAAGTCGAACGGGTTGACCACGGTCATGTCGGCGGTCAGGTCGACCTCGATCACCAGCTCGCGCGTGGCCTCGGGAAACACGTAGCGCGCCACGTGGTTGCCGTAGGCGTCCTGCTGCCAGTTCAGGAAATGCGTGGCCGGCTTGACCCTGAGCGAGTAGCTCAGGATCGGCGTGCGGCAGTGCGCCGCCGGCCGCAGCCGGATCTCGTGCGGCGAGACATTGACCGGCCGGTCGAAGCGGTAGCTGGTCTTGTGGTAGAGCGCGACCTGGATGGTCATCGCCGGCGCAGAGAGCGATCGGGTAGCATGCTCAGCTCATCCAGTCCGGATTGGCCAGCTCCCCGAACACGCGCCGCAGCCCGCCGCCCCAGGCCTGCCGCAGCATGTTGAAGTACGGGTCGCCCTCCTGAATGCGCTTCTGCGTGCCCACGCGCAGCGAGTCGCGCGGGTACCACAGCACGTCGATGGGCAGCCCCACCGAGATGTTGCTGCGGATGGTGGAGTCGAAGGACACCAGCACGCACTTGATCGCGTCCACCGGGTTGGTGGCGGTGGTGACCACGCGGTCGAGCACCGGCTTGCCGTACTTGCCCTCGCCGAGCTGGAAGTAGAGCGTGTCGCTGCTGGCCTCGATGAAGTTGCCCTGCGGATAGACGTTGAACAGGCGCGGGTCCTCGCCCTTGATCTGCCCGCCCACCAGCAGGCTGGCGCTGGCGTCGATGTTGCCCTGCGCCAGGTAGCTGCCGTCGCGGCGCTGGATCTCGCGCAGCGCGTCGCCCGCCAGGCAGGCCACGTCGTACATGCTGCTCACGCTCCAGATGGTGGGTTTCGCCTGATCGGCATGGCGATGCTGCTCCAGCAGGTTGATCACGCTCTGCGTGACCGACAGGTTGCCGGAGGACAGCACCACCAGGACGCGCTCGTTGGGGCGCTCGAACACCTTCATCTTGCAGAAGGTGGCGATGTGGTCGACGCCGGCATTGGTGCGCGAGTCGGACGCGAACAGAATGCCGGAATCCAGTTGCAGGGCCACGCAATAGGTCATGGTCGGCTGATCGGTATAGGCGGACGACGCGCATGATATCAGCGAACCCCGCTGGACCCGCCTTGGAGAAGGCAACGGCTCGACGCCGCGCCCGGGAATTCGAGCATGCTGCTAGACGGTGAAGAAGCCGCGGTTGATCTCGCTGCCGAGCGTGGTGATGCGGTCGAGGAAACCGGTGAGATACTCGTGCAGCCCGGTGTTGAAGATGCGCTCGATGCGCCCGAAGTGCAGCTCGGCGTGCAGCTCCCCGGTCAGCCGCACCGCCTCGGCCGCCTGCGCGGTCGCCAGCATCTGCAGGATGCCGTAAGCCTCGTCCATGCAGGCGTGCAGCGAGCGCGGCATGTTGTCGCGCAGGATCAGCAGCTCCGCCACGCGCAGCGGCGTGATGGCGTCGCGGTAGACCTTGCGGTAGGACTCGAAGGCCGACACCGAGCGCAGCACGGCCGCCCACTGGTAGTAGTCCACCGCGCCGCCCACGTCGTCCACGCTGGGCAGCAGCACGTGGTACTTCACGTCCAGGATGCGCGAGGTGTTGTCGGCGCGCTCCAGGAAGGTGCCCAGGCGGTTGAACTGGAAGGCCTGGTCGTGCAGGGCGGTGCCGACGGTGACGCCGCGGAACAGGTGCGAGCGGTCCTTGACCCAGTAGAAGAACTCGCTCACGCCCTCCGAGTCCAGCACCGACTCGTCCATGCGCTGCAGCTCGAGCCAGGTGGAGTTGAGCACCTCCCACATCTCCGAGGTGATGCTGCCGCGCACCGCGCGCGCGTTCTCGCGCGCCGCCCTGGCGCACGAATAGATGCTGGAGGGATTGCCCGGGTCCAGCACCATGTAGCGCAGGACGTCGTGCCCGCTCACCTCGCTGTAGCGGCCGCTGAACGGGAACAGCGCCCCGGTGATGTTGAGCGGGGCGAACCATTCCTGCTGCACCAGCTCCGGCGCCTGCGGCATCAACGACATGCGGTAGGTCACGTCGAGGATGCGCGCGGTGTTCTCGGCCCGCTCGACGTAGCGGGCCATCCAGTACAGGTGGTTGGCGGTGCGGCTCAGCATCACCTCAACCGACCACCCAGGTGTCCTTGGTTCCCCCGCCCTGCGACGAGTTGACCACCAGCGAACCTTCCTTCAGCGCCACCCGGGTCAGCCCGCCCGGCACCATGACCACTTCGCGGCCGGACAGCACGAAGGGGCGCAGATCGATGTGGCGCGGCGCCACCCCTTGCGCGACGAAGGTCGGGCAGGTGGACAGGGCGAGCGTAGGCTGGGCGATGAACTTGTGGGGCGCCTCCAGGATGCGCTCGCGATAGGCCTCGCGCTCGCGCGCGCTCGCGGTGGGACCGATCAGCATGCCGTAGCCGCCCGAGCCTTGCGCTTCCTTGACCACCAGCTCGTGCAGATGCGCCAGCACGTAGGCCAGGTCCTCCTCGCGCTCGAGCAGCCAGGTCGGCACGTTGGAGACGATCGGCTCCTGTCCCAGATAGAAGCGGATCATGTCCGGCACGTAGGGGTACACCGACTTGTCGTCCGCCACGCCGGCACCCACCGCGTTGGCCAGGGTCACGCGCCCGGCGCGGTAGGCGGATACCAGGCCCGGCACGCCGAGCACCGAGTCGCGCCGGAACGCCGCCGGATCCAGAAAGTCGTCGTCGATGCGGCGGTAGATTACGTCCACCGGCTGCGGCCCGCCGGTGGTGCGCATGTACACCGTGTCGTCCTTGATGAACAGGTCGGCGCCCTCGACCAGCTCGATGCCCATCTGCTGCGCCAGGAAAGCGTGCTCGAAGTACGCGGAGTTGTACTGGCCCGGGGTGAGCAGCACCACCGTGGGATCGTGCACGCCGCGCGGCGCCACGCTGCGCAGCATCTCCAGGAGCAGGTCGGGATAGTGTTCCACCGGCTCGATGCGCTGGCGCGCGAACAGCTCGGGGACCAGGCGCATCATCATCTTGCGGTCCTCGAGCATGTAGGACACGCCCGATGGGGTGCGCAGGTTGTCCTCCAGGACGTAGTACTCGCCCTGTCCGGCGCGCACCACGTCGACGCCGGCGATGTGCGCGTAGATGCCGCCCGGCACGTCGAAGCCGTGCATCTCCGACCGGTACTGGGCGTTCTGGAGCACCTTCGCCTCGGGAATGCGCCCCGCCTTCAGGATCTCGCGCTCGTGATAGATGTCGTGCAGGAACAGATTGAGCGCGCGCACGCGCTGCTGCAGCCCGGCGTGCAGCTGGCGCCACTCGGCGAGCGGAATGATGTGCGGCAGGATATCGAACGGGATCAGGCGCTCCGCCCCGTCCTCGTCGCCATACACGGCGAAGGTGATGCCTACGCGGTGGAACAGCATCTGCGCGGCCTCGCGCATCTGGCCGATGCGCTCGGACGGCGTGCCGCTCAGCCAGTCGGCAAGGGGCTGGTAGTGCGGCCGGACGCTGCCGTCCGGCGCGTACATCTCGTTGAAGCAGGAGCTGGAGAACATGTGGCGGCAATGCGCAGCGGACAACGCGCGCGTGCTCCGGTAGGTGGGGTCGTCGGCACGGCCGCCGTTTGCATCCCCTGTGCCATGCCGCCCAAGACCCGGGCGCTGGACGCAAGCCGCGCAACCTCAGTGGCTTAGGACGCGCGCAGTGTAGGACAGAGCAGTTGTCGCCGGACGCTCCGCACCGGCATGAAGCACGTATGGCAAGGGGCGCACCGAACGGGTGCAGGCGCGACTACCCGCGCAGCCGGGACAGCACGCTCACCAGCTCGGCCGTCACGCCGTCCACCGCTTTCTGGTGCGCCGGGTCCTGCAGAGCACCGTCCGCGCCGAACGCGTCGCTGGCGCGGGCCAGCCCGAACTGCGTGGGCAGAACGATCGTGCCGAGCACCGACAGGATCTGGCGCACGGCGAACAGCCCGCGGATGCCGCCGAGGTTGCCCGGTGAAGCGGCCAGCAGCGCCGCGACCTTGCCGCGGAACGCGGAAGGCTCGTTGGGCCGCGGCCGCGATACCCAGTCGATGGCGTTCTTCAGCACACCGCTGATCGAGCTGTTGTACTCGGGGCAGCTGAGCAGGAAACCGTCGTGCGCCAGCATCAGGCGCTTGAGCTCGCGGGCGTTGGCCGGCAAGCCCTCGGCCGCCTCCATGTCGCCGTCGTAGAGCGGCATGGGCAGGTCGCGCAGGTCGATCAGCGTGACCTGTGCGCCGGCTCTGCGCGCGGACTCGGCACCCACGGCGATCAGCTTCTTGTTCCAGGAAGCGGTGCGCGTGCTGCCCGCGAAGGCGAGGATGCTCGGTGATGGCATGACGGTCGGGGACGGATCGGCTGGCCGCAGTGTAACAGCGGCAGGTGGCCGCTGATCGAGCCTACACCCGGTCGGTGCGGCGGCGTCCCGGCCGGCGCCGGTCCGCCAGCGGCCGGCGCGCCAGCATGGCCTCGAAGCCCTCCGGCTCGATCGGCTTGCCGAACAGGTAGCCCTGCCCGTAGTTGCAGCCGTTGGCGTTGAGGAACTCGAGCTGCTTGTCGTCCTCCACGCCCTCGGCGATGACCTTGATGCCGAGGCTGCGCGCCAGGCCGATGATGGCGCGCACGATGGCGGCGTCGTTGTGGTCGGTGGTGATGTCGCGCACGAAAGAACGATCGATCTTGAGGATGTCGAGCGGCAAGCGCTTCAGATAGCTGAGCGAGGAATAGCCGGTGCCGAAGTCGTCGATGGCGATGCTGATCCCGCGCGACTTGATGTGCTCCAGCGTGGACACCGATGCTTCGGCGTCCTTCATGATGGCGCTCTCGGTGAGCTCGAGCTCCACGCAGCCGGGGTCCACGCCCGCCTCCCGCACCACCCCCAGCACCAGCTTGGCCAGGTTCTGTTGCTGGAACTGGCGCGCCGACACGTTGATCGCGACCTTCAGCTCCTGCCCCCAGTCCTGCCACTTGCGGATCTGCTCGCAGGCCGTGCGCAGCACCCACTCGCCCAGCGGCACGATCAGCCCGGAATCCTCCGCCACCGGGATGAACTTCGCCGGCGGCACCAGGCCCATGCTCGGATGCTGCCAGCGCACCAGCGACTCGGCGCCGATCAGACGGCCGGTGGCGAGATCGATCTTGGGCTGGTAGTGCAGCCGCAGCTCGCCGCGTTCGATGGCGCGCCGCAGGCCGGACTCGAGAATCACTTTCTCGCGCACCTGCGCGTTCAGGTTGTCGGTGAAATAGCGATAGCTGTTGCGCCCCGCCTCCTTCGCGCTGTACATGGCGGTGTCGGCGTGCTTCAGCAGCGCCTCGGGGTCGGCGCCGTCGCGCGGGAACACGCTGATGCCGATGCTCGCGGACACGAAGATCTCGTGCTCCTCCGCGCCGGCGAACGGTTGCGAGAACAGCCGCAGGATGCGCTCGGCCACCTGCCCCGCCACCTGCGGCGCGGCGAGATCGGGCAGCAGCACGGTGAACTCGTCGCCGCCCAGGCGCGCCACGGTGTCGGTGTCGCGCAGGCAAGCGGTCACCCGGTTCGCGACTTCCTTCAGCAGCGCATCGCCTTGCGGGTGACCGAAGGAGTCGTTCACCAGCTTGAAGCGGTCCAGGTCGAGGAACATCAGCGCCACCACGCCGCCGCTGCGGCGCGCTTGCGACAGCGCCTGGTTCAGGCGGTCCTGCATCAGCATGCGATTCGGCAGGCCGGTGAGCGCGTCGTGCTGGGTGAGGTAATGGGCGCGCTGCTCGGTGCGCTTGCGCTCGGTCACATCACGCGAGGTGAGCACGACTCCGCCGATGCCGGGATGATCGAGCAGGTTGTTGCCCAGCGCCTCGAGGTGGATCCAGGTGCCATCGGCGCGCCGGAAGCGGAACTCCATGGGCTCCAGCGGCTGGCTGCCCTCCACCAGGGTGCTGAACGCCTGGCGCGCGCGCGCCGCATCCTTGGGATGCACCGAATCGAACGGGACCTTGCCGATCAGCGTGCCGGCGGGGTAACCCAGGATGCGCGCCGCCGCCGGCGATTCGTACAGGGTCACACCCTGACGGTCGTGGACGGTGATGATGTCGTGCGAGTGCTGGACCAGGGCCCGGAAGGCTTCTTCGTTTTCCTTCAGTAGCCTGGAACGCCGCCTGGCGGGCAGCGGGGGACGTCCGCTGGAAGTGCTCATCGATCTCCATCACCGCTGGATTGCGCGGCATGGGTCCTGGCGTCCCCGACCGGGTGTCCCACTATTGAGCCGCAACAAAGCCCTGGCGCTCGAGGCTAAGGTTCTCCCTTCGCTTCCCGGGCTTTTCTTCTGATTTCTGGAGGAATTGTAACCGGAATCCCGCCGCCGTGCAGGGGTCCCCAGGCGTCATTTCAACGGATACAGCCGCTCGGGCAGGTTGCGTGCGCCCTTGACTCGGTCGAAGCGTTCACCCATGGCCTCGCTCAGCTGCGCCAGGCGCTCATCGGGATGCGGATGGGTTTTGAACAGCAGCGCAACGCTGCCGGCGTCCTTCGACACCGCGCCGATGTCCTGCAGCACCGCGGGCAGGCCGTAGGGGTCGTAACCCGCGCGCGTGGCGAGCACCACGCCGATGCGATCGGCTTCGAACTCGGCCGACTTGTCGAGCCCGCGCGCGAAGATCTCCGCGCCGCTGCCGATCAGGCGCTGCACGCTGTCCTTGTCCTTCAGCTTCTTCGCGAGGATGCTGCTGCCCGCGCTGAGCAGCTGCTGTTGCTGCAGCAGCTTGAGATGGTGCTTCTGCTGCACGTGACCGACCTCGTGGGCCAGCACGCCGGCAAGCTGCGCCTCGTCCTGCAGGCGCGCATACAGCCCGCGCGTCACGAACACATAGCCGCCCGGCGCGGCGAACGCGTTGATGTCGGCGGACTCGATCACGCCGAACGTCCATTTCAGCTCCGGCCGGCCGCTCTGCAGGGCGACCCAGCGGCCCACGCGGTTCACGTAGGCCTGCAGCTTCGCATCCTTGACCAGCGCTGCGGCGCCGAGCAGGTTGCCCGAGATCTGCCGCCCGATAACGGTTTCTTCCTCGGGCGACACGCCGCGCACGGCGCCGAGTAGGTCGGACAAGCCGGGCTTGTCCTTCGCCGGTTCGGCGGGCGCCGCCTGCCCGCCCGGCTGCTCGGGCGCCGGCTTCTGGTCGCTCGGCTGCTGCTGCTTCGGTCCTTCGAGGGCCTTGCGCAGCTCTTCGAGATCGATGGCCTGCGCGCCCGTGGCGAGCATGAGCCCGGCGAGGATACAGATCAGCGTACCGATCTTCATTGGCGCGCTCCCGTCTTCGGGCCGGGAAGGAAGGCCAGTTGGCGCGCAACCAGCTTGCCCTGCGCGGCGAAGGCTTTCGCGTCGGCGGCGGCCACCGCCAGCGCTTCGGCGCGCTGCAGCTCGGCCTCGTCGAACTTGGCTTCCTTCAGCTCCTCTTCGGACAGCCCGCGCACACCGGTGCTCGACACCACCTGGCCGGTGCCCGCGCGCCCGGTGGCGATGCCGGCGATGCCGCCGACCTCCTTGCCCACATCGGTGCCGGCCGCCTGCCCGCGGCGCACGCTCAGCATGCGCACCCAGCCGCGCTTGCCTCCGGCGTTCACCTGCAGCCAGCCGCTTTTACGCGCGAGGATTTCCACCCGATCGCCTTTGGCGACCCGGCCGATCGTCTTCGCATCCTTGAAGGGTTCGGCCTTGATGTCGTCGGGCTTGAGGGCCGTGCCCGTTTCCTGCGCCGCTAGGGCGCCCAGGGTGAGCACCGCGCTCAGCGCCAATGCCACCGTCGCGGCGAACGCACCCCCAGTTCGTTTCACTCTGCTCATGTCCTTGCTCATCTGCCTGCCGTCACGGGTTGCATGCGCGCGAGCGCCTCGCCGAACAGGCGCCGCCATTCCGCGGGCGTCACCTTGCCCTCGGCGCCGCCGAGCGCAAGGTGATGGATCGCGCGCGATTCCACGGCCTCGCCGGCAATGCGGTTGCGCTCGACCAGGGTCGGCAGCGCGCTTGCCAGCGACTGCACCTCCGCGTCCACCATCGCGCGCTGCGCCTCGTCGTCCCCCGAATACACCCACGCGACCACCAGCATGCTCTCGAACAAGCCGAACACGCCGCGCTGCTTGCCGCGCAGCACCTCCACGTCCTTCGGCAGCTTGCCGCTGCGCTCCACCGTTTTCTTCAACGCGCGCATGAAGATTCCGGTGGACTTGTCGTCGCGCCCGGCGATCTGGAACACCGCCATGGTGGCGACCTGGCTGCCCGGCCCGTTCAGGCTCTCCACCACCACGTTGCGCTCCAGGGCCCGCGCGGTGGCCACCGCGTACACCTTGCAGACCGAGAAATAGATGAAACCCAGGAACACCGGCCCGGTGAGGTTGAAGAAGAAGTTGCTGAAGTTGATCGACAGGTACGAGACCACCAGCAGGCCGATCTGTGACAGACCGAACACGCGGGCGAACAGTTCCGGCTCCATGCTGCGATAGAAGCCGAGCGCGGTGCCCCACAGCACCAGCAACGCCACCAGCAGGTAGGGCCAGCGGTTGGTGGGCACGCGGATGAAGTCGCTGTGCTTGACGTTGTCGATCGCGGTGGCGAGGATCTCCACGCCCGGGAACTGCCGGGACACGGAGGTGGGCTTGATGTCGCCCAGCCCGGCGGCGGTGGTGCCGACCAGCACGATCCTGCCCTTGAACTCGTCCGGCGGGCGCGTCTTGTTCTTGCTCAGCATGTCGAGGTAGACGTCGCTGAAGCTGGCGTAGCGGTAGCTGAAGGGCTTGCCGCGCCAGTTGAGCAGGATGCTCTGCCGCGCGGGGATGTTCCAGCCCTGCGCCTGAGCCACGCGCATGGGCAACGAGGGCAGCTGCCAGCCATGCGCCTCGATCCACACTGGATACTGGCGCACCACGCCGTCCGCGTCGGGCTCGACGTTGATCGTGCCCAGCCGGCCACTGTCGAGCGCCGCCGGGAAAAAGGGCATCACCGCGGCCACCGTCGCACCGTCGCGGGCCAGGGGTGTTTTCACCGCGCCGGGAATCATCTCCGGCCGCAGCTGGCTCAGGCCGTCGTCCTTGGCCGGCAGACGCAGATAGGCCAGAAACGCCCGGTCGGTGCCGGCCAGCGCCTCGTTGAGGTAGGCATCGCTGTCGGGGTTGAAGACATCCGGGTCGCTGAACAGGATGTCGAACACCACCCCGGCAGGCTGCTGCTGCGCGACATGCTCCAGGAACTCGCCCAGCACCTGCCGCGGCCAGGGCCAGCGGCCGTACTCTTTCGCCATCGCCGCCAGGCTTTTCTCGTCGATGTCGACGATGACGATGTCGGGGTCGGCGGCAGGCTTCAGCAGGCGGTTCTTGACCACCAGGTCGTAGGACTTCTGCCGCATGTCCACGATCTGGTGCAGGAACAGCACATCGGCCAGCGCGAACAGCGAGAACAGCCCGGCCAGGTGCAGGTAGAAGTTGTTGCTGAGCTTGCGGGCGAGAAAGCCGGACACGGCGCGATAGGCGCCGGTATAGGCCCGCAGCAAGGCGACTCGGAGGCTCATCGGAGCGCGATTC
>Ga0299906_10001991_pt1 | contig 17246 bp, 13 predicted proteins | sample RVTome_14_FD_200259 | JGI IMG/M metagenome (GOLD analysis project Ga0299906, IMG submission 200259) | Soil microbial communities from uranium-contaminated site in the Upper Colorado River Basin, Wyoming, United States - RVT145D125 (version 2) ...
GAAGCCGGCGCCGCCGGGGGCGATGGCGCCGGGTGCGATCGGCGCCAGCCGCGCGCGGCGCTCGGAGGTGCCGGCGAGGAGCTCGACGGCGGTCGGCCCGCGCAGCGCCCGCGCCGTCGGCAGCCAGGCGAGCTCCACGTCCGCCGCCAGGGTCGGCGCGATCGAGCCGGGTCGCGCCACCACGTCGCCGCGCCGGACCTCGGCGACCTCGACCCCCTGGAGGTTCAGCGCGCAGCGCACCCCGCCCTCCTCGCGCTCGGCCGCTCGCCCGTGGCTCTGGAGCCCGCGCACCCGGGCCCTCCTGCCGCCCGGCAGGAGCTCCACGGCGTCGCCCACGGCGAAGGCGCCGCCGACCAGCGTGCCCGTCACGACGCAGCCGAAGCCGCGGGCGCTGAAGACCCGGTCCACCGCCAGGCGGGGCGGACCCCGCCGCGGCGTGCGCGCCGGCGCCGCGTCGGCGGTGCGCGAGAGCGCGTCGCAGAGCGCCTCGAGCCCCTGGCCCGTCGTCGCCGAGACGCGCACCACCGGCGCCGCCGCCAGCCCCGTCGGCGCCAGCAGCTCGCGCACCTCCTGCTCCGCCAGCTCGATCACGTCCGGCGGGCAGAGGTCGACCTTGGTGAGCGCGACGACGCCCCACGCGATGCCGAGCAGCTCGCAGATGGCCGCGTGCTCCCGGGTCTGCGGCATCACGCCCTCGTCGGCGGCCACCACCAGCAGCACCAGGTCGATGCCGCTGGCGCCGGCCACCATGGTGCGCACCAGCCCCTCGTGCCCGGGCACGTCCACCACGGACAGCCGCCGCCCGTCGGCCAGGTCCAGCGGCGCGAAGCCGAGCTCGATGGTGATGCCCCGGGCCTTCTCCTCGGGCAGGCGGTCCGTGTCCACCCCCGTGAGGGCGCGGACCAAGGCGGTCTTGCCGTGGTCGATGTGCCCCGCGGTGCCGAGGACCAGGCGGCTACGCGCGGGGCCCGATGCGGTCGGTGCCGACATGGGGCTGGAGGCACTTGGGGATGGCCACGGATCCGTCGGCGCGCTGGTGGTTCTCGAGCAGCGCGATCAGCGTGCGCGGAACCGCCACCGCCGTTCCGTTCAGCGTGTGGACGAACTCGGTCTTCTTGCCGCCGGCGCGGCGGAAGCGGGTGCCCAGCCGCCGGGCCTGGTAGTCCGTGCAGTTCGAGGTGCTGGTGAGCTCGCCCCAGTCGCCGCCGGCGCCGCGGCTCGGCATCCAGCCCTCCAGGTCGAACTTGCGCCAGGCGGGGGCCCCCAGGTCGCCCGCCGCCACGTCGATCACCCGGTACGGGATCTCCAGGGCCTGGAAGATCCGCTCCTCGATGGCGAGCAGCTCCTCGTGCGCGGCCTCCGACTCCTCGGGGCGCGTGAACACGAACATCTCCACCTTCGTGAACTGGTGCACCCGGTAGAGACCCCGGCTCTCGCGGCCGTGGGAGCCCGCCTCGGTGCGGAAGCAGTGCGAGATGCCGGCCAGCTTGAGCGGCAGCGCGGACTCGTCGAGGACGGCGTCGGCGTAGAGGCCGCCCAGCGTGATCTCGGCGGTGCCGATCAGGTCGAGGTCAGAGCCGGCGATGGAGTAGATCTGGGTCTCGGGGCCCCGGGGAGAGAAGGCCAGCGCGTCCACCACCTCGCGCCGGGCCACGTCGGGCGTGGCGAAGGGCACGAAGCCCGCGTCGATGGCGGCGTCGAGGGCGAAGCGCTGGAGGGCGAGCTCCAGCAGCACCGCCTCGCGCTTGAGGAAGTACCACTTCTGGCCGGCCACCCGGGCCCCCGCCTCGAAGTCGACGAGGTCCAGGCTCTCGGCCAGGTCCAGGTGGTCGCGGGGTGGGAACTCGAAGCTCCGCGGCGCTCCCACCCGGCGGAGCTCGCGGAACTGGCTCTCGCCGCCGGCGGGCGCGTCCGGGTGCACGAGGTTGGGGATGGAGGCCAGCCGATCCCGGAGCTGGATCTGGGCCTCGGCGAGCTCCGCCTCCAGGCGCGCCGCCTCCTCCTTCAGCCGCCGGCCCTCGGCCACCTGGACCTCGCGCTCCTCGGGGCCGAGCGGGCGGCGGCCGGCACCCTGGTGCTCGTTCCGCCGGCGGTTCAGCTCCGACAGCTGCGTCTGCACGGCGGCGGCGCGCCGCTGGGCCGCGATGGCGGCGTCCAGGTCGACGCGCACGCCCCGGCGCCGGCAGCTCTCCAGGATCTCCTCGCGGCGGCTCTCCAGGGTGCGGGCGTCGAGCACGCGCGAAGGGAAGCACAGGCCCACCGGAGCGGCCAATGGACCGGCCCGCCGCGATCCGGGTAGAATCGGGTAGAGGAGCCTGCCCGTGAGGAACAACGTCGGTCTGCTGCTCGGCAAGCGAGCCCAGCTGAGCCCCCGGCTCGAGGCGCTGGTCGAGCCCGGCGGGCGTCGCCTCTGCTTCGCCGAGCTCGACGCCCGCGCCAACCGCAGCGCACGGGCCCTGGCCGAGCGGGGCATCGCCAAGGGCGACCGGGTGGCGCTGCTGCTGATGAACGGGGCCGAGTTCATCGAGTCCTTCTTCGGCCTGGCGAAGCTCGGGGCCGTGGTGGTGCCCGTCAACTGGCGGCTGGCCCCCGACGAGCTCGCCTTCATCCTGAAGGACAGCGGCAGCCGGGCCCTGGTCTACGGCAGCGAGTTCGCCGAGGCGGTCGCCGACCTCCACGGCCGCGGGCGCGAGGGCACCTGCGTCGAGCACTGGGTGCAGGTGGGCGCGACGAGCCCCCGCCCGGACTTCGCCGAGGACTACGACGAGATCCAGGCCCGGGCCTCCGACGCGGCGCCCGAGATCACCGCCTCGGACGACGACCTCCTCTTCATCATGTACACCTCGGGGACGACGGGTCTGCCCAAGGGCGCCGTCCACACCCACGCCTCCTCGCTGTGGGCCGTCCTCACCATCGCGGCCACCGCCGACCTGCGCTTCAAGGACCGCTACCTGCTGGCGCTTCCCCTCTTCCACGTGGGCGCCCTCACGCCGCTGGCGTGCAACGTCTATCGGGGCAGCACCAGCGTCGTGCTGCGCTCCTTCGACCCGCTGCGGAGCTGGGAGCTGATCCGCGACGAGCAGATCACCACCGCGCTGGCGGTGCCGGCCATGCTGAACTTCATGCTCCAGGCCTACGAGAAGGTGAAGGACCGCTACCGGATCCCCGCGCAGCTGCGCTGGATCATGAGCGGCGCCGCCCCGGTGCCGGTCACGCTGATCGAGGCCTACGCCGCCCTCGGCGTGGAGATCCACCAGGTCTACGGGCTCACCGAGAGCTGCGGTCCCGCCTGCCTCACCAGCCCGGACGAGGCCCTGGCGAAGGTGGGCTCGACGGGCAAGCCCTTCTTCCACACCGAGGTGCGCGTGGTGGACGAGGCCGGGAACGACGTGGCGCCCGGCGCGCCCGGCGAGGTGATCGTCCGCGGGCCGCACGTGATGAAGGAGTACTGGAGGCGGCCCGAGGCCACCGCCGAGACCATCCGCGACGGCTGGCTCCACACCGGCGACGTGGCCACCCTGGACAAGGACGGCTGCGTCTACATCCTCGACCGCACCAAGGACATGATCATCTCGGGCGGCGAGAACGTGTACCCGGCGGAGATCGAGAACGTGATCCTCTCGCACCCGAAGGTGGCGGAGGTGGCGGTGATCGGGCAGCCGAGCGCCCGCTGGGGCGAGTCGCCGCTGGCGGTGGTGGTGAGGGCGGCGCCGGACCTCGGCAGCGAGCAGGTCCTCGAGCACTGCCAGGGCAAGCTGGCCCGCTACAAGGTCCCGAAGGCGGTCGAGTTCGTGGACGAGATCCCGCGCAATCCGAGCGGCAAGGTGCTCAAGCGCCTGCTGCGCGAACGCTTCCCGGGGCCGGCCCGGGACTGAGCGAGCGCCTATCCTCGCAGAACGCGCCCCAGGAGGAAGCCCCCCATGACCGCCAGCCCCCCGGCCCCCCTCTCCGGCAGGACCGCCATCGTCACCGGAGCCTCCAGCGGCATCGGCCGCGCCACCGCCGAGCGCCTCGGCGCCGCCGGGGCCCACGTCTTCCTGGCGGGTCGCTCGTCGGCGCCGATGGAGGAGTCGGCGAAGCGCATCGAGGAGTCGGGGGGGCGGGCCAGCGTGGTGGTGCTCGACGTGCGCGACGTGGCCGAGGTACGCGGCCTGGTGGAGGACGCGGCGGACCGCACGGGGCGCCTGGACGTGATGGTGAACAACGCCGGCCTCTCCTACCCGGCGTCCATCACCGAGGGCGACCCCGAGGAGTGGCGCGCCATGCTCGAGACCAACGTGCTGGCGCTGCTGGTGGGCTCGCAGGCCGCGATCCGGGCCATGCGCGCCTGCAAGGCCGAGGGCCACGTGGTGAACATCTCGTCCGTCGCCGCCCATCGGCGCGACTCGGGCGTCTACGGCGCCACCAAGCACGCCGTCAACTGCATCTGCGCCACGCTGCGAAAGGAGCTGGAGGGCGACACGATCCGGGTGGTGAACGTGATGCCCGGGGCCGTGGCCACCAACTTCGCCCGCAACTTCGATCCCGAGTTCCTGAAGGGCCTGGTGGGCGCCACCGGGGCGGCGGTGGAGGTGCGCAAGGGCGAGAAGCTGCCCGACGAGGTGCTGGAGAAGCTCCAGCCCATGATGCAGCAGCTCCTGTGCGCGCCGGAGGACGTGGCCGAGGCCGTCCTCTTCGCGATCACCCAGCCCATCCGGGTGAACATCGAGGAGATCGTGGTGCGCCCGCCGAGGCAGCTCAACCTGTAGACTCCGCGCAGCGGGAGGCATCGGCCATGGACCTGCGTTTCACCGAGGAGCAGGAGGCGTTCCGCAGCGAGCTTCGCCGCTGGCTGGCCGACCACCTGGAGCGCCCGTGGCAGGACGAGGTCCGCCGCCTGGGCCGCGACGAGGACGCGCTCTTCGAGGTGCGGCGCCGCTGGCAGCGCAAGCTCGACGAGGCGGGCTACCTGGGCATGGGCTGGCCCCCCGAGTGGGGCGGCCGCGGGGCCTCGGCGGTGGAGCAGGCCATCCTGGAGGAGGAGCTGCAGCGCGCCGACGCGCCCACCATCCCCAACACCCTGGGCGTCGGTCTGCTGGGGCCCGCGCTGATCCACCACGGCACCGAGGCGCAGCGGCGCCGCTTCATCCCGAAGATGCTCTCCTGCGAGGAGGTCTGGTGCCAGGGCTTCAGCGAGCCGGGGGCGGGCAGCGACCTGGCCTCGCTGCGCACCCGGGCGGAGCCCGACGGCGACGACTTCCGCATCACCGGCCAGAAGGTCTGGACGACCTTCGGGCCCTGGGCGGACTGGATCTTCGTGCTGGCGCGGACCGACCTGCAGGACCGCTACGGCGGCATCACCTTCTTCCTCGTCCCCCTCGACCAGCCGGGCGTGGAGGTGCGCGGCATCAAGCAGGCCACCGGCGAGTCCGAGTTCGGGGAGACCTTCTTCGACGGGGCACTGGCCCGGCGCGAGCACATCGTCGGCCGGGTCGGCGAGGGCTGGCGCGTGGCCATGACGCTGCTCGGCTACGAGCGCGGCGCGTCGGCGCTCTCGTATCCCGCCCAGAACGACCGCTACCTCGACAGCATCGTGGCGGTGCTCCGCGAGCAGGGTCGTCTCGAGCGCCCCGACGTGCGCGAGACCCTGGGGCGCCTGGTGGTGGAGAACGAGGTCATGCGCGCCAACGGCCTGCGCACCCTGGCCACCCTGGCCGAGGGCGTGGCGCCGGGCCCCGAGTCGTCGATCGAGAAGATCTTCTGGTCCGAGTACGCGCAGCGCCAGGCCGACGCGGCGCTGGACCTGCTCGGCCCCCAGGGCCAGCTCTCCCTGGAGGCGCCCCGGGCGGTCCCCCACATGAACTGGCCCCGGGAGTACCTGTGGTCCCGGGCGGGCACCATCTACTCGGGCTCGTCGGAGATCCAGCGCAACATCATCGCCAAGCGCGTCCTCCAGCTGCCGACGAAGCGCTAGCCATGAGGTTCCAGCTCGACGAAGACCTGGCGCTGCTGAAGAGCTCGACCCGGGAGCTGCTCGAGAAGGAGTCGCCGCTCGCCGACACGCGGAGCCTGATGGAGGACTCGCCGGAGGGCTTCTCCAAGGCGCTCCACGGCAAGCTCGGCGGCCTCGGATACCTGTCGCTGCTGCTGCCGCCGGAGCAGGGGGGCATGGGCGCGCTGGCCCTGGTGGCGGTGCTCTCCGAGATGGGCCGGGTGGCCTTCCCGGGGCCCTTCCTCGACGCGGTGCTGGCCGTGCGCGCGCTTGGCGATGCCGGCGAGTCGCGCTGGCGCGACCGGGCGGCCGCCGGGGAGGCGCTGGTGGTGCTGGCGCGCCGGGAGAGCGTCGGCACCGGCGAGCCCGCCGAGCCGAGCGCCCGCTTCCGCAACGGCAGCGTGCGCGGCACCAAGCTCTTCGTGCCCTTCGGCGCCCAGGCCGACGCGCTGCTGGTCGAGACCCGGGAGGGCCTGGCCCTGGTCCCGCGGCCGGACGCGGGCTGGAACGCCAAGGCCATGCCCACGCTCGACCACGCCCAGCGCTTCGCCGAGATCGACCTGAACGAGCGGGCGGAGCCGATCGCCGACCGGGAGGGGGCGTCGCGCGTGCTGGCGACCGTCGACCGGCTCGGGGCCCTCGGCGCCTCGGCCCTGCTGCTCGGGCTCGCCGAGCGCGCCCTCGAGATGGCGGTCGCGTACATGAAGGAGCGCCAGGCCTTCGGCGTCCCGGTGGCCAGCTTCCAGGCGCTCCAGCACCGCGCCGCCGACATGCTGGTGCAGGTGGAGGGAGCCCGCTCCGCCACCCTGCGGGCGGCCTGGGCCACGGACTTCGATCCCGAGTCGGCGGCGTACCTGTCGGCCGTGGCCAAGGCCTGGTCGGGACCCGCGGCGCGGCGCGTGTGCGGCGAGGCGCTCCAGATGCACGGGGGCGTCGGCTTCACCTGGGAGTACGACCCGCACATCTACCTGAAGCGCACGAAGACCCTCGAGCAGTTCTACGGCTCGACCCGCAGCCAGCTCGAGGCGGCGCTGCGAGCCCGCCGAATCTAGACCCCCTGCCAGGAGGATCCGCCATGGAGAACCTCGACTACGCCAGCTGGCTCCGCGAGATCGACCGGGACCCGCGCGAGCTGGTGCAGGTGGAGCGCCCCGACCCGAGCCGGGCGTTGGTGCGAATGAACGATCCGGAGAACATGAACGCGCTGTCCGCAGCGCTCACGGTGCAGCTGAAGCGCGCTCTCGAGCAGCTGCTTGCCGACCCCGCCCTGCGGGTGCTGGTGCTGACCGGCACCGACCCGGCCTTCTCCGTGGGCGGCGACTGGAAGCTGATGGTCGAGCGCGCCCACAGCTACGCCGAGCGCGACGAGGGCACCACGGGCCTCTGGCAGTGGATCCGCTACCAGTTCGGCGGTATCGCGCGGCTCGTCACCCAGACCGACAAGGTGGTGATCGCCGCCCTGAACGGACCAGCCGCGGGGGTAGCCCTGGCCTGGGCGCTCAACTGCGACCTGGTGCTGGCCGCCGAGGACGCCAAGCTGGTCACCGCCTTCGGCCGCATCGGCCTGGTGCCCGAGGTGGGCACGAACTGGGCGCTGACCCGGCGCCTGGGCTACCCGAAGGCCTTCGAGCTCTTCCTCCGGGGCCAGGTGCTGACGGGCCGCGACGCCTGCGAGCTCGGCCTCGTGAACGCCGCCGTCCCGGCGCCGGAGCTGCCGGGGCTGGTCCGCACCTGGTGCGACCGCGTGTGCCGGGTGCCGCAGCACGCCGTCAGCATGACCAAGCCCCTCATGCGCAACGCCTGCGACATGAGCTGGCACCAGATCATCATGGCCGAGGAGTTCGCCGAGCCGAACACCTTCACCACCCGCGTCCACCAGGAGACCGTGCGCGCCCTGCTCGCGGGCCGCGAGCGCGCCGCCGACTAGACCAGCTTCGGCAGCACCTTGTCGGTGAAGAGCACGAACGACTCGTGGCTCAGGGGGGCGCACATCAGGTACTCGAGGAACATCTCCTCGCCGAGGCGCTGGAACTGGTCGACCACCGCCTCGGGGGTGCCGTGGACGACCACGCCCGAGAGGTAGCGCTCGACGGGATCCCGCTCCGCGCCTCCGGCGAGGCCCCGGGGATCGAAGACGTTGCCGCGGGCCTGGCCCATGTAGGCGCCCACGATCCAGCCGGCGCCGCGCCGCGCCACCGCCTCGGCCTCGGCGGCGCTCGGCGCCACGGCCACCAGCCGGGCCATGGGGATCTCGCGCCCGGCGAAGGCGTGCCCGCTCTGCTCGAGCTTCGCCCGGTAGAGCTCGCGCTTGCGCGCGATCTCCACGTGGGCCGAGTGCGGGTCCATCATGATGGTGTGGCCCTGCGAGGCGGCCCACTCGATGGCCGACTCGGAGGTGGCGGCCACCCAGACCGGGGGGTGGGGGTCCTGGACGGGCTTGGGCAGGACCTCCACGTCGTCGAAGCGGTAGAAGCGGCCCCGGTGGCTGACCCGCTCGCTCCGCCACGCCGCCAGCACCACCTCCACCGCCTCGCGGAAGCGCTCGGCGCTCTCCTCCGCCGGCACCTCGAAGACCCGGAACTCGGTGGGATCGAAGCCCCGGCCGGCCCCCCAGTTGACGCGGCCGCCCGAGAGCACGTCGAGCAGCGCCACCTCCTCGGCGATGCGGAGCGGGTGGTAGAAGGCCGCCAGCGTGACCGCCGTCCCGATGCGCAGTCGCTTCGTGCGCGCCGCCACGTGGGTGCCCATCAGGTGGACCGAGGGGCAGACGCTGAAGGAGTTGAAGTGGTGCTCGGCCAGCCAGACGGCGTCGTAGCCCCCCTGGTCCATGATCTCGATGCGCGCCATGGCGCGCTCGTAGACCTCCGCCAGGCGGATCCGCCTCTCGGGCCAGCTGAAGAACTGCAGGACCCCGAACTTCACGACGCCCGCCTCCGCCGTGGTACGGTAACCGCGTGGGGCACCTGACGCCGCTGCTGCTCCTGGCGGGTGCGATCCTCCTGGCGCCGCTCTCCGCCGCCGCCTCCGAGTCGGAGGACTTCGAGCGCTGGCGGGAGCGGGCCGCCGGCGGCGAGGCCGAGGCCCAGTACCAGGTGGGCTACCGCTACGCCGAGGGCATGGGCGTCGAGGAGGACGCGGGCCGGGCGCGGCGCTGGTACGAGCAGGCCGCCGCCCAGGGCCACGGCGCCGCCTGCTACAACCTCGGCGTCCTCGACCAGGCCGGCAAGCCGTCGCGACGCGACCTGGAGCGGGCACTCGGCTGGTTCGAGCGGGCCGAGGCCGCCGGCCATCCGGACGCCCGGGCTGCGCGGGTCGGCGTGCAGTACCGGCTCGGGGTCATGTACCTGACCGGCGACGGCGTCGACAAGGACTGGGGGCGCGGCGCCGAGTGGCTGCGGAAGGCCGCGGCCGGCGGCAGCGACGACGCGCTCGCGCTCCTGTCGAAGATCGACGCCAGCGACTACGCCGAGCCCGGCGACCAGCGGGACGCGGTCGCCTTCTACCGCCAGGGCGCCGAGGCGGGCGACGCCACGGCCCAGGCCAAGCTGGGCCTGCTCTACCGCGAGGGCGTGGGCGTGCGCCAGGACCAGGCGGCGGCCTTCCAGTGGCTCTCGAGGGCGGCGGAGCAGGGCCAGGTGGAGGCCATCGCGGCCCTCGGCAGCATGTACGACGAGGGGGCCGGGACGCCCCGGGATCCGCGGCGCGCCTTCGAGTACTTCCGGGCCGCCGCCGAGCGCGGGCACGTGGGGGCGCAGTTCAACCTGGGCTCCATGTACGTGAACGGCGACGGCGTGGAGCGCGACCTCGCCGAAGGCCTCAAGTGGCTCTACCTGAGCCGCGAGCTCCACTCCGCCCGCTTCCTGATCTTCCGCGTCGAGAGCGAGGCGGGCCAGGAGATCCTCGCCGAGGGGCGCCGCCGGGCGGAGGCCTGGAAGCGCGGGGAGCGCGATCCGGTCCCCGAGCTGCCGGCTCCGGCGCCGTCCCCGCTGTAGCTAGAGCTCGATGCCCGCCCGCTCCGCCGAGCGGCGCGCCGCGTCGCCGTAGATGCCCCGCGCCATCAGCGAGAGCTCCGCCTGGCGGCGCTGCTCGTAGATGCGGGCCCGGGCCGCGTGGGCCTCGCGGTCGTCCGGGGCCGCCTGGGTGGCGAGCTCGACGAGCTGGCAGGCCAGCCGCAGCTCGCCCGACGCGGCCAGCGCCTCGGCCCGCGCGACCAGCCTCGCGGCGCCGGCGCAGAGCCCCGCCAGCTCGGCGGCGAGGGCCGCCTCGGGAGCGGGCTTCAGGCGGGCCGGGTTGCCGTCGTACCAGCCGCCGTAGAGGCGCCAGACGTTGTGGATCACGAACTCGGGCTCGTCGTAGACCGGCCGCAGGTAGGGCCGCTCGAGCAGCTCCTCGGGCACCCGCACCGAGTGGAGGATCTCGTCGAGCCGGGCGCCTTCGTTCATCATGCGGAGCGTCTGCTCCACCAGGATCTCGAGCGCCCGGGCCGTGTCGCCGAGCAGCGCGTGGATGCGCTTGGCGCCGCCCACGGGCAGCCCGTGGGCGGGGAGCAGCAGCTCCGGCTCGAGGGCCTGCATGGCCCGCAGCGCCCGCGACCACTCCAGCGGATAGCGCTGCACCTTCTGGGGGTTCCCCGCGTTCGGGAAGACCCAGAGCACGAAGTCGCCGGCGCAGACGGCGCGGTGCTCGGGGATCCAGGCCCACAGGTGGTCGTCGGTCTCGCCGAGCTCGTGGCGGAGCTGCACGTCGAGCTCGCCCACCTGGAGCTGCAAGCGGTCGCGGAAGGTGAGCTCGGGCCGCACCCAGCGCTGCGGTCCGAAGCGCCCGTCGGCTCCGCCCATGGACTCCATGCCGCCCCGGCCCCGTCCGCCGCGTCCGAACTGTCGCGCGTTGATCGCGAAGTTGTAGCCCTCGGTGAGCCGGTAGCGGTCGAAGCGCGCCGGCACGTTCTCGTGCGCCACCACCCGCGGCGCCGGCCGGCCCCGCTCGCGCGCCTCCTGGAGGAAGGCGTCCGCCCCGCCCACGTGGTCCACGTGCCCGTGGGTGTAGGCCAGGGTGTGGATCGGCTCGGTGCACCAGCCCCGCAGCGAGCGCAGCACCCGGGGAGCCAGGGCCTCGAGGCTGGCGTCGAAGAGCAGCAGGCCCGCGTCGCTGCGGAGCGCCACCACGTGGGAGAACGACTCCACCAGGGCGATGCCGTCGGCGAGCTCCGAGAGCTCGCCGGTCACGCGGTTCACCGAGCCCGGACCTTCGTAGACCCCCTCGTCGACGAAACGGGCAGAGAGCGCGAGCAGGTCGGCCATGGGATTCCCTCCGTGCGGCGCCAGCCGCGGCCCGGCAAGCGGCCGCCTCACGGCCCGAGCGTTCGCCACTCCGCGTGCCGCTCGAAGGCGTGGGCGAGGCGGTAGAGGACGCCCTCCTCGAAGCGCCTCCCCACCAGCATGGCGCCGACGGGCAGGCCGTCGTGGCTCGCGCAGGGGAACGAGAGCGCAGGGTGGTGGGTGTGGTCGAAGGGCAGCGTGTTGCCGACCGGCCCGAAGGCCCGGGCCACCAGCTCCTCGGGGGGCGCGTCGGGCTCCGGCAGGGGGGTCGCCACCATCGGCGTGGTGGGCATGAGCAGCGCGTCGCAGCGCTCCAGGGCCGCGTCGTAGGCCGCGCGCAGGCCGCGCATGGCGTTCATGCTGCGGGCCGGAAGGCGCCAGCCGGCCTGCTCGCGCAGGTACTCCGAGAGCAGCAGGATCGTCTTCATCGGCGCCGACAGCTCCGAGGCGCGCTCGCGCCAGCGCCGGTGGGACTCCAGGTAGCAGGTGGGGAATAGGTCCTCGCGGCCGCTCGGGCAGCCATCGGTCCAGAGCAGGGTGTGGACGAAGGACTGGACCGCGCCGAAGCCGACGGCGCCGGCGCTGCGGTGCGCGGGCACCGAGACCTCGGCGACCCGGGCCCCGAGCTTCTCGAAGCGCCGCGCCGCCCCGCGCAGCGCCGCGTCCACCTCGGGCTGCGACTCGGGCCTGGCGAAGCCCTCGCGCAGCAAGCCGATGCGGAGCCCGCCGATTCCCGCGCCGAGGGCCTCGCGGTAGCGCTCGACCCGGACCTCGCCCTGCCGGCTGTCGAGGCCGTCGGGCCCGGCGATCACCTCGAGCAGCAGGGCGTTGTCGGCCACGTTCGCGGTCATGGGCCCGGCGTGGTCGACGGTGGGCTCGATCGGCAGGATGCCCGTATAGGGCACCAGGCCATGGCTGGGCTTGAGTCCGACGATGCCGCAGAACGAGGCCGGGACCCGGATCGAGCCCCCCTGGTCGCCGCCGATGGCCAGGTCGACCTCGCCGGAGGCCACCAGGGCGGCGCATCCCGACGACGAGCCCCCCGTCGTGTGCGTCGGGCGGTGGGGGTTTCGCACCGGGCCGCTGGCGCTGGTGTGGCTGCCCGCCGAGAAGCAGTGGGCCTCGCACACGGCCTTGCCGAGGATGGTGCCGCCCGCGTCGAGGATGCGGGTCGCGACCGTCGCGTCCATGGGCGGGGCGTAGCCCTCGAGGATCGAGGTGCCGTTCGCCAGCGGCACTCCGGCGAGCATCACGTTGTCCTTCAGCACCGCGCTGCGGCCGGCCAGCGGTCCCGCGGCGGCGCCTTCGACCCGCGCCTTCACGGCCCAGGCGCCGAGGCGGTTCTCCGCGTCCGGCGGGCGCCGGCCGGGCGAGCGGGGGTAGCGGGGCGCGGGCAGGTCGTCGGGTGCGGCGTCGAGGGCGGCGAGGCCGCCCACCAGCCCGGCGACGAGGCCGTGGTAGGAGCCGAGGGCCGCGGCGTCGAGGCCGAGCCCGAGGCGCAGGGCGAGCTCCCGGATCTCGTCGCGACTCGGGGGGCGGAGCGCCATCGCGGCCAGCATAGGGCCGCGGGCTCAGGCGATCGAGAGCCAGAGGCGGAGCAGGTGGCGCTTGTGTCTGGGCTCGGGCGCGTCCTCGTAGGCGCTGCGGGCGTGCAGGATCGAGTGGTTCGAGAGCCACTGGATGTCGCCGGGCTCGAGGTCACGCCGGGCTACTCTCGGTCTCCTATCTTCTCGAGGACCGTCCCCATGCAGGCGCCCCGGCCCTGGAGGATCGTGCAGGAGGGCCTGACCCTCGGCGAGCTGCCGCGCCTGCTCTGGAACCTGCCCGGCCTCGCCGCGCAGCCCCGCGGCGACGGCGACCCGGTGCTCGTGCTGCCGGGCTTCGGCACCGGCGACGCCTCGACGCTCCTGCTCCGCGCCTACCTCGGCCGCCTCGGCTACCGGGTGCGCGGCTGGGGCCTGGGGATCAACCGGGGCGACGTCCGGGCGCTCGTCCCGCGGGTGCTCGAGGCCACCGTCGCCTGCGCCGAGGCGAGCGGGCGTCCCGTGCGGCTGGTGGGCTGGAGCCTCGGGGGCGTGCTCGCCCGGGAGGTGGCGCGCGAGCGCCCGACCGCCGTCGAGCGCGTGGTGACGCTCGGCTCGCCGGTGGTGGGAGGGCCCAAGTACACCCGCGTGGGCGCCTGGTACGCCCAGCGCGGCGTCGACCTCGACGCCGTCGAGGCGGCGATCGCCGAGCGCAACCGCACTCCGATCCGCGTGCCGATCACTGCCATCTACAGCCGCCTCGACGGGATCGTGGCCTGGCAGGCCTGCATCGACCGCCTGAGCCCGCAGGTCGAGAACGTGGAGGTGCGCACCACCCACCTGGGCCTCGGCTTCTCCGCCGAGGTCTACCGCATCGTGGCCCAGCGGCTGGCGCTCCGCCGCGACGCGGCGCCGGGCGCCTGATCGCGGGTCCCTCGCGCTACTTCGAGATCCGGGTGATCTTCGAGCCCTGGATGCCGATGCCCCCCATCAGGCCCCGCTGGTCGAAGACGAAGGCGTAGACGTCGTGGCTGACCGTGGTGGAGGTCATCGATTTGGCCATGCCCTCGTCGACCACGACGATGCTCGGGCCCATACCCACCTCGAATCCGTCGCTCTTGTCCAGGTACTCGAGCGCGGTATCGCTCATGAAGAAGAGGGCGTAGCCGAACCGCTGGGCGCCCGCCTGGTAGCCGTAGGAGGCCGCCACGGAGTTGTAGTAGCCCGCGGTCCGGCCGTTCCGGCGCAGCGCGCCCTCGCCGATCTGCCCGCCGAACAGGAAGCCCGCCTTCAGCATGTGCGGGAAGACGAGGATGCCCTTCGCCTTGTCCCGCAGCTGCCTCGCCGCCGCGTTCCCCTGGTAGAGGCTCGTGAGGGCCGCATCGACGTCGCGATCGAGCTCCTGCGCGCTGGCGGCGCTGGCCGGACCCGGCATCGCTGGAGCCAGCAGCAGCCCCGCGAGCGTCAGGGCCGTCAGGATCGACCCGCCCCCTGCCGGTTGGCGCTTCATTGCTCGACCACCGGGATCGTGCGGGCGAGCTCGTAGCGCAGGACCGCCTCGATCTTGTTCTCGATCTGATAGAAGCGCATCACCTTCCGGCCGGGCAGCGCCTCCGAGATCGGCGCCAGGTAGGCGCGGCGGATCTCCGCCCGGTCCCGTTCCACCGCGAGGTACTCCTCCACGAGGCTCCTGGCCTTCTCGTCGGTCATCGTGCCGAAGTTCGCCGTGTAGTCCTCGATCACCCGGAGCAGCCGCTCCTGCACCACGGCGAGATCGCGCTGGTAGCGGTCGTAGACCGGCCAGAACGAGCCGGCCTCCGCGTCGCTGAGGGCCAGGTTCACGTCGACCAGGGCCTTCCGGTTGGCGCGGAGGGTGTCCCCCAGGATCTCCATGCTGGCTTCGTGTGCCTCGTCGGCGGCGCGAAGCGGCGCCGCCCCGCAGGCGATCAGCAGCAGGGCGGCCAGGAGCGGCTTCGATCTCGGCATGCCCGGTCCCTCCCTCTCCCTCGGCGGCAGGCCCGACGGCGGCCGATGATACTACGGCGCGAGCGCTCCCTCGATCCTCGCGGCGCCGACCCGGTCCGTCACCCTCCTCCGGGCGGCGGCTCCCGGCGGAGCGAATCGAGGAGCCGGCCGGAGATCGGCTCCTCGGGGGCCACCTCCACGAGCCGGCGCGCCCAGGCGAGCGCCTCCTGCCGGGCGCCGCGATCCCGGGCGCGCGTGGCCAGTGCCAGGAGCAGCTCCGCGTCGCCGGGGAAGCGCCGGTGGCTCGCCTCCAGCAGCGCCGTCGCCTCGCTGCCGCGGCCCGCGGCGTCGAGGGCGAGCGCCAGGACGAAGGCGTGGTGGGGCACGTCGGGGGCCAGCGCGTGGGCGCGCCGCAGCGATTCCAGCGCCTCCTCGCCCCGCCCTTCGCGCACCAGCAGGAGGCCCAGGGCCTCGTGCAGCGCGGCGCTCGCGGGAGCGCTCGGGAGCGCGGCGCGCAGCACGCGCTCGCCCTCCGCGTCGCGGCCCTGCTCGCGCAGCAGATCGGCCAGGTTGACGGCGGCCGGCGCGAAGTCGGGCCAGATGGCGAGGGCGCGCTCCAGGTGGCTCTGCGCCCGATCGGGTCGGCCCAGGGCCCGGTCGAGCTCCGCCAGCTCGCTCCACGACTCGGGCCGGTCGGCGTGGAGCGCCTGGACCTGGCGGAACTCCGCGCGCAGCCGCGCCCGCGCCTGGCGCTCCTTCGGCGGCCACAGCGGGCCCGGCAGGTCGCGCGTTGCCCGGAGCGCCTCGAGGCGCACGCCGAGGTCCGGATCCGAGAGGAGCGGTCCCAGCAGGCGCCGGCGGCGCCGCGGCTCGATGCCCGCGCTCCCGGCGGCGGCCGCCCGCCGCACCAGCGGGTCCGCGTCGCCGAGGGCCGCCTCCAGGACCGGATCCAGCGCCGCCGGGCCGAGGGCGGCGAGCTCCTCCAGCGCCGTGGCCCGCGCGATCCCGGGCTGCGCGGAATCGGCGGCGAGCGCCCGCAGGGCGGCCCTCGCGCCGGGGAGGTGGCGGCGGGCGGCCGCCAGCGCCTCGCCGAAGTGGGGCCGCGCGCGGCGGTCGGCGCCGCCCCAGCCGCGGATCGCCGCGGCGGCCCACCCGGGCGTCCGCTCCGCGTGACAGGCTTCGCAGGCGCTCGGCGCGCCGGTGGCGGCGGAGAGATCCGGCCGCGGCACGCGGAAGCCGTGGTCGCGCCGCGAGTCGATGCCCATGTAGACCCGGGCCGGCATGTGGCAGGCGACGCAGCTCGCCCCCTCCGATCCGGCCGGGTGGCCGTGGTGCCCGGGCGAGGCGAAGCGCTCTCGCAGGTGGCAGTGGCTGCAGACCGCATCGGGTCCGTCGCCGCCGCGCAGCGAGAGCGAGTGGGGGTCGTGGCAGTCGCCGCAGCCGACGCCGGCGGCGCGCATGCGGCTCTGGAGGAACGAGCCGTGCACGTAGACCTCGTCCTGCATCTGCCCGTCCGCGTAGTAGAGCCCCTCCTCCAGGAGCGCCAGGCGGTGGCTCTCGCCGAGGGGGCGTCCGGCGGCATCGGCCTCGCGCAGGAGCCCCCTGCGCGAGTGGCAGGGCGCGCAGGTGTCCGCCTCGACGGAGCCCGCGGAACCCGGGGCCGCGACGGGCGGGGGCTCGCGCCGGGCGATCGCCTGGCCGTCCGCGAAGGTCCAGGCCGGGCGCGGTCCGAAGGCGACGGGCAGGCCCGGGTCCGGACCCTCGGGCCGCCGCGCCCAGGCCGCGTGCCGGGAGCCCGGACCGTGGCAGGCCTCGCAGCCCACGTCGACCTCGGCGAAGGCGGTGTCGAAGCGGTCGCTCTTCGCGTCGTAGCGCTTGCGCACGCCCGTGGAGTGGCAGTGCGCGCACATGTGGTTCCAGTTCTGCGCGAGCCCGGTCCAGTGGAGCGGGTCGCCCGGGGCGAAGCGCTCGTCCGGATACAGCGAATACCAGCGCCCTCCCCCCTCGGAGGCCGGCCGCGAGTCCCAGGCGATGCCGAGTGCCTGGAGCCGGCCGTCCGGGAAGCGCACCAGGTACTGCTGGAGCGGCTCGACGCCGAAGGTGTAGGCGATCTCGAACTCGGCGGGCGCTCCGTCGGGCCCCTCGGTCTCGACCAGGAAGGCGGCGCCGCGGCGCAGGAAGCGCGAGCGCACCCCGAGGTGCAGGAGCTCCGCGCCGCCGAAGTCGCCGAGCACCGCCTCCGGGGTGGCGGCCTGCATGGCCAGGTCGTGGTGGGAGCCCTGCCAGGCCAGCGCCTCCCGGGGGTGGCAGCCGGCGCAGGCGCGCGTCCCCGCGTACGCCGGCGCCGCGGGCTCCCCGCGCTGCGGGAGCGCCGGCTCTTCGTCCATCCCCCAGCACGCCAGCAGCGGCAGCGAGGCCAGCAGCGCGGCCGCCCGGATCGCCACGGCCGAGCGCAGGGCTAGCCGGCGG
>Ga0299906_10001993_pt1 | contig 17231 bp, 15 predicted proteins | sample RVTome_14_FD_200259 | JGI IMG/M metagenome (GOLD analysis project Ga0299906, IMG submission 200259) | Soil microbial communities from uranium-contaminated site in the Upper Colorado River Basin, Wyoming, United States - RVT145D125 (version 2) ...
GCCCAGCACGCAGTAGAACAACAGATCGTCGAGCACCTGCACGGTCACCCGGCCCGACCTGCCGCGCGCGATCCGCAGCCTTCCCAGTCCGTAGCTGAGCGCGAAGCCGACGAGATACATCAGCCCGTACCAGCGGATCGCGAGCGGGCCGACCTGGATGGCGACGGGATCGAAATTGGGATGAACGAGCATGGCGGGTCTGGTCCGGGGGTTCTACAAGGGGGCATCGCCCCCTTGTTCGACGCTTGGATGGACGAGCATGGCGAGTCCGGCGGGCGCAAGGATGCCACGCGCGGGTAGAATCCGCCGCCCATGGCCCGCGCTTGCAACGGTCAGTTCACCGTCGCGCCGGTGGCGCGCACGACCTTGCCCCACTTCTCGTACTCGCCGCGCATGAACTCGCCGAACTCCGCGGGCGCGATCACGCTCGCCTCGACGCCCGCCGCGCGGAAGCTCGGCTGCAGCTCCGGGTCCTGCAGGACCTTCACCGTCTCCGTGTAGATGCGCTGGATGATCTCGGGCGGCGTCCCCAGCGGCGCGAGCAACCCGAGCCACAGCGTCGCCTCATAGCCCGGGACGCCGGCCTCGGCGATCGTCGGCACGTCGGGCAGCTCCGACGCGCGCTTCGTCGTGGTGACGCCGAGCGCGCGCAGGCGCCCGGCCTTGACGTGCGCGATGACGTTCGGCACGCCCGCGAAGGACACCTTCACCTGTCCCGACAGCAGGTCCTGCATCGCCGGCCCGCTGCCTTTGTACGGGACGTGGTTCAGCTCGATGCCGGCGGTCGAGTTGAAGAGCGCCGCGACCAGGTGCTGCGCGCTGCCGTTGCCCGAGCTCGCGAAGTCGATCTTCCCCGGCGCCGCCTTCGCCGCCGCGACCAGCTCCATCACCGAGTTCACCGGCAGCTGGGTCGGGTTCACCACCAGGACGTAGGGGCCCGCGGCGACCTGCATGATCGGCGCGAAATCCTTGAGCGCGTCGTACGGCACCACCTTGTAGAGCCACGGCGCGATGACGTGGGGCGTGCCGGAGAAGAGCAGCGTGTAGCCGTCCGGCTTGGATTTCGCGACGTAGTCGGTGCCGATGGTCCCGCCCGCGCCGGCCCGGTTCTCCACGAACACCTGCTGGCCGAGCGCGTTCGACAGCCGCGGGGCGATGATCCGCGCCGGAACGTCGGCGAATCCCCCGGCGGAGAGCGGCACGACCACGCGCACCGGCCGAGTGGGGTAGGACTGCCCGAACGACTGGCCGGCGAGGGCGACGAGCGCCGCGGCGAGCGCAGCACCGAGGACGTGGCGATGCATGATGGCCTCCCTCGTGCTCAGGCCCGATACACCGGCTCGGGCTGGGTGAAGAACGAATGCAGGATGTGATACGCGGTCCGGTAGTTCTTCTGCTGGAAGCTCGCGTGCGCGATCCCGGCCATGACCGCGAACTGCCTGTCCGGGTTCGGCAGGCGCTTGAAGAACTCGACGAGATCGTCGAACCCGGCGATGCCGTCGTACTCGCCGCGCATGACCAGCGTCGGCGCGGCGATCTGCGCCGGGTCGACGAGCGGGAGCCTGGAGCACATGTCGACGTAGGTGCCGGTCGGCACCGAGTCGTCGAGGGCGAGGATCGCGTCGGCGAACGCGCTGATGGTGGCGTCCTCGGCGGTGCCCGGGTGGTCGCGCGTGAAGATGCTCTGGACGAACGCGCGGTCGATCGGCCGGCGGTTCTTGGACGCGTACTCGGGCAGCTTCTTGCGGCGCTGCTCCAGCGTCGGGCTGCCTTCGCCGGTCCACACGAAGGCGTCGAGCGCGAGCCGCGCCACCCGCTCCGGATGCCGCTGCGCGAAGAGCGCCGCCTTCAGCGCGCCGGACGAGATGCCGTAGACCAGGAGCTTGTCCGCGCCCGTCGTCTCGCGGAGGTACCGCGTGCCCGCCTCGAGGTCGTCGGCGCCGTTGGCGATGTCGGAGTTGATCGGGCGGTGCTTGTCGGAACGGCCGTAGCCCTCGTTGTCCATGCACCAGGCGTCGAAGCCGCGCGCCGCGAACCAGTCCATCACCGACGAGTCGGGCCGGCCGGGCACGTGCAGGTCGAAGGTGGGTTGCGACCCCATCGACGAGCCGTGCACGAAGAGCACCGTTCCCCGCGGCGGCCCGCCGCCCTCGGGCGGCTTCTGCCAGAGGAAGAGCTTCACGTCCCCCTTACGGGTCCAGTGCTCCCGGCCGGTCGTCGCCGACCGTCCGGCGACTGCGCGCTCGTTCATGCCGCCTCCTCGCCTGCAGAGGCGCGAAGTCTATCAACTCCCCGGCGCCGGGGAGGCGCCGGGATCAGGCCCGCGCGCGCGGGCCCCGGGCATGGGCGCGCGCCAGACCGACGAAGGCCTGCACGGCCGGGGCGTCGTCGGCGCGCCGCCAGGCGATGCCGAGCTCGATTCGCGGCCGCGCGTCGGTGAGCGGCCGATAAACGACCCCCGTCCGCCGCAGGTTCACGAGCGACGCGGGCACGAGCGCGACCCCCATCCCGGCCGCGACCAGGCTGACGATCGTCTGCATCTGGATCGCTTCCTGCTCGACCCGCGGCGCGAACCCGGCGCGCCGGCAGGCGCCGACGATCTCGTCGTGGAGCGAGGTTCCCACCTGGCGCGGGAACAGGATGAACGGCTCGTCCCGGAGCGACGCGAGCACGAGCGGCCCCTTGCCGCCGCGTCCCGCGGGCACCGCGGCGACCAGCGTGTCGTGGAGGAGGGGCGCGTAGTCGAGGCCGGGTGCCTCCACCGGCGGCAGCACGAGGCCGACGTCGAGCTCGCCCTGGGCGAGCGCCGCGAGCTGCACGTCGCTCGTGGCCTCCTGCAAGGCGAGCTTGATGCCCGGATGCCGGCGGCGGAACTCGGGCGCGAGCTCGGGCAGCAGGTTGTAGGCCGCGACGCTGATGAATCCGAGCGCGAGCGTCCCGACCTGCCCCGACGCGAGCTGCCGGGCGCCGGCCTGGAGGGCGGCGGCGTCGCGCAGCAGCCGCCGCGCCTCGGGCAGCAGCGCGGCGCCGGCGGCGGTCAGGCGCACCGAGCGCCGGGTGCGGCTGAAGAGGGCGGCGCCGAGCTCGGCCTCGAGGGCCCGGATCTGGCGCGACAGCGGCGGCTGCGAGATGTGCAGCCGCGCGGCGGCGCGGCCGAAGCTCAAGTGTTCGGCCACGGCGACGAAGTAGCGCAGGTGGCGTAGCTCCATTGATGCTTACAAGGTATTACTAAAGGCATTCTAATGTATTGGACGGTATCAGTAGCTCGCCGGTACAGTCGGCGCGGTGCAGCGTGCCCAGCGAAGAACGTCGCCGAGCGCGGCGGCCGCCTATGCCGCGCTCGCCGTGACGTCCCTGCTCTGGTCCGGGAACACCATCACCGGCCGGGCGCTCTACGAGGCGATTCCGCCGGCGGCGTTCGCGTTCTGGCGCTGGGTGCTGATCCTCGTGCTGCTCGCGCCGTTCGTCGCCCGGGAGCTCGTCCGCCACTGGCCGGTGATCCGGCGCTCGTGGCCAATGCTCGCGGCGCTGGGGCTGATGAGCACCGCGCTCTACCACGCGCTGATCTTCTGGGCGCTCCACTACACCGCCGCGATCAACGCGCAGCTGCTCAACTCGACCATCCCGCTCTGGGTGCTGCTGATCGCGTGGCTCGCCCTCGGCGCGCGTCCGACCCGCCGCGAGTGGCTCGGCCTGGCGGTGTCGGCGACGGGGGTGGTGGCGATCCTGGCGCGGGGCGAATGGCAGCGGTTCGCCGCCCTCGAGTTCAACGCCGGTGACCTGCTGATGCTGGGGGGGATGCTCGTCTGGTCGGTGTATACGCTGTGCCTGCCGCGGCGGCCGCTCGAGCTGTCGGCGTTCGCGTACACGTTCGTCGCGGGCGCGTTCGGGCTCGCCGGGCTCGCGCCGCTCTACGCGTGGGAGCTCGCGAGCGGCCGCGGGGGCTTCGCGCTCACCGGCGAGGTCGTCGCCGGGATCCTGTACACGGCGGTGTTCGCCTCGATCGTCGCCACGGCGACGTTCAACTTCGGCGTCGACGGGGCGGGCGCGGCGCGCGCGTCGTTCTTCACCCACCTCGTCCCGGTGTTCGGTGCGGTGCTCGGCGTGTGGCTCCTCGGCGAGCCGGTGGGCTGGTACCACTTCGCCGGCTTCGCGCTCATCCTCGCCGGGATCGCGCTCGCGACCCGCGTGCCCTGGCGCCTGGGAAGCGCGCGCGGCGCGGGCTAGACTTCATCAGAACGATCTTTCAAGGAGTGAACCATGGCCAAGCAGAAGACCCCGTTGCCCCCGAATTGGCGCTCGCGCACCATCACCCAGGGGGTGGCGCGCTCGCCGAACCGCGCGATGTTGCGGGCGGTCGGCTTCGGCGACCGTGACTTCGAGAAGCCGATCGTCGGCGTGGCGAACGGCCACTCGAACATGAACCCGTGCAACGCCGGGATCCAGCCGCTCGTCGAGCGGGCGATGAAGGCGCTCCGCGACGCGGGCGCGATGCCGCAGGCGTTCGGCTTCCCGACGGTGACCGACGGCATCGGCATGGGCACCGAGGGGATGAAGTACTCGCTCGTCTCGCGCGAGGTGATCGCGGATGCGATCGAGACCTCGGTGAACGGCCAGCTGATGGACGGCGTGCTCTGCGTCGGCGGCTGCGACAAGAACATGCCGGGCGCCATGATGGCGATGGCGCGGATCAACGTGCCGGGCCTGTTCGTCTACGCCGGCACGATCAAGCCCGGGACCTGGAAGGGCCAGAAGCTCACGATCGTCTCGCCGTTCGAGGCGGTCGGCGCGTTCACCGCCGGCAAGATGTCGCAGGAGGATTTCGACGGCATCGAGAGGAACGCCTGTCCGTCGGTGGGCGCGTGCGGCGGCCAGTACACGGCGAACACGATGTCCTCCTCGTTCGAGGCGCTCGGCATGAGCCTCCTCGGGAGCTCGCAGATGGCCTCGCCCGATCCGGAGAAGGCGGACTCGGCCGCGGACTCGGCGCGCGTGCTCGTCAACGCGGTCAGGCAGCAGCTCCGTCCGCGCGACATCATCACCCGCAAGTCGATCGAGAACGCGATCGCGGTGGTGATGGCGACCGGCGGTTCGACCAATGCGGTGCTCCACTATCTGGCGATCGCCGCCGCGGCGGGCGTGAAATGGACGATCGACGACTTCGAGCGCATGCGGCGCAAGGTGCCGGTGCTGTGCAACCTGAAGCCGTCGGGTCCTTATGTCGCGACCGACTTTCACGCCGCGGGCGGCGTGCCGCAGCTGCTGAAGATTCTGCTCGCCCACGGGCTCGTGCACGGCGACTGCCTCACGATCACCGGCCGGACCCTCGCGGAGGAGCTCGCGCCGGTCCCCGACGAGCCGCGTGCCGACCAGGACGTCATCCGGCCGTGGTCGAAGCCGGTGTACCCGCAGGGCCACCTCACGATCCTCAAGGGCAACCTCGCGCCCGAGGGCTGCGTCGCCAAGATCACCGGCCTCAAGAAGACCTCGATCACCGGTCCGGCGCGCGTGTTCGACTCGGAGGGCGCGTGCATGAAGGCGATCATGGCCCGCAAGATCAAGCCGGGCGACGTGATCGTGATCCGCTACGAGGGCCCGAAGGGCGGGCCGGGCATGCAGGAGATGCTCGCGCCGACCTCGGCGCTCATCGGCCAGGGCCTGGGCGAGTCGGTCGGCCTCATCACCGACGGCCGCTTCTCCGGCGGGACCTGGGGCATGGTGGTCGGCCACGTCGCGCCCGAGGCGTTCGTCGGCGGCCCGATCGCGCTGGTGAAGGAGGGTGACTCGATCACCATCGACGCCAAGCAGCGGCTCATTCAAGTGAACGTCTCCGCCAAGGAGCTGGCGCAGCGCCGGAAGAAGTGGAAGGCACCCAAGCCGCGCTACACCCACGGGTTGATGGCGAAGTACATGAAGCTCGTGTCGACCGCGAGCCGGGGGGCGATCACGGATGGGTGAGTTGCCAGGCTGGTGGCAGGATAATCGCCCGCTGAACCAACCCGCGCATCGAGGAGAACTCATGATCCGCAGCTTTGCCGCCGCAATCGTCCTGGCCGCCGTGCCCGCGCTCGTTGCGCCGGGCGCGGCGCTGGCGCAGCAGCCCGTCAAGTCCAAAGTGGTGTTCCAGGTGAGCGACAACGACCCCGCCAAGTGGAACCTGGCGCTCAACAACGCCCGCAACGTTCAGGCCGACCTCGGCAAGGAGAACGTCCAGATCGAGATCGTGGCCTACGGCCCCGGGCTCGGGATGCTCAAGAGCGATTCCAAGATCGCCGGGCGCCTCGCGGAGGCGCTGGATAACGGCGTCGGGTTGCTCGCCTGCGAGAACACGATGACCAACACCAAGACGACCAAGGCCGACATGTACGCCGGGATCGCCTACGTGACGGCCGGGGTTACTCACCTGATGAAGCGCCAGCGCGAGGGCTGGGCCTACATCCGGCCCTGATCCGGGGCCGGTCAGCCCGTCGGCCGCCTGGGGTAAGCTCCCGCCGCTCACGCCAGGCGAGGCAGGGGGGGCGGCATGCGATCGGTCCTGGTCGCGAATCCGAAGGGCGGCAGCGGCAAGACCACGCTCGCGACCAATCTCGCGGGCTACCTCGCGTCGGCGCGGGAGGTGGTGTGCCTCTGGGATCTCGACCGGCAGCACTCGGCGCTGGAGTGGCTGCGGCTGCGGCCGGGGCATCTGCCGCCGATCCTCCGGCTCGACGAGCGCGACGCGGCGCCGCGCAAGGCCGAGTGGCTGGTGCTCGATTCGCCGGCGGGACTGCACGGCAAGCGGCTCACCGAGTTGGTGAAGCAGGCAGGCAAGGTGCTGGTGCCGATCCAGCCGTCGGTGTTCGACATCGCCGCGACGCGCGCGTTCCTCGCCGAGCTCGCCGAGGAGAAGGCGATCCGCAAGCAGCGCACCTTCGTGGGCGTGATCGGCATGCGCGTCGATCCGCGCACGCGCGCGGCGACGCAGCTCATCACCACGCTGCGCGAGAACCACCTGCCGCTCGTCGGCTGGCTGCACGACACGCAGCTCTACGCCAACGCCGCGTTCATGGGCCTGTCGATCTTCGACCTGCCGCCCTCGCAGTTCGAGCGCGAGGCGCAGTTCTGGCAGCCGATCGTGGACTGGGTGCGCGAGGAGTGAAGGGCGGTACCGAATGAGCCTGGCTGAACTGCGCAGCGTCGAGCTCGGCGTCACCGACGTCGCAGCCGCCGCGCGCTTCTACACCGAGGTGTGGGGCCTCGCACCCGTCGCGTCGCCGGAAGGCGCGGTCTACCTCCGGGGCAGCGGTGCGCCGCACCACGTCGTCGCGCTCCACCCGCGCGCGACGCCCGAGCTGCTCAGTGTTACGTTCAATGCGCGCCGCCGCGAGGACGTCGACGCGCTCCACGCCGCGGTGAAACGCGCGGCGGCCGGCGCGGTCGGCGTGCCTGCCGCGATCGCAGAGCCCGGCGGCGGCTACGGCTTCGCGTTCGTCGACCCCGAGGGCCGGATCTTCCGCGCGATCGCGGACGACTCGCGGCATGCCGACCCCGGAGAGGCCCCGGGCCGGCCGCGCGAGCTCGCCCACGTCGTGCTGAATTCGGCCGACGTGCCGCGCGCGACGGCGTTCTTCGTGGACACCCTCGGCTTCCGCCTCACCGACCAGACGCGAATGATGGACTTCATGACCTGCAACGATCATCACCACAACGTCGCGTTCGCCCACGCCGACGGGGCGACGCTGAACCACATCGCCTTCGAGGTCCCGGACCTCGAGTCGGTGATGCGCGGTGCGGGGCGGCTCCGCGACCACGGCTACCGGATCGAGTGGGGTGTCGGCCGCCACGGCCCCGGCAACAACGTGTTCGCCTACTTCATCGGCCCGGAGGACTTCGTCGTCGAGTACACCGCCGAGGTCGCCCGGGTCGACGCGACCTATCGCGTCGGGCGGCCCGACGATTGGAAGTGGCCGCCGGGGCGCGTCGATCACTGGGGGGTGAGCGACCCGCCGTCCGAGCGGATGAAGGCGGCGCAGCGGAAGATCCGCTTCGCCAGGCCGCAGGCGTTCGCCTGATGGGCGAATTCGGGATCGGCCAAGCGGTCGCGCGGTTCGAGGATCCGCGGCTCCTGCGCGGCCAGGGGCGGTTCGTCAACGACGTCAACCTCGCGGGGCAGGCCTACGCGTACGTGCTGCGCTCGCCGCACGCCCACGCGCGCATCCTGTCGGTCGACACGGCCGCCGCCGCGGCGGCGCCCGGCGTGCTCGCCGTGTACACCGGCGACGACTGGGCGGCCGACCGTCTCGGCACGACCACGATGGCGCTCAAGCGCAAGCGGCCCGATGGCACGCCGATGTTCGCGCCGCCGCACCCCGGGCTCGTGCGCGGCCGCGTGCGCTACGTCGGCGATCCGGTGGCGCTCGTCGTCGCGGAGTCGGTCGCCGGGGCGAAGGACGCCGCCGAGCTCGTCGCGATCGACTACGAGCCGCTGCCGTCGGTGACGTCCACCGCGGGAGCCGCCCGCCCGGGCGCGCCCGCGGTATGGGACGAGTGTCCCGACAACATCTCGAACGTGTGGGAGATGGGCGACCAGGCGGCGACCGACGCGGCGTTCGCTCGCGCCGCCCACGTCGTGCGGCGGCGCTACGTGATCAGCCGGGTGCACGCGCAGTTCATGGAGCTGCGCGGCGCGCTCGGCGCGTACGACCCGGGCGAGGACCGCTTCACGCTCTACGCCGACGTGCAATACCCGCACCGCGTCCGCAACCTCCTCGCCAACGACATCTTCAGGATCCCCGAGCACCGGGTGCGCGTGGTCGCGGGCGACGTCGGCGGCAGCTTCGGCGCGAAGGGCTGGCAGTCCCCGGAGCACCGGCTCGTGCTGTGGGCGGCGCGCAAGCTCGGGCGGCCGGTGAAGTGGACCTGCGAGCGGAGCGAAGCGCAGCTCGCCGACGAGCACGCCCGCGACCGGATCACCGAGGCGGAGCTCGCGCTGGACCGGGACGGGAAGTTCCTCGGCTTCCGCGCGCGTACGACGGCGAACGTCGGCGCCTACATCAGCTCGGAGCGCAACCTCCTCGGCACGTTCGGCCACGTGGGCACGATGGCCGGCGTGTACACGATCGGGGCGGCGCACGCTCACGTGACGTGCGTGCTGAGTCACACCGCGTCGACCGCGCCGTACCGCGGCAACGGCCGGCCGGAGTCGACCTACGTGATCGAGCGCCTGGTCGACGACGCGGCACGCGAGCTCGGGATGGACCCGGTCGAGCTGCGGCGGCGGAACCTCATCCCGGCCGCCGCCATGCCCTTCAAGAACGCGTTTGGCTGGACCTACGACACGGGCGATTACGACCAGAGCATGCAGCTCGCGCTCGCCGCCTCCGATCACTCGGGCTTCGCCGCGCGACGGGAGGCGTCGCGTCGCGCCGGCCGGCTGCGGGGCATTGCCGTCGCGAACGCGATCGAGCGCGCGGCGGCGCCCGGGCTCGAGTACGCCGAGATCCGCTTCGATCCGAGCGGCACCGCCACCGTGCTCATGGGCTCGAAGAACCAGGGGCAGGGCCACGAGACGAGCTTCCGGCAGATCGCGCACGCGCGGCTCGGGCTCGATCCGCAGGACGTTCGCTACGTCGACGGCGACACCGACCGGGTCGCGTTCGGCGTCGGCACGTTCGGCTCGCGCTCGATGGCGATCGGCGGGGGCGCGTTGTGGGTCGCGGCGGACAAGCTGATCGTGAAAGGGAAGCGGATCGCCGCGCACCTGCTCGAAGCCTCCGAGGCCGACCTCGAGTTCAGCGCCGGCCGGTTCGTCGTCGCCGGCACCGACCGGTCGGTGACGCTCAAGGACGTGGCCAAGGCGGCGTTCAGCCACGAGCGGCTGCCAAAGGGCATGGAGCCGGGCTTCTACGAGAGCGGGACGTTCGCGCCGGAGGCGTTCACGTACCCCGCGAGCTGCCACGTGTGCGAGGTCGAAGTGGATCCGGAGACCGGCGAAGTGACGCTCGCCGGCTACGTCGTGGTGGACGACGTCGGCACCGTGATCAACCCGCTCACGCTCAAGGGCCAAGTCCACGGCGGGGTGGCGCAGGGCGTGGGGCAGGCGCTGATGGAGCGGGTCGTCTACGACCCCGAGTCCGGCCAGCTCCTCTCGGCATCGTTCATGGACTACTGCATGCCGCGCGCCGACGATCTTTGCGCGATCGAGGTCGGCGCCAACCCGAACCCGACGCCGCTGAACCCGCTCGGCGCGAAGGGCGCGGGCGAGGCGGGCACGGTCGGCGCGCTGCCGGTGGTGATGAGCGCGGTGATCGACGCGCTCGCCCCGCTCGGGGTCCGCAGCCTCGACATGCCGGCGACGCGCGAGCGTGTCTGGCAGGCGATCCGCGCGGCGCAGGCCAAAGCCCCGCGGTAAAGGGCGAGCGCGCCGGGAGGTTCGCCGGACGACCCGTAACGTCGCTAGCGGCGTGCGTCGTAGCGAACCAGCGGATGGTCCCAGCCAAGCAGCCGTTCATCGGCGCTCACGAGCGCGGCGTCATGGTGCAGTGCGGTCGCGACGATCAACCGGTCGGCGGGATCATTCGGCAATCCACCCAGGCTGACGGCGCGGATCCCCACGTTGCCGTCCACGGGAAGCTCCAGCAGCCCGGCCGCCAGCAGTTGCCCCCGCCATTCGTCCACCGTGACCGGCAGCTCGAGCCGCGCCCGGGCCTGCAACAGCGCGATTTCCCAGAACGACATCGCACAAGCGGCGACTTCGCCGCGCGCCCACAGCCGGTTGATCAGCGCCCGGGTCTTGCGGCCGAGCTTGCGCTCATCGTTATCCGCCCAGGCGAGGACATGAGTGTCCAGGACGATCACCTGAGCGCTTCCCACAGCTCGGTCCCGATCGGGGAAACGATGTCGCCCCGGATCTTGATGCGACCCTTGTGCAGGCCGATCAGCGACTTCGCGCGCGGGCCGCGATGTGGCCGCAGCTCGGCGACCGGCTTGCCGTTCTTCGTCACCAGGATCGTCTCGCCGGTGCGCGCGACCTGATCCATCAGCGCGAGGCACTGCGCCTTGAACTTGGAAGCCTGAATGGTCTGCATACGGTGTTGGATCGCTGTCCGTTGCCCGAGATGACCAGTATTCTGCCCATGGTCATGCGATTGGTCAACCTGGCGCCGCGGGGGCGGACGTCGCGCGCACGGACGCGGGTGGAATGCCACGGCTCTTGGGGGCGGATGCGGCGTCCGCGCGACCGGGCGATAATCCCCTGATTCCTTCCCTTCCCCGCCATGCCGAACCGCCTCGCGCACGAAACGAGCCCCTACCTGCAGCAGCACGCCGACAACCCGGTCGACTGGCAGCCGTGGGGCGAGGAGGCGCTGCGCCTCGCGCGCGAGCAGGACAAGCCGATCCTCCTCTCGATCGGCTATTCGGCGTGCCACTGGTGCCACGTCATGGCGCACGAGTCGTTCGAGGATCCCGCGGTCGCGCAGGTGATGAACGAGCTGTTCGTGAACGTCAAGGTCGACCGCGAGGAGCGGCCCGACATCGACCAGATCTACCAGGTCGCGCACCAGATGTTCAATCAGCGCGGCGGCGGCTGGCCGCTGACCGCGTTCCTGACGCCGGACCAGGTCCCGTTCTTCGTCGGCACCTACTTCCCCAAGACCCGGCGCTACGGCGCACCGGCTTTTCCCGAGCTGCTGGAGCGCGTCTCGCGCTACTACCGCGAGCACAAGGACGACCTCGCCCGGCAGCAGCGCGCGGTGAGCGCGGCGTTCGAGCGCATCCAGCCCGAAAGCGCGAAGCACGAGGGCGAGTTCTCGGGGGAGGTGATCGCGGAGGCGATCGGCGGTCTGAAGCAGAGCTTCGACGGGGAGCACGGCGGCTTCGGCGGCGCGCCGAAGTTCCCGCACCCGACCGATCTCGAGCTCCTGCTCCGGCGCCACGCCGCCACCGGCGACGCGCACGCGCTGCACGTCGCGCTGTTCACGCTCGAGCGCATGGCCGAGGGCGGGATCCACGACCAGCTCGGCGGGGGTTTCAGCCGCTACTCCGTCGATGCGACCTGGACCATCCCGCACTTCGAGAAGATGCTCTACGACAACGGCCCGCTGCTGCGGCTCTATGCGGAGAGCTGGGCCGCGACCGGCAAGCCCCTGTTCGCGCGGGTCGCGGCGGAGACCGCCGGCTGGATCATGCGCGAGATGCAGTCGCCCGAAGGCGGCTACTACTCGTCGCTCGACGCCGACTCCGAGCACGAGGAAGGCAAGTTCTACGTGTGGACGCCCGGCGAGGTCGCGCGGCTCCTCACGCCGGAGGAGTATGCGGTCGTGGCGCCGCATTACGGCCTCGATGTCCAGGCGAACTTCGAGGGCGGCCACTGGCATCTGCACGTCGCCCGGCCGCTGCGGGCGGTCGCCGCTGCGCTCGCTCGCAGCGAGGAGGATTGCGCCGAGCTGCTGGAGACGGCGCGCGCGAAGCTGCTGGCCGCGCGCGAGCGGCGCGTGCGGCCGGGACGCGACGACAAGGTGCTCGTGAGCTGGAACGCGCTCGCGATCCGCGGGATGGCGCGCGCCGCGGCGGTGCTCGGCCGCGACGACTGGCTCGCTTCGGCGCGCCGCGCGCTCGAGTTCATCCAGCGCACGATGTGGCGGGACGGGCGCCTCCTCGCCACCTACAAGGACGGGCGCGCGCATCTCAACGCCTACGTGGACGACTACGCGTTCCTGCTCGACGCGCTGCTGGAGATGCTGCAGGTCGACTTCCGCGGCCCGGATCTCGCGTTCGCCCGCGCGCTTGCCGACGCGCTGCTCGGCCGCTTCGAGGACGCGGACGAGGGCGGGTTCTTCTTCACCAGCCACGACCACGAGCGGCTCATCCACCGTCCGAAGCCGGGGCACGACAACGCGACGCCGTCGGGCAACGGCGTCGCGGCGTTCGCGCTCGCCCGACTGGGACACCTGACGGGCGAGACGCGCGATCTCGACGCCGCGCGCCGCGCGGTGGCGGCCTTCTACCCCGCGATGCAGCGCTATCCGGGCGGCTTCGGCGCGCTCTCGATAGCGCTCGAGGAGGCGATCGCGCCGCCGACGGTGGTCGTGCTCCGCGGGCCGAAGGCCGAGCTCGCGCCGTGGCGCACCGCGCTCGCGCCCGAGCACCGGCCGCAGCGCGTCGTCGTCGCGATCGATGACGCCGAACGAAACCTTCCGTCCGCGCTCGACAAGCCGGCGGCGCCCGGACGCGTCAACGCATACGTATGCCGCGGCGTTACCTGCCTGGCACCGGTGGCGGAGCTGGGCGCGCTGCGCGCGCTCCTCGAAGCAGGCGAAATCAAGTAGCATGCGGGCCGGCCGATTTTTTGCCCGTTCCTCAGGAGATTCGATGAAGACCCTCGTTTCCGGCGTCGCCCTCGCGTGCGTCGCCGCATTCGCCGCGTCGCCCGCGCGCGCCCAGAACGTCGACGAGCTGCTCAAGAAGCACGCCTGTCTCTCCTGCCACGCGGTCGACAAGAAGCTGGTGGGCCCGGCGTACAAGGACGTGGCGGCGAAGTACCGCACCCAGAAGGACGCCCAGAAGCTGCTCGTCGAGAAAGTGAAGAAGGGCGGCGTGGGCGTGTGGGGCCCGGTGCCGATGCCGCCGAACGCGGCCGTGCCGGACGCGGACCTCAACGCCGTGGTCAAGTGGATCCTGACGCAAAAATAGCCCTCTAGCATTACCGCTCGCGCGGCGCGGACGGCGAAATCGCCCGCCCGCGTCAACTTGCGCGCCGCGAAATTGACAACGCGCGAAGCCTGTAACGATAATCGTTCGCTTCCGCTTCACCTCGAATCACACAGTTCCGGAGGACAACATGAACACGCGCTTGACGCCCATTGCGATCGCCGTCATCGCCGCGCTCGGTCTCGCGGCCTGCGGCAAGGAAGAGCCTGCCAAGCCCGCCGCGGCGCTGCCGGGCATCACCATCAGCCTCGGCCACGCCGGCCCGCTCACCGGCGGCATCGCGCACCTCGGCAAGGACAACGAGAACGGCGCGCGGCTCGCCGTCGACGAGGCGAACGCCGCCAAGATCACGATCGGCGGCAAGGAGGCGAAGTTCGTGCTGCTCACCGAGGACGACCAGGCCGATCCCAAGGTCGGCACGACCGTGGCGCAGAAGCTCGTCGACGCCAAGGTCGCGGGCGTCGTCGGCCACCTGAACTCGGGCGTCACGATCCCGGCCTCCGCGATCTACAACCAGGCGGGCATCCCGATGATCACCGGCTCGGCCACGAACCCGCAGCTCACCGAGCAGGGGTTCAAGGGCGTGTTCCGCGTCGTCGGCCGCGACGACCAGCAGGGCCCATCGATCGCGAGCTATCTCGCCGCGACCGCGAAGCCGAAGACCGTGGCGGTGATCGACGACGCGACGGCGTACGGCGCCGGCATCGCGGACGAAGTCGAGAAGACCCTGAAGGCGGCGGGCATCACGGTGCTCGCGCGCGAGAAGGGCACCGACAAGACCACCGACTGGAAGGCGGTGCTCACCAAGCTGAAGGGCCGCAACCCCGACGCCGTCTTCTACGGCGGGATGGACGCCACCGGCGGGCCGCTGCTCAGGCAGGGGCGCGAGCTCGGGATCAAGGCGGTGTTCTCGTTCGGCGACGGCGCGTGCACCGACAAGATGACGGAGCTCGCCGGACCGGCCGCCGAAGGGCTGCTGTGCTCGCAGGCGGGGATTCCGCCCCAGGCGGCGAGCAAGAAGTTCCTCGACGCCTACAAGGCGAAGTTCAACCAGGATCCGATCCTGTACGCGCCGTTCACGTACGACTCGGCCAACCTGTTCATCGAGGCCATGAAGAAGGCGGACTCCGCCGATCCGGCGAAGTACCTGCCCGAGCTGCAGAAGATCGCGTTCAACGGCGCCACCGGCCCGATCGCCTTCGACGCGAAGGGCGATCGCAGGGACGCCGAGATCACGATCTTCACGATGAAAGGCGGGAAGATCGAGCCGATCGCGATCGTGAAGGGCGGGAAGACCATCCCGTATAGCGACTTCATCAAGATGGCCGCCGAGGCGGTGTCCGCGGCCGGCGACGCGGCGAAGGCGGCCGTGGATGCCGCTGCAAAGGCCATGAGCGACCCCAAGAAGTGACGCGGCGCTAGCCGCGCCGAGGCCGTTGCATCGGCCTCGGCGTTCCGGGAAACAAAGGCCGGCCTCGCCGGCCTTTTTCTTTGCCCGCGAAGGCCGTGTTACCTTTGCCCCGGTCCCGGCGGGGAGTGGCGTGGACGTCTTCATCCAGCAGATCATCAACGGCCTGACGCTCGGGGCGGTATACGCCATCGTCGCGCTCGGCTACACGATGGTCTACGGGATCATCCAGCTCATCAACTTCGCCCACGGCGAGGTGGTGATGATCGGCGCGCTGATCGCCTTCAGCGTCATCACCGCGCTCGCGCCCTCGGGGCTCCCGCCGGCGGTCATCGTGCTGATCGCGACCGGGTGCGCGATCCCGGTGTGCATGGCGCTCGGCTACGCGATGGAGCGGCTCGCCTACCGGCCGCTGCGCGGCGCGCCGCGCCTTGCGCCGCTCATCACCGCGATCGGCATCTCGATCATCCTCCAGCACGTGGCGATGATGATCTGGAGCCGCAACCCGCTCGCCTTCCCGCAGCTCATCCAGGCCAGGCCGTACCACATCGGCGGCGCGACCATCACCGACGTGCAGATCGTGATCCTGACGGTCTGCGTCGCGATGATGGCCGCGCTCGCGGCGCTCGTCTACCGCACCAACCTCGGCGCGGCGATGCGCGCGACCGCCCAGAACCCGCAGATCGCGGGGCTGATGGGCATCGACGCGAACCGGATCATCGCGGTCACGTTCCTGATCGGCGCGGCGCTGGCCGCGGTCGCCGGCGTGATGGTCGCCAACTACTACGGCATCGCCCACTACACCATGGGCGCGCCGCTCGGCCTCAAGGCCTTCTGCGCGGCGGTGCTCGGCGGGATCGGCAACATTCCCGGCGCGATGCTCGGCGGCATCCTGCTCGGCCTCGTCGAGGCGCTGGGCGCCGGCTACATCGGCGATCTCACGAACAACGTCTTCGGCTCGAACTACCAGGATGTGTTCGCCTTCATCGTGCTGATCCTCGTGCTCGTCTTCCGGCCTTCGGGGCTGCTCGGCGAGCGCGTGGGCGAGCGGGCGTAGGACGCGGGACGCGGCGGATGGTCGACGAGTGGCTCAGCCGCTGGAAGAGGCACCCGGCCGCGCTCGCCGTCGGCTTCGCCCTGATCACGGTCGCGCTCGCCGCGCTGCCGTTCGTCCTCACACTGCAGTTCGGCACGACCTGGGTGCGGATCACGAACTTCGCGATCCTCTACATCTTCCTCGCGTTGGGCTTGAACATCGTCGTCGGCTTCGCCGGGCTCCTCGACCTCGGCTACATCGCGTTCTACGCGGTCGGCGCGTACGTCTACGCGCTGCTCGCCTCGCCGCAGTTCGGCGTCCACTGGCCGTTCTGGGCGATCCTGCCGCTCGGCGCCGCGGTTGCGGCGATCTTCGGCATCCTCCTCGGCGCGCCGACGCTGAAGCTGCGCGGCGACTACCTCGCGATCGTGACGCTCGGGTTCGGCGAGATCGTGCGCATCTTTCTCAACAACCTCGATCACCCGATCAACATCACCAACGGGCCGCGCGGCATCGCGCGGATCGATCCGGTCCGCATCGACGGCGTCGACTTCGGAACGAGCGACACCGTGCTCGGTCTCGTCGTCACCGGACCGATCAAGTACTACTACCTGCTGCTCGCGATGGTGATGCTGGTGATCTTCATCAACGTGCGGCTGCAGAACTCCCGCGTCGGCCGCGCCTGGGAGGCGATCCGCGAGGACGAGATCGCGGCGCGCGCGATGGGCATCAACACCCGCGACATGAAGCTGCTCGCGTTCGCGATGGGCGCCTCCTTCGGCGGCATCGCGGGCGGCATGTTCTCGGCGATCCAGACCTTCGTCAGCCCGGAGAGCTTCGTGCTGGTCGAGTCGATCATGGTGCTCGCGATGGTGGTGCTCGGCGGCATGGGCAACATCTGGGGCGTGATCCTCGGCGCGGTGCTGCTCTCGTTCGTGCCGGAGATCCTGCGGTTCACGGTGCAGCCGGTGCAGGAGCAGCTCTTCGGCCGGATGCTGGTCGAGCCCGAGGTCATCCGCATGCTGGTGTTCGGCTTCGCGCTGGTGCTCGTCATGATCCTGCGGCCCGGCGGGCTCTGGCCGTCGGCGGTGCGCAGGC
>Ga0299906_10001995_pt1 | contig 17220 bp, 18 predicted proteins | sample RVTome_14_FD_200259 | JGI IMG/M metagenome (GOLD analysis project Ga0299906, IMG submission 200259) | Soil microbial communities from uranium-contaminated site in the Upper Colorado River Basin, Wyoming, United States - RVT145D125 (version 2) ...
GCCTCGGTCACGACCGCACCCGCCTGCAGCGCGAGATCGGGACGCTGCTGTCGGTGCCGCCATGGGCGTGGGACCAGCTCCTGGCGCTCCGGCGGCCGCTCGACACGGCGGGGCGGCGGGGACGAGCACGGTGAGCGCGGCGGTGGGACTCGGCGCGGCTCTGGCCGGCGCCGCGCTCGTGGCGCGCTGGGCCTACCGGCTCGGGCGCCGCCGCCGGGGCGCCCTGCTGCCGCCGGAGATCCTCCAGGAGCTGGCGGCGCACAAGCAGGAGTGCCTGGGCGAGCCGTCCGAGCGCGTCGCCCTCGAGCTCGAGCTGCTCTTCGGGCGCGAGCCCGCCGGGCGTGCCGCGCGGCGTCCGGCGCACGCCCTCAGCGCTCCAGGAAGAGTCGCCGCGCGATCGTGCGGGCGCGACGGTTCGCAGCCGTGAAGTCGGGGGTGGCGTCGCCCGGGGGCAGCGCGTCGCCGCCGATGAAGGCGTCGCGCCAGCCCGCGACCATCGCGGCGTCGACCTCGAGATGAAAGAGCAGGCCGTAGGTCCGGGCGCCGATCCGGAACGCCTGCGTCGCGTAGTTGGCGTTCGACGCCAGGGAGATCGCCCCGGCCGGCAGGGTGAACGCGTCGCGATGCCACTCGAGCGCCGAGAAGGAGGGCGTGCCGCCGAAGACGCGGTCGCGCGCCCCGGCGGCGGTTGCCGCGAGGCGATACCAGCCGACCTCCGCGATCGGGCCGCGGGCGACGGCGGCACCGGCAGCGGCCGCGACCTGCTGGGCGCCGAGGCAGACCCCGAGGGTGGGCGTGCCGGCGGCGGTCGCGGCGCGGATCAGCGCGCGCTCGGCGGGGAGCCAGGGGTGCGCGTCGTGATCGCCGACGCCCATCGGTCCGCCCATGACCAGCAGGCCGTCGTAGCCGGCGGGCCCGGCGGGGCAGGGGGCGCCCGCGAACAGGGGGACGGTGTCGACACGGGCGCCGCCCACGTGCAGGGTGTCCAGGAGCACGCCGGGATGCTCGAGGGGATGGTGCTGGAGGACGAGGACGCGGGGCCTGGCCGGCATCTCTCAGCGGGTTTCGTCGCGAGAGCGCAAAGGCACCTGTGCCGCAAGGCCGCACGGACCGAGGCGCTCGGAGGCATACTCCAGCAGTATGTCGAGGACGTCGAGGGAGTACGGCCTTGCGGCACAGGTGCCTCCGTGCTCGCAGTAGAAAGCCGGTGAGAGATGCACGCTAGGCATCCACCAGGTCCTCGCCGGCGGCGTCCGCCGGCGGCGCCGCGCCGCGCACCGCCCGCACGGCCTCGACGAGCACGGCGAGGCGCGCCTCCGCGCCCTCAGGGGTGGCGCGGTCGAGACGGCAGTCGGGCGTCACCCACAGCGTCTCGGGCGGGCGCGTCGCGGTGACGGCGCGGAGGCGCTGCGCGACGTCCGCCGCGGCCGGCAGGTCGCGTCCGTGCGCCGGCACGACGCCGAGCGAGAGGTGGAGGGCCGGCGGGATGCGGGCGACGTCGGCGACCGGGTCGCGCCCCGTCCGCGTGAGCGCCACGTCGACGTTGTCGACGGGCAGCGCCAGCGCCGGGATGCCGCCGTCGGCGACCGCCTCGCGGCAGGTGTGCACGGCGACGTAGGCGCGCACGCCGTCCACCGCCTGGCGCAGCGCCTCGACCGCCAGCGGGAGCTCGTCGATGCGCTCGGCGAGCGCCGGCTCGTCGAGCTGGACGATCCGGGCACCGGCCGCGACCAGCGCCTCGATCTCGTCGCGCAGCGCACGGGCGATCGCCAGACAGGCCGCCGCCCGGCTGTCGTAGTGTTCGATGAACGACCACGCCATGAGCGTGTACGGCCCGGTGAGCGTCGCCTTCACCGGGCGCAGCGTGAGCGCCTGCACCGCCTGCCAGGCGCCGACGGTGATGGGCGCCCGCCACGTCACCGGACCGGCGATGACGGGCTTGCGGCGGTAGCAGTTCCCGTAGATTCGTATCAGGCCGCCCGGGGCGAATCCCGCCAGCGCGTCGGCATAGCGACACACCAGGTCCTCTCCCGGCGTCGCGGGCTCGACCAGGATGTCGAGGTCGAGGCCCTCCTGGACGCGCACCCAGTGCTCCGCCGAGCGCCGGAGCTCGTGCGCCAGCTCGTCGCGAGAGAGGGCGCCGCGCGCGTGCGCCCGCTGCGCCTCGACGGTGCCCGGGAGCGGGGGGAGGCCGCCGACGCCGGCGGTCGCGAGCGGCGGCAGGTGGAGGCCGAGCTCGGCCAGGGTCGGCCGGCTCACGAGAGCGCGCCGCCGTTCAGCGCCGCGCGGATCGCGCCGAGGAGGGCGAGCTTCCGGCGGGCCGCTGCCCGCGGCACCATCTCGAGCCCGCAGGACGTCGTGAGGTAGTGCGGTCCCGGCGGCGCCGCCGCGAGCACCCGCGCCGCCAGCGCGGCGCGACCCGCGACGTCGTCCTCGGCGGTCGTCCGGGCGTCGACGAGGCCGAGCGCGAGGCGGGGGATCGGACCCTCGGCCGGGGGCAACGCCTCGAGGTGGGGCGAGCCCGTCAGGTCGAGGGCGACGACGTCCACCGGCAGCCGCGCGATCTGGGGCCAGAGCGGCAGCGGATCGCCGAAGGGCAGGGCGAGCATCAGCTCGACGTCGCCCTTGGCGGCGACGATCACCGGCAGCACCCGCCCGAGCAGCGCCAGGGCCGCCGGTCCGGCGAGGGCCGCGGGCTCGTCGAGCTGGACCAGGCGGGCGCCGGCCGCGCCGAGCGCCGCGAGCTCTCCCGCGAGCGCCTCGGCGTAGGTCTCGGTCAGGGTCTCGAGCCCCGGGTACGCCGGGGTCTCGATCACCGAGACCGCGGCGAGGGTGAGCGGTCCGGTGAGCACTGCCTTCACCGGCCGGTCGCTGCGCGCGGCGGCGAAGGCGTAGTCCTCGGTCACGAGCGCGCGCGTGCGGACGATCGGTCCGCGCACGATCGGCTGGCGGAACTCCATCCCGGTGTCGAAGAACCGGCGCAGCGGGCCGGGCCGGATGCCCATGAGGGCCTGGGCGACGTGGGAGATCGGATCGTACCAGCGCACCAGCCCGTCGGTCACGACGTCGAGGCCGGCCTCGATCTGCTCCGCGATGGCGCGCGCGGCCGCGTCGTCCTCGGCGGCGCGCAGGCCCGCGGCGCCGAGCTCGCCGCGCGCGAAGCGCGCGCAGGCCTCGCGCAGCGCCTGCTGGTCGGGGTCGTCCCCGATCCGTGGATAGCTGCCCGCGCTCGCGGTGCGAAGGTCCATTGCGCCTCTCTGCTTGCACGACTGTTGGCCGGCCGCAAGCGCGTCCGACGGAGCGGCGTGGGCTTGAGGGCGTCGGACGGCGGGCGTAAGAAAGACCTGGTGCCGCGCCCGCGCAGCACCGGGCGAGCATCCGTGAGCGATTTCCCGTCGAGGCGTCCCACCATCCCGTCTCCGGACGTCGCGATCGTCGGGGGCGGCATCATCGGCCTGGCGCTCGCGCGCGACCTGGCGCGCGCCGGCGCGCGGGTGAGCGTGCTCGAGCGCGGCGAGCTCGGACGCGAGGCCTCGGCGGCGGCCGCCGGCATGCTCGGCCCGCAGGCGGAGAGCGACGGCGCGAGCGCCGCGGTCACGCTCGGCGTGGCCAGCCGGCGCCTACACGTCGCGGTCGCCGCGGCGCTCCGGGAGGAGACCGGTCTCGACGTCGAGCACCAGGACGACGGCATCGTGTACGTCGCCCGCAGCGTCGAGGACGACGAGATCCTCGCGCGCCGGCGCGCGTGGCAGGTGGCGGCCGGCCTGCGCGCCGAGGCGCTCGACGCCGACGACGTGCGGCGTGTGCTGCCGGGCATCGCCGCCGACATCCATGGCGGCGTGCTGTTCCCGGACGATCACCGCGTCGACAACGTGCGGCTCACGACCGCCTACGCGCTCGCGTGCGCGCGCCTCGGCGTCGAGCTGCGCGCCGGGACGCCGGTGACGGCCCTCCGCCGCGCGGGGGACGCCGCCGTCGGCGTCGACACGGCCGGCGCGCACGTGCCGGCGGGGGTGGTCGTGAACGCGGCCGGGGCATGGGCGGGCTGGCTCGCGCCCGGCCTCCCGGTCCGCCCCGTGCGGGGCCAGATGGTCCTCCTCGGCGCCCCCGCGGCCCTGGCGCCCTGTGCCGTCTACTCGCGCGCCATCTACCTCGTCCCCCGGCGCGACGGCCGGCTGCTCGCCGGCAGCACCTACGAGGAGGCGGGGTTCGACGCGCGCGTGACGGCCGGCGCGGTCGCGGAGATCGTGGCGCGGGCGCTCGCGTTGGTGCCGGCGCTCGCCACGGCGAGCTTTCGCGGGGCCTGGGCCGGCCTGCGGCCGGGGACGCCCGACAACCTGCCGATCCTCGGCGCCGACCCCGAGGTGCGCGGTCTCGTCCACGCCACCGGGCACTACCGGAGCGGCATCCTGCTGGCGCCGATCACGGCACGCTGCCTGACGGCGCTGATCCTCGAGGGCCGCGCGCCCGAGGACCTGACCCCGTTCGCGCCGGGACGCTTCTAGCCTACAGGCGGCACAGGCGCCTCCACGCTCTCGCGACGAAACCTGGTGAGACATGCAGGCTAGCGCGTCCCTGCGACCGGGGGCGACCGGTTACCTTCCCAGCTCCTGCAGCAGCAGCGGGCCGGCCTCGGCCATGGTCTCCTGGAGGATGATCCGGAGCGACTTGTCGCGATCCTCGAGGCGCCCGACCAGAGCGGCGAGCACGCCGAAGTAGCGCTCCTTCTGCTCGGCGCTCATGGCGGGCACCCGCGCTTGCATCGCCGCCACGAAGCGCTCGTGGGTCATGACGATCTGCCGCTCGAGGTCGCGCTCGATCTCGCTCCCCATCGCTCCTCCCGCGCCGCCCGTCGCGGCGCCGTCTACGCTCCTCGTATACCCCGCGGTCGCCGGCGTGCGCCAGTATGGAACGTATGACGGGACGATCATCGTACCGGCGAGGATGCGGCCGCGCAATTGACTGCGCGCGCGCCCGCTCCCAAGAGTGCACGCATGACGGTGGCACTGGCGGTGGGGCAGCCGGCGATCGCGTCGGGGGCTGAGACGGCGGCGGGCGGACGGTTGCTCGGCGTGTCGCCGGTGATCGTCCGCTTGCGGGCGGAGATCGCGACGCTCGGCCGCGCCGGCTTCCGGGCGGTGCTCGTCCAGGGCGAGTCGGGTGTCGGCAAGGAGATCGTCGCCGAGGCGCTGCGCGCCGCCTCGGCGCGCCGGCGCGCGCCGTACGAGGTCTTCGACTGCCCCGCGGTGCCCGAGGACCATCTCGAGAGCGAGCTCTTCGGCACCGCGCGCGGCGCCTTTCCGGGCGCCGTCGACAAGCCGGGCGCGCTCGAGCGCGCCCACGGCGGCACGGTCTTCTTCGACGAGATCGCGGCGATGCGCCGCGATCACCAAGCCAAGGTGCTGCGCACCATCGAGGGCAAGGCCTTCCGGCGGGTCGGCGGCACCACCGGCATCGTCGCCGACGTCGCGGTGATCGCCGCCGCGCACGAGGACCTGGCGGTGCTCGCGGCGCGCAACGCCTTTCGCCACGATCTCTTCTATCGCCTGGTCCACGACGGCATCCTGACGGTGCCGCCGCTGCGCGAGCGGCGCGAGGACGTCGCGGTCCTGGCGCGGGACTTCGGCGCGCGCACGGCCACGCGCGTCGACGCCTGCGCGCTCGACGCGCTCGCCGAGCACGACTGGCCGGGCAACGTGCGGCAGCTCCTGACCGTGCTCCGGGTGGCGCGGCGGCTCGGTGACGGCGTGGTGAGCGGCGAGGCCGTCGAGATCGCGCTCCGGCGCTTCCCGCATCCCGGCCGGCCGCCGGCGCCTTCCCGGCCGCCCGCCGGCGAGGCCGGCCCCGCCCCGGCCCCGGACTTCCACGCGGTGACGGTGCGGGCGCAGCGCCGCGCCCTGCTGAGTGCCTTCGAGGTCGCCGGCGGCAACAAGACGGCGGCCGGCGTGCTGCTCGGCTTCCACCGCTCCCCGGGCGGGGGCGGCGCGGACGACGGACCGCTCACCGAGGCGCGGCGGAACCTCGCGCTCAGGAAGTTCCGCTACTGGTCGGCGCGGCTCGGCGTGGCGCCGCTGCTCGCGCGCGCCGCCGCGCCGCTCCCCGCCGGCGCCGCGCGCGCCCCCGAGCGCGGCGGGGACGAGATCGTCGAGGATTGAACGCTCGCTTCTCCGGGACTCCCGTGCTCGCGGAAAGGATACGCACATGCAGTTCCGTTTGGGTCGGCTGGTTCGCGCGATCGTGCTCGCGGCGGTCGTGGCGGCGCTTGCCCCTCCGCTCGCGCTCGCGGTGGAGGGTACCGCGCCGGACACGGCGCCGGTGGACATCAACCGCGCCTCGGCGGCGGAGCTGGCGTCGCTGCCGGGCATCGGCGCCAGCAAGGCGCAGGCGATCGTCGAACACCGCGCCGCCGAGCCCTTCGAGAGCGTCGAGGACCTCAAGAAGGTGAAGGGCATCGGCGAGCACACCTTCGAGACGCTGCGGCCGAGCATCACCGTCGGCGGCGGCGCGCCGCAATAGTCGGCGGGGGAGGAGCCGCGGGCGACCGGGTCCGGGCCGGGCCGTCCGGCAGGCGGTGGGGAGGTGGGCCGGAGCCGGCGCGGACACGCGCCGGCTCCGGCGGGATGGCTTCAGCGGTCGAGGACCAGCGTCACCGGACCGTCATTCACCAGCCGCACCCGCATCGCGGCGCCGAAGCGCCCGGTCGCGACGGCAAGGGCCTCGGCCGCGAGCAGATCGACGAACCGGTCGAAGGCGCGGGCCGCGTCGGCGGGAGGCATGGCCGCCGCGAACGAGGGGCGCTTGCCCTTGCTGCAGTCGCCGAGGAGGGTGAACTGCGAGACCGCGAGCACGGCGCCGCCGATGTCGCCGAGCGCCAGGTTCATCGCGCCCGCCGGATCGGCGAAGATCCGGAGGCCGGCCACCTTGCGCGCCATCCAGGCCAGGTCGTCCTCGCGGTCGCCGCGCGCGAGCCCGACCAGCGCGACGACGCCGTGCCCGATTCGCCCGACGATCTCGCCGGCGACCGCCACCTCCGCCTCGGCGACCCGCTGTACGACGACCCGCATCGCGCACCTCCCGGCCCTCGCCGTCCGGCGCCCCGCCCTTGTGGGCCCGCGGCCGGCGGGCTACGACTCGCGCGTGATCTTGACCGTCAGCAGCACGCGGCACAAGGAGTGCATCGAGATCACGGAGGCGGTCCGCGAGGTGGTGCGGGGCGCGGGCGTGACGCACGGGCTCTGCCACGTGATGGCGCTGCACGCGACCGCGGCCGTCGTCGTCAACGAGAACGACGACCCCAACATCGGGGTCGACCTGCTGCGCGCCCTCGACCGCGCCATCCCCGATCACGCGGGCTGGCTGCACGACCGCGTCGACGACAACGCCCAGGCGCACATCAAGGCCGCCATCCTGGGGCCCTCCGAGACCGTGCCGATCGTCGACGGCGACCTCGCGCTCGGCACCTGGCAGGGGATCCTGGTCGTCGAGCTCGACGGCCCGCGCGCCGGGCGCCGCGTCCTGGTGACGATCGTGCCGGCGGCGTGACGCGCGGGCCCGCATGGACCTGATCGCGCGCCTGGCGGGAACGGTCGTGCACCGGCCGTACGTCTTCGCGTTCCTCGCGGTCTACCTGGTGGCGGCGGTGACCCGCATCGGCGGGCGGCGGACGGCGCTCTTCAGCGCGCTCGCCTATCTCGTCGCGTTCGCGGCGGAGCTGTCGTCGACCCGGAACGGCTTCCCGTTCGGGCTCTACCACTACATCGACACCATGCGGGACCGCGAGCTCTGGATCGCCAACGTGCCGTTCTGGGACTCGCTCTCCTTCACGTTCCTCTGCTACCTGGGCTGGCGCCTCGGAGTCCTTTTGTACGCGCCGCTGGCGCTGCGCGCCGGCGACTTTCAGGTGGTCGAGACGCGGGCGATCGCCGGCTCCTGGCGCGTCGCGCTCACCGGCGCGCTGCTGATGACCTGGCTCGACGTCGTGATCGACCCGCTCACCGTGCGGGGCGACCGCTGGTTTCTCGGAAGGATGTACTTCTATCCGGAGGGCGGGATCTACTTCGGGGTCCCGCTCAGCAACTTCGCCGGCTGGTTCCTCGTCGGCGTCACCGTGATCGCGCTCTACCAGCGCCTCGAGCGGCTCGACTGGTGCGCGCGCGGACGTCGCGGCATGCGCCATCTACCGTTCGCCGGCCTGATCGAGCCGCTGCTCTATCTCGGCATCCTGGCGTTCAACCTCGTGCTGACGTTCGCGATCGGCGAGCCGCTGCTCGGCACGATCGGGATCCTGATGTTCATCCCGGTCGTGGCGCTCGGCCTGACGCACCCGCTGAACCCGCGACGACACGCCACGGCCGCCGATCTCGCCGCCCACCTCCGGGACTACCCGCACTCGCCGCTGGCGCGCGTGCGGGTCGGGGAGCGCTGAGCGCTGCGGCTCGCGCTGGTCACCGCCGTCCGCCCCGAGACCCGCGCCGTCCTGGCGGCGCTCGCCGCGCCGCGCCGGGTGGGGGCGACCGGCCTCCCGACCTGGGAGGGAGGACTCGACGACCTGGCGGTCACGGTCATTCAGGCCGGCGTCGGCCCATTGCGCGCCGCGCGGGCGGCCAGGGATCTGGATTCCTCCTACGACCTCCTGGTCTCGTGCGGCTTCGCCGGCGCCCTCCGCCCCGCGCTCGCGGTCGGCGCGCTCGTGATCCCCGAGCGCATCGTGTGGGCGCAGGGCGCGTACGAGGTCGAGCCGGCGCTCCGCGCATGCTTGCGCGCCGCGCTCGCGAGGCTCCCCGGCGCGCCGTCGGTCGCGGGCGCGCTGCTGTCGTCGCCGTCGATTCTGGCGACCGCCGCGGCCAAGGCCGCCGCCGGCCGCGAGCACGCCGCCGTCGCCGTCGAGATGGAGGCCGCGGCCCTCGCCGAGCGTGCCCGCGCCGTCGATCGCCCGCTCGTGCCGCTGCGCGTGATCCTCGATCCCGTCGATCTCTCGCTCGAAGGGCTGCCGCCCGGTCTCGACACGAGCTGGACCGCCCGCGGCCGCCTCCTCTGGACGCCCACCCTCTGGGCGACCGCCCTCACCCTCGGCCGCCACGCCCAGGTCGCCGAGACGGCTCTACGCCGGGTCGTCGCACCCGCGCTCCGCGCATTCCGCGACGTACGTGCGGGAGCGGGCGAAGGGGAGTAGCGGTCCGGGGAGGGGGTCGCGGACTCGTTTCCGTCGAGTCCGCGACCCCCCTCCCCGGACCGCTACGGCGGGGGGTCCGCTTGCCACCCCGGTACATCGCCGCTATGCAACGAGGCTGACCGAACGGTCGATCGGGGAGGGGGGTGTCACGGTGCGGTTTCCGGCGCACATCGCCACCGACATGCTGCGGTGGCAAGCGAAGAACTGGCTCAAGGGCAACCAGCGCTACCCGGTCGTGCTGATGCTCGAGCCGCTGCACACCTGCAACCTGGCGTGCATCGGCTGCTCGCCGGAGCGCTACAACGGCGACCTCAAGGACCGTCTCCCGCTCGACGAGTGCCTGCGCGCCGTCGACGAGGCCGGGACACCCGTGGTGTCGGTGTGCGGCGGCGAGCCGACGATCTACCCGGAGCTCGTGCCGCTGCTCGACGGCATCATCGCGCGCCGCCGCCACGTCTACCTCTGCACCAACGGCATCCTGCTCGACCGCTTCTACGCCAAGGGACGCCCGCACCCGCGCCTGTCGATCAACGTGCACCTCGACGGCCTGGCCGCCACGCACGACGCCGTCGTCAACCGCGACGGCGTCTTCGAGCGCGCCATTGCGATGATCAAGCGCGGCAAGGAGCTCGGCTACCGCATCTGCACCAACACCACCGTCTTCCGCGAGACCGACATGGACGAGATCGAGCAGATGCTGGCCACGCTCGCCGGCCTCGGCGTCGACGGCATGCTGCTCTCGCCGGGCTATCACTACGAGGTACTGCCCGAGCGCCATTTCCTCTTCCGGCACGAGGTCAACGAGAAGTTCAAGCGCGTGCTCGAGATGTCGAAGCGCTACCGGCTCTACTCGACGCCGATGTTCCTCGAGTTCGCGGCGGGCCTGCGCGAGTACCCGTGCACGCCCTGGGGCAACGTGACGCGCACCCCGGAGGGCTGGAAGGGCCCCTGCTACCTGATCGGCGAGCGCTACTTCCCGACCTGGGACGAGTTCTGGAACGGCGTCGACTGGGGCTATTGGGAGAGCCGCCAGGACCATCGCTGCCGCGACTGCCTGATGCACAGCGGCTTCGAGGCGTCGGTCGTCCGCAAGCTCGGCGACAGCCCCCGGGACCTCTGGACGCTCGCCAAGTGGAACCTGACGGGGTAGTCCGGGCGCCCGACCGTGCCACTGTGCCGTCCGCGGCACACCCGGCGCGGCACCCCGCACGCGGTTCCGCCGAGAAGTTCCCGGAAACACGGTCCCGGCCGAGGGGCATGGCGCTTGCTTCATCGCGGTCGCGAGGGCGATCACGATGGCATCCCATTCCTTCCGCGACTCCCTGCGACTGATCTACCGCGAGGCGGTTCGGTCACCGTGGATCTGCCGGGCGGCGCTCTCGGACGGCGGCGACCGGGCGCCGGCGCCGGCGGCGAGCGCGGGCGCGCCCGTCCTGGTGCTCGGCGGCCTGTTCAGCCATCCTCGCTACTACGCCGCGCTCGGGCGCGCGCTCGCGCGCCGCGGGCACGCCGTGCACTTCGACGCCGAGGGCTTCAACGCGCGATCCTTTCGGCCCCACCTCGCCGATCTCCGCCGTCGCCTGGAGGCGATCCACGCCGGCACCGGGGTGCCGGTCCGGCTGGTCGGACACTCGCTCGGCGGGCTGCACGCGATGGCGCTCCTCGCCGACTGTCCGGCGGCGGTCGAGCACGTCGTCGCGGTGGCGACGCCGGTCGTGGGCGGGACGCCCTGGGAGCCGCTCGAGCGTGTCGCCGAGCGCATCCTCGACGTGCGAGCGAGCGACGCCGAGGGGCTCCGGCAGCGGATCGCGCCCTACGCGGGACGCATCACGACGATCTCGGCGCCAGAGGACCTCGTCGCACCGCCGCTCGCGTGCGCGCTCGCGGGGGCGCACAACGTCGTCCTCAGCACCATTCCGCGTCCCGACCGCCCGCTCGCCACCCACGGCGGGCTGATCTTCATGCGCACCGTGCGCGAGGTGGTCGCCAGCGCCCTGGGCACGCCGGCCGAGTGGCGCCGGGCGTCCTGAGGGCGCGCCTCTGTGGCGCCCGGCGGAAGCGGGCCGCGCGGGCCTCGACCTGGCTTGACTCCCCATCCACCATTCGCGACAATCCGCGCCCTTGAACTCTACGGAGCCTCGGAGGATGCGCATGCGAGTTTCGCTGTGGACGACCGTGGGGATGCTGGCGGCCGCGGGCATGCTGGCGGGGTGCACCCAGGGTGACGAGGCGCCGGTCGCGACCGACGCGCCGGCGGCGCCCCAGGAGGAGGCGGCCGCCCCGGCCGCCGCGCAACCGACCATGCAGCTGCCCGATGCCGACGAGATCTTGATGGTCTGGGCGGAGGCGGAGCCCGACGAGGGGGCGCCGCCGCTCACCGTCCAGCTCCTAGCGGACATATCCGGCGGTGTCGGCGAGCGCACCGTCAAGTGGGACTTCGGCGACGGCTCGCCGCCCAGCAGCGAGGAGAACCCGAAGCACACGTACGAGAAGGCGGGGACGTATCGCGCGGCGGTCGAGGTCTCGGACACGAGCGGCGACTCCGACTCCGACTACGTCGACGTCGAGGTCGCCGCGGAGTAGGCCACCGCCGTCGCGCCCGTGGGGGCAGGGCTCAGTGCCGCGGGCGGATCACGAAGCGGGTCTCGCCGTGGCGCAAGCGCACGCCGCCCGGGTTGATCTCGTCGATGTTGACCCCCCCGGCGGAGTCGCCCTCCTGGACGCGCTGGCTGGCGGCGCCGTCGACGCTGATGAACGCGAAGCGGCGCGCCGGATCGGCCGACCACTGGAGAAAGCTCAGCGTGACGCGCGGCGCGCCGGGCGGCGAGCGGCCAGTGTCGAAGACGGTCTCCTCCGCGGGAGCCGCCGCCTCCTCCTCGTCGATCGGCGTGGCCTCGATGTCGGGAACGAGGTCGGCCTCGTCCGGCAGGGGCTCGGCGGCGTAGTCGTCGAGCGGCTCGGACGCGTCGGGAAGCGCGGCCAGCGCCTCGGGCTCGGCGGCGTCGCCGGCGAGACCATCGGCGCCACGAGCGAACGGCGAGGGCTCCACCGCCGAGTCGTCGTCGAGGCCGGTGGCGAGCGCGGGGCGGTCCTCGCCCGGCGCGGGCGCGTCCGGCGGGGCGGGCGCGACCGCTGGCGCGGCCGGGGCCGCGACCTGGGCGGGTGCGTCGGCTGCGGCCACCGGGGCGCGGGCAGGCGCGTCGGCGGCCGGCAGCGCGGGGACGTCGATCGCCGGCGGCGGCGGAACCGTCACCGCGACCGGCTCGGGCACCGAGCCGCTGTCGCGCCAGAGCGCCAGGCCGCCGCCGACGGCGAAGCCCAGAATGGCGCAGACCACGATCGTGATCGTGGAGACGCGCCGGCTGCGCTTGGGCGGCGGATCGGGGTCGTGCCGAAGCCGCACGCTCGGCGACTCGCGCTCGCGCTCGACCTTCTTCAGGGCGTCGAGGATCGTGCTCATGATCCCTCGTGCAGGCGCGGATGCTCGTAGCTCGCGAGCGCGTCGTAGAGGACGATCTTCGTCAAGGGGCCTACGATACCATCGGGCTCGAGACGGCGCGAGCGCTGGAAGCGCGCGATCGCCTCCGTCGTCGCCGCGTCGTACACGATCGACGGCGTCGAGCCGTACTCGCCGAGACGCACCAGCAGTCGCTGCAAGCGCTCGACCTCGGTGCCGACGTTGCCGGGACCGAGCACCGCCGGCAGGCCCTCGAAGTCCTCCCAGAACACGTGCGCCTTGCCGAACCAGACCCGCGTCATCTCATCGGCTTCGAGCACGGCGGTGGTTTCGGCGAAGCGCAGGACGGCGCGACCGTCGTCGAGCGCGGCGAGTGTGGCGAAGCGCCGCTTCCCGGAGGGCGCGACGGCGAGCTCGAGAATCGCCGGCAGGTTCAGCTCTTGGAAGAGCGACAGGGTGCCGCTCATCGGCAGGTACTCGAGCCCACGCGCGGCGGCGATCGCGTCGAGGTCGAGGCGCGCGCGCGCGGCCTCGTCCGCGCGCAGGGGCTCGGCGTTCCAGGCCTGGAGCAGCGTCTCGGTGGCGCCGACCGCCGCGGTGTGGTGATCGAGCGACGACAGCAGCTCCCAGAACGCGGCGGCGGTCGGGGCGGCGGTCGGCGCGGGAGCGGGGCTGGCGGTAGCGGTGGCGGCCGCCGCGACCAGGAGCGTGGACGCGAGCGGCTGGGTGGCGACGGCGGCGAGCGCGGGCGGGGGAGTCGCAGCGGCCGCCGCCGGGACGAGGCCGGCGGTCGGCGCCGTCGCCAGCGCCTGCGGCGCGACCGCGCGCTCGCGCTCCCACGGGGCGAGCACGGCGAAGGCTAGCCCGCCGGCAACGGCGGTCATGCCGACCGCGACCGCGGGCCAGAGCGCCTGCGGGCGCCGTCCGGGGCCGCCGTCGTGCTGGCGGAGCTCCGCGATCGCGCGGCGGACCACCGGCGGATCGATCGATTGCCGATCGAGCGTGAAGCCGATCAGCAGGGCGTGGTGCGCCGCGATGTTGATCAGGCGGGGAACGCCGCCGGCGTAGCGATGGATCAGGCGGCAGGCGGCGGGCGTGAAGATGCCGACGGCGGCGGCACCACCGGCGATGCGCAGGCGATGACGGATGTACTCGACGGTCTCGTCGCGATCGAGCGGCCTCAGGTGCCAGCGAATGGTGATGCGCTGATTCAACTGCGCCAGATCGGGGCGCCGCAGGAGACCGCGCAGCTCGGGTTGGCCGACCAGGATGATCTGCAGGAGCTTCTGGGTCTCGGTCTCCAGGTTCGAGAGCAGGCGGAGCTGCTCGAGCGTGCCGGGCGCGAGCGCCTGCGCCTCGTCCACGATCACGACGACGCGCCGCCCGGCGAGCTTCTGCGCCAGCAGGAACCGGTTCAGGTGATCGACCAGCTCCTTCTTGCTCGTGGAGTCGGCCGGGAGCGAGAGCTCGCCGTTGATCGTCTGCAGGAGCTCGAGGTCGGAGAGCGCCGGGTTGAAGAGGTAGCCGACCACCGTCGTGGGCTCGAGATCGCGCAGCAGCGCGCGCAGCAGCGTCGTCTTGCCGGTGCCGATCTCCCCCGTCACCGCCACGAACCCGCTGCCCTCGCGGATGCCGAACAGGAGATGCCCGAGCGCCTCGCGGTGGTGGGTGCTCAGGTAGAGGTAGTTCGGGTCCGGCGTCAGCCGGAACGGGGCCTCGTTGAAACGGTAGAACTCCTCGTACATGTGGCCGAGCCTCGCCGGATCATCAAACACGCTCCGGGGGTTTGCAAGGTAGGAGCGGCGATCAGTGCCGGCGGCGCCACAGCGCCGCGAGCGCGAGGGCGGCGACGAGCGACCAGGCGACGACGTCGCCCCGCGCGACGTAGGGCGTCGTGCTCTCGAGCAGGCGCACCTCGGCGAGCAGCACGTCCGGCTCGAAGGTGGGCAGCTCGGCGAGGACGCGCCCGCCGGCCGAGATCACGCTGGTGACGCCGGTGTTGGTGGCGCGGATCAGGTCGCGGCGGGTCTCGACGGCGCGCCAGATGGCAAGCGCCTGATGCTGGTGCGGCTGCGGGCCGTCGCCGTACCAGGCGTCGTTGGTGAGGTTCAGGAGCACCGTGGCCCCCGCGCGCACGGCGATCCGGGCGCGTGCCGGCAGGATGTCCTCGTAGCAGATCAACGGCCCGATGCGGGCGTCGTCGCGCGGTGCCAGCACGAGCGGGCCGGTGCCCACGGCGAAGTTGCCGGTGGCGGGGCTGAGCGCGCGCAGGCGCGGAAAGCGGTCGCCGAGCGGCATGTACTCGCCGAAGGGCACGAGGACGCGCTTGTCGTAGCGGCCGGCGATCACGCCCCCCTCGCGCACCAGGAAGGCGCTGTTGAAGAGCTCGCGGCGCCCGTCCGCGTGGCGGACGGCGAGGCCGCCGAACAGGAGCGGGCGGGGCGCGTCGGGGAACGGATGCAGGGCGCTCCCCAGAACGCGCGCGCTCGCCGGAATGCGCTGCTGGAAGACGGTCTCGGGCCAGATCAGGAGCTCGGCCTCCGGCGCCAGCGCGCGCGACAGATCGCGATAGCGCTCGAGGTTCCGGGTGAAGAGCGCGTGGCGTCCCTTCTCCGCGACGCCGACGTTGCCCTGGACGACGCCGATCGTGAGCGTCGGCGCGGCGGCGCGCGCGCGCGCGATCGCCGCCAGCCGCACGTGGCCGTAGCCGACCGTGGCCGCGACCAGCAGCGCGGCGCCGGCGAGCGCCACCGCGGCGCGGCGGGCGGCCCCGCGCCCCGACGTCCGGAGCGCCCGGACGGTCGTGGCGAGCGCGGCGGCGCTCCACGTCATGACGAAGGTGAGCAGATAGGGGCCGGCGAGCTCGCCGGTCTGCAGGAGCGCCGGCACGCGGTACTGCGAGTGCGCCAGGCGCCAGGGGAAGAGCGACGGGAAGAGGAACTCGACGGCGGTGAACGCGAGCGGCGGCGCGAGCGCGAGAGGGAGGGGCCGGAGCCAGGAGAGCAGCGCCCCGAAGAGCGCCAGCTCGAGGGCCATCCACGCGATCGGGGCGAGGGCGAGCAGGCCGGCGAGCGGGCGCGAGAAGCCGCCGAAGACGTGCAGCGCGTAGACCAGCCAGTGGAAGGCCAGTGCCAGCCCGGTGACGCCGGCGAGGAACCCCAGGCGAAACGCCCGGCGCGGCGTCTGGCCCTCGAGCGCCAGGAGCAGCGCCGCCATCGCCAGCCACGGGACCGGATAGAGCCGGAAGTCGAGAAAGCTCGCGCCGAGCGCGGCGCCGCCGGCGAGCGCCAGGACCAGATCGGCCCGCATCCGGCCGTCCGTCCGTCAGGGCAGCGGCACGACCACGACGTCGTCGGGGAAGGTGTCGACCTCGCCCCCGGTCGGCCGCTGGACGGGCGGCGTGCTCGTGCTCGGGACGTTCTCGATGCCGCCGTCGTCGCGGACGAGGAAGCCGTCGACGCGCCCGAGGCCCTCCTGGGCCACCCAGAGAATCGGGCCGTCGTCGCCGTCGAGCGCCAGCCCGACGGGCAGCGAGAACGGATCGGAGCGTGTCTTGGCGAGATTCGAGTCGGGGAGCCGGCCGTCCTCCTCGAGCCGGAAGACGTCGGTGCGGCCCTCCTGGAACACCGTCGCGTAGAGGAACGTCTGGCCGCTGCGCTCGGCCCGCAAGATGCGCTGGTAGAGGCCGGAGCGGTCGGTGCGGCCGTCGTCGTCGTCGTCGATCTCGCCGTTGGGGTCGACGGGGAAGCTGGTGAGCCGGCGCGTGACCTCCTCGGTGACGATCAGGTTGCCGGCCGGCTCGGTGGCCGACGGCAGGAACTCGATGTCGGTCACCAGGCCGGCGCCGAGCGCCGAGAGCGGCGAGCTGACGAGACGGGCGCCGACGCAGGTCGGCGCCGGCGTCGGCGTCGCGGTCTCGGTCGGCACCGACGGGTCCGGCGTCGGGCTCGCGGTCGGCGCGCCGCCGTCGGCGGTCGGCGTCGGGGTCGGCGTCGGCGGGCTCTGGACGTCGGGGAACTGGCCGTCGACGCGCTCCCAGATCTCGATGCGGTTCCGGCCCCCGGTCGCGAACAGGCCGGCGGTGACGGGGGTGATGGCGCTGTACTCCGCCTCGGTCGGGCCGACGATGCAGCTCGTCGGTAGCGCCGGGAGGGTGCCGTCGGCGGCGATCTCGTAGGCGTCGACGCGGCCGGCGCCGCTGGCGGCGACGTAGAGCACGCCGTGCTCCCCGAAGGCGGGGTCGATCGCGAGGTCGATCGGGTCGAGTTCGTCGGCGCCCGGGTCGATCTCCGGGTCGCTCGGCGTCTCGTCGATGCAGCGGGTGGCCCCGGCCGCGCCCAGGCGGAAGACCTGGACGCGATCGAGGGTCGCGACGTAGAGCAGGGTGGGGTCGTCGGGATGCGCGATCACGCGCCGCGGGTTGTCGTCGGTGGCGATCACCTGCTCGGGCTGGGCGCCGGACCGGTCGCCGGTGGCGCTGAACAGCCGTCCACTGGTCCCGAGCCGGTAGACCGCGAGGCCGCGCGTGTTGCCCTCGCCGACGTGGCAGGGCGCGGCGTCCGGTTGGGCGCAGGCGCCGAGGTCGGCGCAC
>Ga0299906_10001996_pt1 | contig 17219 bp, 14 predicted proteins | sample RVTome_14_FD_200259 | JGI IMG/M metagenome (GOLD analysis project Ga0299906, IMG submission 200259) | Soil microbial communities from uranium-contaminated site in the Upper Colorado River Basin, Wyoming, United States - RVT145D125 (version 2) ...
TCGCCCGCGGCGCGTCGGCGAAGACGGCGTCCGCCACGGGGGCCATCAGGCCGTCCGCGAGGACGACCTTCGCGAACAGCCCCAGCGCGACGAGGGCGCTGCCCCACCCGATCTCGCTCGAGGTCGCGCGCCGCTCCGACACGCACTGCGGCAGGAAGTCCCCGGCCCGGACGATGGGGCCTGCGACGAGCTGGGGGAAGAACGAGACGAACAGCGCGAAGTCGACTGGCGAGCGCCACGGCTCGATCCGGCCGCGGTAGACGTCGATGGAGTAGGAGAGCGTCTGGAACGTGTAGAAGCTGATCCCGACCGGCAGCACGACGTCCAGGGCGGGGGGCGCGTACCGGAGACCCGACGCGCCCAGGAGCTCGGCCAGGCTCGTCGCCAGAAAGCTCCCGTACTTGAAGGAGCACAGCAGGCCCAGGTTCGTGGCCAGGCTGAGCAGCAGGAACAGCCGCCGCGCCGCGGGCGAGCGCGCCGCGCCGATGCCCCGGGCGGCGATCCAGTCGACCAGCGTCGAGAGCCACAGCAGCAGCAGGAAGGGGGGGCTCCAGGCCGCGTAGAAGACGTAGCTCGCGAGCAGCAGGTTCGCCTTGCGCAGCGTCCAGGGCAGCGGCAGCCGATCCAGGACGGCGACGAGGCCGAAGAAGAGCAGGAAGGTGTAGGAGTCGAACAGCACGCGGAGGGATTATCCGCCGGGAGCGGGGCTCTCCCTGGCGAGGGCGGAGCCGAAGCAGGGCAAAAGGCAAGACCTGACCCCGCGCGTGGTAGTGTCCGGGGGCATGGGGAAGGAAGGCGAGGCGCCGGCGGAGGTGCGCCGGCTCGCGGAGCGGGTCGAGGCGGATGGTGGAGAGGCGCTGGCGATCTACCGGGAGCCGCTGGGGAAGCACTGGCAGATCTTCTGCCTGCTGCCGCTGGAGAGCGTGGCGCCCACGCCTTACCAGCGCGACCTCTCCCCGACCCACGTGAAGCGGCTGCAGGAGGTCGTGAAGAAGCTCGGCCGCTTCGTGGACCCGATCGTGGTCGTCTCCCCCGAGCCCGGCGTCTACTGGACCCCGAACGGCCACCACCGCCGCACGGCCCTCGGCAAGCTCAAGGGCAGGACTATCCCCGCGATCCTGATCCCGGAGGCCGAGGTGGCGTTCCAGATCCTGGCGCTGAACACCGAGAAGGCCCACAACCTGAAGGAGAAGTCCCTCGAGGTGATCCGCATGTACCGGGGCCTGGTGGAGGACCGCCCGCGCCTCGGCGAGGAGGACTTCACGTTCCAGTTCGAGTCGCCCCACCTGATCACCCTCGGGGTGCTCTACGAGGAGAACAAGCGCTTCGCGGGCGGCGCCTTCGCGCCGATCCTGAAGCGGGTGGACAAGTTCCTGAAGGGGCGCTTCCCCGAGACCCTCGGCAAGCGCGAGGAGCGGGCGGCTTCGGTCCGGGCCTGCGACGCGGCGCTCGGGGAGGCGGTGGCGCAGCTCAGGAAGCGCGGCATCAACCACCCCTACGTCAAGAACTTCGTCCTCGCCCGCACCACGCCCCTCACGCGCCAGCGCAAGACGCTCCCCTCCTTCGACCAGACCTTCAAGAAGCTGCTCGCGAACATCGAGGCGCTCGACCTGTCGCAGATCCGCTACACCGACGTCCAGCGCTCGGCGGTGGTCGCGCCGAGCGGCGACTGACCAGGGCGGCCCGCGCGGGGCCGCCCGCTCACTTCATCTTGAAGTTGAGGGTGAGGCGGATGTTGAGGTTGAGCTGCGTCGTCCCGGCAGGCCCCAGCACGATCTCCACGGGGATCGTGATCTCGTTCTCGCCGTGACCCGTCACCGCCAGCGACGCCGTCCGCACGTCGGCCGTGGGGAGCGGGGTCGCGAGGGCCGCGGCGGGCTCCGCCGAGGCGGTGGCGGCGACCCCCACGCCCACCGAGGCGGGCACCGGCGCCGGCTCGGGTTCCGGGGCTTCGGGCGGGGCGGGGGCGATGGGAGCGGTGGTCGCGTCGCGGGGGGGCCCCACGTGGCGCCGAGGCGGCGGCTCCGGGGCCGGCGGCGCGTCCGGAACCGGCTCGCCCAGCGAGTCGAGGGACGGCGGCTCGAAGCGGGCGGCCGGGGGCCTCGGGGGCAGAGGCTCGGGATCCCCCAGGGAGTCGAGGGAGGCGATCTCGAAGCGCGAGTCGGCGGGCTCGGGCTCCGGGTCTGCGACCAGCTCCGGCTCCGCGACCGGCTCGGGGGACGCCCTCCCCAGCGACTCGAGCGGGTCGGGGTCCTCCAGTGAGTCGAGCGCGAGCTCGCTCTCCCCGGGCCACTCCGGCGGCTCGTAGTCGGGCATCTCGACGGCCTCGGGAAACGACGACTCGGTGCCCAGCTCCAGCTCGGGCTCCGGCTCGCTCTCCCACACCGAGGCGGGATCGAAGGGCGGAGCCTCCACCGGTGGCGAACTCGGAGGGACCGGCGAAGGCTCCGCGGCGCCGGCCAGGCCGGCGAGAGGGTCGGCGTCGAAGGCATCCTCGTCCATCGCGAACGAGGGACCTGCGCCAGAAGCGTGGGGCGGTGCGGCCGGCTCGGGGCGGGCGGGCTCGGTCACCGAGCCGACGAGCGCCATCGGGTCGAACGCGCTCCCGGAGTCGCCGAAGTCGATCTGCGGCTCCATGTCGGAGGTCGAGTCCATGTCCAGCTCCAGCATCGGCTCCGAAGGGGAGTCCGGATCCGGCGGCTCCAGCAGCTCAGAGGCGTCCAGGGAGATCTCCGCGGAGTCGTCGGTCCGCAGCGCGGGGGGCTCCTCGCTCTCCAGGAGACCACCCGGGTCGAAGCTCGGGCCTGCCGGCGAGTCCGGCGTCAGCTCCAGCTCCGCGAGCGGGTCGGGCGCCGGGGGCTGGGTGGCTCCCCCGTAGGACCGCGTGGGAAGCGCCGGCACCTCTTCGAGGAACCCCTCCAGCTCCGCCAGCGGCGAGAACTCCTCGACGGTCTCCAGGCTCGGCTCCGCCGACGGCGGCGCCTCGAGCGAATCCAGGTCGATGGGGGGCGCCGTGATCGTGGCCGCGGGAGCCTCGGGCTCCGGGCCCACGCCCAGGTCGTCCAGGGAGAACTCCTCGAGGGGCTCCTCGACAGCCGCGGGGGGAACCTCCTCCACCTCCAGCAGGTCTTCCGGGGAGAAGCCCTGGCTGACGGGAGCCGGAGGCGGCGCGGGGCGGGCCGGCGCCGGGGGGGGTGTCTGCACGATCGGGATCGATCCCGTGATGGACTTGCGGCGCGGGTTCGCGCTCGCCGCCTGGGGTGCGGTGGCCGTAGCCGCCGCGCCCTCCTGCCCCCCGTAGCGCTTCGCGAGCGACTTGAACACCAGCCCCGTGACCCCCTTGAGGGTCTCCTCGACTCCGACGCCCTTGACCGCCACGGCCTCGAAGTAGGGAACGCCGCGAGGGTTCAGCCGGGCGTTCATGGCCGCGATCGACGCGGCGTTCGGCAGGTCGCGCTTGTTGTACTGGAGAACCAGCGGAACGGTGTCCAGGCTGATCTCGTTGACCTCGAGGTTCTCCCGGAGGTTCTCGAGGCTCTCCGCGTTCGCGTCCAGCATCGCTTCCTGGCTGTCCGCGACGAACACGACCCCGTCCGCACCCTTCAGCACCATGCGCCGGGTCGCGTTGTAGAAGACCTGGCCGGGGACGGTGTAGAGCTGGATGCGGGTCTTCATCCCCCGAATCGCCCCCAGCTCGATCGGCAGGAAGTCGAAGAACAGGGTACGATCCGTCTCCGTCGCCAGGGAGAGCATCTTCCCCTTGTTCCTGATGGGAAGCTGGTCGTGGATCCACTGCAGGTTCGTGGTCTTGCCGCACAGACCGGGGCCGTAGTAGACGACCTTGGCGGTCAACTCCTTGGTGGAGTAATTGAACAGGACCATGGGAAGCGGAGCCTAACGTCCGATTCTAACCCCGGCCAGGAAAGAATCAATAGCCAAGGGATGATAGTATGAAATTCCTCAAGCCATTTGGGAAGATCGACCCATGAAGCTCGCCGGGCTCCTGCTCAGCGTGTCACTGCTCCCCCAGATCCCGGAGCCCCTGCCCACCCCTACGCCGGCCCCCGAGCCGGCGGGACCGGTCGTGGCCCTCCACACCTCCGAAGGGGTCATCCGCATCGGGCTCTACGAGGACCTGGCTCCGGTCTCGGTGGCGAACTTCCTGGAGTACGTGCGGTCGGGGCACTACGTCGGGACGATCTTCCACCGGGTGATCCCGCGCTTCATGGTCCAGGGGGGCGGCTTCGACGCTCAGCTCGTGGAGCGCCCGGCCCGGGGCCCGATCCGGAACGAGGCCCGTAACGGCCTGCGCAACTCCAGGGGCACCGTGGCCATGGCCCGGCTGGACGACCCCGAGTCCGCCGCCGCCCAGTTCTTCATCAACCTGAAGGACAACCACCGCCTCGACTTCGGCATCGGCGGCGCCGGCTACGCCGTCTTCGGCAAGGTCCTCGAGGGCATGGACGTGGTCGACGCCATCGCCGCGCGCCCCACCACCGCCCAGGGCGACCACGACGACGTGCCGCTGACGGCGATCGTCATAGTGGGAGCGACGGTGGAGTGAGGGAGTTTTGAGTTGTGAGCGCCCTCAGAGCTGGCCGAGGGTGCCCAAAAGCTCGTCCACCTTCGCCGGGTCCAGCTCCAGCACGGCGTCGTCGCCGGTGCGGCGGGCGTAGGCGGAGTCGCCGGTGCGGCCGAAGACGACCTCCACCTCGGGGGCGTCCTCGCTGCGGCGCAGGGTGATGCGCAAGGCGGGCTCGGCGAGGCCGTAGGCGGCGTCGCCCTCCGGGGCGTCCACGAAGCCGGCCACGTCCAGGCCGGTCAGGTCGTAGAGGGCGTCCTCCATCTTCGAGGTCTCGACCTCGGCCGCGTCGGGCTCGCTCCGGCTCCACTTCTGTGCGGCCGCGTCCTCGCCGCTGCGCGCCCAGACGCGCCGGCCGCCGGCCAGCTCGGCGGTCACGCCCTCCACCTCGAAGGTGGAGACGTCGAGCAGCCGCTTCGCCCGCAGCTCGGCCATCCCCTTCTCCAGGTCCTCGACCAGGGTTCCCGGGATCACCGCCACGAGCCGCGACGATGCCTCCCGGGCGTGGTACTTCCCTTCCTCGGGGCTGCTGCCGATCTGCAGGATCTTCTCGGTCCCGTCGTCGAGCCCCACCTCCACGCTCCGCGCCGGGGCGTCCAGGCCGAAGGCCGCGAGGTCGTCGGCCTGCTCCGCCGCCACCGACTCCATCTTCAGCCCGGCCACCAGGCCCACCAGGCTGTCCACGCTCCAGCGCCCGGCCTGGGTCGCGAGGGGGCGGGTGAAGCTCCAGTCTTCCTCCCACTGCTTCTGGAGCGCGTACTCCCCCTCGGGCCCCGAGACCTCGAGCCGGACGATCGCGTCGCGCTCCACGCCCAGCACGTCCCGCACGCGGAAGTCGAAGGGTTGCTTCTCCAGGTCGCTCTCGATCGACGGCGCGATCGCCACGACCTCCGGACGTCCCGAGGCCCGGGCGTAGACCAGGCCGTCCCCGGGCGCCTTCGCACCCAGCTCCAGGCTCAGCAGCTCCGCGCCCTCGGCGCCCCGCAGCGTCAGCGCCACCCGGGGGGCGTCCAGCCCGAAGTCCGCCAGGCGCTCCGCCGTCCCCTCGAGGGCCTCGTCCAGCTCCAGGCGCTCCACCGCGTCGAGGAGCGACGTCACGCTGGCGGCGTCCGCCGCGACCTGGATCGGCTCGGCGAGGCGCCATGCCTCCTCGCCCTCGCGCTCCAGCCGGATCGTCTCGCCGTCTTTCGGCGCGATGGTCACGGACTGCACCGCGGCCGCGTCCAGCTTCGCGAACAGCTTCTCCCCGGCGTCCGGGTCGCGCTCGCGCTCGACGAAGTAGATGTAGGCCCCGAGCGCCGCGAGGACGCCCACGGCCACGTACGTGGTGGCGAAGGGCGACCGGCCGCTCATCGCCGGCGCCACCAGCTCGCGACCCCCGCGGCCACGAAGATCCCGGGGAGGAGCACGAGGGCCACGAAGGCCACGTTCCCCTGCTGAAGCTGGGTGAGGAAGACGCGCTGGTCCTCGGGCTCCTTGGGCCGGATCGAGATCAGGTCCGCGTCCTCGGCCAGCCACGCCACGCTGTTCAGCAGCATGTCGCGGTTCGCTTCGAAGCCCAGGTAGCTGTTGCTGGCGAAGTCGACATCGCCGAAGGCCACGACGCGCCCGTCCCGGGGATCGGGGGTCGGGTCCTCCTCGGGCTCGGCCTCGGCCTCCGGAGTCTCCTCTGCCGTTTCCTCCGCGGCTCCTTCCGCGGCCGATTCCGCGGCCGGCGCGTCGTCCGCTTCCGCGGTCTCCCCGGAGTCGCCGGCCTCGGAGCCCGGGGCCGGTACCGTGGCCACCGCGGCCAGGGAGATCGGCCCGAGCTTGTCCACGCCCTCGTCCGGCTGCGGCTCGTTCAGGGAGAGGTCCGTCTCGGCCCAGGCCTGGGGCGCCGTCTCGGCGAGGTTCTGGGCGATCACCCCCTCGCGGCCGCCACTACCCGACTCGACCCGCCTCGCCGTGGCGAAGGCCGTGGCCAGGCCGCGCATGTCCTTCGTGATCTCGTGGTAGGGGTACTCGAGGCCCAGGGGTGCCAGGGCCCCCATCCCGAACAGTTGGCCCACGCCGGAGACGTCGAGCACCACGTCCTTCCCGGTCTCGAGGTTCCACTGCGCGAGCAGCGCCTCCAGGTTCGCCTGGCTCCCTTCGAGGGGAGGCTCGATCATCACCAGCAGACCGCCGCCGCTGGCGACGTAGGCGTCCAGGGCCTCCACCACCGGGGGCAGCAGGTCCGAGGTCGGCCCCGCCACCACGGCCACGGTGCACTCCGCCGGGATCGCGGGGTCCCGGATCAGCGCCAGCTTCTGCGTCGCGTACTGGCTCGCCTCCAGGGCCTCCTTCACCGCCGAGAGGCCCCGCTCGGAGAAGTCCTCGGGGTCCCGCTCCCCTTCTCCTTCCACGAAGCAGACCGTCTTGGTCTCGTCCCGGAAGACCTTGATCAGGGCGTTGGTCAGGTCCTGCTCCGAGTCGTTCGTGATCCGCTCGCGGCGCTCGCCCCGCTCCACGATCAGCACCGGGTACGGGGGGCGGACGTCGAAGCTCTGGACCTTGATCGGGTCCTTGAGGGCGTCCACGTACTCGATCTCGAGCCGGTCGCTCAGGACCTGGTAGTCCTTCAGCCGCTCACGGCCCCGGAGCAGCTCGTTGGCGCGGCCGAAGTAGGTGATGGTCACGTCCTCGGCGAGGCCGCTGACGACCTTGCGGGTCTGGCCCGAGAGGCTGTGGCGTCCGCCCTCGGTCAGGTCGAGCCGCTCGTTGTGGCGGAAGGCGAGGTAGTTGAGGGCGCCCAGGATCCCCAGCACGACCAGGATCAGCACCGCCGCGTTGCCGCCGTGGCGAAGCTGGCGGACGCCGATCGCGCCGCCCACATCGTCCCAGCGCAACGCGACGTGGACGAGCACGAGGGCCGCGCCCGCCAGCAGGTAGACGCCCATGCCGCCGGGCAGCTCCCGGCCGGTGCGGACCCAGACCGCCGCCGCGAGGGCGACCGTCACCCCGAGGGGGGAGAGCGCGTCGATCAGCTTCCGGGGCATGCTCAGGCCCTCCACCGCTGCGACTCGATCGACTGGTGGGCCAGGAACAGGCCGAAGCCGATGAAGCTCAGGTAGAAGACGACGTCTTTCAGGTCCAGCACTCCTTTCAGCAGGTCCTCCATGTGTGTGGTGATCCCCAGGTACGCGATCACCTTGACCAGGTCGCTCGCCGCGGGCTCGTCGGCCCAGCCCAGGGTCCAGATGCCGAGGAACAGGCAGAACGAGAGGATCCCGGCGACGATCTGGTTCCGGGTCAGGGTGGAGACGAAGGTGCCGAGGGCCAGGAAGCACGAGCCCATCAGCAGCAGCGCCAGGCAGCCCGTGGCGATCGGCTTCCACTCCGGCGGACTCGAAGAGGCGTAGTACCAGAGCAGCGCGATGTTGAGGAGGCCCGCCAGGATCATCAGCGCGTACAGGCCGGCGGCGGCCAGGAACTTGCCCAGCACGATCTGGAGGTTCGTGAGGGGCGAGGTGGCCAGCAGCTCCAGGGTGCCCTGGCGCTTCTCCTCGGCGAAGAGGCGCATGGTGAGCATCGGCGCCAGGAACAGCGCCACCACGGCCATGTTCTGCAGCACCGGGGCGATCACCATCTCGTTCAGCGACATCGGCTGGCTGCCGAAGCCGGCGCCCTGGCCCATCATCGACTGCTGCAGGAAGAAAGTGAACATGAAGTAGTAGAAGATCCCGAACAGCATCGTCCACACGAACAGCGCCACCCAGGCGATGGGGCTGCCGAAGTAGTGGCGCCACTCCTTGGCGACGATCGCGGAGACGTTCCCCAGCGCCGTCATGACGGCTCCTCCGCTCCGGCGTCGGGCGCGCCCTCGGCGGCCGGCGCTTCCGCCGCGTCCTGCGTGGTCAGGTGCAGGAACACCTGCTCCAGGCTCATCCCCACCTCGCCCAGGCTCAGCAGCCCGAAGCCCTTCTCCACCACGGCCCGGGCCAGCTCGGGCCGCACCTCGCGCCCCGGCTCCGCCTCCACCTCGAAGGTTGCGGTGTCGTGCGCGTCGTCCCGGACCTGGCGGATGTCCGTCACCCCGGGCACCACCCGCAGCGCGTCGAAGACCGCTCCCGGCAGTCCCTTCACCTGGAGCCGCAGCCCGGCCGAGCCGCGCAGCCTGTGGGTCAGGGCCTCGGGGGTGTCCTCGGCCACGACGCGCCCATTGTTGATGATCACGACCCGGCTGCAGGTCATGGAGACCTCGGGCAGGATGTGGGTCGAGAGCACGATGGTGTGCTCGCCCCCCAGGCCCTTGATCAGGTCCCGGGTCTCGATGATCTGCTTCGGGTCCAGGCCCGCGGTGGGCTCGTCCAGGATCAGCACCTCGGGGTTGTGGATGATGGCCTGGGCCAGGCCCACGCGCTGTCGGTAGCCCTTGGAGAGCTTCCCGATCAGCGTGTCCCGCACGTCCCCCACCCGGCATTTCTCCATGGCCTCGTCGACGCGCTGCGCGCGCTCGCGGCCCGGGACGCCCTTGATCCGCGCCACGAAGTCCAGGTAGGCGCTCACGCTCATGTCGGCGTAGAGGGGCGGGGTCTCCGGCAGGTAGCCCACGCGGCGCTTGACCTCGAGCGGCGACTCGAAGACGTCGTAGCCCCCCACCGTCGCGATCCCCTCGGTGGCCGGCAGGTAGCCGGTGAGGATTCGCATCGTGGTGGTCTTGCCGGCGCCGTTCGGGCCCAGGAAGCCGAGGATCTCCCCCTTCTTGACCGAGAACGACACGCCGCTCACGGCCGTGTGCCGGGCGTACCTCTTGGTCAGGTTCGAGACTTCGATCATGTGTTTCGGTTCCTTGGCCGTTGTCCCTCGCCGGGCCCCGCTCCTACGGAACGGCCTCGGTGCCTGGGCCGCAACCGACAGAGTCAGCGAGAGTTGGCTGTTAACGAGTCGAAGTGCCGACTAATATAGCGACTCCCGTCTTCGGCTGTCAACGGGCGCGGGCGTACAATCGCACACTCCCGATGGCGACTCCGAGACTTGTGACGCTGGCGGCGGCCCTCGGGTCGGCGCTGGCGGTCGTCTCCTGCACCCCGCCCGACCCCAAGGCGTACCTGGAGGTCGTCGAGTTCGAGACGTACTGGGTGGTCGACTCCACCATGGGGGACCGGGTCTTCATGGCCCCTGCGGCCCGGGTGGAGCTGCGCAACCGCTCCGACCAGGACTGCCCCGCGATCCAGGCCACGGCGGTCTTCCGCCGGGTCGGGGAGGAGGAGACCTGGGGCAGCGACTTCCAGCAGGTGACGCGCTCCGGGGAGTCCCTGGGGCCGGGGGAGACCGTGGTCGTGGTGGTCAAGTCCGACGGGCGCTACCACTCGGACACCACGCCCGACAGGTTCTTCGAGCACGAGCTGTTCGTGGACGCCCGGGTCGACCTGTTCCTGCGCGTGGGCTCGAGCGGGATGGTGCCCTTCGCCGAGGGGGTCGTGGAGCGGCACGTCGGGTCAAGGACGGCCGTGGTCACGGCCGCGCCGCCGCCGCCCTGACCCGGCCCGCGCGCCTCGGGCTCGGCCTCGACGCCCGCATCGCCGTCGCGCTCGCGCTGGCGGCCGCGCTGTTCCGGCTGCCGGGGCTGGGCACGCCCGACGTCGCGTACTTCGACGAGATCTACCACGCCCGGACCGCCCTCGAGTACCTGACCGGCCAGCCTCCCACGGACTGGGTCCACCCGCCCACGGCCAAGCTGCTCATGGCCGTGCCGATCGCGCTGCTCGGGTACGACCCCTGGTCCTGGCGCCTCGCCAGCGCCCTGGCCGGGATCGCTCTGGCACCCGTCTTCTTCGCCCTGGCCCGGCGGGTGGCGGGCAGCCGGCGGGCGGCGCTGCTGGCGGCGCTGCTGCTCCTGGCCGACGGCGTCTACCTCGTCCAGAGCCGGATCGCGATGACCAACGTCTTCGCGGTGCTGTTCCAGGTCGCGGCCGCGCTGCTCGTGCTGCGCGCCGCCGGGCCGGAGCGCCCGGCGGTCGGAGCCGCCGGCGCCGCCGGGCTCGCCCTGGGGCTGGCCCTCTCCACGCGCTGGACCAGCTTCCTGGCCGCCGCCTTCCTGGCTCTCGTCTGGCTCGCGATGCGCGGCCGGCGCGCCGCGCGTCCCCGGGAGCTGGCGCTCTTCGCCCTCGCGTGGCTGGTCCTGCCCGCGCTCGTCTACGTCGCGAGCTACGTACCCTGGATGGCCCAGCGCCACGACCTCGCCACACCGGCCGGCCTCGCTGCGGGCCTCGGAGACCTCTGGCCCGAGCAGGTGCGCATCTGGCGCTACCACGCCGACCTCCGGGACGACCACCCCTACTTCAGCCCCTGGTACACCTGGCCCTGGCTCACCCGGCCCACCTGGTACTACTTCCAGCAGGCCGGTGGCGTCGTCCGGGGCATCCTCGCCGTCGGCAATCCCCTGCTGTGGTGGGCCGCCGTCCCCGTCACGCTCTGGGCCCTGATCGCCGGCACCCGGCGCCGCGATCCCCGCCTCCTCTTCACCGGCACCGGCTTCTGCGCCATGTACCTCCCCTGGGCCCTCTCCCCCCGCACCCTCAACTTCGCCCACTACCTCTTCGAGGCCATCCCCTACGCCTGCCTCTCCCTCGGCCTGCTCCTCGACTCCCACTGGCACGGCCGCTGGCGCATCCCCGCCCGCGCCTACCTCGGCGTCACCCTCGCCGTCTTCCTCGCCCTCCTCCCCCTCCTCACCGCCCTGGGGGTCAGGTCTGTCCCTTTGCTCTTTTGGTAGCTCTGATGGGGGTCAGGTCTGTCCCTTTGCTGGTTCGGATGACCTCGAGAAGGGACAGTCCGCCGGCCGCGGGGGTGCGAATGGACCGAAACGGGCTGCCGAGCGCGCGAATCCGCTACGCGGACCTCCCGTGAAGACCCCGACGCGAGCCCGAAACAGCAAAGGGTGAGACCTGACCCCCGAAGGAGCTGCTGAACTCGCAAAGGGACAGACCTGACCCTATACTTTTGCGATGCTTGGGGATGGGGAGCGGGGGGCGCTCGAGAAGGAGTTCGGGCAGCGGCTCGTGCATCCGGTGCGGCTGGTGGTGTTCTCGCAGACGCTGGCGTTGCCGGGGCAGGAGGCCCTGGTGGCCGCCTCGGAGCAGGCGGAGCGCCTGGCGCGGGAGGTCGCGTCGCTCCACCCGAAGCTGAGCGTGGAAGGGCTCAGCTTCGTGGGGGACCGGGATCGGGTCAGCGAGCTGGAGATCGAGCGCATCCCGGCCATCGCGGTCCTCGGGGAGGAGCGCGACTACGGGATCCGCTTCTACGGGCGCGTCGAGGGCTACGAGTTCGGCACCCTCGTGGACGCAATCCTCACCGTCTCGGCGGGCGAGAGCGGCCTCGCGAAAGAGACCCGGGAAGCCCTGGCCGCCCTCGACAAGGACGTGCGGATCCGGGTCTTCTCCACTCCCACCTGCCCGTACTGCCCCGGCGCCGTCAAGCTGGCCTACCAGTTCGCCATGGAGAGCGCCCACATCAGCGCCGACGGCGTCGAGGTCACGGGCTACCCGGACCTGGCCCAGCGCTACCGGATCTCCGGCGTGCCAAAGACCGTGGTGGGGGAGAGCGAGGAGTTCGTGGGCGCCCAGCCCGAGGCCACGCTCCTCGAGCACGTCCAGCGCGCCGCCGCCTGAGCCCGCGCTACGCGGGCCGGATCCCCTCGTAGAGCACGTGGGGCCGGGTCAGCCCCTGACCCAGGATCGTCACGCACAGGTCCCAGGCTCCCGCGTTGTGCAGCAGGCCCCGCACCGTCTCCACGTCCACGAACAGCGGCTCCCGGGGGCTGCCCGTGCCCGCCCAGCGGGCCAGCCCTTCCCGGATCCGGAACGCGTGCCGCTTCCAGGCCGGGCTCACCCCCGGCTCCACGAGCAGGAAGCGCCCCCCCGGGCGCACCCGCTCGAAGCACGCGTCGACGAACCCGCCCCAGTCGTCCACGGGGACGAAGCGCAGCGCGTCCACCACCGCCACCACGTCGAAGTCCCGCTCCTCGAGCGCCGCCACCGGGGCCGGCGCGAAGCGCAGCTGGCGGCGCTCCCCCACGGTCCGCTCCGCCCAGAGCGCCGCCTCCTCCTCCACCTGGACGCCCACCACTTCCCGCGCCGGCGCCCGCAGCGCCGCCTCGTTGGCCAGCAGCCCCAGGTCCGACCCGACGTGCAGCAACCGCCCCGCCTCGGGCAACCCGCGCAGCACGGGCTCCAGCGGCGTCGCCCGCTCCCGGCTCCGCACCCGGCGCCGCGCCCGCCCCGGCAGGCGCGCGTAGAAGAAGCGCGCCCTCACAGCTCGCGGCGCAGCCGCACCATCTCCTTCAGGATCCCCACGATCACCCCGGGGGACGCGAGCGTCGAGACGCCCCGGGTGCGCGGGAAATAGTCCACGCCGATCTGGATCAGCGTCGCCCCCGCGTTCCGGGCCCGGATCAGGAACTCCGCGTCGATGAAGCTCCCCTCGCTGCGCAGCGCGATCCTCTCCAGCAGCGAGCGCCGGAACAGCTTGAAGCAGAAGTTCACGTCCTTGACGCGCAGCCCGAATGCGACCCGGATCACGAAGTTGTAGCCCAGGGAGTAGGCGGTGCGGACGAAGCCCTCCACGCGCCGGTCGAAGCGGTAGGCCGAGAGCACGTCGGCCTGCTGGCACTCCAGGAGCCGCACCGCCCGCTCCAGCTCGCGCATGTCGAAGGGGAGGTCCGCGTCCGAGTAGAGGATCAGCTCCTTCGTGGCCGCAGCGTAGCCCGCCCGCAGCGTCCCCCCGAGCCGGCGGTTGCGCTCGTTGTGGACCACGGTCAGGTGGGGATCCGCCGCCGCCAGCTCGTCGGCGATGCGCCCGGTGGCGTCGCTGGAGGCGTCGTCCACCACCACGATCTGGTAGTCGTCGCTCACCCGCCGCGCCGCGTCGCTCGCCGCCGCCACGGCGCGGCGCACGTACTCCTCCTCGTTGAACATCGGGAGCACGACGCTGATCGAGGGCACGCGGGGCGTAGGTTAGCGCGAAAAGACTAAAATGGCCGGGCCGCTGCGGGGCGGGGAGGTGCGAAGGTGCTGCGAGCCGTCATCACGGGCAGCGGGCGGGAGATCCCGCCCAACTGCGTCACGAACCACGATCTCGCGAAGATCCAGGACACCAGCGACGAGTGGATCAAGGAGCGCAGCGGCATCGAGACCCGCCACTACGTCGACGAGGGGACCGCCACCTCGGACCTCGCCGCCGCTGCCAGCGAGCGCGCCATCGAGATGGCCGGGATCGACAGGTCCGAGATCGACCTGATCGTCTTCGCCACCATGACCCCCGACCACTACTTCCCGGGCTCCGGGGGGCTGCTCCAGGCCAGGCTCGGCCTCGCGGGCGTCCCCTGCTTCGACATCCGCCAGCAGTGCGTCGGCTTCGTCTACGGCCTGCAGATGGTCGACGCCCAGATCCGCTGCGGCATGGCCAGGACCGTGCTGCTCGTCGGCGCCGAGGTCCACGCCGGGTTCATGCCATACAGCCGGGCCAACTGGGACCTGATCCTGGGCAGGAGCGACGTCCCCGCCACCGAGGAGGAGCGCGCCTGGAACAGCCGCTTCCGCGACCGCACCGTGCTCTTCGGCGACGCGGGCGCGGCCGTGGTGGTCCGGGCCATGGAGGGCGACGAGCGCGGCGTCATCGACTCGATCCTCAGGACCGACGGCGGCGAGGCCGACAAGCTGATCGTCCACGGGGTCGGCTTCAAGTACCGCCCCTACGTCGACGAGGAGCAGATCCGGAGGGGCGACCACATCCCGGTGCTGCTGGGACGCCAGGTCTTCAAGCTCGCCACCACGCGCATGGCCGAGGTCGCTGAGGAGATCCTGAAGCGCAACGGCCTCGGCATCGGCGACGTGAAGATGGTGCTGATGCACCAGGCCAACCGCCGCATCAACGACTACGTCCAGAACATGCTCGGCCTGAAGGACGAGAACGTCTTTCACAACATCCACAAGTACGGCAACACCACCGCCGCCACCATCCCGCTGCTCTGGGACGAGTGCGCCCGGGAGGGCCGCATCCAGCCCGGGGACCTGGTGCTCACCGTGGCCTTCGGCGGCGGCGTCCACTGGGGAGCCAACCTGCTCCGGGCCTGAAGCGGAACAGGGCGGCTTGTCGGATCCGCCCGGAGACGCCATGCTCAGGGAGCCGTGAGATCCCCGGTCATCGCTCTCCTCGGCCCGACGAACACCGGCAAGACGCACCTGGCGCTGGAGCGGCTGCTCGAGCACCGCACCGGCATGATCGGCTCCCCGCTCCGGCTGCTGGCCCGGGAGAACTACGACCGTCTGGTCCAGGCCCGGGGCGCCGAGGCGATCGCCCTGATCACCGGCGAGGAGCGCATCGTCCCCCCGGAGCCGCGCTACTTCGTCTGCACCGTCGAGGCCATGCCCCTCGACCGGCGCGTCGAGTTCCTGGCCGTGGACGAGATCCAGCACGCCGCCGACCGGGAGCGCGGCCACGTCTTCACCGACCGCCTGCTCCACGCCCGGGGCACCGCCGAGACGATGCTGCTCGGGGCCGAAACGATCCGGCCGCTGCTCAAGGAGCTGGTCCCCGAGGCCGAGCTCGTCACCCGCCCGCGGCTCTCCACGCTCTCCTACGTCGATCCGAAGCGGCTCTCGCGCCTGCCGCGGCGCAGCGCCGTGATCGGCTTCTCGGTGGCCAGCGTCTACGAGATGGCCGAGCGCGTGCGCCACCTGCGCGGCGGCGCCGCCCTCGTCTTCGGCGCGCTCTCCCCGCGCACCCGCAACGCCCAGGTCGGCCTCTACCAGTCCGGGGAGGTCGACTACCTCGTCGCCACCGACGCCATCGGCATGGGGCTGAACCTCGACATCGACCACGTCTGCCTCACCGCCCTCTCCAAGTTCGACGGCCTCGGCCCGCGCCGGCTGAGCGCCTCGGAGCTGGCCCAGATCGCGGGCCGCGCCGGGCGCCACGTCCGGGACGGCAGCTTCGGCTCCACCGACGAGCTGGGCCCGCTGCCCAGGACCATGGTCGAGGCGGTGGAGTCGCACCGCTTCCCGGCCCTGAAGCAGCTCTACTGGCGCAACACCGAGCTGCGCTTCGACTCCCCGGCGGCGCTCATCGACAGCCTGGAGCGCCCGCCCCCCTCGCCGCGACTGGTGCGGAAGCGCGGCGCCGACGACCAGCGCGCGCTGCTCGCGCTCTCCCACGACGCCGAGCTGATGGGCGCCGTCAAGGGCCCCGAGGGCGTCGCGCTGCTGTGGGAGGTGTGCCAGGTCCCCGACTTCCGCAGCTCCATGGACGCGGGGCACACGCGGCTGCTGGCCCAGATGCTGCGCCACCTGGTGGGCGCCGCCGGGCGCCTCCCCGAGGACTGGGTCGCGGCCCGGGTCAACCGCCTGGACCGCACCGAGGGAGACGTGGAGGCGCTGCTCGAGCGCATCGCCCACGTGCGCACCTGGACCTACGTCTCCCACCGCTCGGGCTGGCTCGCCGACGCCGGCTACTGGCAGGAGCGCACCCGGGGCATCGAGGACCGCCTTTCCGACGCGCTCCACGAGCGGCTCACGCAGCAGTTCGTGGACCAGCAGGCGACGCTGCTGGCCCGACACGACCCCGACGAGCTGATCACGGCCCTGGACGAGGACGGCGAGCTGGTGATCCAGGGGCTGCGGGCGGGGCGGATCGAGGGCTTCCGCTTCCACCCCGACGAGCGCGCCCGCTCCGGGGCGCGCTCGCTGCTGGCGGCGGCGAACCGGGCGCTCCGGGCCGGCATCGACGACCGCGTCAAGCTCCTGGAGAGCGACCCCGACGCGCAGCTCGCCCTCTCCCACGAGGGCGTCGTCACCTGGCGCGGCGCCCCGGTGGCCCGCCTCGCCCCGGGGGACGACGCGCTCTCCCCGCGCCTCCACGTCCTGGACACCGAGCTGCTGGACCGCCGGCGCCGGGAGCGGGTGCGCCGGCACCTGGCCCAGTGGCTGGAGCGCTACCTGAACGCCCACCTCGGCCCCCTGCTGCGCGCTCGGGCCGCCGACCTCCCCCCCAACGCTCGCGGGCTGATCTTCGCGCTGGGAGAGGGCCTGGGCTCCATCCCGCGGCGCAGCGTGGCCGACCAGGTCCGCGCGCTCTCCTCCACCGAGCGCAGCCAGCTCCACAGGCTGGGGGTCCGGCTCGGCCACGTCAGCGTCTACCTGGGCGCCCTGCTGGGGCGGGAGGCGGTGCGGCTGCGCGGGCTGCTGTTCGCGGTCCGCGCCCGCAGCCGCGAGCTGCCCCTGTTCGACGCCCGGCCCGCCGTGCCCCGGGACGGGCGTGTCCCCGACGCCTACTACCACGCCTGCGGCTACCAGCTCGCCGGTCGCCGGGCGATCCGGGTGGACGCCCTCGACGCGCTCGCCTCTGCGGCCCGCGAGCGCGCCCGCCGCGGCCCCTTCGACGCCTCCGACCTGGCCCGGCGCGCCCCCTGCCCGCCCGCCGACCTGCCCGCCGTCCTCGAAGCGCTGGGCTACTCCGCCGCCCGCGACGGCCGCTTCCGCTGGAAGCAGCGTCCCCGCCGCCCCCGCCGCCGCGCCAGCTGACCCCTTACCAGCTGACCGGGGGGGTCAGATCTTGCCTTTTGCCTCCAGATCCGGGGGTCAGGTCTGTCCTCTTGCATGCTGACAATGTCAGCATGCAA
>Ga0299906_10001997_pt1 | contig 17217 bp, 14 predicted proteins | sample RVTome_14_FD_200259 | JGI IMG/M metagenome (GOLD analysis project Ga0299906, IMG submission 200259) | Soil microbial communities from uranium-contaminated site in the Upper Colorado River Basin, Wyoming, United States - RVT145D125 (version 2) ...
GACGCGTACCCTCCCGTGCCTCACGCGGCTAACTGCGTCACTACCGCCGTCGAATTGTATGGCCCGGCCGAGCAGAAGTGTGGCATAGGTGTAGGGCACTCGCGCTACGATGCTCATCCATCAGGTTTCATCCCGGCCCCAGGCGGCGAGCGCCCGGCGCGGCAGCCTCGCTCCGTTCGTGGTTGCCGTCGTGGCGGTGCTGCCCCTGCTCGCGTCCCCCGCGCGGGCCGCCACCTTCGTCGTCGATTCCACCGGCGACCTGGGCGACCTGACCGTCGGGGACGGCGTCTGCGACGCTGGCGGCGCCTGTACCCTGCGGGCGGCGATCGAGCAGGCCAATGCCAGCGCCGGCGGCCCGGATGCCATCCACTTCGGCATTCCCGGTGACGGACCGCACGTCGTGAGCCCCGCCAGCCCCCTGCCCGCTCTGCTCGAACCGACGGTGGTCGACGGCTATACGCAGCCCGGATCGAGCCCCAACACGGCGGCCGAGGGCACCAACGCGATCATCGCCGTGCTGCTCGACGGCAGCGCGTCGTCTCCGGGCGACGGACTCGTGCTCCTCGGCGGGGCGAGTGTGGTGCGCGGACTCGCCATCGGTGGCTGGCAGCGCTCGGCCCCGGGTGTCGGCGGGCACGGCCTCCGCTTCGCCGAAGTCGGTGACAACGCCGCCGAGGGCAACTTCCTCGGCACCGACGCGACCGGCCAGGTGGCGCTCCCGAACGCGGAAAGCGGCGTACTCGTCGACGGGATCGACACCAACGCGGTCGGCGGCGACACCCCGACGCGGCGCAATCTGGTCTCCGGGAACCTGGTGCTCGGGATCGACGTCACCGGCGCCGACAACCGTATCCAAGGAAACATCGTGGGCCTCGACGCCCTCGGCACCAGCGTCCTCGCCAACGAGCGTGGCATCCGGGTGAACGGGCCGCGCGCCGTCGTCGGGGGGCTCACGCCCGCAACGCGCAACGTGGTTTCTGGCAACGCCCAGTACGGCGTGAACGTCCTGGCGGCCGGCGACGACACCCAGGTCGTCGGCAATTTCGTCGGCACGGACACGTCGGGAACGGTCGATCTCGGCAACGGCGGTGACGGCATTCGCATCAGCTCGGGTGCCCTCGACGTCACGGTGGGCGGCGTCCCCACGGCGGCGCGCAACCTCGTCTCCGGCAACAACCGCCATGGCATTCAGCTCACCGGGTCCGATCGGGCCATCGTTCAGGGCAACCTCGTCGGTACCGACGTCACCGGAACCCAGGACGTCGGGAACGGCGCCGTGGGCGTCCTGGTCGACGCCGACGACGTCCTGGTGGGGGGCGGCGCCCCCAATCACGTCGCCTTCAACACGGGTGACGGCATTCAGGTCTACAGCACGGCGAATCAGCGCAATGCCTTCTTCGGCAACTCGATTCACGACAACGGGCAGCTCGGGATCGACCTGCGCAACGACGGCGTCTCGCCGAACGACCCCGCCGACCCCGACATCGGCCCCAACGCGCTGCAGAACTTCCCGGTGCTCGCGAGCGCGGTGAGCGACGGCTTCGGCACGACCATCGTCGGCACCCTCGACAGCACGCCGCAGCAAGGCTTCTTCGTCGAGTTCTTCGCCAGCCCGGAGTGCGACGACTCCGGCTTCGGTGAGGGCTTCATCGACCGCGGCTTCGTGGCCGCCATCACCGACGAGACGGGGACCAGCAGCTTCGAAGCGACCGTCCCCTTCCCCGTTCCCGGCGGCTGGGCGGTGACGGCACTGGCCACGGGCAACGAGGGCGCCACGTCCGAGTTCTCGCAGTGCGTCACGGCCGTTGGCCCGCCGATCACCATCACCACCACCACCACGAGCACCAGCACCAGCCTCACCTCCACCAGCACCACGACCGGCGGGGGAGGCTCCACCACGACCACGACTCTGCCCTTTCCGGGTTCGCCCTGCGTGGCCGATCCCGATTGCGACGACCTGAACGCGTGCACCGAGGACACCTGCTTGGCCGAGCGCTGCAGCTATACCGAGGCCGCGGGCTTCGACTCCGTGCTCTGCCACGTCACGAACGCACGCGGTATCGAACCCGACGTCGCGTGCACCGGCAGCTGCCGCTGCAAGACGAGCCGGCAGCTCATGAAGATCGAGCGGCGCTACACCCGCGCCAGGCTCGCCTCGTCTCCCAAGAACTGCCAGCGCATGGCCCGCCGGGGGCGGCGGCCCACCCGGCAGGTGATGCGCCGCCTCGCCCGCCAGCACCGCAAGGGCTGTCTCGAGACGCCGCCCGCTGCCGCACGCCTGATCGACGAAGCGACCGAACTGAACCAGGCGGCTGAAACGCTGCCGGCCGACCAAGCCTGCCGCTGAGGCGGCCACCGGGCCGAGCCCATCCGGGCCCGGGCCCACCGTCGCTCCGGGCTCGGCCCGTCAGGGTTCGCAGCGCAACACGGCGCGCTTCTTGCCGGGCGGCACCGTGTCGCGGACGAGCGCCGTGATCGCCAACTGCGATCCGTCGTTCGAGATGCCCATCCCCCGCCCCTTCAGGCCGCGGAAGGTCGAGCCCGGGCCGAAAGCGTCCGCCGGGGCCGGGTCGGACTTCAGCAGCGCCGCCTCGGGGGTCCCATCGTAGACGAAGACGCCCTGCTTCGCGGGGCTCTTCTGTACCTTCGCCTTGGCGTAGACGGCGTCCGTGTCGGCGAGCCGGTGGGAATCGAAGCGACGCAGGAAGCCGCCCGTGTCCGGCGCCGGGTCGTACTGCTGAGCGACCGTGGACGTCATCATCGTCCCGGCGTCGTAGAAGAAGATGCCGTGCAGCGAGAGCGTCCCGATCGTCTGCGCCCCGAAGGTGACGTCGCCCGCCGCATTGATCTGCGGCACGTCCCCCTGGAGGAAGCGCAGGATCGTATTCCCTCCACCGGTAGGGGCCGGATCGCCTTCGAGCGCCACCGTCGTCACCACGCCATTGCTCACGAACACTCCCTCGACCGGAACTTCCGCCACCGAACAGTCCGTCTGCGTCAGGGCCCGGAACGCGACGCCGGCATCGCTGACCGAGAGATCCCCGAACTCGCAGAACTCGCGGCCCGCACCCGTGGAATCGCCGACGAGGTGGATCGTGCTGACGGTCTGCGTCGTCCCATCCCATCGGAACAGGCCGTCGGGGCCGTCGAAGACGTCCGACACGAAGGCCATGTCGGTGCTCGACGTGCAGCCCGCGAAATGGAGCGTCTCGTCGAAGAAGCCCCCGCCCGGGGATGGATCGCCCGTGCGCATGGCCGCCACGATCCCGCCCCCGCTCGGGCGCACGAAGACGCCGTCGCCGAGGCCGAGCACCTGTCCGACGAAGCCGATGTCGCCTCCATCGTTGAGGCAGGGCCCACTGAAGCAGGTCCGCGACACGTTGCTGAAGACGCCGCCGCCCGGGGCGGCATCCCCCTGTCGCACCACGACCTCCGGGCTGCCGACCGCCGGGTAGTGGTAGACGGCCTGGTTTCGCTTCGTGAGCACCGCCTTGGGAGACGCGGTGAAGACGACGTCACCGGAGGCGTTCACTGCCGCATCGTCCCCGAACCGGTTGGTGAACAGATAACTCGTCCCCTCGGGGTCGAACTGACCCCGCGCGGCCACGGTGCTGCACGTATACGATGCACCCGCATGGCCGGCGAGCATCCCTCCCAGGGCCAGGAGAACCAGCCCCGCCTCGAGCGTCTTCGTCATGAAATGCGGCCTCCCTGCTGGACGGCACGTCCCGTCAGGCCAGACTATGGCCCGCGGTCCCATCCAAGCGCAAGGTGAAATCCCGCGTCTCAGAACGACTGCGTGGCCGTCGTCAGCGCGTCCTCACCCTCTGCAGCGAATTCGGCACGCAGCGACGACGAGATCCGGTCCTTGCGGGCGTGCCGTTCCATCACCGTGAGGAAGCGCGTGAGCGCGCGCTCGAGATTGCGGAGCTTGCGGCGAATCTTCCGCTCGGACACGCGCAGGACGACGGCCACCTCGGCCTTGTCCGCGGCGCGGCGCCCGCGTGCCAGATGACGGCGCAGTGGCGAGCGCTCCCGCGACAGCCGCGGGGCGAGGTCGACGACCGACGCGACGTCGATGGCCGCCGTCAGGACGTCGATTCGGCACCGGATCGTGTCGAACGGCGGGAGCACCTCGTTCGTGCATCCCGCCTCCTCCGTACACGAGTCGGCGGTACAGCGGTCGGCATCATCGCAGTCGCCGGTACAGACGCACGCCGGCGGGTTCGCGCTCGGGACCACACACTCGGTACACGCGTCGCCCAGCCCGTCCTCGTTGCCGTCGACCTGGTCCGGGTTCTTCACCGCGGGGCAGTTGTCGCAGAGGTCCCCCAGGGCGTCGCCGTCGCCGTCGAGCTGATCGGCGTTGCGTACTGTCGGACAATTGTCCTCCACGGGACAGCCTTCGCTGGCGAACCCCGGATCGGCGAACCCGTCGTCGTCGGTGTCGAAGCAGGGATCGCAGAGGTCCCCGCGGCCGTCGCCGTCGCCATCGGCTTGGTCCGGGTTGGGCTCGTCGGGACAGTTGTCCAGCCCGTCGACGATGCCGTCGCGGTCGCCCTGATCGGGGTTGGGCACGCCAGGACAGTTGTCCAGGAAGGAGATCCGGCTGTCTTGCCCTACCGCGTCGTAGCGCAGGACGATCGTGCGCCCTTCCTGATCGCTGCACTCGTTGCGCACCCGGAGCACCACCGAGAACGCTTCGCCGCTCTGGATCATCGCGGGCTGCGGCGGAACGAGCGGTACGATCGTGGGCTCGTCCAGCCCGCCCTGCCGGGCGGGAAGCAGCGTCGTCGTCACGCTGCCCGCGGTGATGGGCACCGGCCCCTGCGTCGTCTCGCGACGCACCTCCGCGGTCACGACGGCACAGTCGAACATGGCCCCCGTACGGCCGGTGGTGAGCCAGACGATGACCGAGGCATCCTCTTCCGGGACCACCACCGGCGCCTCGGCTTGGGCCCCGAGGAAGGGACCCCAGGCGGCGGAACCGGCCGGCGGCACCTGATTCCCGATGGTGCGGTCGTCCGCCCGCGTCGGCGGACTCGGATCAAGCGCCAGGGTGGTCGAGCCTCCACTCGGGAAGTTGATCACGCTCGCCGACCGCCGCAGGTGCAACACGGGTTGGGCGGTCGCCGGACTGGGCGGGAGCGAGGAGATCAGGAGGGCGAGCGAGGCGAGCAGAAGACTGGTGCGCGGCATAGAACGACTCCTTCTACAGGGCGAGTCAGAGCGAGATATTCGCAAGGGTCGTGGTGAGAACGCAACTCCGTTGTCGCACCAAGGGGTCATTTCCAGGGGCTCGCCCCGGCCTAAGCCGACACTCGTGCACGAAAGCGGCCCAAAAGTCTGAATCATCATTGACGCCCCGGAGGGCCGTGCGTTATGCCTCGATCCGATCACCCGCCAGTCTGGGGGTGCTACACGGGAGGGAGTTCAGATGGGTTTTCGCACGACTCCGCAGGAAGAGGTCGCCGCAGCGCCTGGCTCCCGGCGCTGGCCCATCCTGGTCTCCGTCCTTGCGCTATGCGCCACCGCGGTGGCAACGCAGGCCGCCGACATCGACCTCAACGTCATCCGGGCCAAGCTCAAATCCGGCACCGGGGAGGCCAAGGGCCGCATCGTCGCCACGGGCGACTTCGTGCTGCCCTCGTCCCCCGGCGGCGCCTTCGCGGGCGCCACCAGCGTCGATGTACGCATCACCGACGCGATCGGCCTCGACGAGACGTTCGCCATCCCCTGCGCGCCGCTGGCGTCGACCTCGCTCAAGTGCCTGAGCGACGATCCCCGCGTGAAGCTGACCCTCCGGTTCGGCACACCCGGCCCCACCGCCATCGCCGTCCGGTTCAAGTTCCGCGCCGTGCGGCTCGCGATAGACGCGCCCTTCAAGGAGCCCGTCACGGTCGCCGTCACCGAGCAACCCTCGGGGACGACGCTCGAAGGATCGATCGTCGACTGCCAGCAGAAGAACACCGTCCTCAAGTGCCGCGAGTTCTGAGCGCGGCGTCAAGGGACCCAGCACGATGACGATGCACAAGTTCCCGATCGCCCTGGTCGCAGTGACCGCGCTCGCCGTGTCCGCCGCCTCGCCCGCCGTCGCCACGCACTTCCGCCACGGTCACATTCGCTGGAAGTCCGTGAGCGGCACCACCGTCGCCTTCACGATCAAGAACACATGGCGGCGTAACGACAGCCCCAGCTTCAATCCCTGCGTCGACGTCAGCACCAACGCGGTGACCGCGTGTACGGGCGCGGGCGGCTTCCCGGCGGTCGGGGACGTCATCCGAGAGGACATCGGCGACACGGTCTTCTTCCCCGGCGACGCCAGTCAGCCCATCGGGTCGCCGGCCGGCCCGCTCTACTACGTCGTCCTCGAGATCGACCCGGCGAACAACTGGCTCTCGGGCGAGGCGCTCGATCCGACCAGTCTTCCGGCGATCGACACGGAGATCGATCACACCTACGCGGCCCCCGGCGACTACACCGCCCGCATCGACGACTGCTGCCGGATCTCACCGAACCTCCCGCCGAACTCGCATGTGAACAACCCCGATCTCGACTACAAGGTCCAGACGGTCGTCGCGGTCGGCGCCTCCAACGTCTCGCCGACCACCGCGTTGCCCCCGATCGTCCTGTGCCCCCGGAACGCCGTCTGCTCCTTCTTCATTTCGGCGACCGATCCCGACCCGACCGACCAGATCAGCTTCCGGCTCGCCACGCCCGCGGAGGCGGACGGCGGTGCCTTCAATCACCCCGGCCCTCCCGATGCCCCCAACGCGGCGTCCATCCACTCGACGACCGGGCTCTACACCTGGAACACCACCGGCGCGACGATCGGGAGCCAGCCCAATACCCTCTACTCGACGCAGGTGGTGATCGAGGAGCGCAACGCGGGCGGCAACCTGAAGGGCCGCGTGAGCATCGACTTCTTGATCCAATTGGTCGAGGAAACGAGCGACCCGCCGGTCTTCGACACACCCCCCACTCCGGTGTGCAACACGACGTTGAACGCGACGGCCGGACTGCCGTTCTCCTTCCCGGTCCAAGCCTCCGATGCCGACGTGGGGGACCTGGTCACGTTGAACGTCGCCGGCATGCCCTTGGGCGCCTCGATGTCGCCCGGGCTGCCGCTGTCCGGCAATCCGGTCTCGAGCACCTTCTCGTGGACGCCGACCGTGTCGCAGGAAGGTCAGTTCGTCGTGAACTTCTCCGCCACCGATACGGGCGGCAACCAGGTCCTCTGCCCGCTCATCCTCGAGGTATCCTCGGAGTGCGGCGATGGGACCCTCGACCCGGGCGAAGCCTGCGACGACGGCAATCGCGTCGGCGGGGACTGCTGCGGCCCGAACTGCTTGTTCGAGCCGGATGGCACGACGTGCAACGGCATGCCCTGCGGGGACCCCTTCACCTGCCAGGCGGGCGTGTGCACCCCCGGGGCCGGCGCTGGTGACGGTGACGCCGACGGCGTCATCGACTGCCAGGACAACTGTCCGGCGGTCTTCAATCCGGACCAGGCGGACCTGGACGAAGACGGCCTCGGCGACGCCTGCGACCCGACCGACACCGACCTGAACGTCACCAAGCTGCGCATGAAGGGTCAGACGATCGGGATCGGGAACGGCAAGATCTCCCTGAAGGGCGACTTCGTGACCCTCCTCGACGCCTTCGACGTCTTCGATCCGAGCGAGGGGATCACCATGCGCGTCCAGGATGCCCTCGAGACCGATCTCTTCGTCGGCCCCGTCGAATGCTCCGTATCGACCTCGGCCAAGAAGACCTCGTGCGACGCGTTCGAGCCGACGCGACTCAAGCTGCGCATCAAGCTGTTGCCCGGCTCGCCTGGCACGTACCGCTTCTCGGCGAAGTTCCTCAACGTCGCGGTCGATCAGCCCTTCGAGGCGCCGGTATCGGTCACCATCTCCCAGCATGCCAACGACATCGATCGACGGGGCGCCATTCAGGACTGCGCGGCGTTCGCGAAGGGCATCAAGTGCAAGGAATTCTGACCGCGATCGCCGATCGGTGACGCCCTCGGTGACGCGGCGGCCCGCGAGCACTCGTCTGTGAGCACTCGTCTGTGAGCACTCGTCTTGCCCCCGTGGGCCGCGCCCCGCTATACGCGTGCCCCCAGACGTCGAGGAGGTGGCATGCGTGAACTGCGAGAGGCCTACTTGGTGGGCTACGTGCGAACCCCGTTCGGACGTGCCTGTCCACGCCGCGGCGTGTTTCGCGCGGTCCGCTCCGACGATTTGGCCGTCGCGGTCCTGAAAGCGATCACGGCAGGAGCGAGGCTGGATCGCGACGCGGTCGACGGGGTCATCCTCGGGGCCGTCGAGATGATGGGAGAGCAGGCGCATCCCGGAACCGCCATCCCGTTCTTGGCGGGGTTTCCGGAGCACGTCGTCGGCCTCAGCATCGAGCGGGCCTGCACCACCGCCATGATGGCGATCCACGTGGCGACCATGCAGATCCAGTGCGGCCTCGGGGACGTCTTCATCGCCGGCGGCCTGGACAGCATGACGCACTTTCGGATTCCGACGATCACGGACGGGATGCGCATGGAGGACGTCATCAAGGAAGGCGGCCACATGCTCGCGGCGATGAACCCCAACCCGAAGCTCTTCGCTCTGATGAACCCGATCGAAATGAACGGTGGGCAGGGCGCCGAACGACTCGCGGAGCAGTACGCCATCACGCGGGAGGACATGGACCGCTGGGCCCTGCTCAGCCACCAGCGGGCGATCGCCGCCCGAGAACGCCTGCGGGCGGAGATGGTCCCGGTCGACGGGCTGGATCTCGCCGGCAACCCGACGACGGCGTGGGACGATCAAGGGCCGCGGGCGGACACCACCTACGAGCGGATCGCGTCCCTACCACCCGTCTACCGGGAGAACGGGACGATCACGGCCGGCACCTCCTCCGGCCAGGCGGACGGTGCCGCCGCCTGTCTTCTCATGTCCGCCGAGGCCATGCGCCGGCACGGCCTGGAGCCCATGGCCCGCATCCACACCATCGCCGCGGGCGCCTGCGCACCCAACGACCTGATCTACTCGGCCATCCCGGCCACGCGCCGCGCGCTCGAGCGCTCGGGCCTGTCGCTGGCAGACATGTGCACCATCGAAGTCAACGAGGCGTTCGCCTGTGCACCCCTCGCCCTCATGAAGGAGTTCCACTTCGACGACGCCGAGCGCGTGAACCCGAACGGAGGCGCGTGCGCGATCGGGCACCCCGTCGGGGCTTCGGGGGCGCGACTCGTCGGCACGGCCGCTCTCGAAGCGAAGCGGCGCGGTGGTCGCTATGCGCTCGCGACCATCTGCGGCGGCATGGGGCAGGGGGCGGCAACGGTGTTGGCGCTGGAATGAGCACGACCGGCGGCGTCCGTCCGATCGCCGAAGGCCTCTTCGAGATCACCGGCGGTGAGCCGCGGCTCATCGTGGCGCGCTGCGCGTCGTGCCGGGAGCTCCACTTCCCGGCGAGCGACACGTGCCCGTACTGCGGCGACCCCTGTGACACAGAGCGGGTGGGCCCCGAGGGACGCCTGCGGCTCTTCACGGTGGTCCACCGGGCGCCGCCGGGCTACCGCGGCCCCGTGCCGTACGGCTTCGGAGTCGTCGCTCTCACGGGGCACCGACTCGAGGTGATCACGCGCCTCACGGAGATCGACCCGGCTCGCCTGCGACCGAACCTCCCGATGCGCCTCGAGGTCGCCCCCCTCTACACGGACGACGACGGACAGGCCGTCCTTTCCTGGGCCTTCGCTCCGGTCGCGGCGGCCGCCTCATGAGGCCGGTCTACGTCGCGGGCGTCGGGATCCACCCCTTCGGGCGCTTCCCCGACCGTCCACTCACCGACCTGGGGGCCCATGCGGTCCGCGCGGCCCTGACGGAAGCCGCGATCGGCCGGGGCGACTTCGAGGCCGCATACTGCGGGTCCGTCTACGGCGGCGTGGCGGTCGGTCACAAGATTCTGACCCGGCTCGGGCTCTCGGGGACCCCGATCATAAACTTCGAAGCCGGGTGCGCGAGCGGTGGTGCGGCCCTCGCCGTTGGATCCGCACAGGTCGCGGCGGGAGTACACGACACGGTCCTCGTCTTTGGCGCCGAGAAGATGCCGCGCGGCATCATCCGCTCGAGCTTCTTCGATCCATGGCGCGAGGCCGCCGGGCTCGCCGCCACCCCCGCCTACTTCGCGCTGCGCGCGCAGCGCCTGCTCAGCGAGGGTGACGTCACCGCCGAGGATCTCGCCCGGGTCTCCGTGAAGAATCATGACTATGGCGTGCACAATCCGTTCGCGATGTACCGAAAGTCGATCTCCCTCGAGGAGGTGCTGAACTCCCCGGTCGTGTGCGAGCCGCTGCGCCTGCTCATGCTGTGCGCCCCGAACGAGGGCGCGGCGGCGCTCGTCCTCTCGGCGCGCCCGGGTCCCGGACGAGTCCGGGTGGCCGCCGCCGAGCTGCGCTCCCACCTCTCCGGCTCGGTACTCGGGGAGCATACGCCGCTCTCCGGCCTGGGGGACGACGCCGTCCCCCCGCCCACGACGCTGGCGGCCCGTGCGGCGTTCACGCAAGCCGGCGTCGGGCCATCCGACGTCGACGTCGCCGAGGTCCAGGACACGGATGCGGCCCGAGAACTCCTCAGCCTCGAGGAACTCGGGCTGGTCCCGGTGGGCGGAAGTGGCGCCTGGATCCGCGGCGGCGGCGGTGGTCCGGGTTCGGCGCTCCCCGTGAACGTCAGCGGTGGCCTGCTGTCGAAGGGCGAGCCGTTGGGTGCCTCCGCGTTGGGGCAGATCGTCGAACTCACCTGGCAGCTTCGGGGCAGCGCAGGACCGCGGCAGGTGCCCGCCGCACGGTGGGCGCTGGCGCACACGGTGGGACGCGGCGCCAACGCGAGCGTCGTCCTGCTATGCCGCGATTGAGGACCACTCTGGCGGCCCTCGTCATCGCCGGCCTCCTGCTCCTGCCCCTCGCCCTGCCCGCACTCGGGCGCTTCCTCGTCGTGTCGGACCCCCTCCCGGCCGCGGCGGACGCCATCGTCGTCCTCGCGGGTGCCCCGCAGGAGCGGCTCGCCGAGGCCGCCCACCTCCTGCGCTCCGGCCTCGCCCCGCGGCTGGTGCTCACCCGTGAGCGCCTCCCGGCGGCCGCCGTGGCGTTGGCGCGCGAGGGAGCCCGCCTTCCCGAAGGCCACGATCTGTCCCGACGGGCACTACGTGACCTGGGAATCCCTGCCGAGGCCATCGTGACGCTGCCGCGGCGAGCCGCCAGTACCACCAGCGAGGCACTCGTCGTCGCCGCGGCGGCGTGCCGGCGCGGCTGGCGCCGCCTCGTCGTGGTGACGTCGCCGCCACACACGCGGCGCGCACGGATGATTCTGCGCCGGGCCCTCCCGCCCGCAATCGACCTGGCGGTGCGACCGGCGGGCGCGGCCTACTTCCCCGCGTCCCATTGGTGGCGCCGCCGGCACGCTGCCAAGTACGTGCTCTTCGAGTACCAGAAGCTGCTCAACTTCTGGCTCAGAGAGCGGTGGGCCATCGCCCCCTGCGGGATGCGCTAGGCACCGGCGGCGGTCTCGGCGGCGGCCCGGATGAGCGGCTCGAGTTCACCCCGCTCGTGCATCTCGCGCACGATGTCGCAGCCACCGACGAACGAACCCGCCACGAACAGTTGCGGGATCGTCGGCCACTTGGTGAACGCCTTCACCGCCTCGCGCTTGTCGCCCTCGGCGAGCACGTCGATGGCCTTGAAGGGCACGCCGATCTCGTTCAGCACCTCGACGGTGGCGGCCGAGAAGCCGCACATCGGAAACCGCGGCGTACCCTTCATGTAGACCACCACCGGGGCACTCTTCACTTCGCTCGCAATGTCTTCGAGAACGGTGCTCATGGCCACTCCTTCACTGAGCCGGCTCGGTGCGAAGCGAGAGCGCATGAATGCTGCTCATCAACTCGCCGAGCGCGTCGTAAACCATCCGATGCTGGTCGACGAGGGACTTGCCCGAGAACTCGGCCGTCCGGACGCGCACCTCGAAGTGATCTCCCTCGCCGGTCGTATCCGAGACGGTCACGTCGGCGCCGGAAAAGGCGTCTTCCAGACGCGAGCGGACCTCGTCGATCGCCACCATGCGGGTCGTGGCTATCTGGCCCGACGACCTGGGGCAAGGGCCCTGCGCTACTTGTGCGCGCAGGTCATGGAGGGGTTCGCCAGGCTGTCGTAGAGGCAGGTCTGGTTCGAGTTCGGGTGGTCGCCCTCGAGGACGAAGCCGGAGGGGTCGCCGGCACACTGCGGGAAGTAGACGCCCTGGGACGGGATGAAGCCGGGCAGCGTCGTGCAGTCGCTCGAGTAGGAGAGCGCGCTCACGTAGTAGGCCTCCTGCGCCACCGCCGCCAGCCGTACCTCGGACTCGACGCGGGCATCGAACGCGGCGCCCTGACGCGCAGCGAACTGCGGGAGTGCGATGGCCAGCAGGATCCCGACGATCGCCACCACCGTGAGCAATTCGACCAGCGTGAACCCGCCGACGTTCAGCCTACCGGTCCGCATGATGCGCATCTCGAGAGCAAGCGCGATGCCAGGCGGCGTACTCACGCATTGGGGGGACTGGCGAGCCCGGCGACACCTTCTCGACGCCTTCCCCTACCCCCTCGTCACAAACGTGTCGCGCCGGGTCGCGCAGATGCGGTAGAGAGGTCGGCCATGATTCGCGTTCTTTCGACCGCCCTAGCCTGGGCCGTGGTCCTGGCCTCGGTCCTGGCTGCCCCGCCGGCCTCGGCCACGACCGCCAACGACGTGTGCAGCCCGGTTGCCGACCCCTGTATCCTCCCCCAGGGCACCACGCTGAACGTCACGTCGGGGTCCATCCTCGACTTCGGCAACCGGGCCCTCGTGCTCCCCACCGGATCCGGAACCAAGCTGGACATCGACAACGGCGTCGTCCTGATCCGTGCCGGGAGCGTCACCCTGAACCCGGGAAGCGCCATCGTCGGGCCCAGCGGGAACATCGGCATCGAGACCACGGGCGGCGTGAGCGTCATGCGCGACGGGAACGCCAAGGCGCGCATCGACGTGGCCCAGGCGTTCTTCCCCGGCGTCATCTCCATCATCACGACCGGCGGTGGGGACGTCTTCGTCGAGGGGGTCCTCTCGGCCGCCGGCACCCAGGCCGACGGCGGCTTCGGCACCATCGACGTCAACGCCTCCGGCGACATTCTGGTGCCGGGCGAGGTGATCGCCACCGGCGGCTCCTTCGCCCTCGGCGGAGAGGTCGTGTTCACCGCGGCCGGTGAAGTGAACGTCTCCGGTCTCATCAACGCGGCCGCCGGCGACGGCGGGGGCATCGACATCCTGGCCGGGAGCCGCGTCCTCACCAGCGTCGCCACGGTGAACTCCCGGCTCGACGTACGGGCGACGGCCGGCGGTGGCGCCGGGGGCACCATCCAGATCACCTCGGAGACCGACGTCACCCTGGGGAGCGCACTACATGCCCAAGGCGAGCCGAGCCTCGACCTCGGCGGTGACGGCGGCGAGATCGTCGTCGATGCCGGCGGCTCCCTGTTCATCAACAACCTCATCAATCTCTTCGGCACGGTCCCCGACGGCTTCGGCGGCGAAGGCGAGTTCACCGCCGGCCTCGACCTCGTGCAGGTCGGCGCCATCCTCGCGGACGGCAAGCGCACCTTCGGGGCCGGCGGCGCCGTCAGCATGTTCGCCGAGCGCATGCTGACGCTCGGCAACGTCAACGTCTCCGCCGACTGCGTGGAATGCACCGGCGGTGATTTCGAGGCCGAGGCCTGGTGCTCCCTCGTGTTGCCGTCCCTGGCGACCGTGAGCGTCGTGGGGAACGGCGGGACCGCCGTGCTGCAATCGGGGCAGACCATGACGCTCGCGGGCACGATCACCGCCGACGCCGCCCTCGAGCTGATCTACCGCCCCGGCGCTCCGGCCCCCGTCACGGCGGGCGCGGTGCTCACGCCCGCGCCCACCTTGATCGTCGACCCCTCGGTCGTTCCCTGCGGTGGCCCCCCCGGGGCGGCCTGCGGCGACTCCATGATCGGAGAGGGAGAGCAGTGCGACGACGGCAACACCACGCCGTGCGACGGCTGCTCGTCCACCTGCCGCCTCGAAGCCTGCGGCAACGACCGCCTCGACTGCGGCGAGGCGTGCGACGATGGCGGCACCAGCAACTGCGACGCCGGCGGCTGCAACGCCACGTGCAGCCGCGCCGACGACGTGTGCGGTGACGGCTTCCTCGAGTGCGGTGAAACCTGCGATCCTGGCGACGCCATCAGCTGCGACGCCGACGGTTGCTCGGCCTCCTGCCGCGTGGAGCAATGCGGTAACGGCCAGCGCGAATGTGACGAGCAGTGCGACGAATTCGGGGCGACCGAGACGTGCGACGCGATGTGCCGCCGCCTCGCGCCGCCGAACTGCGGCGACAGCGTTCTCGACCCCGACGAGCAATGCGACGACGGCGGCACGATCGACTGCGATGCCGGCAACTGCTCCGCGCTCTGTGAAGAGGAGACCTGCGGCAACAACGTCCAGGAGTGCAACGAGGAGTGTGACGACTTCAACCTCACGCCCTGCGATGGCTGCGACGGCCTGTGTCGGGTGGAAGTCTGCGGGAACGGCACCGTGGACTGTGGCGAGGAATGCGACGAGGGCGCGCAGAACGGTCAGCCTGGTTCCGGATGTCTCGCGGAGGTCTGCCGATTCGCGGAGACGTGCAGCGTGGGGTCGACGAGCCCCTGCATCCCCTGCGCGAACGACTTCGACTGCGACCCCCTCGGTCAGTGCGGCGGCGTCGCGTGTGTGGACGGGGTCTGCGACGTGAGCGATCTCGACTGCGACGACGACAACGTCTGCACGCAGGACACGTGCGACGCGGTCAGCGGCTGCCTCAACACCCCCCTGCCCCCCGAGCAGGTCCCGGAATGCACCGCACCGGACGCCTGCAGTGTCGCCATCTGCGACCCCCTGCTCGGGTGCCTCATCATCGGCGTCGAGGGCTTCGACAGCGTCACGTGCCGCCTCGATACCCTGCGGAGCCTCCTCGAAGACCCGGAGATCGACGACAAGGCGCGCCGCACCCTGCAGAAGCGACTGGGCAAGGTCGACAAGAAGGTCGCCTCGGCCGCCGCGGGCGAGGCGGCCGGCAAGGCGAAGAAGGTGCGCCGCGGCCTCATCAAGAGCGGCAAGCTCCTCGGCAAGATGCGCCGCAAGGTCGAGAAGTTCGCCGGCAGCCGGGTGCCGCTGGCGAATGCGGCCGCCATCACGGCCGACATCGACGACGCCGTGGCCCGCATCGAGGCGCTCCGAAGCGCCCTGGGCGCGTGAGGGAACGAGGTATCGCTTGATCCACGTCGCCCACGTCAGCTAATGGCCATCCCGTCATGGGAACACCGCGACTGATCTCGGCCGACTCGCACGTCAATCCCCCCCGCGACCTCTGGGTCGATCACGCGCCGGCGAGCCTCAAGGACCGGGCGCCCCGGGTCCAGTCCACACCGGACGGAGACTTCTGGCTGGTCGATTCGCAGGTGAAAGGGGCCATCGGCCTCGACGCGTCCGCCGGCCGTAGGCCAGAGGAGTTCAAGGCGCACGGCTTGTCCTACAAGGACATGCGCCCCGGCTCCTACGACCCGGCGGCCCGCCTCGAGGACATGGACACGGACGGCGTCGACGCCGAGGTGCTCTATTTCGGCGGCCCGGTCACCCAGTATCCCGCCGACCCGGTGCTGCGGCGTTTCATCATCGAGACCTACAACGACTGGATGGTGGAGCTGTCACGGGCCGCACCGACCCGATTGATCGGGCTGGCCCACGTGCCGCTGATCGACATCGACGAAGGGCGGGCCGAGCTGGAGCGCATCGCCAAGTTGGGCCTGCGCGGCTTTCACGTCGATCCCTTCCCGGACGAGCGCGGTGGCAAGCCCTTGTGGGATCCGGCGTACGAGCCCTTCTGGGCGTTGGTCGCCGAGACCAGGCTGCCGATCAGCTTCCACATCGTCGGCCCCCGCAAGCAGAACGTCGCCGAGACCTTCCTCAACCCGACGCCGGGCGTGAAGGAGACGTTCATCGCCGTCACGCCCATGTCGATGAACGAGATCGTCTCGCTCCTGACCTTCACGGGCGTCCTGGAGCGGCATCCCAAGCTGCGCTTCGTGCTGGTGGAGTGCGGTATCGGGTGGATTCCGTACCACCTCGAGCGGATGGACAAGACGTTCGAGAAGCACCGCTTCTGGACCAAGTCGGTCATCACCGAGAAGCCCAGCTCGTACTGGTACCGCCAAGGGGCGGCGACCTTCATCGAGGATCTCGCCGGGGTCGCCCTGCGTGACCGGGTCGGCGTCCGCAACATCATGTGGTCGACGGACTACCCCCACTCCGACAGCACCTGGCCCAAGTCGCGCGAGGCCCTGGCCGAGCACTTCCGTGGCGTCCCGGAGGACGAGCGAACGCTCATCGCCAGCGAGAACGCCGCGCGCCTCTACGGACTGCACTGACGACCGTGGCGTCGAGGCGCCCGCCGCTGCACGACACCGACGGCGACCTGCTGCGGCGGCTTCCGGCGCTGCGCACGGCGGCGACCATCGCCCTGGGTGCCCTGCTCGTCCTCCTCCCCACCGATTCGCGCTTCGCCGAGAGCGACACGGTGGGACAGCGCCTGGCGCTCTACACCATCCACGCCGGCCTGACCGTGGCCATCCTGGTGGTGAGCTTTCTCCCTTTCGGGCGCCGGCATACCGACGCGCTCACCCTCGCCTTCGTAGGCGCCATCTCGGCCAACGTACTGCTCTACTTCTTCGTCTCTCCCGGACAGCCAGGCCTGATCGCGAGCGCCCTGGCGTGCCTCCTCATCGGGACGTCGGTTCTGGGCGCCTGGTCCAGCCGCCGGACCCTCCTCGTCTCCACCTGTATCCTCGGGGGGTACCTGCTCGTCGGCGAGACCGCGGTGCCCAAGGAGCTGACGCGCCCCGAGCTGATCTACGGCATCAATGCCCTGTTGCTGGGCGCTGCGGTCGCCGTCGTCTGCGCCGAAGTCCTCGGCGCCGTCCGCGGTCGCCTCGAGGAACGCCAGCAGGAGCTCGCCGAGCTGTCCGCGCGGCTCATGTCGCTCCAGGAGGAGGAGCGGCGCCGGCTGGCCCGGGAGCTGCACGACGAGGTCGGCCAGTCGCTCACCGCCCTCAACTCCTACCTCTGGCTGGTCGACCGGGCGCTGCCGGCCG
>Ga0299906_10001998_pt1 | contig 17215 bp, 16 predicted proteins | sample RVTome_14_FD_200259 | JGI IMG/M metagenome (GOLD analysis project Ga0299906, IMG submission 200259) | Soil microbial communities from uranium-contaminated site in the Upper Colorado River Basin, Wyoming, United States - RVT145D125 (version 2) ...
TCGCTTGTCTCGGGAAAAACCCGAGGAAACTGCCATGGTCCACAGTCCGGACGACGCGGCAGCGCTGGTGCGTTTCGAGATGAGCGCTCTCGAACAAGAAGAATTATGGGTCATTCTCTTAAACACTCGCAACAGCGTAATCGATGTCGTCTCCGTTTATCGCGGCTCTTTGAACTCTTCACAAGTCCGCGTGGGAGAATTGTTTAGAACGGCAATCCGCCGCAACGCAGCGGCGATTATCGTGGTGCATAATCACCCCAGCGGGGACCCAACTCCAAGTCCGGATGACGTGGCTATCACCCGAGCGATTATCCAGGCAGGCAAATTGCTGGATATAGACGTGCTAGATCACCTGGTCATTGGCAGGGGTCGCCACGTTTCCATGAAAGAACGCGGCCTGGGATTTTAGAGCGTATACTTCACGTCGAAGTCCTGGAATTCTCCGGTTGCAGCTTGCCACTGGCTCTTTACATCGGTGACCCTGCCGGATACAGGGCCCCGGCGCAGCGCGACCAGGAGATTGTCAAGAGCAGGACGATCTCCTTCCGCCACCACTTCCACGCTGCCATCACGCCGATTCCGTACCCAACCGCTAATGCCTAGATCTCTGGCCTTGCGCATGACGAAGGCGCGAAACCCAACGCCCTGGACGTAGCCTTCGATGATGGCTTTCAGGCGAGCATCTTCATTTTCCGGCATATTTCCCTCCTGTTTAGTCGAATACTCGTTCGTCTCATCGTCGGATAGTCAAACGATGCTATCTTTTTGTGAGACCCCAATAGGCGCGCAGATTTTCAGCTTTTGTTGAGACTTCGAAAGATTAACAATAATGGCGTGAAGAGGAGAGCAATCAGCAGCATTACCCAGGGACCAAAATCCTGGATGAGGTTGGGCAGGTTAAGGTCGGCGAGGGCCTCCTGCCGCCAGCGGAATTCCAAACGGTTCAGAGCGATGCCCAGCGCTACCTCGGAACCCCGTTCACAACTAAGACCAGTGGCATACTGTTTGCGCAGCTCCTCAAGCCCAGGCGTCCCATACTGCTCATAAATGAAGCGGGTAAAAGAGGCCGATTCGGCGTAGGCCAGCAGCGCACTGGAGGCGTCACGCGGGAATACGTTACATAGAGCAGCGATAGGGATCAAAGTGTTATTGCGGTAAGCGCTTTCTAATAAAACGGCATAGTCGGGATTGGGGTAAAGTTCGGCAATGGAAGCCAACCCTTCGATAAACCAGGCAGGCAGCTTGGCGTAGCCATCTCCGGTCGCATGGGAGAGCATGATGTGCATAATTTCGTGTGGAATTTGCCGCTCCATTTCGAGCTGCTGTTCCGGACCAGGCGGGAGCGATACCATAATCGCACCCAGGTCTGTGTTGGCATGGCCGGCCACCCAGGTTTGACCGGATAAATTGAGGGTGGATTGCAGATCCTGCGCGTTGCTGTAGACATAGATATCGATGTTTTGTGGAGCGGATAACGGCAAATAGCTCTTTGCGCGAAGCTGACCGGTCTGGGCCGTATTAAGCACACGTTGAGCAAAGGCAATATCACCTGAATACCAGTGCACCTCAAATTGCTCGTTTCCCAGTGTCTCCCAATCAAAGCGATTGTCCTGATAAAAGAAACGATCATGCTCACTTTCGATGCCATCGCTGGTTATGAAATCAACCCAAAACCAATATTCCACCTGGGAAAAAACCGGCAACGGATTTTCTCTTAGATCATAGGTAGCAATGATGGCACCTTGAGGGTCAATTATGGCTGGAACCAGCTGGGTCGTGCCTGCACCCTCCGGTTGGATAAAGAGCGATACCTCATCAACGGCTTCTTCAGAATCGAGCATAGCTTCAAAGACAATCACCTCCCCGTAATTGTATTCGAAGCGAATGTCCGTGACCTGAGTTTCGTCGTTTGCCTTCAGGGACGTGGGCGTTAAAAAGATGAACTCCAGCGTGAGAAAAACGGAAAGTAAAAAGATACCCTTGCGCACCTCAAGCTCCCAGATAGGCGAGTAAGGGAGTGACAGTGACCGGGCTTATCAAAGTGCTGACGAACACCACCGTACTCACAAAAGATGGTTCGACATTATACTCGGTAGCCAGAACAGTCGTGACCACAGCGGTGGGAGTGGCTGATTCAATGATTGCGGCCTGCCGGGCAAACCCCTGCAACCCAAAAACTGCGCCGAGCGCCAGGGCGATGGCTGGAGCGGCAACCAGCCGCATGACATTGGATAAGGTCAGCGCCAGGGTCTGGCCCTCCCATTGAGCGTGCCCAAGCTGGATACCCATCAAGACCATAAGAACTGGAATTGCGGCGTCTCCCAGGAGCGAAACCGTGCGATCCAAAAACAGCGGGAGCTGCAACTCGAGAGCGTCAAAGAGCAAGGCGAGAACCACGGCATAAAGGGCCGGTACTTTCAGCAAACCGGCCAGGGAATCCTTAATGCTGGAAGTACCCAGGGATGCGATGACCACTCCGACCGAGTAAACCAGGACCGCCATGGTTACAAAATAGAGGCTGGCGTAGGCGAGAGCAGTTTCGCCAAAGGCGAACAAATTGAGCGAAAGGCCGTAGTTTCCTGAGTTGTTGAACATGCTGGTCAGCAAAACAGCAGCCAGCAAGCGACGTTCAAAACGCAAGAGCTTTCCCAATAACCAAGTCAATCCTCCAACCGCGAGAACGCTGACGATGGTGAAGCCGACCATGCGGGTGATATCTGCGCCGCTTAATTGGCTGGTGGTGAGCAGGCTGAAGATCAAGCACGGGCTAAAAATATAAAAGGCGGTCTGGGAAATCGGGCGGGGGCTGACCTGCAAGTATTTTCCGATTAGAAATCCGCCGCTGGCAGCCAGAAAAATTGGGAGAATGTTGTTGCTAAAAAGGATCAGGAGTTCATTCAATCCTGCGCTTCCTCGTCGTTATCTGCGATGTCAGGCTCCAGGTAATATTCATCTTCATCGGCGAAGTCAATAAATTTTGTTTCAATATCCGTGTTCGAAAAATCGAACAGGGAGAACAGCTTAAAATCTTCGGTAAAGGATAGATTGTCGAGGGCGCTCTCCAGCAGGGAAGCTTCTTCGTCTTCATCAGCTTTTTCCAGTAGTTCTTCCAAGCCTTCCCGCACACCCTCTCCGCCGATTTGGGAAAGAGACCAGATGGCGGCCCGGCGCACTTCATCATCGCTGTCATCCAGCAGCTCGAGAAGGCGCTGTGCTGCATCCTTCATTTCCAGCTCGCCAGCGGCCCGGGCTGCCTCAGCCCGGAGCGAAGGGAATTTGCTGTCCAGCATTTCGGTCACTTCGCTTTCCCAGCGTTCGTCGCTAGAACGACCCATGGCCAGCAAAGCAGTTTCCATCCACTTTTTCTCGCCCGATTTGAAAGCCTTGTCGATCAGCCCAGGTACTTCCGGCCGGCCCGAATAGCTCACCGACTGGAGGGCGGAGCGCCGGACCGTGGGCGGGGCTTCCGATTCAACCATCTCGATCAAGCGATCTTCGATTTCCCGCCGCATTTCCAGCGGCAATTGATCAATTTCACCCAAATAGACGAAACGTCCGAGCGCAACCGCAGCCGAGGCGCGTACTTCGGTGTCGCTGTCCGTTTCCATTATCGAGAGGAACAAGGGCGCCAGCTCCTTGGCTTCAAACTCCCAGAGAATGCGCACAGCAAGATTGCGAACCTGCGGGTCCTCATCCTGTACTGCATAACGCCCGATTGCTTCAAAAGAGAGCAAATCATTAATCCTTCCCAGCTGTTCCAGGTCTTTCAGCAGCGCCTGCCGCCGCCAGAGCGGCACCTGGCGCCAGTTCTTCTCCAGCTCGTTGAGTTCGTCCGGCTCAAGATCGGATAGCCGGTAGAGGTAGCGGGGATGGAAAGGTGTGTCAACGTCTAAAAGAGCGTCCAGCAGCTTTTGAAAGGGGATTACGGAAATACCACTCATCGCACTTATCACTTAAATACCTTATCTTATCTAAAAAGTGATAACTGCTTACCTGGGTAACTCAATCGGGTTAACAAAATCTTGCAGGTTTATATAGAGCAACAACACCAGGAGCAACGCAAAACTGACCAGATTAATAACGTTTTCATATTCCTGAGGAATGCGGCGCCCGATAACAATTTCTGGAAGGACGAAAAGAATGCGCCCACCATCCAGGGCCGGGATAGGTAAAAGGTTCAGGATCCCGAGTGAAATTGTAATTGTGGCGAAGAAGCCGAGCACCTGCACGCCAGAGGGGACAATGGGACCTGGTTCGCTTTGCCGAACCTCTTGATAAATATCAAACATACCTTTAAAACCCACGAAGCGGCCTTCCTCCGGGCTTACATCGCCCTGAATCATTTGAACTGGAAAGGAGAGAATTTGACGGCTGTGCTGAAATACGCCCAGTACGCCTCTGGGTAAAGCTTCCACGAGGCTGATCGGCCGGGTAGGGTTGCTCATCACGATGCCGATGGCACCTTCGCCCTCCGGTGGATTCTCGCGCGGGGTGAGTACCGCTTCCTGCACCTGGCCATCTCGCTGGAACGTGATCGTTGTTGCCTCACCCAGGCTGTCGTGAATCGTGCTCTGAAGGTCATCTGTGCTGTTGATTTCCTGTCCGTTTACCTCCAGAATCAGATCTCCTGCCCGCAATCCGGCCTGTTGCGCCGGCGAGTTCGGAGCGACCTCGATGATTTGAACCTGGTCCCTGATCGGAGCTCCGATGCGGCTCAAGATAATGGTGTAAAGCAGGACGCCTACCAGCAGGTTGGCAAGTGGACCGGCGGCCAGGACGGCCAGGCGCACCCACGGGCTGGCAGCTGCCAATCCGCCGGGCACATCCGGGTCATTCTCACCTTTCGGGCGCACGAAGCCTCCCAGCGGAATCCAATTCAACGTGTATTTTGTGCCACCCGCCTCGAAGAGGGTTGCCAGGCGCGGGGGGAATCCCAAACCAAACTCTTCCACTTCAATGTTGAACAGCCGGGCCACCACGAAGTGACCGAGCTCGTGAATGATGATCAGTGCAGCGAGGGCGCCAACAAATTGTCCAATTTCGATAAATAGAGTCGTATCCATACTATCCACCATTTAGAGATTACCTTGATTATATCCTGTCCTGAACCAGCAAGCCAGCACCCCGCCGGAAAGAGATATGATTCTAACAGAATTCTAACCCCAGATGAGAATTCAGGGTTCTAGCAGCCCGGCCGGACCACCCGGTTCGGCCGAAAGGATCATCTCCACCCCTTTGATATGATTTAGCTCTTCCTTAATTTCCTCAGCGAATTCAGATGGACACAGAACGTGTACATTCGGACCCGCGTCGATGGTATAGCAGACCGGTTTTCCGCTCTTCCGCCAGGCCTGCACCGCGTGAATGATCTCCAGGGTGGCAGGCTGCCAGTAAAGCAGGGCAGGGGAGGAAGTCATCATTACAGCGTGCATCAAGTTGCTGTCAAGTTCCACGATCTTTGCCAGGGCCTCGAAATCTTTCTGACGGATTGCCTGCCGGCAAATTTCCAGACGCCGGGGAGCATCAGAGACCCGGGAAGCCTGGAAAGGGCTGGTATCGGCGAGATCATGACCGGCGCTGGAGCCAACCGGCTTGTGAGTCCGGCTGACAACCGCAATGCAATCCGTGAGCGCCCAGTGTTCTGGGGCGGCAATCGAAAAGGCATAGGAGCTCTCGTGGCTGTCGCCTGGCTGCCACTCCACGTAGCCTCCCGGCACAGACCGGCAGGCCGAGCCAGAGCCGGTGCGCGCCAGGCGGGAGAGATCTGCCTGGTCCAGTTCGAGGCCGGCGGCGGCAGTTGCAGCCAGGCTGAGAGCGGCGAATGCGGAGGCGGAGGAAGCAATGCCGGCAGCCGTTGGAAAGTTATTTTGACTGATGACCCGAGCGAATTCATCCCGACCGCTGATTTTTCGAACTCGATCCAGCAGAGCGTTCACCCGCTCGTAGGCTGGACCTGTCACGCGCCGATCGTTGATTACCACGTGGTCAGAGGGCAGGGTTGCCTCGAAGGTGACCTGGGTCTGCGTATGCAGACCAGCCAGGTTCATGGAGATCGAACCGTTAGCGGGAATCCGGAGTTGAGGATCTTTATTCCCCCAATACTTAATAAAAGCGATGTTAGGATGCGCGAGGGCCCTAGAATTCCCAACAGTCATGCTGTAATGTATGATACTTTGTTGAGCATATCGAAGTAATTGAATTCCCCACGAAGTACGATCAATATATCAATATCGGAGTCTGGACGCGCATCGCCGCGCGCCTGTGAGCCATAAAGGTATACGGCTTCTAGTTGATTGCCCAGCAATCGGGCCAGCTCGGGACGCAATTCGCTCAAAATCTCAGTAAGTTGTTCTCGTGTCATATATGCCAATTATACAGCATGGATATTTGCCCGGTCGGAAGCGTTCACCTCCGACCGGGCAATTCTGCTTGTGTCATGGGCACGTGCTCGCTCCAATACTCGAACGCTTCGGCATCCCAATCGCCTTCTGACGGATCGGGCACAGCAGTGAAGACTGGCGCATTATCTAAGATTTCCCGTTCAACGAGAAGCACCAGAACTGTTTCGCCGCCGGTATCTTCCTGCTGAAGATTCGGCTTGAACTAAACTCGTCCTAAAATACTGACTGAATCGAATAATCAGAATTAATTCAGACCACTTCTGTAACATTTGCCTGGCTTATACGTTTAGTTATTATATGGGCGCTGCATCCAGAAACCTATCATGGCCTGGAACAGCCCTGAGATTATTTTTACCTCAAAGCATTCTCATCGCAGCATCATCTTCCTGACTTAATCGAAAAGAGAGAGCCCGATATTACTTTTTTGCGGGCTGGAGTGCACTCATCAAAAACAATGAGCACCTATCAATCAAGCTCAATATGAGAATATTACTCGTAGACCATCATGTGCTGTTCAGGGAAGGCCTGATCAGCCTGATCAAAAATCAGCCAGGTATCGATGTGGTTGGCGAAGCTGGATCAGCTGATACAGCAATCAAAGAGGCCGCCAGGTTAAGGCCGGATGTGGTCCTCATGGATGTTTTCTTACCGGATGGCGACGGCTTAGAAGTTATGCAAAAAATTTTGGCGCAAAACCCGTCTACAAAGGTCGTAATCCTAACATACAAGGAATCAGATGATCTGTTGTTTGATGCTATTCGCTGCGGCGCCAGGGGCTATTTACTGAAGAACACACCGCTGGCTAAATTGATTGCCTCATTAAGAGCTTTGGAGCGCGGAGAGGCTATTATCTCCAGGATGATGACCAGCCGGATTCTTGATGAATTTCGACGTCTGGGGAAGGCAACCAACCAGGATCAGAACAATACCATTGACCTGACCTCGCGGGAGATGGAAGTCTTGGGACACTTAGGAACGGGCGCATCAAATCGGGAAATTGCGGATCGGCTCAGCATCACCGAAAATACTGTCAAGGTGCATGTAAGTAAGATTCTCTCAAAATTAGAGCTGCAAAATCGTCATGCGGCCGGTCATTTGGCTCGCCGCCAGGGAATTACCGGCCTTTTTTTATCAAACAACAATCATCATTAGGGAACCCGATCCAAAGGTCCTTCATTTTTTGATACTGAGACCTGAGAGGACAGGCAGATTGGGCCGGCAAATTCTGTAACATTCTCCAGCCTGATGCGTTATAAATAATGAAAGGATCAGTATCAGAGGAGCTTAATAACTTTTGCTAGAGAAAGGCTTCTAAAAATTCAGATTAGATTGTCAGGAAATCGTCAGAAAAAATGGAAATTCAGTTTATTATAATAATTAATAGAATAAACTAAATTTTCAAATCGGGGCTGGAAATCTAAGAGAATACATCACACCAGCTGGAACACATAACAATGCAATAACCATGGGAGCAGGTGTGGAATCTGCTGTAGCAATTGAAGATTTAAAATTTCTCATTGTGACGAAAAGGCAAACCCATCGCGAGGTGGGGACGCAAAGCTAAGGGTCTGTGAAAAAGCAGACAGCCTGGCTGCCGAACTGGTGCTCTCGGCAGCCATTTTATTTTGTAGATTTCCGTCTGTTTTTATGAGATTTTTCGATTGGGATGGTAAGAGGAGCAGTTCAGTTTTGGCAGCCCGATGGTATGCACTGTGCAGCAAGCACCACAAAGAATGGGTCGTAACGCGGCAGTTAAAGGCCAAGGGCTATGAGGTCTTTTGTCCCCGGCTTAATTTTCCGGAAAACTACCGTAAAAGGCCAAGGAGTAAACCCTATTTTCCAGGGTACCTTTTTGTGAAAGTGGATTTCGATACGGCAAGTTTATCTGCATTCAAATGGATGCCCCATACAGAAGGACTGGTGTGCATAGATGGGATTCCAGCCTACGTGCCAGATAACTTGATTGAGGCAATACAGCTGCACCTTGAGAGGATTAGCCGAGTAAGCAAAAAACTCTCTCTAGAAAGTCACCTGCCTCAGTTGGCAGTCGATGGCTCTCTCATAGGTGAGAATGATATCTTTGATCCTGACCTGTCAGACAGCGATCGGGTGCGGGCTCTGCTCAGGGCACTGAATAAGATGAAGATGTCGCCGGAGCTAAGTGGCTTTTAGACTGGCATAAATCGAATCTGAATAGAAGCCCGGCAAGGTTGATATTCGGGTTAGTGTAATACAGGTGGGTTCGCCGTCATGTTGGGGGATGTCGGATGGGCGGAGCATGCCTGCATTCGTAACAAGGCCTTATGTGCCATATATTTTTGGAGCGCGACAATTCTTATTGTTCTTTATTGTATAGATCATGAAAAAAAAATCAATAGATAGCAGTTTAATGTTTTGTAAATGTTCGGTTAACGAGCCGGTACCGCTTCTAGTCGAGGGATGTGCAATAGAATTTGATGAAAGGTGGGGTCCATGGAAATAACTGTTTTCCAACGCTCGAGGGTGATCTTAATCAAAAAAGATTACCAGGTTGTCAAGCGAATTTTTGATGTCACTCTGTGCTTGTTTGCGCTTCCCATCATAATTCAAATCATGCTCATTTGCGCTCTCATCATCTTGCTGGATGACGGAAGGCCCATTTTCTTCAAACAGCTACGCACGGGCAAAGGCGGCAGGCGCTTCAAGGTTTATAAATTCCGCACCATGGTAAGAAATGCGGAAGAACTTAAGCACGTATATGCACACCTGAACAAGCTGTCCTGGCCAGATTTTAAAGCCAGCGATGATCCGCGTATTACGCGTGTTGGTCGATTCCTGCGTAAGACCAGCCTCGATGAACTGCCTCAAATCATTAATGTCTTAAAAGGTGAGATGAGCCTGGTAGGACCGCGTCCGAGTTCATTCGACATCAGCACTTATGGCTTACTCCATACGGAGCGCCTGGAAGTATTGCCGGGCATCACCGGCCTGGCACAGATTAACGGTCGCTCCAACCTCGGCTTCGACGAAAAATTGGTGCTGGACGTCGAGTACGTTAAAAATAAGAGTCTGTGGTTAGATATTCAGATACTTTTCCGTACGGTGGTGGTCGTCTTCAGACAACATGGCGAGTAAGGCAGGTTCGTCTGAAGCGTCGAGTAGAAAAACAGGACTATCATCCTAAGGTGCCAAGGCTTAGCCCAGCGCATGGGTTAGGCTTTTTGTTTGGTAAGGCATCATGATTTGGAGGTAACCGTGAAAAGGCTGCGTTTTTGGGTTATTGCGACCCTGGGGTGGTTTTTCATTCTCTACAACATAGAGAGGATCAGCGCGCCCATCAACCTGGCTTCATTTGTCTATCTTCTTACCGCGATTTACGCAATTCTAATTATCGCTGTTCCCTGGCTGCAGAAAATATCTTTGCATTGGATGTGGGCGTTGCCCCTGCCTTTGTTCTTTGCCTTGAAAATATGGTTTGGATATAGAATTGCTGAGGGAAACCTTCCGGTTACCATCACTGAGATCTTCTTTTTGGGTGTAACGGCTTTTCTGGCTCGTGGGATCGGTCTGGCTTTAGAGCAATTTCGGGAGGCAGGCATTGGTTTGGTAGTGGGCAATCAGCAAAGGAGCTATGCGCAGAGCTTTGAGACCGGACAAGGGGAAATATATCGGGAAATTCAACGTGCCCGGCTTTACAAGCGGCCTTTGAGCTTGCTTGCCGTCTCGGCGAAAGCCGAAAGTGTCAAAACGTCGCTCGACCGGCTCGTGAAAGAATCTCAGGACGAAATCATCAAGAAGTACGTTTCGGCCAGACTGGCAAATTTCCTTCTAGAAGAGACAAACGATTGTGATGTCGTTACGCAGCGTGACAATCACTTTGTTATCGTGCTACCCGAGATTAGCCAGGAGAGTGTCGCCGATGTGATCGCGAGGCTGGAGAGCGCTGCGAAAGAAAACCTGGGATTAGAACTCTCCTTTGGCGTTTCCACATTCCCGGATGAGGAAGTAACCTTTGAGAAACTATTGGAGTGTGCGGAAACCGAGATGTGGGAAGCTGCTGCTACCCTCACAACCAAGCGGGGAGAACCCATGTCTCCATCCTCGGACAAGGCGGTGTCGACGGGGGAAGTATCGAACAAACCGGTAACGGGATAAGATGAGATCTTATCAAGGCTTTCCGCTTTCTCTTAACATCTTGCGTCGCTGGCTGTGGCTCTTGATCCTGGCTGCCCTGGTAACGGGACTTGCCGGATATCTCGCTGTGAAAGACCGGCCTGCGGCTTACCAGTCGAGTGTAAAATTGCTGGTCGGTCCGGGGATTGATGCGCCCAACCCTGACCTGGGTGCTCTGCGGACCGGTGGGCAGCTCATGCACACCTACGCCGAATTGGTCGAAACTGCTCCTCTGCTGGAAGCCATCATCAAGGAACTCCAGCTCGATGTCGGCGCTGTGCAGTTAGGCAAGATGATTGACGTAAGGGCCAATCAGGACACCCAAATTCTGATCATCACGGTAACCCACAAGAGTCCGGACCAGGCGATTGCTATCGCCAATGCAGCGGCCCGGGAAGTGGTACAGCGCAGCCCTTCAGCGGAAGACAGCTCCGCTTCGATAATCAACCAGCAGATGCTCAGCCAGGCAACCAGGCTCGATCAGATCATTGGAAATTCAGATGCCACAATTGAGAAACTGGAAGCAGGTCTAACAGCGCTGGCCGAGAGCGAAGGCCGGGGTTTGATTGTTCTCCAGACGAATGATTACCTGGAGAAACAGCGGTTGATCATCGAGCAGCTCACGCAGGAACGAAGCCAGCTGTCGGATGCCATCACCGCTTTAACGCAGCTGTACGAGTCCCTGAAGGTAACGCCCACCAACCAGGTAAAGATTGTGGAACCAGCGACCTATTCGACAATGATCGACAGTGAGCTCCGCCTTACAGTTTTGGTGAGCGCGCTGGCCGGATTGATTCTCAGCCTGGTCATTGCTTTTAGTTTTGAATACTTCCATAATGGTATTGAGACCTTGCACGAGCTGGCCCGGGCAACGGGAGTGCCGGCGTTGGCAGAGATTAAAGCGCAGGAACTACGAGCGGATGGACTCGTCTGGAAGGGTCTGCTGAAATCACAAATACCTGAGAGCTACAGGATGCTGAGCACGAAACTTCTGCTCACCCGAATGAAGGCTCCGCTGCGTTCCATCCTGGTTGTGAGCTCCGATCCATATCATAATACGGCGGAGATTGCGGCCAACCTGGCAATCACTTTCGCTAAAACTGGGAAGCGGACTATTTTGGCAGATGGCAATTTGCGCGAGCCTGCCATTGGTCAGATCTTCGATTTAAATGATTGGAAGAGGCCAGCGGGTCTATTCGCTCCAGGATCTGAACAGGTTAATGCCGAACATGTGGACGGGATTGCGAACCTCTTTGTTCTTCCTGCCGGTCCCATTTCCGAGGACATGCCCGAGCAGATGGTACCGTCCCGCATCAGCAGCATAGTCGGGAATTTAGAGGAGCAAGCCGATATTGTCATTATCACCGCTGCACCTCCCATGGTCTGCGCTGAAAGTCTTATCCTGGCCTCGCTCGTTGGAGGGGTTATTCTGGTCGTGCGCCAGGCAGAAATCTCTCAAAAAGCGGTGGCAGAGGCGATCGAAAATCTACGTCTGCTTGATGTGCACATTGTTGGCGCGCTCCTGGACAAGAGCGGCGCTCGCGGTGATGGCCTGGTCTCCGGATTGATAAGCGGCTCAACACTGGCTTTGGCAGGCCTGCACAAATTCATTCACCGATTTACATGGCTCATCAATCTGGCTAGCAGTTTACAAAAGAAAGCCGGGCGTCTGACCTGGCCAAGCGTTCTGAAACGCCGGTCTCTGCTTTAGGTGAATGCGAATATGTCCCGGCTGGTGCCATTGGTTTTTGAAACGCTGGATCAAAAGCATATACGCTACTGTTTGTTACGTGACTGGGATCAGCTCTTCGAGATCGCAAGCAAAGGTGGTGAAATCGACATCCTCGTACAGCAAAACCAGTTGCCGCGGTTGAATCATCTGCTGGCGCAGCTTGGTTTTGTTTCGATCCAAAGTTGGGGACACGCGCCACATCATTTCTTTTTTGCTTACGATCGAGACGCTGATCACTGGATTAAGCTCGATGTTGTAACCGAAATCGCATTTGGCAGTCCCAACCATGAGTTGCGCACCAGCCTGGGTCTCAGCTGCTTGAAGAACAGGCAGCGCAGCGGATCAGTATTCATCCCGGCGCCGGAAGATGAATTTATGGCACTGCTGCTGCACTGTGTTCTGGACAAGGCGCGTTTTGCTTCTAGCCGGCGCCAACGTCTGGCCTCGCTTCAAAAACGAATAAGCGATGGGCAGCATATCTCGATTCTGCTGCAGCAATTGTGGCCCGGTATATCCTGGCTAGAACTTTCCCACATGATCGAGGCCGAGCAGTGGCAAGCATTGCTCGCTCAGCGCCAGAGAGTGGCTGTATATCTGTCCAGCCGGGATAGGTTTGCCACCCACTGGCGACGGATTCGAAATCAATTTCTTCGCAAGCTTGGGCGCTGGCTGGGGCTGCTGCGCCCGCAGCTCCCTATGATAGCGTTGCTGGCGCCTGACGGCGCGGGCAAGTCAACGCTGGCGGCGGCTATCGAGGGGGCGTTTTACTTCCCTGTGCATTCGATTTACATGGGACTTTATCAGAAGGGATCCCGCACTTCGAAACCGGGGAAGCTGCCGGGATTAGGGTTTGCGCACCGCCTGGTCACCCAGTGGCGCCGTTACCTGCTTGGGCGCTACTATCAGGGCCGCGGATGCCTGGTGATCTTCGATCGTTATACCTATGATGCGCTGCTGCCATCACAGCGCCAGCTCAGCCGAGGCCAGCGGCTCCGCCGCTGGCTGCTGGCGCATACCTGTCCTGCTCCAGACCTGGTGATCACGCTGGATGCTCCCGCCAGCGTGCTTTATGAGCGAAAGGGGGAACATACTCTGGATATCCTGGAACAGCAGCGCCAGAGCTATCTTGATCTCAGGCTGCATGTGCCACAGATGGTTGTTGTCGATGCAACCCGCGATCCCCATCGCGTTTGCCAGGAAGTTATCAGTTTGATTTGGCGTGCTCTCCTCGTGCGCCGGTCGGGAGGCACCATTGGCAGGACCACGCTCGTGAACACGGTTTGAGCAGCATGATTACAGTCGCATTGGTGGGTGCAGATGGCTCCGGCAAGACCACAGTAAGCCGGCGGCTTCTGGAGAGTCTGCCGCTGCCCAGCAAATATTATTATATGGGGGTTAATTCCAACTCGGGCAACCTGGTTCTGCCGACTACGCAGATACTCCGCAAAATCCGGCGCGCTCGCGGCATAAAGCCCCGCTACGGCCCACCCGATCCGGACAGAGTTAAAGCGCCATCTAAAAACAGGATCATACGCTGGGCGTTAAGCTTGAAGTCCCTTTTAGGAATGATCAATCAGATGGCCGAAGAGTGGGTCCGGCAGGGGGTCGTGTGGTATTACCAGCGCCGCGGTTATATCATCCTGCTCGACCGGCACATCTTTTTCGATTGTTATGCGCACGAGATTGCCGGGGACGGAACCGATCGACCGCTCCACAAGCGCTTGCACGGTTGGATGCTGAAGCATTTTTTCCCCAAGCCTGACCTGGTGATCTGTTTAGATGCGCCCGCCGAGGTGCTGGTCCACCGCAAGGTGGAGGGCAGCCTGGCACTGCGGGAGCGCCGGCGCCAGGAATATTTAGAATTGTCAAATGTGGTGAACAATTTCGCAATTGTCGATGCAGCTCAGTCCGAGGATGAAGTAACTCGACGCATTGCAGATATCATCTTGAACTTTTATTTAGCCAGAATCGGCAAACCCGCAACTTCTCAATAAGAAGGATCCTTCTGATTGAGAGATTTGAAAAACTCACGAAATGGTGGTGGAGATATGATTGATTTAATGGATAAAATCGAAAAGCGACAATCGGTAGTCGCCGTAATCGGCCTGGGCTACGTCGGTTTGCCCCTGGCAACGGCCTTTGGTAAGGCCGGTCTGCGAGTAATTGGCATCGATGCTGATCCAAAAAAAGTTGATATGATCAATGATGGACATTCTTATATTCCTGATGTTCCCTCGGAAGATATTGTTAACATGTTGTCGGCTACCAGCGACTATGCCGTTTTGACTGATTGCGATGCGATATTTATTTGTGTACCCAGCCCATTTGACGAGCACAAGACACCAGATTTATCTTATATTGTCTCCGCAGCGGAAGGCATAGCCCGATATCTGCGGCCGGAACAGCTTGTGGTTTTGCAAAGCACAACTTTCCCTGGTACCACCGAGGAGGTCGTTCTTCCCATTTTGGAAGGCGGCGGATTGAAGGCCGGGCACGATTTTTACCTGGCTTTCTCCCCGGAAAGGGTCGATCCTGGCAATGCTCACTGGACGGTGGAGAATATGCCCAAAGTCGTGGGAGGATTGACCCCGACCTGCACAGAAATTGCTGTGACGCTGCTCAACAAGATCAACCCCGCAGTGCACCCGGTATCCTCGCCAAGAACGGCCGAGATGTCGAAACTGCTTGAGAACATTTTCCGTCATGTCAATATTGCCCTGATCAACGAACTGGCGCTCCTGGCAGAGTTGACCGAGCTGGACATCTGGGAGGTGATTGAGGCCGCCTCGACTAAGCCCTTCGGCTTCATGCCCTTCTATCCTGGTCCGGGAGTTGGTGGGCACTGCATTCCCGTGGACCCGACTTATTTGTCCTGGAAGGCGCGAGCATACGATTTTACGACTAAGTTCATCGATCTGGCCGCCGAGGCCAACCAGCGTATGCCATATCACACAGTCGAACTGATTGCCCGTGCGCTCGAGGAACAGCACAAGGGGCTGCGGGGCGCCAAAGTGCTGCTGCTAGGGGCAGCCTTTAAGCCCAACATTGACGATGCGCGTAATTCGCCGACAGAAAGAGTGATGACGTTGTTGCTGAATCGCAGGGTAGAAGTAAGCTATTACGATCCGTATATACCTCGTTTTGAGATCCGACCAAATGCATTTTACAGAGGCCACGAGATTTTGGAATCCGTGGCGCTGGACGACGAACTGCTGAGAGAGCAGGACTGCGTGGTAATCCTGGTGCGCCATCGAGGCGTCGATTATGCACGCCTCGTCGAACAGGCCTCTTTGGTTGTGGATGCTGTCAACGCTACTGCTGGTCTGGCCGGCGCAAGCGAGAAGGTGGTTCGATTAGGGGTTGGGCAACGCATGTCCCCGCCCCATTTGAATGCGCTCCAGTTCGCCCCGATGAGCCAGGTTGATGAGGTATCCTGAGCGCAGAAGCGCAATAAGGAGCTCATATCGTATGACTGCCCGGCAAAAGGTTGGTTTTCTGGGAATTTTGATGTCCCTCGCCCTTGCGTTTTTGATTGCGCAATTCGATGCTGTCCTCGCACTGGGCGCTGTTGTCCTTCTCGGATTACTGATTCTGATGGTTGCCTTTCCCGAGATCGGTACCATCATCGTGATCTTTGTGCTCTATACAAATATGGCTGGCATTGCCGTGAACCGTTACGGAATCCCCGCCGAAATCGGCAAATCTTTCAGCTTAATTCTCGGTCTGCCGCTGGTTAGCTACCTGATCGTACAGCGCCAAAAACTGGTGATCGACCGTACGTTTCTCTTGATGCTCGTTTTTCTTGGCGCCCTGCTGGTATCGTCGTTAGTGGCTGTTGACCTAAATCTAGCTCTCGACGAAATCATCGAATATTTGGTAGAGGGTTTGGCCCTCTACTTGCTGTTGATCAATGTGATCCGGAAGTACGTGACGTTGAAGCGAGTCATCTGGACATTAATTCTTGCTGCAAGCATGCTGGGCAGTTTTACAACTTACCAGGAACTAACGAATTCCTATGACCAGGAGTTCGGCGGCCTGGCTCCGAGGCACTCTTTAGAGGAGTCTGGAACAGTAGCAGAGGATGAGGATATTCAACTTAATCGCGCCGGAGGGCCAGTTGACGGCAATCCCAACCGCTATGCGCAAATCTTAATGGTAATTTTTCCACTGGCCTTGTTCAGAGTTTGGGCGGAGCGGTCGATCTGGCTTCGAGCTCTGGCCTTGGGTGCTTCCATACTGATAATAAGCGGGATCTTGCTTACATATTCTCGGGGCGCCTTCGTAACCCTGGTGCTGGTTCTCCTGGTGATGACTTTTCTGCGCTACATCCGGCTTCATCAGATTTTGATCAGTGTAGGCGCCCTGGTACTCTTGGTCTCAATCGTCGCACCAGGTTATCTTTACCGGCTAGATAGCTTGCGTGGTGTGCAGGGCCTGATCTCCTCGGAAGCAGAGGCAGAGCCGGATTACGTTACCCGGAGCCGGGTTACTGAAATGCTCGCGGCTTTAAACGTTTTTCTGGACCATCCCATCATTGGTGTCGGACCGGGCCAATACACGCCTTATTACTCGATCGATTACCAGCTAGACCCCGAAATCGCCTTGAGGTATATCCCGAAAACTCGGCGCGCCCATACCCTTTACTTTGAGTTAGGAGCTGAGACGGGCGCCATCGGTCTGGGTACCTTCCTGGCAATATTGCTGCTGATTATGTACAGGCTCTGGCGAACGCGCCGCCGATGGATACAAACCAGGGTTGATCGTGCTAATATTGCAACGGCACTGCTTCTGAGCATATTCGGCTATCTCGGAACCGCTATCTTCCTTCATCTCTCGTACCAGCGGTACTTCTGGTTGTTGGTGGCCCTGACAACCGCCGCAATCCAAATTTTCGAGGCCGAATTTGTTCAGGAGGAGAAATTGGCTGAAG
>Ga0299906_10002000_pt1 | contig 17209 bp, 14 predicted proteins | sample RVTome_14_FD_200259 | JGI IMG/M metagenome (GOLD analysis project Ga0299906, IMG submission 200259) | Soil microbial communities from uranium-contaminated site in the Upper Colorado River Basin, Wyoming, United States - RVT145D125 (version 2) ...
CAATCGTCGTGGTACTGCACCGCCCCCCGACAAGACGATCCCGCCCATCCCCCTGAGCCGACCTTCGGCCGGTGCCGCCGGAGGCGAAGGGGGATGGGCGGGATCGTCACCTCAGCCTGTGGAACGCTGACAGTGCCCGTCGCCGTCATCGGGGTCAACCGACGCGGGCGCGAAGCATCGCCCCATCTGGCGCCGCGAAACCCTCATCGATAGGTTTCCGTATCTATACATATTCGTACATACGGCCCTCCCGGAGGCCCACGGAAGTCATGGCACGCTACTCGAGGCTCAAGCCGCACTGGTTCCACGTTCTGCTCGCCATCGCCGATCGCGAGCTGCACGGCACGGCAATCATGGAGGAGGTCCTCGAGCGGACGGACCACGAGCTCAGGCTATGGCCCGGCAAGCTCTACGGCACGCTGCGCGACCTCGCCGACGCCGATCTGATCGTGGAGGTGGACGCGCCGGAGGACGCTCCCACCGAGGGAGGCAAGCGTCGCTTCTACGGCATCACACGGGCCGGCCGCTTGGCGCTGCATGGCGAAGTGGAGCGGCTCGCCTCGCTCGTGCGCGTGGCTCGAGCCAGGGACGTGGGCGGCGACATCGTATGAGGCGTGACCTGCGTACCCGGAGCGTCTACCGTGCGCTCCTGCGTGCGTACCCGCTATCGCATCGTAACCGCTATGGCACGGAGATGGAGGACGCTTTCATCGCGCTCCTGCGTATGGATCGGGAGCGGGCCGGCGTGTTGGGAGCGGCTCGCTGCTGGATGGGGGCGATCGTCGACGCGGTCGTGCGCGGGCTCGCCCTGAGGGGAACGTCGATCATTCGGTCGGGAGCGGCGTCCCGATACTACGCGAACAACGGACGAGGGGGTGGAGGGGACATGATGGGAACGATCGTATCGGACGCACGCTTCGCGCTTCGCGCGCTCTCCCGCAGGCCGGCATTCGCGCTCACCGCGATTCTCACCATCGCCATCGGCATCGGAGCCAACGCGGCCGTCTTCACCGTGGTGAACGGATTCCTGTTCACGCCACTCCCCTACGAGGATCCCGACGAGCTCGTGGCCGTGTGGGCTGCCAACCCGGCGCTGGGATGGTCCAACACCGACGTCAATCACGCCGACGCCTGGGACCTGGGCGACCGATCGTCGACGGTCGAGGACCTCACGGTCTTCAACGACGACGGCTTCAATCTGACCGGGGGGGACGCGCCCGAGCTCGTCCCGGCCGTTCGGGTGACGCCCAACTTCCTGTCGGTCCTGGGGTTGCAGCCGCTCCTGGGACGCGACTTCAGGCCGGATGAGATCGGCGAGGGTCGTGACCGGGTCGCCATCCTGACGGACGGCTTCTGGCAACGCCGCTTCGCGCGTGACAGATCCGCACTCGGGTCGACCCTCATGCTCGACGGTGAGCCGGTCGTCGTCATCGGGATCATGGCGCCCGACTTCCTCTTCCACGACGATCGGCCGGACGTCTTTCGACCCTGGCACTTCGAGATGGCGACAGTGGCGCGCGGGGGCCATTCGGCGAACGCGGTCGCAAGGCTCGCTGACGGGGTGGGGATCGATGCGGCGCGCGAAGAGCTGGAAGCCATCGCAAGCGACCTGGAGGCGGCGTACGAGGAGAACGACGGCTGGACGATCGAGATCGTCCCCCTTCATGAGGACGTCGTGGGCGAGGTGGCGAGCCAGGCGTCGATCGTTCTCATGGCAGCCGTCGGATTCATTCTCCTCATGGCGTGCGTCAACGTCGCGAATCTCCTGCTCGCCCGTGCGAGTGGGCGATCTCGTGAGATCGCGGTTCGGGTGGTACTCGGCGCCGGGCGCACGCGCGTGGTTCGTCAGCTCCTCACCGAAAGCTCGATGATCGCCCTGGTCGGGGGCCTGCTCGGACTGGCCGCCGCCGTCTGGGGCTACCGCGCGATCGTGGCCGGACTGCCCACGACGCTGCCGCCCGTCTTCCAATTCGGCATGGATGTGCGGGTTCTGGGGTTCACCGCCGCCATCACCGTCGGGGCCGCCCTCGTCTTCGGTCTCGTTCCGGCGCTGAAGGCCACCGGTGATCAGGCGGGTACCCTGCGCGAGGGTGGGCGCTCGGGCACCAGCCGCGGAGCGAGTCGATTCGGCGCGACGCTCGTGATCCTGCAGACCGCGATGGCGGTAGTGCTTCTCGTGGGCGGCGGGCTGCTCATGAAGAGTGTGTCCGGCATGCGGAGCCAGGACTTCGGCTTCGTGGCGGAGAATGTCCTGACAGCCCGCGTGGCGCTACCCGAGGCCGAATACGCGACGAAGGAGGACTCGGATGCCTACTGGCGCGACGTCACCGAGAGGCTCCGCGCGCTCCCCGGCATCGTCGGGGCCGGCACCACGCAGAGTCATCCCCTCATGGGGTCCAACTGGGGCCGCACAGTGCGCATTGCTGGTCAGGACATGGCCGAGGACCAGACGCGCACCGTTCGCCTCACCCTCGCGTCGCCCGGCCTCTTCGAGGCCCTACGGTTCGGGATGGTCCAGGGTCGCACGTTCACGGAGGCAGACGGTCCGGACGCTCCGAACGTCGCGATCGTGAACGAAGCCTTCGTGCAGCGCTATCTCGGACACGACGACGAGCCCCTCGAGACCACGATCCTTTCCGGGCACGACTGGTCCACCGAGATCGTCGGCGTCGTCCACGACGTCGTGGAGCGCGGCATCGATCGGTCGCCGGAGCCGTCCCTGTACGTGCCGATCGCGCAGTCCGACATCCGTATGCGCTCGCTCGTGATGCGTACGGTCGGTGACCCCACCACCGTGCTCCCTTCGGTCCAGGCCGCGGTCTGGTCGGTCGACGCCGACATTCCGATCTCGAATGTCCAGACGATGGAGTCCCTGGTCGAGGACCGCGTGGGTGGCTTCGCGATCATCGGCACCCTCATGGGTGTCTTCGCGGTCCTGTCGCTGATCCTGGGCGCGGTCGGCATCTACGGCGTGACCGCGTACGCCGCCGGTCAGCGCAGGTCGGAGATCGGGGTGAGGCTGGCCATGGGCGCGGAGCGGAGCGACGTGGTCAGGATGGTCGTCCGCGAGGGCGCGCGTCGCACGCTCGTCGGACTCGCCATCGGACTCGGCATGGCGGCGTTCATGGGCGGTGCGATGTCGAGCATCCTCATCGGCGTGAGCCCCAGGGACCCTCTTACGTTCGGGACTGTGGTCCTGGTGCTGACCGCCGTTTCGTTCCTGGGGTTGTACGTGCCGGCCCGCCGGGCGGCACAGGTCGACCCGGTGCGGGCCTTGGCGGCCGAGTAGGGAGGGCCTCGATCCGGTGAGCGTCCGGGCCAGTGGTCGGCCTATTCGCTCAGCTCGGCATTCAGCTCAGTAGAGAGAACGGGCCCAACCGGCGAAGGCGTCGCACAGCTCGTCGAGGACCTCGTCGTCGGTACGTCCCGACCGCTTGAGTACGTGAAAGCCGTGGTCCGCGCCATCCACCACATGGAGCGTTGGCGGCGGCTCGACCCTGCCCAGAAGGGGTCCGAGCAGATCGAGGTTCGCCAGCTTGTCGCGCGTACCCTGCAGAAAGAGCATCGGCAGGCCGACGCTCGCCAGATGCGCTCCCCGCTCGTCCGAGTCCCGGCCGGGCGCATGGAGCGGAAAGCCGAAGAAGGCCAACCCCCGCACGCCAGGCAGCGCCTCCTTCGACGCGGCCATCGACGTCATGCGGCCACCCATCGACTTGCCTCCCGCGAGGACCGGAAGCCCGGTAGCGAGCGTCGCCGCTTCGGCCACGACGGAGCGGACGGTCTTGACCAGCACAGGCGCCGGATTGGGTGCCTTCCGGCCGCCCTCCATATAGGGAAAGTTGTACCTCAGAGTCGCGATGCGGCGGTCCGCGAGGCGTTCGGCGATCCGCTCCATGAACGTGTGGGTCATTCCGGCCCCGGCACCGTGCCCGAAGACGTACACGCACTCCGCGTCCCGCGGACGCACGAGGACCGCCGAGACGTCGCCGGTGGAGTCCGTGGCGTGCAGCGTGTGACGGGTGATCATCCGATCCCGTAACGCAGCCCGAAGCTCAAGACAGGCCAGATCGTCAGATAGGTCTTCATGTCGTTCTCGAAGCTACGCGCCTCGGCCACCAGCAGATCGGAGAGGGCTTCCTGAGCGTAGCTTCCGCCCGTGGCCGCAAGGGTGACCGACGGGTCATTGCCGAGGAACGCAGCGCCGACGTCGAGCGACACACCGAAACCATTCGTCGTGTGCCGTCCGAGGCCGACCAGCGCGTACGCTGCCCTACGGTTGGTCGAAACCACGCCCGTCAACACGCCGATCTCGCCCGGAGTGAGCGTCGTGCCGCCGATGTTGACCGGCTCGGCGAACGCGCCGCGCAGAGTCGGTTCGTCGGAGACGAAGACGACCCCGCCGCCGATCCGAATCACGCCGTTCAAGTAGTAATCGAGTCCGACGTTGTACCACTCGTCGGGAAGCACGAGGTCGACGTCGACACCGTCGAACGTCGTGGACGGCCGGAAAGTCGACAGGCCCATCGCGAGCCCGGCTCCGCCCCTGAGCGCAATCCGCTCAGAGAGATCGACGGCGGCTTCCGCCCCAACGCCGAGCGTGCCCACGCGCACCGCACCGCCGACCTGCCCGCATGCGGGGGACGTGCCCGGCCCGATCGCGGCCAGCACGGCGAGAAGCACCATCGCCCTCATGGTCATCGGGAATACTCGTGAGGCCGACTGCTGGGGGAGAAGGAGATGGACATCGCGCTGGTCCTCCCGGGTCGAGTCGACGTGGCGACGCCGGAGGCTGCTTCAATAGTAAGCGGGGCAGAGGGACACGAGAATCGCAGAGCGCCCAAGTCCCTCGGCGGCTGATCCGATCCGCCGCGGTCTCCTGTCTCCCCCTGCAGGACCGAGTCGTCCCTGATGGCCCCGCAACTGTCGAACCCGACCTTCCCTGGAGGATTACATGATTCGCCTGCGCTTCCGCCTCGCCCCCGCCTTGCTGCTACCTCTCCTGATCGCATGTGGCGGATCCGACGCGGGAGAGAATGCCGAGAGCATCCGATCCCTCTCCGCCGCGACGGCCCCCGCGGCGCGTTCCGTTCCCGCCGCGGGTGAGCCCTCTCTGGACGAGGTCCGCCGCGCCGCGGAGAAGTACCGGGACGTAACGGTCGCCGAAGCGGAAGGCTATCTCCGCGATCCGATGGACCTCTGCGACACGTCGGATATGATGGGCCGACCCGCCACGCTGGGCGCCATGGGCATCCACTATTTCCGCCCCGACCTACTCGGCATCACGGCTCCGCCGAATCCCCGCGTGAGCGGGGCGGGCACGCACACGGACTTCCTCACCCCGGCCATTCTGATCTACGAGCCGCAGCAGAACGGGTCGCTCGAGCTCGTGGCCGTGGAGAATCTGACCTTCGCCGCGGCGTGGGAGGCCGCGGGCAACACGGCCCTCCCGTCGTTCCACGGCGTTCCGTACGACCACATGATGGACGATCCGGCCACGGCGCTGGATGAAGCGCACATGTTCGAGCCCCATTACGACAGGCACGTCTGGATCTTCCGGGAGAACCCGAACGGTGTGTTTGCGCCGTTCAACCCGAACGTGACCTGCGCCCATCACGTATCGACCGCCTCGCACGAGCACTGAGCAAGGGTCGAGGGCCCCAACGGCGGGGAGGCCGTTGGGGCCTGACCCGGCAACGGCGCTGGGGCTCTAGGCGGTGAGGAGTCTCCAGACCTGCGCGACCAGGAAGCAGACGGTGAGTCCCATGGCCACGGGCATCAGCGTCGCCACGGTGGTCCACTTCGCGCTTCGCGTCTCCTTGAAGATCGTGTAGATCGTCGTGGAGCACGGATTATGCAGGAGGCTGAACAGCATCAGGTTCACCGCGGTGAGCAGCGTCCACCCGCCCGCTCGCAGGAGCTCGCCGGTGGCGACCGCCGAGTCGAGCTCGAACATGACGCCCGCCCCCGCACCCCCCGCCACACCGCTCGTGAGCACGGTCAACATCAGCACCGTCGGAATGACGATCTCGTTGGCGGGGATCGCCACGACGTAGGCGAGGAGGATCACCCCGTTGAGTCCTATGAGGAGGCCGAACGGATCGAGCCAGGTCACCGCGATCTGGGCCAAGCTGTCACCCCCGACGGTCAGGTTCGACGCCAGCCAGATGACGGCCCCGGCGGGGATCGCGAAGACGACGGCCCGCCACAGCACGATGAGCGTGCGGTCGATGATGGACGTGTAGAGCGTCTGTAGAATCCGTGGCGGCCGGTAGGGCGGGAGCTCCAGGCTGAAGCTCGTGGCCTCTCCCCGGAGCACCGTTCGCGACAGGAGCCACGAAGACAGGAACATCATCACGATGCCCAGCAGAGCGATGGCCACCACCGCCGCCGCGCTGACGACCCCACCGAGATGCGCCGGAGCGACCGCCCCGACGAAGATCGTCGCAATGAGAATCTGCGTCGGCCAGCGTCCGTTGCAGAGCGAGAAGTTGTTGGTGATGATCGCAATGAGCCGCTCGCGGGGGCTGTCGATGACGCGTGTGGCCACGACGCCCGCGGCGTTGCACCCGAAGCCCATGCACATCGTGAGTGCCTGCTTGCCGTGCGCCCCCGCCCGTTTGAACATCGCGTCGAGATTGAACGCGACACGCGGCAGATATCCGAAGTCCTCGAGCAGCGTGAACAAGGGAAAGAAGATCGCCATGGGTGGGAGCATCACGCTGATGACCCACGCGGTCGCGAGATACACGCCATCGAGCAACAGTCCGTCGAGCCAGAAGGGCAGCCCGATCGTCACGGAAATCGCCTTCAACCACGCGTGACCGTTGTCGACGAGCAGCGTCGCCAGCATCGAGGACGGGACGTTCGACCCCTCGATGGTCAACCAGAAGACCACGGCGAGAATCAGCAGCATGAGCGGAAAGCCGAAGACGCGGCTCGTCAGGAGCTCGTCGAGCTTACGATCGAAGTCGAAGCCGGCCCTCGCGAGCCCGCGCTTCTGAACCTTGCTCGCGACCTCCTCTGCTGCTGCGTACGTATGCTCGGTCACCAGGTCGTGGAAGTCCGGCGGAAGCTCCCACCTGAGCCGGGTCGCCGCGTCGAGCACCCTTCTGCAATCGGCCTCGGGAGCGATGTCGATCGACGCGTCGGAGTCGTCACGGGAAAGCCTTCCGAGCTCACCCGAGCGCACAGCCTCCTGCACGGCCTCGTCGGCGTTCAACAGGCGCAGCGCCACCCACCGCGCGTTGGGCACCTCGGGGAAGACGTCGGCGATCACGGGCTCGAGACGGGAAAGGGCACGCTCCACCTCGGGGGCGTGCTCGGCCCGGCGGTAGGGGGCCGTCCGTCGCTCGCCCGTCGCGACGGCGTGCACTGCGTCGAGCAGGTCGTCGATTCCGATGCCCTCCCGCGCCGTGCCGGGCACGACGGGCACGCCCAACTCGGCCTCCAACCTACCCGGGTCTAGCGCGATCCCATGCCGGCGCGCCTCGTCCATCAGGTTCAGGAAGATCACGACCCGATCCGTGATCTCCAGGATCTGCAGGACCAAGTTCAGATTGCGCTCGAGGCGGGTGGCGTCGACGACGACCACGGTGACGTCGGGGCGGCCGAAGAGGACGAAGTCCCTCGCCACCTCCTCGTCGGCGCTGCCGGCCTGCAGCGAATAGGTGCCGGGAAGGTCGACCACCTTCACTCGCTGGCCCTGGTGCGCGACCACGCCCTCGGCGCGAACCACGGTCTTGCCCGGCCAGTTGCCCGTGTGTTGACGGAGGCCGGTCAGCTCGTTGAAGACCGTGCTCTTGCCCACGTTCGGGTTGCCGGCGAGCGCGACGAGATAGTCCCACTTATCCGGGTTCAACCCCAACCTCACCAGGCTCCGCTCACGGTGCTGGCTGCAGGACATGCAGGAATCCAAGGCGGGAGCAGCCATCACGCCACCTCCTCGGCGGATCGGGGCTCGTTGACCGTATCCGAACCGGCCGGCTCGATCCGGACCCACGCGGCTTGCTCGCGACGCAGGCCGATCAACGCTCCGCGAATACGGTACGCGATGGGATCACCGGCCGCGCTCTGGAACGCCGCCTCGATCTCGGTGCCACGCACGACGCCGAGGTCCAGCAGGCGTCGGCGTTGCGATCCCTGACACGCCGGCGAGATGCCGGCGACACGAGCGGACTGCCCGAGGCGCAGATCGTTGAGGGTCGCGACGGCCGCGTCGGCGCTCACGCCCAGCGGCAGCTCGCGCACCGTCACGTTGCGCGAGACGACGTTGTCCAGGGACCACTCCAGCCCCCGCGACCGGATCCGGACCGAGCGCGCCGAGCGCTCGACGACCTCCACGCGAGTTCCCAGCTCGAGGCCGTCTGCGAGGAGCGCATCGTAGATCTCCCGCGGCTCGTCCTCCAGATGGACGATCTCGAAGGTGCGTCCGACCGCGGCTCCCGCGAGCGTCAGAGCCTCAACCGAGGGTAGCTCGCCACCTGCCGTGGGAATCGGATCGCCGTGGGGATCCCACGCCGGGTGGCCCAGCCGAGCGGCCAACGCCTCCGTCTCTTCATCCGAGAGCGTGTGCTCCATGCGCTCGGCCTCCTCGTGCCACTCGCCGGCAGGCACGCCGGTTCGGTCGGCGAGGTAACGCTCCCAGAGCCGGTGCGACCGCACCAGGCGCAGCGCCGACTCCCGGCCCGCGTCGGTGAGACGGGGACCGCCCGCCTCGTTGCGGATCATGCGTGAGTCCGCGAGCCGCGACAGCAGGTCGGCCGCCCGTCCCGTGGAGATCTCCAGGCGGCCGGCGACGCCCTCCAGCGAGCAGTCGCGGCCGATTCTCTCGCAGGTGTACACGTGCTTGAGGGCGTCCTCGAGGAGCACGCGCTCGCCCCGGGACGACATCCGACGCATCCGCGCGACGAGACCCCGGCTCGGCCAGAGCAGTAACGCTCCGAACACGACGAGCACGGCGAAGATGGACAGCGCGAGGACAGGGTCGACCATGGGGGCCCGCAGTGAGGGGCGGCTTCTTCGCCGCACCGTGTTTTAGGCGAGCCTAAAACTCCAACCGGGGGTCGCGCCTGTCAAGCGTGCTCTTCACGGAATCATCCGCGAGGGTATGTACGCCAGCCCGTCGAGGGGATTCGTGTTCACACCCCGCACGCCACCGCGAATGCGATCTCGACCGGAGGGCCGAACACCACCGGTGCGGAGACGGGGTTCGAACCGGCCACGTCGCAGTTCTCCGCCACGTCGCCGAGGGTCACGGCGTAGATGCCCGCCTCGAGTCCGGCGAAGGTCACGCTCCCGTCGACGGCGATCGGTCGCTCGTCCGTCCCGAGGGTGACCGTATAGCCGTCGGAGTCGATGTCCTCGCCTGTGGTCGCGACCGTGACGTCGACCGATCCCGTACTCCCGCCGGGCGTGGTCGACGTCGAGCACGCGGCGTAAACGAGGACCGCGAGAAGCGGCAGGAACCGCGCGAAGGGGTACCTGGAGGTCATGGATCGGTCCGTTGCGCTGAGGGGTGGAATGGCATTCGGGTCGAATGGTGTTCGGGTCGGATGGCCCGTCCGCGCCTGACGCGCCGCCGCGCACACTGCGTGGTCCGGACACCGGCCCGCAATAGACATACGACGTGACGCCCGATGGCTTGCTCGCCGCGGAGCCCGTCGCGAAGCTCTCCCTCATGACCTCGAACGCAACGTACGCCTTCCGGGTGCTCGACGTGCGCGGGATCCCTGCCCGGGTGGCCGCGGTGTTGCTCACGAGCGCCTGCGTGCTCACCGCCACGACTGGAACGGCGCAGATCCCCGGAGTGTCCGCGCTGTGCTCCAACCGTCCACCGGCAACGGGCGAATCGCTTTTCGCCGCGGAGCCGGCTCGGCCGACCCGAACGGGATCGGACTCGGATCGGCCGGCCTCCGACCTGTATTGCATCGACCTCTTCGCCACGACCGGGGGTGGCGATGCGGCCGGTGTAATCGAGCTCCGCCGCCCCTGGTCGCCGTTCGGGGTCACCGTCACGCCGGAGGGGCGCCACCGGCACGAGCTCATCGCCTGGCTCGCCCGCCTGCCGGATCCGTCGACGCTCGGCCCCTATACGGCCTACGTGGCGTGGGCGACTCCGCTTTCCCTGGACCCCGTCGTCAAGCTCGGGGAGGTGCGCGACGGGCGAAACGAGCTGGGCGAGGTCTCCTTCAACAAGTATCTCGTCTGGATCAGCGCGGAGTTGTCGCCGGACGTCGCGGAGCGCGAGGGCCCACTGGTCATCAGGGGCCGCTCGCCGTCCAGCCGCATGGAAGCCCACGACCTGATGGCGCTCGCCCCCTCGGCCGAGGAGGGGCTGGTCACGACCGGCCGGGACGCCGACACGGACGCCATGGCGGGGCACGCCCACGGCGCCTCGGACGGGCCTTGGTCCCTGCCCCCCATGTACGGGGACGTGCCGATGCTCCCCGGTGTGATGGCGTCGAGGCCCCGGGTCGCGCCGTTTCGCCCGACGTTGGATCCCGCCGGGCTTCCCGAGGCGCGCTCCCGTATCATGGTCACGCTGCCCGACGGTGGCACGCTCGATCTGACCGCGGGCTTCGTCCGAAAATCCGTGCAGGGCCGGGAGCTCGTCATGATGGCCTTCAACGAGCAGATCCCCGGCCCGCTCCTTCGCGTGACCGAGGCGTCGACGATCTTCGTGGACTTCCACAACGAGACGCCCCTGCCCACCGCCCTTCACTGGCACGGGATCCGGCTCGACAACCGCTTCGACGGCGTGCCCGGTGTCACGCAGGACCCGGTGGAGCCGGGCCGAAGCTTCCGCTACAGGATCCACTTTCCCGACCCGGGCATCTACTGGTACCACCCGCACCACCGCGAGGACGTTCAACAGGAGCTGGGGCTCGCGGGCAACATGCTCATCGATCCGATCGCCGACGATTACTACAACGTCGTCGACCACGAGGAGGTCGTCATGCTCGACGACCTCCTGCTCGGCGACGAAGACATCGTGCCTTTCGGCGCCGAGTCGGCCAACTACATGCTCATGGGGCGGTTCGGCAACGTCTTTCTCACGAACGGTGAGCCCGAATACGGCCTCGACGTCCAGGCGGGCGAGATCGTGCGCTTTCATTTCACGAACGCCTCGAACACGCGGACCTTCAACCTCGCGTTTCGCTCCGCCGTCGAGCCGGATGCCCTCCCGTTACCCCTCAAGGTCATCGGATCGGACGTCGGGCGCTTCGAGCGTGAGTCGATGACGGAGAGCGTGGTCCTGGCACCGGCGGAGCGATACGTCGTCGAGGTCCTCTTTCCCTACGCGGGCGCGTACGCGCTCACGAATCAGGTCCAGGGCATCAACCATAGGCAGGGCCTGTTCCTCGAGGAGCGGGCCATTCTGGGCACCGTCGCCGTGTCGGGCGCCCGGGCGACGGCGGACTCGGCCGGAGGCGGGCCGCCGGGAACGGAACCCGGACGGCCCGGCCACGCGCACGACTTCGAGGCGTTGCACACGAACGAGGACGTCGTTGCGGACATCGACCGCTACCGCCACCTCTTCGACCGCCCGCCCGACCACGAGCTCGTCATGACCCTCGAGGTCGACAGCCTCCCCATGGCCATCGAGCAGTCGATGAACCTCGACTGGGTCTACTTCAACCCCGTCGAGTGGACCGGGTCGATGCCCGTCATGAACTGGGCGACGAGTGGCGCCGAGGTCGAATGGCTCCTTCGGGATCGACGCACCGGCGCCGAGAACATGGACATCGAGTGGCGCTTCCGCGTCGGAGACGTCGTGAAGATACGCGTGACCAACGACCGCGGCGCGTTCCACGCCATGCAGCACCCGTTGCACATCCATGGCCAACGCTTCCTCGTGGTCGAGCAGAACGGTGTGCCGAACGAGAACATGGTCTGGAAGGACACCGTCCTGTTGCCGACCGGCTCCACGACGGACATCCTCCTTGAGCTTTCCAACCCGGGCCGCTGGATGGTCCACTGCCACATCGCGGAGCACCTGGAATCCGGCATGAGATTCGTCTTCGACGTCGAAGGAACCCCACAATGAGACTCCACCCCGCAGCCGCGGTCGCCACGCTCACCCTGGCGGTCCTTGCCATCACGCCCGCCTCGACGGTCGCGCAGGACTTCGACGAGTTCGTGGCCGTGCACGCTCCGGTGATCGCGCTGACGCACGCGAAGGTCATCGACGGAACGGGCGCACCGGCGATGTCGGACCAGACCATCATCATCGAAGGAGACCGCATCTCGGCCGTCGGCCCCTCGGGCTCGGCGCGGGTGCCGGCGAACGCCGAGGTCGTCGACCTGACCGGACACACCGTCATCCCGGGGCTCGTCGGGCTGCACAACCACAGCTACTACACGGGCGGCAACGGACGGGCGGCACAGCTCTCCTTCTCGGGATCGCGCCTCTACCTCGCCTCGGGCGTGACGACCATCCGCACGACCGGGGCGCAGCAGCCGTACACCGAGCTGAACCTGAAGCAGGAGATCGACGCGGGCCGGGTGATCGGCCCCACGATGTTCACGACCGGCCCCTACCTCACCGGCGAGCAGGGCCCCTCGACCATGACCCTTCTGGAGGGTCCCGATCAGGCTCGGCGCGTCGTTCGGTACTGGTCCGAGGAGGGAGTGGATTGGTTCAAGGCCTACACCTGGATCTCCAGGGCCGAGCTCGGAGCGGCGATCGAGGAGGCGCACCGACATGGCGTGAAAGTCACGGCGCACCTCTGCTCGGTCGGCTACCGCGAAGCGGTCGCGCTCGGCATCGACAACCTCGAGCACGGACTCTTCGCGAACTCGGAGTACGACCCGAACAAGCAGCCCGACGACTGTCCATCCGGCTTCCGCAACGACTACGCGGCGCTCGACGTGAACGGGCCCGAGGTCCAGGCGACGTTCCGCGACATGATCGACAACGGCGTCGCGATGACATCGACGCTGGTTGTGTACGAGATCTCGGTCTCGGGACGGCCGCCCATCGACGAGCGCGTATTCGACGTGCTGGCGCCCGAGATCGCCGAGGAGGTCCGTGCCATTTCCATCGCGCGTAGGGCCGGCCGAGGCGCGATCGATCCGGCGGTCTACGCCAAGGCGTTGGAGTACGAGCGGGCCTTCGTCGCCGCGGGAGGGCTGCTTGCCGCCGGCGTGGATCCGACGGGCTACGGGGCTGCGCCTCCGGGATTCGGAGACCAACGCAACTACGAGCTACTGCTGGAGGCGGGATTCACCGCTCCCGAGGTGGTCCAGATCATGAGCTTGAACGGAGCCAAGGTGCTCGGCATCGAGGGAGAGACTGGCTCGGTCGAGGCGGGCAAGATTGCCGATCTCGTGGTCATCGACGCCGACCTCGAGGCCGTGGGCAACCTGCACGACACGAGCATCGTGTTCCGACACGGCATCGGATGGGACTCTCCCAAGCTCATCGAGTCGGTGCGCGGCATCGTGGGAATCCGCTGAGCGGCAAGCGCCCGCACGTTCGACCGTGGGCTATCTGATCGCGGCAGCCGCAGCACCGGTCCTCGGGCCGGTGCTGTATCGCGTTCTACACCCTCACACGACGGCGGTCCGATTCGTGGACGGCTTCGTCTACCTGGCGGTGCCGCTCCTGGTCGCGTGGCAGGTGCTCCCGCACGCGTGGCATGACCGGAGCTTGGTCGTGCTGGTCGCGCTCACCGGTGGGTTTTTCCTGCCCGGGTGGATCGAACGGGCATCGCACGCCCTTTCCGACCAGACCGACAACCTCGCGATCGTGATCGGGCTCTCGGGGCTCGCCCTGCACGCGCTGCTCGAGGGTGCGGCTCTCGTGCCCGGTGAGACCGCCGTGGGAGCGCCCTTCGCGATGGCCGTCATCCTGCACAGGGTCCCGGTCGGACTCGTCGTCTGGTGGCTCATCCGTCCGCGCTTCGGGGTCGCCGCGGCCTCGGCGAGCGTGGGCTCGATCGTCGTCGCGACGCTCGCCGGCTACGGACTCGGGACCGAGCTACTCGCGGACGTGCACGGCTCGGGCGCCGAGATCTACCAGGCATTCGTGAGCGGCTCGCTCGTGCACGTCGTCTTCCATCAAGGCCGCCACGATCACGATCACTGAGCCGGAAGAACGGATCGATTCGTGGTTGATAGGTGGGCTGGTTATGGCCCGATCGTGGTCGGGCGGTTGCAAAACCGGCCGTGACGACGGATTCTGAGTACCTGGAGGCCCGAAGTCGGGGCCGTGCCGCCCACGCAACCGAGGAGCAGGACCATGAGCATGCACACCGTCTCACGCAGACACTTCGTCGGAGGCGCGGCCGCCGCGCTCGGCACGCTCGCGCTCAAGCCGGACTTCGCCGCGGCCAAGGGGATCCGCCGCGTACCGGGTGGACCCCCCATGCTCCGTGTGCTCCAGTCGGAGGTCGACGCGTACGACGCGCTGGCCCATCTCTCCTCCAACGAAAACCCGTACGGCCCGTCGGAGAAGTCGCTCGAGGCGATGAACTATGCCTTCAAGTACTCGATGCGCTACGGCTATCCGGACAACAACGTGCAGGAGCGCATCGCGGACGCGCACGGCGTCCCCAGCGACCATGTGCTCCTCGGCGCCGGGTCGGGTGAGATCCTCGAGGTCGTCGGTCTCACATACCTCGGCCACGGCAAGAAGGTCGTCGGGGTGGAGCCCTCGTACGGTTCCGTGTACTCGCACGCGAGCGGCATCGACGCCGACACCGTGCTGCTCCCGCTCGAGGCCGACCATCGCCAGAACGTGGAGAGGATGGTCGACGCGACGAATCGTCACTACCGCGACGTCGGGTTCGTGTACGTGTGCAACCCGAACAATCCGACCGGCGTCACCATGACCGCGGCGGAGATCGCCTACCTCCTCGACAACATCCCCGAGGACGTTCCCGTGCTCATCGACGAGGCATACCACCACTTCGTGGACGACCCCGAGTACCAGGAGTCGCTGAAGTACGTGCGCGACGGGCGTCCGGTGATCATCGCGCGGACCTTCTCGAAGGTGTACGGCATGGCGGCGATGCGCATAGGGTTCGCGATCGCCCCTCCGGTGATGATCGACGAGATGCGGCCGTACAGCACCGGCAGCGTGAACGCGCTCGCGCGGTGGGGCGCCGTCGCCGCGATGGAGGACGTCGAGGCACAGCGTATGGTTCTCGCCGAGAACCGCCGGCTACGCGAGCGCACGATCTCGGAGGTGGAGGACCTGGGCTACGAGTGCATCGCATCGCAGACGAACTTCTTCATGGTGCACCTGCGCACCCGCGTGGCGCCGATTCGTCAGGCGTTTCGCGAGCGGGGCGTCGCGGTCGGACGGGACTTCCCTCCCATGCTCGATCACCTGCGCGTCTCGATCGGCACGGAGGACGAGATGGGCCGCTTCATGAACGCCTTCGAGGACATCATGCGGGACGTGGCGGCCAGCAACGGGGGCGCATAGGACGCGGAGGTCCCCTCCCCTCCAATGGCTCCGCGCGCCATGACGATCGATCGACGGACGTGGTTGGGCGGTGTCGTAGCGTTGGGCGCGACGCACGCCGTGGGTGCCTCGACCGCCGCGTCGCAGACACCTGCGCTCGGTGACCGCTTCGACCCGTGGGTCGAGGTGAGCGCGTCGGCAGTGGCGCACAACGTGGCCGTTGTCTCGCGGCTCGGCGGTGGCCGGCCGGTGCTCGCGGTCGTCAAGAACAACGCCTACGGGCTGGGCTTGGTGGAGACCGCCAAGCTCCTGAGCTCCCACGCAGCGATCGGGGGCTTCGCGGTGGTCAAGGCCGAGGATGCCATTGTATTGCGAGACGCGGGGCTGAGCGGCCCGGTTCTCCTCATGGGCATGGCGCCGGACGAGGCCGTGCGCGACCTCGTGGCGCTCGACGTCCACCTCTCGCTCTACCTCGACGACGACGCCCGGCGGCTGCCGGCCCGGGTCCGTTCGGGCCAACTGATCGCGGCCCACGTCTACCTCGATACGGGGATGAGCCGCATGGGCATCCCCTACCACCGGGCTCTCCCCTGGCTCGAGCGGGTCGCCGCGAGCGGCGCGTTTCGCCTCGATGGCGCCTTCATGGGCTTCACGGAGGAGACGGAGTTCGATCGGGAGCAGCTCCGTCGGTTTCGCGAGTTGGCCGCAGAGGCACGCGCCGTGGGGGTCGGGCTTGGTATGCTGCATGCCGCTTCATCGAACGGCGTCTACCACCTGCCGGAGGCGCACCTGGACATGGTGCGACCGGGCATCGCGCTCTTCGGGGGATACCCGAGCCGCCCGGACGAGGAGCGGGCGATGGCGTCGCTCGATCCCGCGTTCGCGCTCAAATGCAGAGTCGTCCGTGTCGAGCGCATCCGCGCCGGCGACAGCGTGAGCTACGGACGGAGCTACGTCGCCGAGCGCCCGACCTGGATCGCGACCCTGCCCGCCGGACACGCCGACGGATACCCTCGTGGCGCAGTGGACGGTGCGCGAATCGCCATCGGCGAGCGGACGTACCCGGTCATCGGAGCGGTGAGCGCGAGCCATGTCATCGTCGAGGTCGGCGACGAGCAGTCCGTGGCCGTGGGCGACGTCGCCACGCTGGTGGGTCGCGGCCATCGAGACGTGCATCCGAACGAGGTCGCCCGTGCCTCCGGTTCTTCGGTCTACGACCGCTTCATGCACCTGAGCCCGTCGCTACCCAGGCTCTACGCCTGACGCCGGGCCCGGGGATCATCAACCCTTCGCGAGCGAATTCAGAGCCATGAGCACGAGTCGGAAGAACTTCCTCAGGCTGTCCGCGGCCGGAGCGGTGGGCCTGGGCATCGACACCGAGCGACTGCTCGGGAACACCCGGCACCACCCGTGGGACCCGCGTCGCGTCGAGCCGCTCGCTGGCCGCCGGGCGCAGGAGGCTCCGCGCAAGCTCGACGTCCTCATTCTGGGCGGCACCGGCTTCATCGGCCCCTTCCAGGTCCGGTACGCGCTCGAGCGCGGCCATGACGTAACGCTCTTCAACCGAGGGTCGGGCGCGGAGATGTTCCCTGAGCTCGAGACTTTGATCGGCGATCGTAACGACGATCTCGAATCGCTGCGTGGGCGCCGTTGGAACCTGGTCATCGACAACTCGAGGTCGAACCCCGGCTGGGTCGAGTTGTCGGCGGAATTCCTCAGAGACGCGACCGACCAGTACCTGTACGTCTCGTCGCGGTCGGCGTACTCGGACCTGACGCGGGTTCCGATGACGTCCGA
>Ga0299906_10002001_pt1 | contig 17204 bp, 23 predicted proteins | sample RVTome_14_FD_200259 | JGI IMG/M metagenome (GOLD analysis project Ga0299906, IMG submission 200259) | Soil microbial communities from uranium-contaminated site in the Upper Colorado River Basin, Wyoming, United States - RVT145D125 (version 2) ...
CCCGGGCTGGGGGACACCCCCCCGCTGGCCGTCGCCCCGCACCAGCGGTTGGGGCGGCCCCGCCCGCGCGCCGCCCGCCCGGTCTATCCCGTCTTTCAGTTCGACGGCCGACGGCAGGTCGAAGGGGTGGCTGAGGTTGTGGCGACGCTCAGGGAAGTGGTGGAGCCGCTCAGCATCGCTGCGTGGTTGGCCGGGCCGAACCGCCGGCTCGGAGGCAAGCGGCCGGTGGAGCTGCTGCGCAGGGGGCGGACCGGCCAGGTGATGGCTGCGGCGGTCCGGTATGCCCGGGCGGCCGCGTAGTGGGGGCGACGGGCCCTCCTCCGCCCGGCGGCCTCACCCGCCTTCCTCGTCGGCGCCTGGCCGGCCTGACGTTGCACCGGATATTCCGCCAGGAGCGCGGGACGCCTTGGCGGTTTGTGTCGCTGAACCCGGACCGGTCCGCCGAGGAATACGGCCGGTTCGACCTGCCTGCGCCTGAAGGAACCTGCTACCTCGCTCGCACGCCGGTCGCCGCCGCGCTCGAGGTTTTCCAGGAGCACGACGGCCTGCTGCCCGACGTCGAGCTGCGCCGCCGGCTGCGCGCGGAAGTGCTGGCGCCGTCCGTGGCGCCAGATGCCGCGGACCTGTCCGCCAGGGCATCACGAGGAGTGGGAGTCACCGCGGCGCTGTGGTCCGGTGGAAACCGGCCGGTCAGTCAGCAGTGGGCGGTGGCACTGCGGCGTGCCGGATGGCTGGCTCTGCACCACGGGATCGCGCATGACCCGTCGGGGCGCCAGCGAGCCGTGTCATTGTTCGACCGGTCCGGCGAGCACCCTCCCTACGACGATCCCGACGGCTGGGCGTACGAGACCCACGATCTCGCCGGCGACGCCGATCTCGTCGCTGCACTCGCCACCTACGGGATCGAGGTGGTCCGTTCGGATCCGCAGCTGCCCCTCATCGACCTCGCGGACTCCGGGCTGGTCTGACCTGTTCAGGACTGCTCGTTGGGGCAAGCGAGTTGCTAACCGGAAGTGACCATGCTACTATGGCCATGGTCATGAAAAACGAAACCGTTTCCAAGTCCAGGTTCAAATCACGGGCGCTCGAATATTTCCGGCAGGTGGAAACGACTCACAAGCCACTCGTCATCACTGACCGCGGAAAGCCTGTTCTGAAGCTCGTGCCGTTTTCGGATGATCCGGACGAGATCCTGCGCGAGCTTCGGAACTCCGTCGTCAAGTACAAGGATCCTGCGCAACCCGTCGGCGAATCCGATTGGGAAGCTCTCCGTTGATCGTTCTGGACACGCATGCCTGGGTTTGGTGGCTCGACGATCCTCGGAAGCTTCCCGCCCGGGCGCGCAAGGCGGTGAACGAGGCGGCGGCCGACGAGGCGGTCTACATCTCCACGATCAGCACGTGGGAGATAATGCTCCTCGCCTCAGGAGGGCGTCTGGAATTCAGGATGGATGCGCGCGACTGGATCTCACGTTCCGAAGCGCTTCCTTTTATCCATTTCGTTCCAGTCGATAATCCCATAGCTATCCGATCCGTGCGCCTTCCCGGCTCGTTTCACAAGGACCCGGCGGATCGGATCATCCTCGCGACCGCCATGACGATGGGCGCGCCCGTCGTCTCGAGTGATAGTCGGATTAAGGAGTATTCGCACGTCAAGTCGATCTGGAAGTGAATACACCGTGCGATCGTTCTGTCGCTATGATCCGCGTGCAGGTTAGTCTCACCGATCGGAAGCCATGGCCCACTCGAAGTCAAGGATGCCGGCGATGTCGGTTCCGTCGTGCAGCAGGTTGCCGAAATGGTAGTCTCCGTGGACGAGCCGCGACTCCTGGACGGCGTCGAGTGTCGGCAGAACGGCTTCTGTCGCTACAGTCAGACGTCCGAAGTCCCGTTCGTCGAACAGCCGTTCGCAAGCTGCAAGGAACATACCGAGACGATCGCTCCAGAACTCCTGCTGTGTCGCCTTCCGCTGTCCGAATACTTCGCCGAATCCGACGAACTCCTGTTTGTGGAGGCGTGCCAGCCAGCGTCCGGCCTGCCCGGCAAGCCGCGCCTGTTGCTCTGAAGAGAGGGTCTTCCACGTCGCTTCGAGGTTCTCGCCCGGCAGGCGCCCGACGACCAGAACGGGATAGGGCGCGACCTTCCTGTCATCGATATGCGCGATCGTCCTGGGCACCGGGAAGCCGAGATCCCGAAGCGCGCGGTAGGCCCACTCTTCACGCCGGAACTTTGGCAGGTGCGGGTCCCGCGCATTGAACCGGACGACGACGTTCCGGCCGAGCCAGCAGACGTTGACCCACCCTTCCCGGTCCAATTCCAGTTCGAGCGAGCCGGGTAGTCCTGCGGCTTCCAGGACTCGGGGAAGTGCGGCCTCGCATCGGCCAACGATGTTGGCGGCATCGGGATGACGCATCGGGCTGAGGTCGTCGATGATAACACACTATGTTATAGTGTTATCATTATGATCCGGACGCAGATCAGTCTCACGGACGAGGAATACACGGCCGCGAAAGAAGAAGCTCGTCGTCGCGGAATTTCGCTTGCCGAGCTGCTCCGCTGCTCGCTCAGGTCTGTGTTGCCGGTTGACGAATCGAAGCCCTGGATGCGTTTGGCCGGCATCGTCGAATCAGGAGACCCCAGCTCCAGCCAGAAGATCGACGAGGTCGTTTATGGGCGGAAGGACTGAGGCTTATGTCGATACGTCGGCCCTGATTGCGCTCGCGGACCGCTCGGACTCATACCACTCACTGTTTCGGCGCTTGTTTTCGGACCCTCCGGGCCTGTTCACGACCACGCTCGTCGTAGCTGAAGGGCACGCCTGGTTCCTGCGCCGGTATGACAGACACCGGGCGCTTCAGTTTCTCTCGCTCCTCGAGCTCATGAAGCCTCTCCGCGTGATGGCGACAACTCCGAAGGATCAGGCCGGAGCCACCGATATCCTTCGGAAGTTCGCCGACCAGAACCTGACGGTTTGCGATGCCGTCGGGTTGCACCTGATGAACGAAAAAAGAACTCGCAACTGTTGGTCGACGGATTATCAGCTTGGTCTGACGGGCGTTCCACTTGTGATTCATCAGTATTGATCCGATATTGTTACTGGATCGGAGATGGATTGGGAAGCTCTCCGTTGATCCGTTGATCGTTCAGGACACGGACGTCTGGGTTTGGTGGCTCGACGATCCTCGAAGCGACTTTTCTTCCGCATTGATCCGGTACTGGTCAGTCGGCAGATGAGTCGAGGCTTCCGCGAAGGGGGCTGCCTGTACGTGCCATATCGAAATCGATAACAAAATGCTTACCGCGGAGTGATTAGTCAAGAAGAGAAACGGACCGTCTGACGCATGAGCCTTGCGGAAGGGAACTACGGCACGTTTGCGGTGGCCGCATCTCCGAGGACGACGTTCCGATATACAGGCAGAAACCAGCCCGCTCGTGTCAGTTCGTCGAGCCTCTCCTCCACCTTCTCCCGGTAGTCGTCCCCATCTTCATACAAGCCCCGCAACTGCTCCGGCGAGAGGAGGATCTCGTAGCCGGCCAGCCCGCACAACTGGTTGGCCGTGCCAGCCGGACGGGCCGCGATCATCCTCGAGGGATTCGGAATCGGCGGCTCGGCGCCCTGGTTTCTGACGCCGTATCTTACGAGAGGAAAATCGACATAGGTGTTCCGGATGCCGCCCGTCGCGTTGCCGAAAGCGTCGAGAGCCAGAGGCGAGCCGTCGCGTGCGTCATGATCGAGGCGGAGCTTCTCGCCCTGCGGAGGGAGCGTTCCCGCGTCGACCCATCCGACGAGATGGTCGAGCCCCACCGACATGAACGCGCCCAGGGGGAACCGGCTGACCGGGTACATGCACGGGTCGGGCTGGTAGGTCGCGTTGAACCGGGAGTCGTTGTGGGACATGCCCGCGAACTCGTAGATGCGGAACTGATCTCCCGGAGTGTCGCCGTCGGGACGCCGGACCGCGCCGGCGGCGAGCGTCTCGGCTTCCGTCATCGTCGGGATCTGAATGACGGGCACGTCTACCGGTGGGATCGCGCTGATGTTGCTCGTCGGGAGGAACCCGTCGTAAATCGGGCCCATGTCGTCGAGTCGGTAGATCTCGTGCGCCGGAAGATAGCGCAGGACGATCCCCGCAGAGGCCGACGTCCCCATGAGGATCAGCTCGCGGAGGTCCAGCTCTGTGAGCGGACTGGAATCGCTCTTCAGCAGCGCGCCCACCTGGGCGAGGATCTCGTTGGCCTGGCTGCCCTGGACGCTGAGGCTCTCGTAACGTTCGTCGTTGAAGCCGGTAAGGTGCTCGAGCCCCGACGTCGCGATCTCCACACCCACGTGCCCTTCGCTCATCACGTAGGTGTGCGTGAAATGGAACATCCAGCTATTGCCGCTCGGATGCATGCCTTCGGCGACCACGATGCCGCTGGCCCGGTCCCAATCGGATGGGCGCCGGACCAGAATCCGCGTCGTGTAGGGCGCTGCCTGCGCCGTCCCCGACACGAAGTACTCCTCCATCACGTAGTCGAAGTGGTCGAGGTCGTCGCCGGCGGGCAGGTCCATGATCACGCCTTCGAACAGGGGACCAGGACCTGTGACCGGCAGAACCGACGGAATCGGCGCGACGACGGGATCCTCCGGCAGCGGGGCGCCCTGCCCCCGTCCGCCGCCTCCGCGGCCCTGTCCCCACACGGGCTCCAGGCCGATCGCAACGATGAGGAACGCGCACGCCAGTTGCGGCGCGCGATACGAGAGTTCTCTGCAGATCATGCCTGAGCCCCTTTTGCTTCCCGTCATGGTAGGCCGAGCGTACCCCCGATTCAAGCTATCGTGCAGGGCTGGGGAAACCACCGGGCTCGTTCGTCCACGCCCAGGGCTGCGCGATCAGCCCCCGCACGCGATCGCGAAGGCGCAGCTCGAGATCCCGGGGATGCAGCGCGACGCGGATCGACCCTCGCCAGGCTCGCGCCAGGAGCAGGTTCAGGCTGTTGCTGGTGCGAAGCGCGAGGCTTGTGAGAGCAGTGGGAGCTTCGAAGCCCACGAGCGGAACCGTCGTTCGTCGACCCGTCGCCGCGTCGATAAATCCAGTCAGAGTCTCGTAGCGGGGAAACGGAAGCGTCCGGAGGTCAACCTGAGTCAGGGCGCCCAGCTCCCACGCCGGGGGCACGTAGAGCCTGGGAGAAGGCAGATCCACGTTTCCGAACCAGGCGTGGCACTGGCGAACCACCGCGCGGAGCTCGTCGGGCGAACGCGACAGGTGCTCTCCCTGATCGCCGGACATCAGCGCCGCATGGAGCCGATGGTAGAGGCTGCGCGGCCACGCCGCCTGATGAGTCCAACCGTGACCCGCAAGGGGATGCCCGGCCTCGACGCGGCCGCGGAGCCAGTCGATCCCTTCGGAATTCCAGTCCTTTCCCGCGACGACGAGAAGAGTCGGCGGGGGCGCGCCAGCCCCCGCGAGGAGGGCGAGGATCTCGTCGACCCGATCGAGCGTCGACGGCATCACGTCGTGAACCGACAGAATGGCCCGGATTCCCCGCGTTCGACGATTCAAGGTCTCGTTCCGTTCGCGGTCAGTCGGTCGAGAGTCGCCACCCAATGGTCGATCGTCTGCTGGTTGGCCTCGACGGCCGCCGCGCGGCCCGCGGCGGCCACCTGGCGGCGCGCGGCGCCATCCATCCCTGCGACGCGCCGCACGGCGTCGGCCAGGCGTTCGTTCTCCACGATGCGGAACAAGCCGTTCGCCAGGTTCGGCCATTCGGCGATTCCGCAACGCGGCGACACGAGCACGGGTCTCTGGCGAATCATCGCTTCGAAAGCCGCCGTGCCGAACGTTTCGTGACTCGAAGGGAGGACGAGCAGATCGGTCGTGTCGAGAATTTCGAGTACCCTGTCCCGGTCGACCCAGCCGGTCAGCTCGACGTTTCGGCAACTTCTCGCGCAGGCCTCCACTTCAGGCCGAAGGGGGCCATCGCCCACGATTCTCACTTTCAGCCGCGGGAACGTGCGCGCGGTTTCCAGTACCTGATCGATGCATTTCTCCGGACCCAGCCGGCCCACGTAGGTGATCGACGCCAGCGTTTCGGCGATCGGGCGGAGCGGACGCGCCAGGAACGAGGGCGGAGCGGGGGTGCCCATGAGCGGCGCGTCGTGGACTCCACGGGATCGGACCGTTCGCTGCAGGCGCGCGTTGTGGACCAGCACTGCGGAGGCGTGCCGGAACATCCAGCCGTCGACGGCGACGGCCAGCCAGCGGGACACCAGTTTCATGACACGCCGACGTTTCCAGTACAGCTCCGCGAGCATCGGAAACTCGGTGTGATATGCGACGCAGAAAGCCGTGCCCATCCGCCGCGCGGCGAGCATCCCGACGATGCCGTACAACCACGGCGTCGGCGCGATCACCAGGTCCGGCGACATCGACCGGAGTTCGGTCCAGAGAGTTCCGAGGCGCGGCACGAACAGCGTCTGGGTGGGGTCGCCCGGCATACGGAAGCGCCATCCGGTACGGACCTCCTCGCCGTCGCGGGGTGGACAGACCAGTCGGACGTCCCCGATCAGGCCCCCGAGATGGTGGACCAGATCGTCATAGTAGGTGCCCACGCCGTTCCGCCCCGGAGTCGCGTCGGAGAGGACGGCGACCTTCAGCGTTCGCGCCCGGGAAAAAGCCGGCGCGGACCCCTCGAGCGGGTCCGCTACAGGATCGAGCGCTTCTCTCATGACTCGATCCTCGCACTCGAATACTCATCGCGGCGGTCCGCGGCCAGCATTTCGACCAGACCGGGAAAGCGCGCGGCCAGGTTCTCCGCGGTCAGACCGAAGTCCTCGGGCGAGTAAGCGTGACGGCTGCGGTAATCGCGCCCGGTCCGCGTCCAGTCCATGAGCCGCCTCCTGTAGCCCTCCTCCGGCGTCCATCCGAAGCGTTCGTAGATACCGAGCACTGTTCCACCGGCATCCCGGTGGAGCGCCCCGAGGGGCACGAAGGCATATCTGTCGTCGCGGAGTCCGGCCAGGGCCGCGATCGCATGGCTGGAATAGTTCTCGAGCATTCCGAGCAGGCGATCCCTGTCCCTCCTGTTTCGCGTGTCCCATCCGAAAAGGCGCGCGCCGGGTCGGAGCGAGTTTAGCAGGGATGGGACGGCTTCGACCGGATCGCGCATCGAGCAGAGAAATCGCGCGTCCTGGAAACACTCCGCGAGCGCGCGAACCATGGGTGTGAAAGAAGGGTTCTTGCTCAGAAGCTGACGCCCGTGTCCGGTCGCGTACAGGTGTCTCTGTACACAGGAACGGTAGAAAGCCATGATAGGTTCCCGTTCTTCGTCGGGCAGCTCGTCGAACCGGGCGAGCTCCCAGAGACGGGGGTGATCCGGAAAGGGAACGACGAGCAGGAAGCACGCGAACACCGGCAGCAGGAAGAAGTAGTCTTCCTCGGGATTGGCCAGCGAGACGGGATGAACCGCCTCCATCCACCGGCAGGCGGCAGACCCGAGACGCCGGATGAGTCTTCCGAGCGGGCTTCCGAGCATACGGTCGACAGTGATCAGTCCGAGGAGAATTCGCCGCTCGGTGATCGACGGCGCCAGCAGAAGCTCCCACAGACGGAGGGTCGTGAAGCGCTCTTCGTCTGCGGCCAGCGCCTGATGGAGGAACGTGGTTCCGGTCCGCGGCATCCCGACGACGAACAGGGGCTCGCGCACGACGACCTTCCGGTAGCCGGGAAACAGAATCTCGTCGAGGAGAAAGCCGATCCAGTGCACGCCCTGGAGGACGAGAAAGGGTGGAAGAAAAACAGCAAGCGCGGCGAGGTGGCGCGGGCCGCGCATTCGGTCCGGGCGGATCGAAGCGAGCGTCGCCCGAAGGAAACGACGAAACAACCGGAGGTAGGGAACACGGCCGGCCGGATGCTTTGTCGTCTCTGTCATCAATACTCTGAGTGCCTCAGGATTGGGTCCGGGTCGATTATCGGCCAGCCGGGCGTTTGTGGCCAGAACGTTGTTTGTTACGCAGAAAACAGAAATCAGCCGCCCCGGAAGAGACCTGCAGCCAGTTCGCGGGAAAAGTCATCGAGCGAAGTTCGGCGGTCGCCCTGAGTCGGAGAGGTATTCCGAACGCCGCTCTCATCTCCGGAGGCTCTGGACATCGTCGATTCGGAGCCCGAACAGCCCTGCGGCTGTAGTCGATTCCGGGGAAAGTCACTCGCGTATGCCGGGCAATCTGTCGGACGCTTCTCGAAAAACTCTGCTCCTCCGACAGCAATCTCTCGCGCTGCGCCACTCGATCCGGCAAACTCTCTCAGTTTCCCCCCGAATCCCGATCGTACCGTGTCGAGCAGCGCTTGTCGGGAGTGGCTGCGATCTGTCCGGTGCCGCGTGGCGTGTCAGTGAGGCAGGCCAGTCACCGAATGGGACGCCCCCATCTGGCTATGGTAACGAATAGGTTGCCATCCGCTCTCGCTGCTCCTCTGGAGCGGCGTCATCCTGGCAGGCCGGGCGATCGCGGACTTCGACATCGTGCTGCCCGACTGACCCATGTCCCTCCAGGAGCTCTCGGCGAGAATCCAGGATGCCTGGCCGAGCCAGGTGATCAGCGGCACGACATGGGGATACCCCATCGTCGGCGCTGTTCACGTGCTGGCCATGATCATGTTCGGAGGCGTCGTGCTATACACGAACCTTTCCGCTCTCGGACTCGTGTTCCGCGGTCAGGATGTCCGTCAGGCCGCTCGCGACGTCCGCCTGTTCGGGACCGCCAGCCTCACCGTGGTCGCCCTCACGGGAGCATTCCTCTTCGCCTCCGGCGCCGTGCGCTACCTCGACAGCACCGGATTCCGGGTCAAGATGGCGCTACTGGTGTTGATTCTGCTCAACGCGATCGCGGCGTCCCGCAGCCGCTACCGGAAGCTGCACGCCGGGATCGCGCTGGCGCTTTGGGCGGGGTCGATCTTCACCGCCCGGAGCATCGCGTTCTTCTGAGGCAGCGTTCCTCGCGCTCAGTCGATGCGCAGCCGCTGGTAACCGAGCTCCGGATCCTCGTAGTACCGGTTGTCCTCGCAGACGTACTCCTGGAGCTTGTAGCCGGGCCAGCGCCGGTACATCCAGGTCCACTCCCAGGGGCCGGTCAGATAGACGGGGTCGGTGACCGTGATCCGGTTCTCCATGAACTCGCCGGCCTCGTCGACCAGCCGGATTCGCTCGGTGATGCGCATCCGGTTGGAGTGCGGAACGCTCCTGAAGAGGACGTAATCTTTGACACCGACGGTCTCCACGACGAGCGTGTCGCCTTCCCATCGGCCCGCCGAATGGCCCGCGAAGCGCGGCTCGGCGTCTTCGGGCGCCATCAGCTCCTCGTCGAGGTGGATGCGCCGGACCTGGTTGTAGGCCTCCTGGATGACCGTGACCTGCCCGGGCGTTTCGAGGACCTCCATGGGAAACATGGCCTGCATCATGGCTGGCATCCCGTCGGGTATACAGGCCGAGTAGTTGTTCGCCGGGGGCAGTCCCTGCCCGGTCAGCACCCGGATCTCCTCCTGCAGAGCGCGCCAGGCTTCGAGGTCGCCGGGCCTGAGGGGCGGCTCCGGGATCGCCGCGGGGGCCGGAGGCGCGGCTTCGGGGTCCGCTTCAGATCCCAGCCCCCTCGACCGCGTCGGATAGCGCTCCCAGGAGCCGTTGATCCCGCGCGCCGTGAGGCGCGTCTCCTGAGCCCACAGGACCGTCGGCAGCGCGATCGCGACGGTCACCAGAAACGACGCGGCGCGACAGAGCGGTGTTCGCTTCGTCATGACGATTTCCTCAATCGCGGAAAGGGATCCTCGCGGGTCCGGCGGGACCGCCGTTCGAGTAGGTCGTGCCGTCCGCGAGACGAAGCGCCTTGAGCAGGGCGCCGGCCTCGCCGTTCCGGAGCGGCGACACGATCACCGAGATCTCGTCGCCCCCGGCGATCAGGTTCCACTTCCAGCCCACCCGGTTCAGGATACCGGGATTCGCGCACTCGATCGTCCAGTGCGACACTTCGCCGTTTTCGTCTCGGGAATCGAGCTCGATATAGACGTGGGGGTTCGTCCACTGGAAATGAGCGACCGTGCCGTCGAGCTGGACCTGCAGGTCCGGCTCGTACGGGGCGAACGAATGATGCGTCGCGGCGATCGGGACGGGCGATGCGAGCAACGCCAGGGTCAGGAAACCGCGGGAAAGACGCCATCCGATCATGTTCCTCTCCTCGATCCGAGCTGGCCGAATTGAATCACATGAGAACACCGGTAGCAATCGAAAGGACAGGGCAATGCGGATATAGTTGACAAGGGCGCGTTAGCGAAAGGAGTGAAACGTCATGAGGGAACCCGAGACGGAGGCTGCGACATGACCCGCCACGCCGAAGAAATACCGCCGCCAGTGGCCATGCTCGGAATCATTCAGGGCTTCTGGGTCTCGCGGGCCGTCTCGGTCGCCGCCGAGCTCGGCATCGCCGACCGGATCGGAGACCGGCCCCGATCGGCCGAAGACCTGGCCGCCGAAACCGGCGCCCACGCACCCTCGGTCTACCGGCTTCTCCGCGCTCTGGCCAGCATTGGCGTCTTCTCCGAAGACGGAGAGAAGCGCTTTGCGATGACGCCCCTGGCCGAGACATTGAAGTCCGACAGCCCGGGCTCGCTTCGGGCCCTCGCGATTTCCGAGCTGGGAGCGGATCACTATCCCGCCTGGGGAGCCTTCCTCCACAGCGTCCGAACCGGCGAGGTCGCCTTTCACAAGGTCTACGGGATGGACCCGTGGGCGCACCGGGCTAAACATCCAGAAGACGGAAAGATCTTCGACGCGGCCATGTCGAGCTTCGGCAATGTCGTCAACGAGGCCGTCGTCGGGAGCTATGACTTCTCGCCGTTCTCGAAGGTCGTGGACGTCGGCGGCGGCGACGGGAGCTTTCTCGCGCGCCTGCTGTCCACACATCCGAAGCTCCGCGGCATCGTCCAGGATCTGCCGCACGTAGTCCCCGGCGCCCGGCGGAAGCTCGCCGATCGGGGTCTCGCGGATCGCGCGGAAGTCGTGGAGATGAGCTTTCTGGAAGGAATTGTGCCCGGCGGCGACGCCTACGTGATGAAGTGGATCGTCCACGACTGGAACGACCGGGACTCGACAAGGATCCTCGGAAATTGCCGACGGGCGATGAGCGACGGGGCCCGCCTGCTCCTCGTCGAGGCGATCATTCCGCCGCCGAACGTGCCGGCGCTGTCCAAGTTCCTCGACCTCAACATGATGGTCATGCTCGGCGGCCGCGAGCGCACCGAGACGGAGTATGCCTCGCTGCTCGAAGGGGCCGGCTTCCGGCTCACGGGGATCACCCCGACCCACACCGAGATCAAGGTAATCGAGGCGATGCCGATCTGAGCGCGGCGATGTCGCTCCTCCGGACCGGTCGAGACGATCGGCATGAGAGCCCGGTTCTGAAGTACGGCCAGATCAGCCGCTCTTCATCGCCTTCTTCATCTCCGCCGCCGACACGTCGCGGATGTGCCCGGCGAAGGACCACCGGTGGCCCTCCGGGTCGTTGACCGTGTACCGCCGGTCGCCATAGAACGTGTTGTCATTTTACGCCGCAATATGACGACATTCGAAGCAATTTAACGGGATGGAGGCGTTTCGGTTAGCTTTTCAAGCGATCGTTCGGGCCGCTATCGTCCCCCCGCGCCATGTTCTTCCAGAAACTCCCAGATCGTCGCGAACGCCCGGACCCGCTGGTCGTCGGGAAAGCGTCCGTGGCCGGCGCCGGGGATCGTCAGGAGCTGGTTGGGAACGCCGGCTTCATCGAGCGCCGCGTGCAGGCGGACCCCTTCGTCGTAGGGGACCACGTTGTCGGCGTCCCCGTGGATTGTCAGGATTGGCGGCAGGTCGGCCCGGACGTACCCGAGGGGCGAGACGCGTCGCGCGATTTCGAGAGCGGTCGCCTGCGGCATGTCGCCGAACCAGCGTGCGGCGGCTTCCTGGCGGTTGGGGCCCTGGATCACGTCGGGGACGTCGGTCACGCCGAACCAGTTGACGACGGCGGCGACGCGTGGCGTGGTCTCTCCGGGACAGGAGTCCGCCAGGCCCGCGCCGTCGGGGATCATTCCGAGGACCAGGGCCAGGTGGCCGCCCGCCGATTCGCCGGTGACGACGATGCGCTCGGGATCGACGTTGAACCGCTGGGCTTCCGCCGCGGCGAAGCGGAGGGCGCAGAACGCGTCCTCGACCGCCGCCGGGGCGAGGTGCGCCGGGCCCAGCCGGTACTCGACGTTGACGACGTTCCATCCTCTCTCCAGCCAGGGAATCAGCGCGAAGATCGCCCCTTCCCTGGCGCCCGCGACCCAGAAACCCCCGTGCAGGTACACGAGCGTCGGCTGCGGCGTGTCGGTGTCCCGGCGCGAGTAGACGTCCATCTCGAGCTCGACCCCGTCCGCGGTGTGGTAGGTCACGTTGGGAGACAGACGGTACTGGTTGCCGATCAGGGCGGCCCAGGCGGCCGAGGGCGGGAGCTGGGCAAGCGCGGCGCCTGTCAGCGGGAGCGAGAGGAGAGAAAAGAGCGCGCACCTTCGAAGCATCGGGACTCCCTGGGTTGAGTTCGGCTGGAGGGAGTATACCGTCAGTTTTTCAGCTCCGCTGAAACATCCGTATGGCCGCGATTCCCGCGGCCCCGGCGCCGACGGCCAGAGCGGCGTTGTCGGGCGTGAGTCCGCCGATAGCCAGGACAGGAATCCGGACGGCCCGACAGGCGTCTTTGAGAGCATTCAGGCCGATTGGGCGCTTTCCGGGCGTGTCGAACACGGGGCCGAAGACCACGAAGTCGGCGCCGTCCCGCTCCGCGCTTCGGACGTCGTCGATCGTGTGGGTCGAGACGCCGACGAGGTCGATCAGCGGGCGGACCAGATGTGCGGGCAGGCCGTCGGAGGGCAGGTGGACGCCGTGGGCGCCGGCGGCCAGAGCCACGTCGAGCCGGTCGTTGACCAGGACTCGGGTGTGCGTCCCTCTGGCCAGGGCGACGATTTTTCCGGCGAGGTCGAGAAGCTCGGCGGCTTCGAGATCTTTCTCGCGAATCTGGATCATGTCGATGCCGTCCCCGATCAGCCGGCGCGATGTCCCGACGACGTCGGCCCGCTTTCGGTCGGTGATGTAGCAACGCGTCATTCCGGAGGCGGGGTCAGGCGCCGCGCTTCGGTCACGCCGATGAAAAGGTCGATGATACCCAGGCTCGTCACCGCCGCACGTGCCGCGCCTGTCAGCAAAACAGGCCGGAGGTGCGGCAGGTACTCGAGGAAGTGGTTGTTGTCCCAGAGCGACGACCAGGGAATGATGATGAGGGCGATGCCGGTCAGGAAGGCGAGGAGGCTGGTCAGAGCGGCTGAGGCATGCGAGGTTGTCACGACCCGGTGTCCCTTCCGAAGAGCAGAGACGGGACTTTACCGCTTCTTGACTTCGCGGATACGCGCCGCCTTGCCGCGCAACTCGCGAATGTAGTACAGCTTGGCCCGCCGTACGCGCCCTTCCCGAACGACCTCGATCTTGTCGATGACCCTGGAGTGCTTCGGGAATACGCGCTCGACGCCATGACCGAAGGATATCTTCCGAATCGTGAAGGTCTCGCGAATTCCGCCGTGCTTTTGAGCGATACACACGCCCTCGAAAACCTGTATCCTTTCCTTCTCGCCCTCGGTAATGCGAACATGCACGCGGAGCGTGTCCCCGGGCTTGAAGGCCGGGATGTCTTCCCGGAGCTGCCGTCCCTCTACCATGTCAATGACGTTCATGATTCTCCTCGTTTAGCAAAGCACGATCCCCCGCGTCCAGCAATTCCGGGTCGATAAGATCCGGCCTGTTGCGGGCGGTCTTTCTCAACGACTCCGAATGCCGCCACCGGCGGATGGTCTCGTGATCACCTGAAAGCAGCACCTCCGGCACGCGCATCCCGCGAAACTCGGCGGGCCGCGTGTAGTGGGGGTGCTCGACCATGGTCTGGACCTGTGACGGATCCGAGAACGAGTCTTTCAGTACCGACTCTTCCTTCCCGACGGCCCCGGGCACATACCGGGTCACCGCGTCGATCACCAGTGCGGCGGCCACCTCTCCACCGGACACTATGAAGTTGCCCACCGACAGTTCCCGCGTCGCCAGCTTCCCGACGACGCGCTCGTCGATGCCCTCGTAACGGCCGCACAACAGGATCACCTGATCGGCCCTCGCAAGTCGCAGGGCTTCCGACTGGTCGAAAAGCTGCCCGGAGGCGCTCAGGACGACGATTTCGACGCGGCCTGTCGTTCCGCGAACGGCATCGACGGCCTCGAAAAACGGCTCCGGTTTCAGGACCATCCCTTCGCCCCCGCCGAAGGGCCTGTCATCGACCGTCTGGTGGCGGTCGTGGGTCCAGACCCTGAGATCGTGGACCGACGTCCGGATCAGTCCCGCCTCGCGCGCCCTCCTGATGATCCCGTAGTCCAATGGACCGCGGAAGAAATCGGGAAAGATCGTAATGACATCGAACGCGAGCATTCCCGCCGTCCGTTCCGGATCATCGAAGGACGGTCACTGATAGAGGTCCAGGAGTCCCTCGGGTAAATCCATGTCGATCCGCCGTTCCGCCAGATCCACTCTCTGGAGAAACCGGCGTGCGAAGGGGATCAACAGTTCTTTGCCATCGCGCTCCAATCGCAGTAGCGCGGTTCCGCCGTAATCGACGACCTCCCGGACGATTCCGATGCATCCGCCGCCGGTATGCACTTCGCAGCCGGTGAGATCGAAGTCGTAATAGCTGCCGTCTTCTGGCTCCGGAAGCCCGGCCTGGCCGATGGACACCTGGCTTCCAACCCAGCTTTCGGCGTCCGAAATCGAATCGATCCCCTCCAGCTTGAGGACCCAGCGCCCGTGCTGGAACCGAAACTCTTCGATTGTCGTTTCCATTCGTCTGTCGGCCAGGGCGAGGACAACGCCTCGACCGGTTTCGAACAGCCTTGGGTCATCGAACTCGATCCTGACGCGAACCGCACCGTGCAAGCCCTGGGTCCGGGTGATGCGGGCGATGGGGATGCGGGGGCCCTCAGGACGACCGATGAGTTACTCCAGGATTTCGAGAGTGAACCGCTTCTTCAGCTTCATCCCGGCGGCACCGAGAATGGTTCGAATGGATTGTGCTGTCCGACCCTGTTTTCCTATGACCTTCCCAAGGTCGCTCTGCGCGACGCGCAGTTCCAGAACCGTGGTTTGCTCGCCTTCGACCGCGCGAACGGAAACTTCGTCGGGATTGTCGACCAGTGCTTTCGCGATCTGTTCGATGAGGTCCTTCATGGCACCGCCTCCGACCCCGGCAAGTCGAGCCACAACTCCCGAAACTGACCTACACGATTTCTTTCTTGCGCAGGAGGCTTCGGACAGTCTCGGACGGACGGGCACCCTTCGAAAGCCAGTAGCGGGCTCGCTCCTCGTTGACCTCGATTCCGGCCGGTTCCGACAACGGGTTGTACTGGCCGAGTATTTCCAGGAAGCGCCCGTTCTGTGCCCTGCGCTTGTCGATCACGACGATCCTGTAACAGGGCCGCTTCTTCGACCCGATCCGGGTCAGCCGCATCGCTACCAAACCTTGCCTCCTCGTACACGCGAACGGAGAAGACACACTGTACGCGCATCCTCCCCTAAGTATCAGGAGATTATAGTTTTGCAGTGAATCGGCGGTCAACAGGGAATGTTCTACAGCCCGGGCGGCCGAAACCCGCGGATGCCGCGGGGCCGTCTGCCTTTCTTGCCCTTTTTCCCTGTCCCGACTGCCTTGCCGCCGAGGCCCGCCGTCATTCCCTTCATCATCTTCCTGGCCTGGACGTATTGCTTCAGCATCTGGTTGACCTGCTGAACCGAGGTCCCGCTGCCGCGCGCGATCCTCTTCCGGCGGCTGCCATTGATGACCTGGTGGCTGCGGCGCTCCTTCGGAGTCATCGAGTCGATGATGGCTTCGGTGCGGCCGAGCTCCTTCTCGTCGACCTGGACCTTCGATATGTCCTTGAAGGGGCCGATGTTAGGCAGCATTCCAAGAAGTTGTTCGAGCGAGCCCATCTTGCGGACCTGCCGCAGCTGATCCCGAAAGTCCTCCAGTGTGAAGGTGTTCGACATGACCTTCTTCTGAAGCTCGACCGCCTGCTTCTGGTCGATCGCCTGCTCGGCTCGCTCGATCAGCGACAGGATGTCGCCCATGCCCAGGATGCGGGAGACGAGGCGGTCAGGGTGGAAGGGCTCCAGCGCGTCGTATTTCTCGCCGGTACCGACGAACTTGACGGGCTGGCCCGTCACCGCCCTGATCGAGAGAGCCGCGCCGCCGCGGGCATCGCCGTCCATCTTCGTGAGGATGAACCCGGTGAAACCCAGGCGCCTGTGAAACTCCTCGGCGCTCTTTACGGCGTCCTGGCCCAGCATTGCGTCGGCGACGAAGAGGATTTCCTGAGGATCGAGGGCTTCCCTGATTTCCTGAAGCTCCCTCATCAGCGCGTCGTCTATATGGAGGCGTCCGGCCGTGTCGATGATGAGGACGTCGTGGGCGGAGTTCCGGGCCTCCCGGAGCGCGCCCCGGCACAGGGCCAGCGGGCTGTCGCCTTCCGCCCCCTCCCATATCCGGGCTCCGATCTCTCCGGCGATGACCCTGAGCTGGTCGCGGGCCGCCGGCCGGTAGACGTCCACGGAAACCAGCATGGGACGGCGGCCCTCGGTACCGAGCCAGCGGGCCAGTTTCCCGCTCGATGTCGTCTTCCCCGATCCCTGGAGCCCCACGAGCATGATAACCGTCGGAGGTTGAGCCGAGTGGCGGATGCGGGCGGTCTCGCCGCCGAGCATGGCGACCAGCTCGTCGCGAACGATTTTGACCACCTGCTGCCCCGGTGCGAGGCTTGTAAGGACTTCCTGTCCCAGAGCCTTCGAGCGGACCTGCTCGGTGAACTCCCTGACGATCCTGAAGTTCACGTCGGCTTCGAGAAGCGCCATGCGGATTTCTCTGAGCGCTTCCTGGATGTGCTCCCCGGTGAGCTTCCCCTGTCCGCGGAGGTTTTTGAGGACCTGCTGGAGCTTGTCGGAAAGGTTCTCGAACATGATGCTAACGAAAAAACCCCGCTTGGTCGTGTGGCACTCTTATTTGAACCCGTCGAAACAGGGTGGGTGTCCTATCCGCGCTTCAGGGAGCTATCAACCCGGATGGGGATGGCCCGCACACCACGCGAGAGT
>Ga0299906_10002002_pt1 | contig 17204 bp, 20 predicted proteins | sample RVTome_14_FD_200259 | JGI IMG/M metagenome (GOLD analysis project Ga0299906, IMG submission 200259) | Soil microbial communities from uranium-contaminated site in the Upper Colorado River Basin, Wyoming, United States - RVT145D125 (version 2) ...
GATCATGCTCCTCGTCTTCCACGCCGCGGCGCGGCCGCTGCGGCGAAGCGGCGCCCCGGAGCCGTGCCTGGCGGCCCTCCGGCGGGTCGGCTGGGTGGCCGCCCTGTGGACGGGGGCGGGCATGCTCGCGCAGGTCTCGCACCTCATGCCGCTCGGGTGGCCCAACTTCGCGCTCAGCTTCGCCTACGCCTTCCGCTGGCTGCTCTTCGCCGTGGCCATCGTGATGGCCCTGATCGTCGCCGACTCGCTGGAGTACCACCGCACGGTCCGGCGCGCGGGCCCCGTCGTCGCCGGCGCCGCGGGGGCCGGCGCGGTGGCGCTCTTCACGCTCGGCGTGCTCCAGGCCGGCGGGTTGCCGGGCGCGACGCGGGTCGGCCTGGCCCTGGCCACCGGTGTTGCCGCCGTCGTGCCGTCCGCGAAGGCGGGCGCATACATCCTCGCGCAGGCGGCCATCAGGACCGGCACGCACGGGGACGGCCGGCGCCTGGCGCTGTACCGGGCCGCGGTCGAGGAGGAGGCGGACGACGAGGCGGACCGGGCGCCCCGCCTGGCCGACGCCCGGAGCCGCTTCGGGATCGCGCCGGACGAGGCACGCCTCATCGAGCTGCTGGTCGCCGAGGAGCGCCGCCTGGACCAGGGGACGGGGATCGGTGAGGAGATCCTGCCCGGCGTCGTGGTCGAGGAGGTCCTCGGCGAGGGCGCCTCGTCGACCGCGTACAGGGCACGGCGATGGCCGGGCGGGAAGACCGTCGCCGTCAAGGTGCTCCACGGCGCCGGCCAGGGCCGCTCGTTCTACAACGAGCTGCGGGTCCTCCAACGGGTGCGCCACCCGCGCCTCGTCGGCCTCCTGGACGCCCGGATCGACGGCCCCCGCATCGTCCTCGTGCTGGAGCACGTCGAGGGGGCGCCCCTGGACCGCCGGCTACAGGAGGGCGTCGACGACTGCGCCCGGATCCTCCGCCACGTCCTCGAGGCCCTGGAGGCGCTGCACGGAGCGCACTGGGTCCACTGCGACATCAAGCCGGCCAACATCCTCGTTCGGAGCAACGGCGACGCGGTCCTCGCCGACCTCGGCATCGCGCGCCGGCAGCGGCCCGACCCGCTGCGGACCGCAGAGCACCTCGCAGGCGCCGCGCGCGGCGTCGTGGGGACCCTGGCGTACATGGCACCGGAGGTCGTCCGCGGCCACGAGCCCGGCCCGCGGTCGGACCTGTACGCCGTCGGGCTCGTGGCCTACGAGTGCGTCACCGGCAGGCCGGCCCTGGACCTCGTGGGCCTGGGCACCGCCGCGGCTTTCGAGCGCGCCGGCCACCCGGAGATCGACCTCGGCCGCGTGCCCGAGGCCTGGAGGCCCTTCCTCCGGCAGGCCCTGGATCCGGATCCGGACGCGCGTTTCAGGGACGCAGCGTCCATGCGCGAGGCCCTGCCTATGCTTGGTACACCAGGTGGCTCCGCCCGATCGTCAGCACGGCACCGGGCCGCAGCTCCGCCGCGGCGCCGGGCGCCAGGCGCTTGAAGTCCACCGACGTGCCGTTCCGGCTGCCCAGGTCCTCCACGGTGCGGCGACCCCTCCGTGCGCGCAGGACACAGTGCCGCGTCGAGACGAACGGGTCGTGGTCCACGACGATGTCGTTGTCGGCCCCGCGGCCCAGGCTCGCCTCCTGGTCACGCAAGGGGAACGCGTACCCGTCGTCCCCGCCGTAGACTACGACGAGTCGGGGCAGGGGGCCCAGGTCGGGCGCCTCGGCGTTCAACTGCAGTTGCGTGCGCTTCGGCTCCAGGACCCGGGTCGTCCGCAGCCGGGCAAGGGACCGCAGCTCGTCGACGACGGCGAAGAGCATGCCCCGGTCCACGACGAACCGGTCGCCGCTTCGCCGGTCCGGCCCCGGCAGGCGCATCAGCAACCCCTCGGCGACCAGGGGACGGAGGTGCTGCGCCACGGCCTGGCGGCTGATGGACCGCCGCTCCGGGTGCCGGACCCGGATCTCCGACAGCGTCCGCGGCTCCCGCAGGGCATGAAGGATCTCCAGGCGCGGCGCGGAGGCCAGCGCCTTCAGGGTCGACTCGAGGGCGGCGAGGTCCAGGGCATCGTCCCGCGCCATGCGGGGGGAAGGAGCGGCTCCGAAGAAGGGGTTTCCGTCCGATCGGGACCGCGCGACCTGGCGGCGGGCGGCGCCCGTCATGGCCGTCGCCGCGGTGGCCCCTCCTGGGGCCGGCTCGCCTGCTGGATCCGGTCCGGGCCACCGGAGGCCGATCCGGGCGGAGACCGCGCCGGGCCCTCCCCGCCGTCCCGCCGCGCGAGAAGGGCCGCGGCCAGGCCGCTCGAGAACGCCAGGCCGGCAAGGACCGAGAAGACGACGAGGCCGACCTGGAAGCTCAGCAGGCCCTGCGCCACCGCGCGGCTGATCCCGACGGCCGGGAAGTGGTGCGTCGTGGTCGCGACCGCCAGGCTGGCCGCCAGCAGGGCCCCGCCGCGCGGGGCCGAGCGCCGGAACGCGAACATCGTGGCCGCCGCCAAGAGGACGAAGACCATCACGAAGACGGGGGCGCCCTCGACGTGCCGCGGCAGGGACTTGACGGCGTAGCCGGACTCGAAGTGGCCCAGGTATTCGCCCTCCGCAAGCGGCGGCCGGTACAGGCCCAGGCGTCCCTCCGGGGAGGCCCGCGCCGCGCTGAACGAGGCGCTGTAGACGAGGTTGTCAAGCAGGAAGACCTGGACGGACGGGTCCCGGTCCGCCGGCGCGTACGCGGCGCCCGAGGCGTTCACCGGGATCCAGTCCACGTCGTCCTCGCCGAACCGCCAATCCAGGTCGAGGCGCGCCGCCTGGCCGTCCGCCAGCGCATGGCCATACTCGTGGACCGCCGTGGACGCCACGAAGAGCGGCACGCTCAGCAGCCACGCAAGGAGCACCGACCTAAGGAACCTCCACCTGGGACGCATGGGCTCACCAAGCGTGACGCATGGCCGGGCCGAGCGTCCCGCGGATCCTCAAGGGACCGCCGGGGGGCCGGCCCCGGCCAGCGCGGCGGCGGCTTCCGTGCAGTGGACCATCGACCCGGTGATGACAAGTCACCATGCATCCATGCAGCCCGAAGCCTATGATAACGAGATTGGCCCACCTTTCCAGCCGGGAAGGGGCCGTCCAAGGCCTTGCCGTCCCGGAGCACATCAAGCACAAGGACACGCAGAAGCTACCCGAGGACATCCTTGCCGTTCATGGCGGCCGTCGTGGCCTTCGGCGCGCTTCGATGTGCGCTGATCCGGGCCGACCCTCCCTCCCGGTCGTCGAACCCACGACGCAGGCCAGCGGGCCGGCCCCTGCTACGCCACCTGTTTTCATGGCGCGGGCTTCTTGCCCGGCATGGCCGGCTTCCCCACCGATGCCATCCTGAGCCATATCCTCGTCGTCCAGGACATCGACCGTGCGACCGCGTGGTACCGCGACGTCCTCGGCGCCCGCTTGTTCCGGGGGTACGGCGGCACGACCGCGGTCTTCGACCTGAACGGCGCGTGGCTCGTCCTCGTCACGGGCGGCGGCCCCACGAAGGACAAACCCGACGTGACCATGACGCCGCCCGATGATCCGGCCCGGGTGAGCCACTCCATGACCCTGCGCGTCGCCGATTGCCGCGCCGCCCACGTGGAACTGCGGGCGCGCGGTGCCAGGTTCCTTGCGGAGCCCGTCGAGTCCGAGTGGGAGGTGCGGGCCTTCTTCCGCGACCCGGACGGGCACCTGTTCGAGATCAGTGAGGCGAAGGCGTAGCGGACGCCTGCCTCAGCGCCTGCTCGAAGACCTCCACCGGCTGGGCGCCCGAGAGCGCGAGACGCCGGTCCAGGACGAAGAACGGCACCCCCTGGACGCCCGAACGGTGCGCCTCCTCGATGTCCGCCCACACGGATCCAGCGAAGTCGTCGGAGTCAAGGAGGGCTTGCACGGGATCCGCGTCGAGGCCGGCCCCGACGGCGACGGCCAGCAAGGTCGCGGGGTCCGAGACGTCCTTGCCTTCGGTGTGCTGCGCCCGCAACAGGCCCTCCATCACCTCGGCGCCCAGGCCCTGCTGCTTGGCGAAATGGTGCAGCCTGTGGGCGTCGAAGGTGTTGGCTGCGAGGGCGTGCTCGAAGTCGTAGTCCAGGCCCACGGCGGCGCCCATGGCGCGCAGCCGGTCCTGCGACGCTGCAATGCGGGCAGGGTCGCTGTAATTGCGGGCCAGGTGGTCACGCACCGGCTCGACGTCCTTCTGGTCCGGTGAGAGCTGGAACGCGTGCATCTCCACCTCCACGGGGATGCCGGCACGGCGGCTCGCCTCGCGCAAGTGGGCGCCCCCGAGGAGGCACCAAGGGCATGCCACGTCGGACCACATGTCGACGCGCACGGGCTCCATGCATCCAGGAGTCGCCGCGCGGTCCATGGAACTTTGCAAGGGGGCCCAGCCTTCACGGGGTCCGCACGGCGGCTTCCTCGTCGCGGATCCGGTCGCCCCGCGCATCCAGCGTGGCCGTGTCGGGACCGACCTGGGCTGGCGTGGGGGGAGGATGGCATGCCGGCAGCATAGGCTTCATCCGGTCCACGCCGATCGCCAGTGGCATGAAGGTCCTCGTCACGGGTGCAACCGGCCAGCAGGGGGGCGCCGTCGCCAGGGCGCTCTTGGAGCGCCACCACCAAGTCCGGGCGTTCACACGCGACCCCGGAAAGCCCGAGGCGAAGCAGCTTCGCAGTCGGGGCGCCGAGGTGGTGCAGGGCGACTTCGAGGACCCCGAGACGATCTCCCGCGCGGCGGCCGGCGTGGATGCCGGCTTCGTCATGGGCACGCCGTACGAGAAGGGCCCGGATGCCGAGACGAAGCAATGCATCGCGACGATCGACGCCCTGACCGACGCCGGGGTGAAGCACATCGTGTACGCCTCGGTGGCGGATGCCGACAACGACACGGGCATACCGCACTTCGAGAGCAAGGCGAGGGTCGAGCGCCACTTGACCGGCGTGGACGTGCCGTACACCATCGTAGCGCCCGTGTTCTTCCGGGAGAACCTCCACGCGCCGTGGATGCGCGAGGGCCTCCAGCAGGGCAGGCTCGTACTGGCGATGCCCTCCGACCGGCCCCTGCAGAACATCGAGGTCCGCGAGATCGGCGCCTTCGTGGCCGAGGTCCTGGAGGATCGGAAGCGCTTCGAGAACCAACGCATCGACATCGCCAGCGACGAGACCACGCCCGCCGAGATGGCCCGCGCCATCAGCCATGCCGCCGGGGCTCAGGTCGAACACGTGGCGATCCGGCCTGAGGACACCGGCGACGACGACATGGCGAGCATGTTCCGCTGGTTCACCGACACAGGATACTCCGCGAACATCGCCGTCCTCCGGCGCGAGCACTCCGACCTTGCATGGCGGGGCTTTCGCGAATGGGCGGACGAACAGGATTGGAGCTTCGTGCAGGAAGCGCCGCAGCAGGCGCACTAAGCACCGGCTGAGCCGCTGGAGGTGGCGGAAGCGGAAGCCATCGTGGCCTCAGGGGCCGACAAGCCGGATGGAATCCGGTCATCAGGCCGCTGGCGTCGCCCGCGTCGAAAAGCGGCGCCGGCACCGCTGAAGGCCTCCTGGTTCTGGCGGCCCGTCAGAGGGGGCTGCCCTGCCACGTGACGCCGATCAGGCCGCGCTGGTGGCCCGGATGCGTCTTGCCGCCACCTGGGTCATAGCGGTAGGAGCCTCCCGGGATATTGGCGAGAAGGCGGACCTCGTTCTCTGTCACCACCATCGCCGCAGCCGCATCGCCGCGCGTGCCCCGCAGCACGACGGTGGTGTCCTCCACATCGTCCTCGAGGTCATCCAGAAGGACAGGGCCGGGTTCGAGCCACACGCGGTAGGCCTCGCCCGTGGGCGCGGTGAAGCGGAGTTCCCCGCCCCCGGACCAGGACTCCACCCACTCGGGCACCGGTCGATCTGCCGGCGGGGCGGGCGACGATGGTGTTGCCGTGCCCGGCAACAGCGTGGCGGCCAGGACGACCGCCATCCAAGTCGGGTGCGCCATGATCCGGTCCACGACCAAGATCGTGCTTCCGCCACTTGTAGATGCCGACGGCGGCCCTTGCCGGAGGCCACGAAAGGACAGCACCGCATCATCCGCGCCGGCAGCCCCGCGGAAGGCGGACCGGCCTCCGCGGCTGGGCATCGACAGGCCGCGCTGGCGCCGCTTCCCCGGTACTCATTCGGGTTCGAGGAACACCTGCAGCCTGGTCTGCGCGACGTTGACCTTCGGGGAACCGATGTCCTCCTTGACGAACTCCACGACCTCCCACCGGGTGGATCCGCCGACGGGTTCCCACTGCGTCTCATCGACATCCACGGCATACGTGGCGAAGCCCGCCCCGCGATCGATCTCGGCAGGCACTCGGTAGAACGGTTCCCCGGGGTGGCTCACCTTGAGCATGAGGCCGTCCATTCCGACAGGCGGGTCCCACGTGTGCTCGAAGCGGATGCGCGCCGTGCCCGCGGGGACAGGCTCGGTCCATTCCGTGTAGTACCAGAATCCGTCCGATCCGTAGCCCAGGTCGTGGTCCCGGCCCTCGCCGTCCACATAGACCTGGGGGCGTAGGTGCGCCGCGTCCAGCACCTGGCGCGGCTCGTCGAGGTGCCCCAAGTCGGGCTGCGTCGCGTTGCCGGACGCGAAGCGCACCGTGGCCGTGCCCAGATCGGATTCGTCGAAGTCCCGTGTCTGGAACAGGGCATGATCGTGATGTACCCAGATGCGCGCCCACGCCCCCTCCGGGAAGGTGGTGCCGTTGAAGCCGAGGGCTGCGCCGGCGCGTGGCAGTCGGCCGCCGAGGGCCTCGGCCTGCACGTGTCCTGTTCCGAGTGGGCGCTCGGCCTCCTCGAGCAGCACCTCGGCCCGCCAAGCACCGGCCGTGGGCCGCTCGACCACGGCCACGGGAAGGCCGGGTTCTGGTCCCTCGGCCTCCACGCGGAGGTCGGGTCCCTGCAACGTGAGCGCGATCCTGTCCCTGCTCTGGCAGTAGGACACGTCGTCGGCACAGGCGAAGGCGCCGTCGCGCAGGTCCGCCGAGACGATCAAGGCCGCGGCCCCGTCCGGGACATCGAAGGTGAACGATGCCGTTTCCCCCGGACGCCAATCCGGGATCGTCTCGTTCCAGGATCCCAGCAGGACCGGGTCCGCCGAGGTGCCTCCGTGGACGACGAGGAAGGGCGTCTGCGGCCACCGCGGGCCGACACTGAGGTTCCAGCCGGATGCGGACGGTTCCCAGGTCGGCTGCCAATAGTCGTCGGGTCCCCGATGGCAGGCCGTGCAGGCACGATCCGACCACACGGTCGTGGACGACCATCCAGCCGGCCCCGGCTCGGCGGGAGGCGCCGGGTCGCCCATCTGCTGGATGCAGCCGGCCAACACGGCCAGGGTCAGTCCCACGATGAGCCGTCTGCGCACGGTCACGACTCGCGAGGCCCCTTGAAAGTGTTTCTGGAGGCAAGGTGCGAACGAGGTGCTGTTCAGGGCGGACCCAGCGCCGGAATGCCGAGCGGGGCTCGGGCGCGTCGGGCCGAGGACGAGCGGCGCGGACCTGGCGCAGCACGGCGGGATCGAAGGAGTCCATAGCGCCGCCGGCCATGCGGAGGATGGCGACGGTGCCGCGGCGCCCTCGACGCGAACCCCGTCATCGATGCCCGCCGGTCCTGGCTCATCGAGACGCGCCGATCCCGCACCCTGGAAGAGGACGAGGCCGATCTGGCCCGTCTGCTCACCGACGCGGAGCTGGTGGCATTGCTGAATGCGTGCCCGCCCGGGTTGCGGTGCATCCTGCAGGTGATGACCAAGACCGGCCTGCGCGTGGGCGAAGCGCTGGCCATCTGCGAGGCGCACATCGACCTCGAAGCCCGCACCCTGCGTGTGCCTACGGGCAATCTGTACTGCAACAAGCGCCGCGGCCTCAAGCTCATCCACATGGACACCGAACTATGGGTCATCATCCGGCGGCAACTGCGGCTGCGACGCGTCCGACCCGGCGTGACGGCCCTATTCACCAACCGCTTCGGCAAAGCCTACTCCCCGAAGAGCGGCAAGCAGGACATCAACAAGGCCATGCAAAAAGCGGCCACGCGCGCCGGCCTCCAAGATGACAACACGCCGCCGCGCCAACGCGTGACCCCGCATTGCATGCGCCGCTGGTTCAGCAACCAGATCGGGGCCCAGGACCTCGGCGGCGTCGCCCTGGGCATGCAGTTGCTGCTTCGCGGCGACAAGCTCCCGGGCGCTCTGTCGCGGTACCTGGACCAGCCGGCGCTGGCGGCGCCGCTGTGGAGGCAGTACATGCCGCGGTTGCCGCATCAGGCGCCGTCGCTGGACCCCAATCCTACAAAGTAGGTAAAGTTTCTTATATCTCATTGGAGCTAGAATGGAATATGGCGGCTCCGTCCCCCACGGTGGCCATCCTGGCCGACAGCGCCCAGCCGAGGTCCATCAAGGAGCTGGCCGAGCGGAGCGGCGGGACGTATGGCTCCGTCCACAAGGCCGTGCATGCCCTCGAAGGGCAGGGCCTCCTGGAAATCGTTCCCCACGGGCGGCAGCGCCTGGTCCAAGCGGCCTCTTCCAACCTTCCCGGCATGGTCACCGAGGCCATGAAGCGCTCCGCCAAACACCTGGAGGACGTCCTGTGGGGCGATCACGCCCAGCTGCTCTGGGTCCTGCACCGCACCAGCGACGCCGCATTGACGGCCGAGGTGCTCGGCCGAAGCACCAGCGGCGTCTACCAAGCCATCCGCAGGTGGCGTAGCGGCCTTCTCGTCAAGGAGGTCAGGGGTTACCGGATCCACCGACACCACCAGGCACTCATCGAACTCTTGGCCGAGATGGACCGCCTGCGCGCCGAGTCTCACCTCGAGGCCATGGCGCCAGGAGCACGCCTCCTATGGCACCTCGGCCCTGAACTGCTCGTCTCGCAGCCCTTGACCACGGAAGCCGTCGAGGGGGTCGACCCGAAGCTTGCAAACACGCCGCCGCTCCTGCCGGGATTCGAACCCGGCGGCCTCGACGCGTTCGCGGCGTACGGCATCCCGATCCAGACGCGCTCCCGGACCTTGTTCCACAGCCGTCGCGACACGACGGCGGCCGACGCCATCATGCAGGCGCTCGTGGCCGCCCGCTACAAGACCCCTTTCGCCTGGAGCCCTGAATCGCCCATCGTCGTAGGTCCCGAGTTCTCGTACGCCTGCCTGCTTTACGAGAAGGAGACGCCCAAGGACATCTGGAAGAAGTCGGACCTGTACTTCGACGACGAGCATCCGGCACGCGACGTCGCGGAGTACGTGACCGAGAAGTCAGATGGGTGGGCGGGCTTTCCTAATTGGAGCGACCACGAGCGGCTGCGACAGATGTACGGGGTCGGCGCATGAAACACCAGAAGGACGTCCTCGAGCAGGAGTTGGCAATCATCGACGTCCACCTGGACGCGCCGGTCACGGCATACCTCATCGGCGGCGGCGCCATGAGCTTCCACGGCCTCAAGGAGGCCACGAAGGACATCGACTGCATCCTCGGATCCCGTGGCGACCTACAGACTCTGGTGGCCGCCCTGGAGGCCTCAGGCTACAGGCGCCAGACGCGCCTTGATCCGGCCTACCAGCGGCTTGGTGCGACGACCATCTACGCAAAGGACGGCGCCCCGCAATGGGACCTTCACAAAGTGCCGGAACACAGAGACATGTGTCTCCGAGAGGTTTAAGTCTCTTGGAGACTCATCTCTCTTTGAGACAATGGCTGACAAGCAGACCTCTGCCGAGGCGGTCCTCCGCATCTTCCACGAGGCGGGCCCCCGCGACCCAGGGGACGCCATCACCTTCGACACGATCCTGACGGCCTTGAGGCCGCACTACTCCAAGGGGACGGTCTCGGCCCGGCTCTCCGAGCTTGCCAAGGCCGGCATCCTGCGAAGCGACGAGCGCGGCAAGTACCGCCTGGCCTATGCGGACCTTCCCGTTCCTGCGCCGCTTCAGACGCTGGTCGGGATCCTGAAGGGCCAGTTGCCGCCGCGCACCCTGCATGGGACCGTCGTGTGGGACGCCACGCCTCACCTCGCCACCTTGGAAGACGGCGTCATGGCCGACATCCACGTCGTCGAGACCTCCCGTTTCACGGCTGGCGGCACCGCCCGCATGCTCCTCGACGCCTGGCCAGGTGAGGATGCACCACACGTCCAGGAGTTCGGCGACCGCGGTCTGCTCATCGAAGCGGTCATGGGCCGCGCCGAACTGAACCTGCGCGCAGGTCAACCCCGGGTCCTGGTCGGACCCAGTGAGGGACACTACACCGGCACCGTGCTGCTGCGGGAAGGAGTGCGCATGACGAGCGCCGAACGGTTCCTGGCCGACCTGCTGGGAACCCAGGATCCGAGTGCCAGCGATTCGGCGTGGTTGGCGCTCGTCCAGGACACCATCGAACCGGCCCGGCTCTTTGCCGTGGCCACCGAGCGGGGCCTGACGCCGCAACTCTACGTCATCTTGGCAGGACTCCTGCACGAAGTGCCGTCGACGCTGCGCGAGGCGTTCCTGGAGCGGGTCCAGGAACCGGCACGCACCATCCTGGAGAGCCATACTCCATGACCAATCCCTTCCACCCGGACGACGCGGACAACATCATCGCGCCTCTGGAGACGTTTGCCGACGGGTGGGACGCATCGCCCCGGGGCAGGGACGTCTCGGCCACCCACGCGCGCCGGGCTGCCTCGCCGGACCACTCGCCAATACTGTTCCCTGATGACCAGAAGCGAACGCTCCGGCCCCGTGTATGAGTGCGGGAACCGGGATTTGAACCCGCGACCAACCCTAAACGATGGTAAAACGTCCAATTCTACTTGTACCAGGGTATGCATCTGTTTGGACATGTCCTCAACCCCTGCACGCGCGTCGGCCGCGCGCAGCAAGCGTACGGCGGCCGACGACGCCGTGAAGGAGCAGCGCGAGTGGCACCGCAACCGCGCGTCGTGGGTGTACTGGGACTCGCCCGAGGAGAAGGCCAAGATGATGGAGGCCGCCAAGGAGCACGGGGCGGGCACCTTCTCGGCGTGGGTGGTGCAGACGATGCGCCAGAGCCTGAAGCCGAATGAGGAGGACCCGCTCGTCGGGGCTCTGAAAGAGCAGGTTCAGCGCCTGGAGCATGAACTGGACTACGAGCGCGATCGGGCGCGCCGTGCCGAGGACGAGCGGCGGGAGCTACAGCAGCAGGTGCTGCGGCAGACGGACGCGATGCAGGACCTGCACAACCAGCTCGCGCGCGTCAAGGAGCAGGTCGGATGAGCCGGCACCCGGGCGCGTTTCGCATCCGGGCCGAGCAGGAGGAGCGCCCGGAGCCGCGCAGCAACGCCGAGTTGCAGGCTGAGTGGCTCGAGAACTCCATGGCGGGAAGCGCGCACAACACGGTGCAGTACGCGCGCACGTCCACGAGCGCCTACCTCCGCGCCTTGGCGGAGCTGCCGGTTGTGGAGGCCGGCCCAGGGGCGCTCCGGCAGTACATGGACGCCTACATGGCCGTCTGCTCCTCCTTCAGTTGGGGCGAAGGAAGGAGCGATGGCTGCGCGAAGGGCATGGATCTCGCTGGCTGCGGGAAGGCGTGCGACGGCTTCCAGCTCAAGAAACGCGACTCCTTCATGGCGCACATGCGGCCCATCGTGGCGTGGCACGAGTGGCTGGTCTTTCGCGGTCACGCAGAGAAGGACTTCGCGCGCGCCACGGTGAAGCAGTATGCCGCCATGGTGCACTGGAGCCGGGAGCGGCAGGAGATCGGCTTCCGGCCCAAGATGGAAGATGTGCGCGCGTTCATCACGGGCGAGGGGCGCCCCCACCGGCGCGCGGTGTATGCCGCTATGGCGAAGCTGGGACTGCGCATCCACGAGGTCGGCCTCATCCGCGACGAGAACGTCCACTTCGACGGCGTCGAGCACCTCGGCGCCACCGGCTCCTGGGTCTACATTCCCCAGTCGCCGGACAGGCGCCACGGCAAGCGCAAGGGCAACGCCTGGCTCCCGATCGACCGGGAGTTGCGGCGCGAACTGGAGGCCTACCTGGACTGGAAGCACGGCCCCCGCCGGCCCGGCAGCCCGCCCCTGGACCACGGCCACTTCTTCGTCAACCACCAACGCGGGGCCCTTGGCAGGTCGAACGTCGCACGCGGCAAGCTCGCCAAGACCTGGTTCCACGACCACGCCGTCCGCCTCGGCCTCCGGCCGAAGGGCCGCCTCGATCCGGACGACCGCTGGCGCACGCACTCCATGCGGTACTTCTTCTCCGACCACATCTACGAGCAGGGGCTGCGGGGTCTCTGGTACGGCGTGCTGCGCGGCGACGACGTCGTGGGTGGGACCAGCGCGCTGCCGCGCGGCGAGGAGATGGCGGGCCGGTACACCGACACGAAGGACATGACGCGGATCCAGCGCGTGTATCAGAGGTATGCGCCGATCGTTGGGTGGCGGTAGCCACCCGGCCGCGGTCCGTGCGTCACCTCTTTGCCAGCCCATCGCATCGGACGGCCGTCACATGGCTGATAAGGAACCGTTGCGGCTGCCCGGGGACGTGCTGAAGACGATGGGCGTCCTGCACGTGAACTACACGAATCTTGAGTACGTGCTGTCGTTCTACCTGTGGAAGCTGGCGTTCAAGGATCAGCACAAGGGGCAGGCCCTGACCGCCTGGATGAACTTCGAGCGCAAGGTGGATGCACTCCGGACCTTGCTGCAGATGGGCGTCATCGACGAGCCACATCGCGGCAAGCTGGAGGGCCTGCTGAAGAATGTCGATTCAGCGCGAAAGGCTCGCAATGCCCTGGTGCATTCGCTCCTCATCACGGACGGCGTCCGGCCGAGCGGCGAGATCAAGATGAAGGCGATCCGGATCCGTGCGTCGGGCGACGGTGGTCTGAAACACAAGAAGGAGCAGGTGACGGCCGGCAAAATCCGTGTAGTAGCCGAAGACCTGCGCGACTGTGGCCACGGTTTGACGCGCCTTGCTACAGAGATGTTCGGACAAGCCCCTGTCGCTTGACGTGTGATAGGGAGTCAAGAGGTTCTGGCGGAGTCGCCGCCGGGGGCCTCGTGGACCTGCACCTCGTCGATTGCCTTTCCATCCTGGTCGTAGCAGACGGCACCGAACAGGTAGTCAGCCCATTTGCCCATGGTCCTGCCAGGAAGATACCGCTCGTCGTGGCTCCCGAGGGCGTAATGAAGGCGCTGGCTTGATAAGCTGCATGGCAAGTACAGTGAGGTATGCACATCCTATGACATGGTAGCTGTGCCATGCTCTGAGGGAAAGATTATACGATACGCAGGGCAATACACTCATTGTACGACATGGACTCCTTCAATCTGGTCTGGAGCGCCTTGTCCTCCAAGGGACGCGTCACGGACGCCAAGAGCATCCGCAGCCTGGCGGCCCGCGCGGAGCTGAACCCGGACCACACGATCCGCGCGCTGCGGCGTGAGAACCGGATCGAGCCGCTGTTCAAGGGATACTACCTGGTCAAGAAGCCGGACGAGGTGCTCCTGCACCGGAGCCCGAGCGTCTTGGACCTCTTCGCCTTCGGAGCCGAGGCAAAGGGCATCGGGACCTGGTACTTCGCTTTAGACACGGCGCTCCGGCTCAACGGAATGAGCCACGAGCATTCGCATGTGGAGCATGTCGTCAGCGACGCGTTCCACCGTCCCACAGGTGTCCCCATCGGCGGCAGGCGCTTCGTCATACACAAGTGGCGGCCCGAGTTGGCGCGCTTCGGGCTGCGCAAGCACGGCCGGTACTTCTTCAGCGACCCCGAGAAGACGGTCCTCGACCTCGCATACGCTGATGACGCGGCCATGAAGCACGGCAAGGCGCCGCGCTTCGTGTGGAAGGAGCATGTGGGGAAAGTCGATGCCGGGCGCCTGGAGGCATACGCAGTGCACTACCCCGTCAGTGTGCGTGAACTGGTGGAGGCCGGCGCGTGAAGAACTACGTGCCGCAGTTGGCCGCGGAACTGGGCATCCAGGACCAAGCGTTGCTGGAGAAGGACATCCGGCTTCACTCACTTCTGCACCATCTCACGCAGGAATCCGACATCCGTGAGGACCTCTCCTTCAAGGGAGGGACCTGCCTCATCAAGTGCCATCTCGACTACCCACGCTTCAGCGTCGATCTGGACTTCACGTGGCGAGGCGATCCGGAATGGGCCGGACTCGGCCCGAAGCATGTGCGCAACGCGACCCGCATGGCACGCGAAGCGTGGCGCCGAGCATTGCAGGTGGCCGCCGACAAGTTCGGCTACGCCTTCGACGACGAGGAGATCGATTGGGGCTCCAGCAGCCGCATGGGGACGGCCTACCTCCGCTACGAAGCGCTCACCGGGGAGCCATCGATGGTCAAGGTGCAGGTGAACTTCGTCGAGCCACGCGTCCGCGCCGACGTGACGCGCGAGGCGCACTCCCTCATCAGCCGCGACCGGCCCATGGCCGCCGAGGTCCTCGAAGGGCCCGGCCTGGAGGCATACAGGACCTCATTCCCAGTGGTCTGCTACGACCCCGTGGAGATCGCCGCCGAGAAGTGCCGGGCGATCCTGACGCGAAAAGCCCCCAAGGGCCGCGACGTGCTGGACCTGTACCTCCTGGAACGGGACCTCGGCGTCCGCGTCGAGGACGTTCTCGACAGCGCGCGGCTGAAGCTTGCTTTCGCCCTCGGTCTCGGGGAGAAGTACGCCCTGAACCTGGAGGAAGCCCCCCAGCGCTTGCAGGCCTTGGCCGAGCAGGACATCCAAGGACTGCTCCTGAAGGAAGTGGACCTCGAGGAGTTCAGCGCGTACCGAAGCCGGCTCCTGGATCTCATGCGCCCCCTTGCTTGATCCCATCGTGGCGTCCCCAGCTTGGTATGCCCAAGCGACCGTGAAAATGTGCACCGTACCGCCGCGGGATGTGGTTGACTCGCAGAGTCCTGGCACTCCGCGAGTCACCGGGCCAGGTTGGGGCGGGGCCTGCGGCAAGCGAGTGGCCCACGCGCAAGGAGTCGACGTTTCCAATCCAAGCACGCTGCTTTATTAGACATCCAACCTGGATCGGACTTCGCAGGTTCGGACGGACCCAATGAGGGACCAGGTGTGCTGAGGCAGACTGAAGTAGCCAAGCGCGCGCCTGAACCGCTTCTATGCCGCCGGCTATCCCAGGACCCCGCCACCGCCCTGGACCCCCTCCCCTGGACACTGCGACGAACACTGAGTTCCGCCGACGCGTTCCGGAGGCGGACCGTCAGGGCATCACCGCCGAGGAGACGTTCGATCTGGCCTACCGTGCCGCTCGGGATCTGCTGGACGAGCTCGGGGCCGCCGTGCGGCGACGCGAAACGGGTGACGCAGCCGCGCCGTCCCGTCGACCCATCCGGCCTCGAAGTCGGCTCCATAGCCATCCGGTCAACGATTAACCGCGTAGGTGGAAAGTTCGCGGCCGGCAAGCGAGGAAACCTAGCGGGGCGGCTTGCGCGCGAAGCGGTACCGTCCATCCATCCACCACAGGTCCCGCAGGTCCAGGCCTCCTTCACGTTGGGCCCGGCGGTACACGTCGTGGACACGCTCCCGGTCCACCCGCAGACAACGTTCGTTCTTGCGCTTCACCGGCGTGCCAAGCCCATAGTAGGAGAGCAACGACGGGACCGTTCTTGCCGTGAACGGGGCGTTCAGGGCACTCGTGGGCACGGGCTGCCCCGTTTGCAGGATGGCGTCCCACGCCGCTAGGTCCTTCCTCGCGGTCCGGCCCAGATGGGACGCCTGGAGGCAGGCAAGGACCTCCAAGCTGAAGGCCCTCGAGGGCAACACGGCATCCATCGCTTGGATGCGTCTCCACAAGGTGCGGCGGAGCTTGGTGATCTCGTGCGGGAAGTTGATGCCTCGGAACCGGCAATCGTCCCGCACGGGAAGGACGTTCAGAATAAGGTGGTCTCGCCACCGCGGCCTCCCATCGTGGCGGTCCCGGGCATAGCGCTTGTACCCGCGCGGCAGCACCGCATAACCTGGGGGTCCTGTTCCCCACCGTACGTCGGAGGCCTCGATGAGGTACTGTAGCAAGGCCAGACCGAACCATGTGACGACGTCTCTTCGTCCTTCGGGATATGCAGCGTCTAGCGCGGCGAGGGTGTCGAGCGAGTCCGCGATGGCGCCGAGCAGCCAGACCCGGTCGAGGTACCGCATGCCATCGAGGTTGTTGTGGACATCTCTCCAGTGCAACCCGGCAAACACGCCTTTGGCCTTGCGCTCGACCGCGTACTCCCACAACCTTGCGTGCGGGTTGAAGCGGATGCCCATGCCCAAGGGCGGGGCGGGTCCGACTATTTGACTGCGGCTCATATCCAGGCATGGTACGCGCAGCGGACGGTCCCCTTCCTCGAAGGCGGCGCCTGCTACGCTTTTGTAGATTCTGCGCCGGGCCCGACAAGGTGCAGGAAACTCACGGTGGAGAAGGTGGCAGCGGCGGCCGCTAAACGGCGTGCGGACGAAGAGGGTGAGGGACGCACGTGGCGGAACGCGGCCTGGTGCACGGACTGGGTCGTAGGCAGGCGGGCGAGAACCTGTTTGGACCGACGATACAGACAGCAGCGGGGGGGCGCGTGCGGCTGTCGGTGGCGCATGACAGGTCACACGTCGGGATGGCTCGGTTCATGACTGGGTTGGGGCCCGCTTCCGGGACGCCTTCGGCGTCTCGGAGCGCGGGGTGGGGCCGGGCCGCCGCTTCGCGGGCCTGGTGGGTGCGCCGTGTGGTGGGTACTGGCCTGCCGAGAGTGTCAGGCGCCGTCAAGGGAGAACGAGATGGGCTCGCCGGCACCGCCATGGTGGAAGACCATAACGGTCGCCGCGGGGCCTGAGTCTTCGCCTGAGAAATCGGGCAGCACGTCAAGCGCCCGGGCCCGCTCGTCCGGTTTCACGGCGTGGGCGGCGAAAACCACGGAAGCTCTCGGCGCACCGGTCCAATGCCACGTCCCGATGTAGTTCCCGTTCTTGTCGTCCGCACGGAACTCCAGGCCCCGCCCACCAATGGCCTTCACGGTCATCCGGGTGCCACGACGTCGGACTGCGTGGAGGGGGCTTGGGGCATGCATTGCCGCTCTTTCGCGAAGGCGGACGAGAGGCTCATTCTCGGCCATCATCTTGGCAAAGCAGCCGTGATGCAAGTACGTTCCGGCGGCACCGGCTGCGGCCGGGCC
>Ga0299906_10002003_pt1 | contig 17200 bp, 17 predicted proteins | sample RVTome_14_FD_200259 | JGI IMG/M metagenome (GOLD analysis project Ga0299906, IMG submission 200259) | Soil microbial communities from uranium-contaminated site in the Upper Colorado River Basin, Wyoming, United States - RVT145D125 (version 2) ...
GGCCGTGCACCAGCGCGTTCGCACGCGCCAGTTATGGCACGTTCACGAAAAATGTACAAGTACGGACTTTTGGATCCGTGGGATCCCGCGGAGATTGCTTGGGCCAGAACCCGCTAAACGAAGACCTCCGAAGTAGATCCACGCCGCGTTGTACAGCGCGTAGACACCCGATTGGCTTGTCGCGTTCGCGGTGATTCCGGCCTGAGTGAAGGAGTGTCCGGGCTGCCCTGGTCCAATCGGCATAGTGTCACCTCTTCTTCGTTGCCTTCTTCTTGGCCTTCGGCCGGCCCAGGTTCTTCGGCGGGGGAGGGGTCGCCAAGAGCGCCCGTAGGGCGTCCTCGAATCCACCCTCTGGTAGCGGCGGAATCGTCGTGTCGGATCTACTAGGACGGTTTCGTTTCGCCCTTGCGGACCTGTTCTTTGAGGGCATCGTACTGTGTAAGTGTGCGCGTAATGGCATCGCGAAACGCACGCGCATGCTCGAAAGACATGTAGACGTGCGCGACTTCATTGACGGTGATGCGGTCCACTTCTGTTGACTGGATCTGTCCAAACTTGATTTTGATGTCCCAATTTGACGCCTCGATGTAGGCGTTGTTTGCATACAGGACGACCGTCTTGTCTGTGAGCTGGCTCTCAACCCTTCGGCCAGGTGGCGAGATTACTAGACGGGAGCCATCCTGTGCCGAAGCAGCTTTTTTCTTTTTAGGCATCGGTTCCCACTCCAGAGAGGGCGTGGGGCACTTCATCTTGGTTGATCAGGCGGACGCTGCCAGCAGGCTCAGTATGTTGGTCGAGGCTGGCTTGAGACTCCTCGCCGGTCCCTGATCCAACGAGCGGCGATACATCTGCGCCGTAGCTGCCCCCGCGGTATTCGTTGGCGACGTCTTCGATGGGCTCGAAGTGGATCCTGAGTCGGGCCTTCAGTTCCTCTGCTATTGCAATCAGCGTCTTGAAAGACCATCCGTCGTAGTCAGCCTTCTCGATTCGTGAAATGGCAGACTGGCCAGTACTGGCGAGCTTCGCCACGTCGGCTTGGCGAAGCCGACGTAACTTGCGTAGCCTACGGATTTCCTCGGCCACCTCGGTCTGAGCAAACAGGCGGATGAATCGACGCCGAAACCGCTCGTCATTCTCAAGCCGACTTGCCAGTTCCTTGTCAATGGATAGTTCCGAAGTCATGGATGACATTTGCAACCTTCTCGCCACGCTGGATCATCGCCCGCCGATTCTTGGCTAATCTGATCGCTGGCGGGTACTCAGCGTTGCCCCTCTTCTTGATGAAGGCATGAACAAAGACGATCGTCCTGTTGCTAGCGAAGTAAAACAGCAGTCGTGGCTGACAGTTGTCAGCGTGCCCGAGCAACTCCCAGATCCCGTCGCCGCCCTTGAGCTTCTTGGCCACCAAGGGGCCACATGCTGGTCCGCGCGTCAGCAAGATCGCGTATCTGGCTAGCAGGTCGTCCCATGCGTCCTCTGGGCAATCCGCTCGGAACCGATCCACCACGCGACCGAACTGTCGTGAGCGCCAGCCATTAGGCATCGTATCACAGGATTGTGCTACACTCGACCTGCACAGAATATCACAAGGACGTGATATTCGGCAGAAAAGCGAAAACGGCCAGAAGGGCGATGCCTCCTGGCCGTTATAAAGGGCTGGCTGGTGCGCTGGGCGGACTTTGGACCCCCTGCCGGGCGAGAGTTCGATTCTCTCCAGCTCCACTCCTCGCACTCATCCTAGCACGCTCCGTGAGTGCTGCGCTGGGCCGAATGGTACTTGACACACCCACCCGACAATAGTACATTAGAAACCATGGACGGCACACTCAACATCTTGAAACTGGCGAAGTACTTCAGCGACGAGGACGCGGCCCGCGAACTGCTGGAAGAGATGCGGTGGGGCAAGTCCGGGGCAGTCTGCCCGCGCTGCGGTGGGGCGGACCCCTACAAGCTGACGCCGAAGGCCACCAGCAAGAAGCCGGGCCGGAAGGGCCTCTACAAGTGCCGGGCGTGCCGGAAGCAGTTCACCGTGACGGTCGGGACGGTCTTCGAGGCATCACACATTCCGCTGTCCAAGTGGCTCCTGGCGATTCACCTGCTGGCCTCGTCCAAGAAGGGTATCAGCGCGCATCAGCTTCACCGGAACCTTGGCATTAGCTACAAGGGCGCGTGGTTCATGGCGCACCGGCTCCGCTATGCGATGCAGCAGGGGCCGCTGACGGAGCTTCTAAGCGGCACCGTCGAAGCCGACGAGACGTACATCGGTGGATCCCGTCGTGGCCGTGCGGACGCGAAGCGCGGTCGCCCTACCCAGGACAGCAACAAGACGCCGGTCATGGGACTAGTGGAGCGCGGCGGCCGTCTTCGGGCGAAGCCGATTGAGCGCGTGACGGCGAAGAACATCACCGGGGCGATCTTCAAGGACGTGAACGTGTGGGACTCGCACCTGATGACCGACGAAGGCCGGCACTACGACCGGATCGGTCGCAAGTTCAAGAGCCACCAGACGGTCAAGCACACCAGCGGCGAATACGTCCGCGGCAAGGCCCACACGAACACGATTGAGGGCTTCTTCGGCATCCTGAAGCGCGGTATCAATGGCGTCTATCACCACGTCGGGCGCGGGCACCTGTCCCGCTACTGCGACGAGTTCGCCTTCCGCTACAACACGCGCACGGCCCTCGGATACTCGGACGGTCAGCGAGCCGCCGAGATGGTGGCTGGCGCGGAAGGCAAGCGGCTCACCTACAAGCAGCCAGCTTGAGCTAAGCCGGAAAATCAAGGCACGGTGGAAGGAACTCGGAGCGCGTCAGCGAGGATTCTGGTGAGTGGGCTTGCGAACGACATAATTGCCAAACAACGGCGCTCACCTAGATGCTTGACATGAGTCTCGTCGGGGAGTAGCTTCCCCTCAAGCACCGATGGCAAAGCCTGGCTCCGGAGAACTGTTCCAGGGGACGCTCCCGCTGCTCAGCTCCGCCACGAGACGCAGCGCTGGGAGGCCATAGCGGGCGCCATGGCCACGATTCTGCGGGAGGCGTGAGGGTGCCGGCCTGGCTGACCCGCCTGCGGCTGAAGGTCCAGCGACTCGTCACGCCGGCCCGCGACGCCGAGCTCGACGAGGAGCTGTGCCTCCATCTCGAGCTGCTGGAGGAGGAGCACCGCAGCGCCGGAATGACGGCCCGGGAGGCACGGCTGGCCGCCCGCCGCCAGTTCGGCAACCGCACCGCGATCCACGAAGCGAGCCGCACGCTGTTTTCGTTCGAGTGGCTGGACGCGTGCGTGCGCGACGCGCGCTACGGCATCCGGCAGCTCGGGCGCTCACCTGGGTTCGCCCTCGCCGTCATCCTCACGGTGGGCCTCAGCGTCGGGGCCGTCTCGGCCGTGTTCACACTCGCAGACCCGATGCTCTTTCGGCCCCTGCCCTATCCGGACGCCGAGCGGATTGTCCTCGTCAGGGCCCTTCCTGCAAACCCGACCAGCTACGTGAAGGTGGCGGACTACCTCGAAGCGGAAGCGGCGCATCCAGGGTTCGCCAGCGTCGCCAGTTTCACCAACAGCGTCAGCGGGCGGCTCGAGGGCTCGAACGTGCCGGTCTTCGCGTACGGCATCACGGGTGGCTTCTTCGACGTCTTCGATGTGCGACTGGCAGTGGGGCGACCCTTCCTTGACAACGAATACGGCGTCGGCCAACCGCAGGTCGCGATTCTCAGTCACGGCTTCTGGCAGACGGCGCTCGGCGGACGCGACGACGTGATCGGGCAGCGGCTGCGTGTCGCCTGGGCTGGTGGTGGATGGGTCCTCGACATCGTGGGAGTCCTGCCTCCAGGGTTTGTCTTTCCAGACATCGTCAATCGACCGCCTGACCTCCTGACGCCGTTGGTCGTGGATCCGGCGCTGCGTGGCGACGTCCGCCGCGGCGATACCGAGCTGATCGCTCGCCTGATGCCTGGCGCAACCGTGAACAACGCCGCGGCGCAGATGCAGAACATCTTGAGGCGGGTAGAGGCAGCGTATCCCGCGTATGGCTCAGGCCGCCAGGCGCTGCTCATTCCGCTGCAGAACGCGTTGTTTCGCAACACACGTGCGCCGCTGCTCATGCTGCTGGGTGCCACTCTGTGCGCGCTGCTCCTGGCATGCGTGAACCTCGCCCACCTGTTTCTCGCCCGCTTTCGCAGTCGCGAGCGGGAGCTGGGTATCCGGCTGGCGTTGGGCGTCGGCCCATCGCGTCTCGTGCGTCAGTTGGCGACCGAGGCCGGAGTCGTGGCGCTGCTCGGAGGGCTGCTGTCGATGCCAGTGGCCGGCGCGGCATTGGTCGGCATCATGGTGGCGGCACCGGACGTCCCCGTGATGCGCGGGTATCGCCTTCTCCCCGCGGAGATCGATCTGCGGGTACTGGGCTTCACGCTCGCGCTGCTGGTCGTCGCCGTCGTCATCTTCGGCGTGGTCCCGGCGATGCTGGCCACTCGCGGCGAGCTTCGACCGCGACTGCAGACAGGGGGCTTCTCGACTGGCCGACTCGGTCGAAAGAGCTCGTCTCTGGTTGTGGCACAGGCCGCTCTGGCTGCTGCGCTCCTGGTCGTGTGCGGCTCCATCGTCGCCAGCTTTGCGTACCTCGCGTCCCGGCCCCTTGGCTTCGACCCCACCGGCCTGCAGCTCGTCACCGTGGAGTCACAGTCAGAAGCCAGGACCCAGTACGACGTGGTTGCAGACTTCGCGCTGCATCGACAGGTGTACGAGCACCTCCGGGACCGGTGGTGGGGCGCTGTCACGTTGTCTGGTGGTGTGCCAGGACTGACGATCGCGGCCCTGGCCGATCGACCTGACCGAGGCGCCGAGCCTCCCCGCGTGCGGTCGTACCCGGTGGCGGGGACGTTCTTCGGCGCGCTGGAGCTTTCACTCGTGGAGGGTCGCCTGTTCGATGACCGTGAGGCCTTCGCCAACGCTCCCGTTGCCGTGGTGGATCAGCGCGCCGCCCGCATCCTGTGGCCGGGAGGCGAGGCAGTGGGCCAGGCGATCCTCGATACGAGCGGAACGCTCCGGACGGTGGTCGGCGTCGTGGCGACGGTTGCCACGTCGTTGGTGAGTCCAGAGGAGAGCCCGGGCACGAGCTACACACCCTTCCCCGCGGAGACGCGTGCATCGCTGCTGGCGCGACCGACGTCCCGACCAGGAGACCTCGAGGAGCTTCAACGACTGACGATGGAGGCGGCGCCCACGGCGTACGTGCAACTCAATCCGCTGCTGCCGTTCGAGCAGGTCCTTGGCGTGCCGCGCTTTCTGGCACGGCTGCTGGGCACGCTCGGGGTCCTGGTCGTCGCCCTCACGATCGTCGGCGTGTTCGGCGTCGTGCACCACGAGGTCGGACGACGCATTCGGGAATTGACGATTCGCTTGTTTCTCGGCGCGAGCCCGCAGCGTCTGCGAGGGCAGGTGCTGGCGGGGGCACTGATTCCAGCCACGCTCGGAGTGGCGATAGGCCTGACCAGCTCATGGCCGTATACGGCCACTCTGGAGGCCCTGCTGTTCGGCGTGGAACCGCACAGTCCGGTCACCCTGTTGGTGGCGGGCCTGCTGGTGCTGCTGCTCGTCGTCTTCGGCAGCTGGCTGCCGGCCTGGAGGGCGTCTCGGCTGGACGCAGCGCACGTCCTGCGGGCAGAGTGACGGTAGACGAAAGACCCTGCAGACGATCAGCCTTCAGCGTTCGGCCCTGGCACGTCATGAACGGGTAACATGATCCCGGTAGCGTGCCGACCATGGATGCACTACGAGGGAACACGAGCCGCGGGCTTCGGCCGATGGTCGGGCTCGCAGCGGTCGCGATCCTGTGCCTCGCCATCCCGGGCGCGCCACTGCTGGCACAGTCGGTCGTTGCGGGTCAGGGCTCGACGAATGAGTCCGCGCCAGGGGAGCGGCCGGCGTTCGAGGCCGCGACGATCAAGCGGGCCCGACCCGATGCCGTCCAGAATCGCGTCGTACCCAGCGGTCCCAGCCGGCTGAACATTCCCAGCATGACGCTCGTGTGGCTGGTCTACCAGGCGTACGGCGACGGGATGGGCACGGCGGTCCGCGTCGAGGGCGGTCCGGACTGGGCCAATCGGGACCGGTTCGAGGTGGTCGGAGTAGCGCCGGAGCCTGCGACGCCCCAGCAGCGGCGGCTGATGCTGCAAGCGCTGCTGGAGGATCGGTTCGCGCTGAGGCTCCGCAGGGACGTCCAGGTGGGCGACCCCGATTCCAGGGGCGTCTACGCGCTGGTGCGAGACGGCGATCGCCCGCTCGGTCCGAACGTCGAGCCCTGGAACGGGAGTTGCGGGAACGGCGCGACGCCGCTCGAGGAGGATCCGTTCGCGCCCCGTTGCGCGTCCGGCTACACCCCGCGTGGCCTGATGCTCGAGGGCGTGAACATGTTCTCGGCGGCGGAGTTCCTGTCGCTGCCTCAGTCCCGGGTGCTGCTGGGCACCATCGTGCAGGACAAGACCGGACTCGAAGGCCGCTACCGGATGCTCCTGGACTTCCGGTTCCCCCCACCAGGTGTCATCAACCGCGGCGCTCCTCCGCCGGAGCTCGCGGGGCCGTCACTGTTCACGGCGGTGCAGGAGCAGTGGGGCCTGCGGCTCGAGCCCTCCAGCGGCCGTCTGACGGTCCTCACCATCGAGAGCGCGGAGCCGCCGACCGAGAACTGACGCCGAAACGTCCCGGCGACTCCAGCCGTCCGGTCAGGGTTCGTAGACCTTCGTGGTGCCGGTGAACAGGGGGTTGCCGCCGGCATCTCGCATGGCGTTGGCGATGGCGATCGCCGGGTGGTTTCGAGCCGGTGCGCCGCTCACGCTGACGCGCTCGCCGGGCTTCAACGAGTCCCGGGTCCATCCCCGGCGCATCAGGGTCACCGAGCTGGGCAGCTCGAAGCTCCAGTTCACCGTCTGGCCTCTGTCGTCGGTCACATCCACGTAGATCCACACGTGCGGGCTCTTCCACTCCACCTTGGTGACCGTGCCCTCGACCTCCACCTTGGCGCGCAAGTCGTACTCCGACTGGGAATGATGGGCCCGGGCGGCAGGAGCCATCGCCAGGCAGAGGCCGACGAGGGCCGGGACGAGAGACCGTCGGTTCAGAGTCATCACTTGTAGAGTGCGGTGTCCCGTTCGTTGTCCATGCAGATTTCCTCGAGCATCTGCGTATCCACCTGCAGGGCCATTTCGATCGTCACCGCCCAGGGCCTGGTGTACGCCCGGGGATCGTCCACGGCAATCTCGACCTGCATCAGGCCGAGCGCGGGGCGCGTGAGACGCTCGGTGACGCGGGCCGATTCGGTGACCGGACTGCCCTGGATGTCGAGCCACATGTCGTCACGGATGCCATTGGTCTCGATGACCAGTGTGTCGCCGTCCCAGTGCCCGGTCGAGTAGCCGTTCCAGGTCGGATTCGGGTTGACCGGCAACGGTCGCCCGTCCAGGTACACCTCCCGGTAGGCCCCGTTGAACTCGTGGAGCATCACCATCATGCCGGGCGTCTGCACGAGCCGGGTGTGCTGCGGCAGTGTCCAGGCGCGCGGGAAATTGGGCGGCATGCAGTAGCTGTGCGGATCTTCACGGCCGCCGTTGGCGCCCCGGATCTTCATCTGCTCCCTGGACCACTCGGTATAGGGCAGGCCACCTTCCAGGGTGATGCCCAGGTTGATCTGCTCCCGCGCCATGCGCTCTTCCTGGATGCAATCCTCTTCCCTGCAGTAATCCCTGGCCGGGACGTTGGCGAACCACATGCCGGAGAAGTCCGGCCTGCCGTCGGGTGTCCGGGGCGCCGGCGCCTTCAGGTCCGGGGATCCGTCTGCCAGTCGCGGAATCCCGGGCGTGGGATAGTCGAGCCACTGAGCCCTGACGAGGCCGGGACCCGTGGCCCACACGAACAGCAGCATCAGCGGCCAGAGCGCTCCCACGGTCGAGGTGCGCCGCGATGGCGATGAGCGTTCGGTCGTTCGCATCGGTTCTTCACTTGTTCCGTGGGTCGATGAGGGCAGTCCTTCATCGGCTCCCGGAGCAATCCGATTGGCAGGAATCCCGTGGAGCGCCGGAATCGTAGCATAGCAGCCCGTGGTGTAAGTGGTCGCGGCTGACGAGTTGACAGGCGACGTCGTCAGTGACGTGAGCCACCCGTGCACGGCGCTGAAAGGTCGATGCGACGCCGAGATCGCGGTGATCCGGCGTCGGACGGTGCCGATGAGCACCAATAACGTCGCGATCACGGCTGCCACGCGGCCCTGCAGGCCGCGCGGCGTGCCGATCCCGATCAGGTGACGCATGACGAGCCCGAGATTGAAGCCACCGGCATGAATCAGGAGGCGCTTCAAGATGTTCGTGTGGCCGCGCAGATGCGTGCGACGCATGCCGCCCGTGTCATAGAGATGTGCGAAGGAGCGTTCGATGCGTTCGCCCCGTTGCCGCATCAAGCGCCGTCCGCGGCGTCCGCGAATGCGACGACGATTGCCATACACCGATGCCTTGGCGTCGGGCGCCTTCGACCAATCGCGTCGCCCCCGGTCCGGTTCCGCGATGTACGTGCGGATGTTGACGGCGTCGAGGTCGACCATCGTCTGATTACTGTGATAGCCCTTGTCGGCGATGATCTCGGTCAGCGGCTGCGGCTCCGCGACGTCGGCCTGGGCCTCTTCGATCTGCTCCGCCGCGACGGTCGCCGTGTCGACGATCGTCGTCGTGTCGCCTTGATCGGCCCCCTGCAGCGTGACGGCGACAATGGCCCCGGTTTCCAGGTCCACCGCATGCTCGGCTTTGTGGGCCAGATGCGTGCGGCCATCTTTCATCTTCGCGACCTTCGCATCGGGATCGTACGGGTTCGTCCAGTCTTTGTTGGAGGTCTTCTTCTTGCGCTTCCGATCCAATCGCGCCAGATCGTCACGGGTGGGCGTCTCAATTCCCGACGCCTTCGCAAGCCCCGTCAGAAACGCCTGATACGTTTCACCGGTGTCGCGCCGGACGATGCTGCGCATCGCCGCGTTGGCTTCCAGCGTGGTCGCATCGATGGCGATCGTCTTCCCCTTCAGCAACTGGGCCTCGACGAGTCGTTGCTGTACCCATGTGAAGACGTCGCGGTGCGTCTCGACGTCGATCAAGCGACGCGTTCGAGAAATCGTCGAATGATCGGGCGTGGCCTCGTTCACGCCGAGCCCGAGAAAACTGCGAATGGCCAACGAGTCCGTCGCCCGCCAGGCGATGCCCCGTTCCGAGTCGATTCCCTCGAAGTAGCCGAGCAGCAGCAACCGGAAGTAGCGACCTGGCGTCAGACTCGGCCGTCCCATACGGGCCGCGTAGAAGCGTCGGCACTTCTTCTCCACGAACCGATCGAAGTCCTGGGCGTCGAGCAACGCATTCAGCCGAGCGTAAAACGGATGCCCCGGCGATTTCGGCAAGTCTGCGGTCACCACCCACAAGGGCGCTTGTTCGTCTTCTCGAGAGCCCATCGCCATGCCCGACAGTGTAGTACACGTGATCAATTCTGGCGATCGATCGAAACGTCATCACAGCGGCGCGTGTCATCGTGACCACGGACTACCAGGCCGTGGAGAGACTTTCACCACAGGCCGATAGGGCGTCCGGCGGGGTGTGCGGCGGCTACGTGCCTGGCGATCGTCTCGACGCTCTGCCTGTTTGAACCCTGCCCGTGGGACCAGCACGAGCGTAACGGCAACGACGGCCCGCTCTCCTCTCCTCGGGCACAAGGGCAAACGCGCGGCACCCGTCATACCTCTACAGCCTTTGCGCCACCAATACGACAGTGCACGGTGACACCGTGCTGCATGTCCTGCTGTACGTGTCCGAAGCGATCGTCCCGATGCCGATCCTGTCTGGACAGGTTTTCGCGATGATCGACGGAACCCACGTGCCGCTCGCCGGCCAACCCGTCGTCTTCACGTCAGGAGGGTCGGTCGGCGACGCAATGGACGTGACGGGGTCTGACGGGCGGTACAGCACGTGCGGCCTTCCCCTCATGCCCGGGCAGCTGTACATGTACTGCGCTAGCGAAGTCTCAGTCGGCTTCACGGCCGTCGACATCCGGTTGGAACAGGTCGCTGACATCGACGCCACGGCCTTCTACGAGTGCCTCTTGTGACCGGATCGCCAGCCAATCGACCCGCTGTGGCACGAGCGCCGTCTATCGCTCGAGCCAGGGCTCCAGGGCCTCGGCGATGAACTCGAGCACATCCTCCTCGGTCAGATCCTGCGGCGGCGTATCCACCCGGACCGGACGCTCCTCGTCGATCGTGCGCGACCCGCGGGCGCGGCGGACGTGGCCCACCACGGTCGGCGGATCCACGTCGGTCCGTAGCGACAGCTCGAGGTAGTCGTCGCGACCGTGGTCGTCGCTGATGCGGACGCTCCGCCCGGGCGTCGACATGGTGAAGGCGTGCCCCTCGGCACGCAGCACCGAGGTCACCTGGCGCGCGATTGGCACGAGGATCCGCTCGAGGACCGGCTCGTAGGCCGCCTGCGCCGCGTCGGCGCGCTCCCGTCGCTCCTGCGCGCGCGCACGGGCACTCGTGATGACGGCGAGCACGTGCCTCCGGACAGCCGAGACTTCCACGTCGTCCTCCAGACTCAGATCACGCCGCGCTCTCGGAGCGCGTCCACCTCGCGTCGATCGAGGCCAAGCTCCGCGAACACCGCCGCCGTGTGCTGCCCGAGCGTGGGCGGCGCCGTGCGGACGCTGCCCGGGGTCGCCGACAGCTTCACCGCCACGCCGGGCAGGCGCAGCGGGCCGGCCGAGACGTGCTCGACGGTCCGTGTCATCTCCCGGGCGTCCACCTGGGGATCGGCCATCGCTCCGGCCACGTCGCGAACCTCTCCACAGGGTACGTCCACCTGGCGCAACACCTCGATCCAGTGCGCGCGGGGGCGCGACCGCAGGATCGGCTCGAGCCGCGCGCGCAACGCCTCGTGGTGCTGCGCCCGAGCGGGGTTGGTGGCGAACGCGTCCTCGTGCGGCAGGTCCGGCGCACCCAGGACGTCGCACAGGCGGCGGAACTGCCCGTCGTTGCCGACAGCCAGAACCAGCTCCCCGTCGGCGGCCGGGAACGTGTCGTAGGGGGCAATCGATCCGTGCCGGTTGCCGAGCCGCTCCGGCATCGCCCCCACCGCCAGGTACGCCGATGCATGGTGGCTCAGCAGCGACAGGGCGCTGTCGTACAGGCTGATGTCCACGTGCTGTCCGCGGTTCGTGCGCTGGCGCGCGTAGAGCGCGAGCACGATGCCGTGGGCCGCCAGCATCGCGGCGGCCAGGTCGGTCACCGCCGAGCCGACGCGGACGGGTGGACCGTCGGCCTCCCCGGTCACGCTCATCAGGCCCGACTCGGCCTGCGCGACCGCGTCGTAGCCGGCCTCGTCGCGGCGCGGTCCCGTACGTCCGTAGCCGGAGATCGAGCAGCAGACGAGCGCGGGCCGGGTCGCGGCGAGCGAGGCGTAGTCGAGACCGAGGCGAACGAGTGCCTTCCGGCGGAAGTTCTCCACGAGCACGTCCGCGCGGTCGAGCAGCCGATCGAGCAGCGCGCGCCCCTCGGGGCGCCCGACGTCCAGGGTGACGCTCTCCTTGTTGCGGTTGACGCCCAGGAAGTACGTGCTCTCGCCCGCGACGAAGGGCGGGCCCCACGCGCGCGTCTCGTCGCCGGTGTCGGGACGCTCGATCTTGATGACCCGCGCCCCCATGTCGGCCAGCAGCATCGTGCACCAGGGGCCGGCGAGCACGCGGGTCAGGTCCAGCACGGTGACGCCCGCCAGCGGACCTGGCGGAGATTCCGACGGCGGCATCGCGTTCATTCTAGTTCCGCCCGGTCGTACGGCTTGCGCCGCCGATTCGCGTCACAATGGGGAGGCACCCGCGCCCCGAGGAGGACATCGTGCTGCAACAGGCAACCGTCGCGATCCTGATCCTGCTGGCCCCGACATGGGCGCTGGCCCAGACGGACGGCACAGAGTCGGTCGTGGTCACGACGGGCGAGGGCGTCGTGCATGCCGTGCCCGATCGCGCGTGGATCACGATCGGCGCCGAGTCTCGGGCCCAGAGTCCGGCCGAGGCGCAGCGCCGGAACGCCGAGGCCATGCGGCCAGTGCAGGAGAAGCTCCGGTCGGCGGGCGTGGCGCCCGAGGCCATCCGCACGATCGGCTACGACCTGCAATACGAGTGGGACTACCAGGACGGCCGACGCGTGGGCCGCGGCTACGTGGCGCGCAACACCATCGAGGTGCGCGTGGACGCCATCGACCGCGTGGGCGAGTATCTCGAGATCGCGGTCGGCTCGGGCGCGACGACGCTCGGCGGGATCCGGTTCGACCTGAAGGATCGGGCGTCGCTCGAACAGCAGGCCCTGCGGCTCGCCGTGGCCGACGCGATGGCCAAGGCACGGGCGGTGGCCGAGGCGGCCAACGCCACGGTCGGCCGCCTGGTGCGGATCGACGAGCGGGGAGGGGCGTCGCCGCCGATGCCCATGCCGATGCTGCGTCAGGCGGCCGAGGCGGCCGCTCCGCCGATCGCGACGGGCGAGCTCGAAGTCAGGGCCGGCGTCGCGCTCACCGTGGCGCTCGAGTAGGCGGCCCGTCGCCGCCGCGCGCGGTCCTCAGTCGGTCGGCTGTCCTCCGACCCCCAGGCCGTCCGAGATGGGCCGCCGCGGCCGGATGACGCCGCGCACGAGGTCCTCCTCGATCATCCGGTCCTCGGCGCGCTCGCCGCCGAGCGACTGCAGGATGGCGTAGTTCCCCTCGTGGCAGTCGTAGGGCAGGAGCTGGCCGCCCTCGAGCGGCGTGAGCGGCATCGACAGTGTGAAGGGACGCTCGTAGGTCAGCGGGTCGTCGAACGTGATCTGGTACTGCAGGACGTCGTTGGCCACGCGCTTGAACGTCTCTGTGATCTTCATCTGCGTGCTGTGACGGGGGCCGCCGCCGTTGACGCCCACGGCCGTCCGGTCCGTGAGGTTGGTGGTCTCGACCACCAGCACGTCGCCTTCCCAGCGCGCGCGCGAGTCGCCCATGAGCTGCGTGATGTCCGAGGACACGTGCGGCCGGCCGTCCGTGTAGAAGACGCGTGTCTGGGGGAGCATCTCGTAGGAGAGCGCGACCATCCCGGGCGCCTGAACGATGCGGTTGCCGTTGCCGTAGATGACTCGGAAGACGGAGCCGGCGATGCCGCGCGTGATGCAGCGCTCGTAGAGCGAGAAATCGGTCGTCCAGTCGAGCGGCCCGGCGCCGAACGTGCCCCGCGGCATCGTGTCTCGTCCCGGCAGCGTCGCCGGCTGGCGCCCGTCTGGCGGATCGATGATTTGCGACGTCTGACGGAACGCGCGGCGGGCGAAATCACGACGGAAGGTGCTCGTGGCATCGTTCTCGGACTGGTCGACGCCCTGCGCGACCTCCTCGAGACGTTCGGCGAACTCCTGGTCCGTCATGTACAACCGGTCGCCGAACTGCGCCTGGCGCGACATCGGGACCCCTTCCATGTCGTCGCTCGACCAGACGCCCTGGAGATCCGGGTCGCCCCACGGTGTGCGCGGCACCTGGTAGGCGGGCTCCTCGCCTCCGAAGGCCGTGACGACGATCGGCGGTGCCGTCGCGCCGCTGCCCTGGCCGGACACGGGGATCGTGAGCCACGACGACGCCCCCGCCGACACGGCCAGCGTTGCGATCGAAGCCAGGATTCGCGATCTCATACGTCCCCTCCCTGTCGTTGCGCGGCAGCGCGCCCGGGTGGCTCCCGCGACGGCCATTCTAGTCCCGCCGGCCGAGTCGCGTCCCGCGTAACCGCCCGTGGCCCGGACGATCGCTATGCCACGTGGGGACGGACCGCCTTGACCACGAGGCGTGCCGCCGCGCGCGCCTGATCGGCGTCGGCCTGCTTGTAGAAGTCGGAGGGCGTCAGGTCCTCGGCGCCGTAGAAGGCCAGCTCACGGTCGCGCCGCAGGCCCCGGGACGCCTCCGCCAGGCGATCCAGATCCTTCGAGACCGGTCCTGGCAGGCGCGTCCGCTCGGCGATCAGGACGTCGGCCACGTCGTGCACCCGTGGCGGCTCGACCCCCACGGCACGAAGCAGCCCCTTGAGGGCCAGCTCGACGACCTCCTGCGACTCGCGGACGACGTCGGCCCAGCTCTCCGCCTCGTACAGCGCGTCGAGCGCGCGAAGGCGGGCCTCGGCCCGGCGCACGTGATCGGTGGCGAGCCCCTGGTTGCGCATCAGGCGGCCTCGGTCCAGTACGGCTGGCCGTGCACGACTCGGCGCACGAGCCTGCCGTCGGCGATCGCGTGGCGCACGTGGGCCAGATGGCTCGAGATGCGCCGGTCACGCTCGAACAGGACGATGCCGTCCAGCGCCACCTCACCCCAGAGGCCCGACACCCGGTCGTCGGACGCATGGACGAAGTGGGGATCGACCTGCCGGCCGTGCCACGCGACGGGCCGCTCGTCCCACGCACGGTAGAGGGACCGGGTCAGGCGGAGAGAGGGCTCGACGACGACCAGGGCGTCCACGTCGGACCCGGCGGCGGCCTCGCCGCGTGCCCAGGAGCCGTAGAGAATCACGCCCACGAGCGCGTCGCCGGCCAGCTCGGCCGCCCGGGCGACGAGGGCCGCGGCCGCCTCGTCTGCCGCGGTCGCCGGGCCCGCGGCCGCCAGGCGCCGGAGGCAGTACTCGTTGAGCGACACGGCGCTCGCGCGGGCGGCCTTCTGGAGCGCGGCGTGCAGGCGCGGCGGCAGGCGCAGGACGAACCGGCCCGATGCCGGCTGGAGGCGTCGAGATGCCATGAGGTCCCGCCTATAGTATCACCATGTTCCAACGTATGGTATCACATCAGGCCTTCGGCGGCGCCGGCAGGCCGAACAGCGCGCGGGCGTTCAGGTGGGCGATCTTGCGCCTGTCGTTCTCGCTGATGGGCGCGCGCTCGATCCAGGCGGCGGCCGGCTCCGTCGTCTCGTACGGGTAGTCCACGGCAAAGAGAATCCGGTCCGCGCCGATCGTCAGGATCGCGGTGATGAGCGCCTGGTCGTTGCAGTTGCCGCTCGTCGAGACGTAGAAGTTCTCGGCGAGGTAGTCCTGCAGCCGGCGCTTCGGCCGCTTGTCCGACGGGTTGTACTCGAAGCAGTGCTGGATGCGCCACGCGAAGAAGGGGAGCGTCTCGCCGAGGTGTCCCAGGATCACGGTCAGGCCGGGCAGGCGGTCGAAGAGCCCGCTGTAGACGAGCCTCAACGCGTGCGTCGCCGTCTCGGGGGCGAATCCCCAGGTGGCGCCGAGCAGCTCGGCGTGTCCGGCGTAGGCGCGCTGCTCGACCGGCGGCCTGGGATGCAGGTAGATCGGCACGCGCAGGGCGGCCGCGGCCTCCCAGAAGGGGAGACACTGCGGCTCGTCCAGGTAGCTCGCCGTCTCGGGCCCGCCGGGGCCGGTGAAGCCGTTGACGAGCGCGCCCTTGAACCCGAGCTTCGTCACGGCGCGCTCGAGCTCGCGCGCAGCCGCTTCCGGATCCTGCAGCGGCACGCTCGCGAATCCGGCGAACCGATCCGGATGCCGCCGCACGGCCCGCTCGGCCAGAAAGTCGTTCGCCTCGCGCGCGGCGCTGACCGCCGCCGCTCGATCGGCGATGCCCTGCACGCCAGGCACCGTGTGCGACAGGACGGCCATCTCGATGCCGGCGGCGTCCATGGCCGCCAGACGCAGCGTGTCGAACTCGCCGATCCGTTCGGCGATCAGCCCCGACCACGACATGTCGTAGTCCATCGACTCGAGCACGCCCGCAAAGTCGGCGCTCGCGCCGCCGCCCGTGCCCGGGGGGATGTGGTTGAAGTGCTCCTCGACGGCCACCTTGGGCAGCGGCAGCCGGGCCGGCGGCCTCCCGACGGCTGGCAGTTCGTACGGTTGGTCCGAGCGCGTGGTTGACGCCATACGGCCTCCAGGTGTTCCGGACAGCGGCTTGGGACCCACGGTCAGTCCGCGCCGCCCGGTCCGATTGTCTCCAGCAGATCCGAGCGCGCTCCGACGACAGCCCCGACGGGAACCGTGCGATCGAAGGTTGCCAGCCTCCCGCCCCGTCGCTGCGCCAGCCCCAGCAGATAGAGATCGGTGAGCTGTCGGTGGCCCGCGACCTTGCCGCACTCGAACAGCGTCTGGTCGCGCAGCGACACCGACTCGTTCCAGTACTGGTGCCCCTCCAGGCCGCACAGCCGCCGAAGGCGATCCACGAGCTCGACGGGCCGGCTCACCGCGCTCCCGTAGCCCGGGTTGGCCAGCACGCGCACGAAGCCGTGTTCGGTGACCGCGCAGGTGGCCCAGCCACGAGACCGGTTGTCGGCGAACCAGTCGTGCGCCAGATCGTGATGCACGTGATCCGGATCGAACAGGGCGACCAGCAGGTTGACGTCGAGCAGCGCCGGAACGCTCACGGCTCGTCGCGCAGCTCGTTCACGCGCTTCATCGTCGGCCGCGGCGCGCCGGCCGGACGCGGGGGCAGCAGCGGGATCCCGTTGCGCAATCGGGCTGGCCGCGCCGGTGCGAGCCCTCGTCTTGCGAGCTCGGAGAGCGCGCGTCCGGCGGTCGTGCCGCGCGCCGCAGCAATCTCCTTGGCGGCCTGCAGAACGTCGTCGTCGATGTCGAGCGTGGTCCGCACTTGCGAGTGCATCATCACGCATCACGCATCAGATGTCAATTTCAGGGCTGCAACGTCTCCGACTCGCTTCGGCGCAGCGGCTGCCGGGCGGTGGTTCGCCCTACACTTGGCGCTTGCCTCGGAACCAGGCCGCCGCCGCCGTCGACTACGCTCGTGCCGGCCGCGTGCTCTCGCGCCGCGATCCCGTCATCCGCGAGCTGATCCGCGCGCATGGTGACTGTGGTCTTGCCCGCGTGCCGCGTGCGGACCCGTTCCACGCCCTCGTCCACGCGATCATCGCGCAGCAGCTCTCGACGCGGTCGGCCGCGAGCATCGAGCGGCGGTTCGTGGCGCTCTTCGACGGGCGACCCACGCCGCGCGCCGTCCGTGCCACGCCGGACGAGCGGCTGCGCGGAGCCGGCATCAGTCCGCAGAAGCTCCGCTATCTCAGGGATCTGTGCGACCACCTGCTCGATGGCTCGCTCGATCTGGCGGGGCTCGGCAGCCTGAGCGACGACGAGGTGATTGCGCGTCTAACGCAGGTGAAGGGGATCGGGCGCTGGACGGCCGACATCT
>Ga0299906_10002005_pt1 | contig 17186 bp, 17 predicted proteins | sample RVTome_14_FD_200259 | JGI IMG/M metagenome (GOLD analysis project Ga0299906, IMG submission 200259) | Soil microbial communities from uranium-contaminated site in the Upper Colorado River Basin, Wyoming, United States - RVT145D125 (version 2) ...
GCAGGATCGGTGTAGGCGCGAGCCAACGCAGGGACCAGGAACGGCCAGCGGGCAAGTCCGAGGAACTGCACGACCGCGGCGAGGACACCGACAACGATCGCCGTCGGAATGACCGCGATCTCGTCGCTGGCGAGCACCTGACCTAGGAGCACGGCGAGTGGAGCGAAAAGGACCGCGGTGAGCATGAAGCCGTACCAGACCAGCTTCAAACCGACCCCTCCTGCCTGGAAGCGGTTCAGGATGTCCTCGGTGGGTCGTCGCAGAATGTCTGGGTAGTCGAAGCGTCGCCTGAGCAACAAGAAGAACCCGTTGAAGGCGAGTGGCAGGACTATGAGAAATGCCCCCGCGGCGACTGTCGTGGTCACGGAGCGGCTGGGGCTGGGGTCCGCTCGCCTTCACTTGCCGTATCTCGGAAGAGAACTGCGAGGATCAACCAGGTCAGCAGCCCGAACACGAGTGCTCCGCTGGCACCGAAGATCGGGAACCGTTCGGCGATGTTTCTCGCGATCACATATGAGGACACAAACCAGCCCAACGCCCAGCCAGGTGGGTTGGCGATCGCCCACCAGAATGCGCCGCGGACCTGGTGGCGTGCGAGCACCAGGACTTGCATTACTCCGACAGCGAGCCCGGTCACGGCACCCATGAGTGCGAGGTCCCCACGGCCGATGCCGTAGTCGACCAAAGCCGCTCCGGCGGCCAGACCGATCGTCATCCCAGCAGCCGTCGCCGGGATCCACAGCCACGAAACCCATCGGCGCAGGACAAACCACTCTGCGGCACCGATGATTGCGCCCGCGATGAGGCCAGCGGCGAGGGCCGCTCCAACTGAGTCGACACCATCAACGACCAGGTCTGCGACATACCCGCCGATGGGAAAACCGACCAGGATCGACAGCGGCCAAAGCCAAATCTGACGGGCCGTCTTCCTCCAGTCAGCTTGCATCGCCATCGTTCGTCTCGTCGTTTGAATTCCCATCACTCTCTGTCCTTTCGGATCACGACGTCGCCAGCACCGACGAGATCGGCGCTGACCCGCCACAGTCGCGCGGTGACCTCGTCGTCATATGAGGAAACGTTGGACTTCTTGGTCTTGCGGTTGGCGTAGTACTTGCCGGTGACGCCCTCGACCGTCGACGAGCTGGACAGAAAGACGACGGTCTCCGCCCCCTTCTCAGGGCTTTTCATGAAAGGGCGAGCGAGGAACACGACGGGAGCCATACCACGGGAGGGGTCCTCCGCGCTGAATGACGTGTTGGTCATTCCCGGATGTAGTGCGGTTGCGGTGACACCCGTGCCCTCGAGACGTCGGGCGAGCTCGTAGGTGAACATGACATTGGCCAGCTTCGACTGGTTGTAGGCCTGCTGTCCTGAGTAGTCCTGTTCACCCATGAGATCGTCGAAGTCGATCTTCCCCATCGACTGAGCTCCTGAAGACACCGTTACGACACGAGCCGGCGCCGAGGTGATCAGCCGTTCCAGGAGGAGGGTCGTCAGCAGGAAAGGTGCCAAATGATTGAGAGCGAAGGTGTGCTCCAACCCATCGGCTGTGGTGTGGCGGTGAGACCAGAAACCACCGGCATTGTTAACCAGGACATCGAGCCGCGGGTAAGCGGAGAGGACCTCCCCGGCCATACGCCGGACCTCAGCCTGGGAGGACAGGTCGGCGACGAACACATCGACCGCAGGGTTACCAGACTCTGCCTCTATGTCTTTGGCCGCCCGCTCAGCCCGGGCCCGATCCCGACCGGTGATCCCCACCCGAGCGCCCATGGATGCGAGACCGACCGCAGCTGCCTTGCCGATCCCGCCCGTTCCCCCCGTGATCAGCACCGTCTTTCCGGTCAGGCCGGTCGTTCGGATCGAGGTCATGTGTGTCTTCTTTCTTGACGAATCCCGCAACCGGCCTTGCGGTGTCAGACCGTGATCGCGATTTTTCCTCGGGCCAGGCCCGCCTCGAGATGACCCATGGCGCGGGGTACGTCGGCTAAGGAGTACTTCCCGTCGATGACCGGGACGACCCGGCCGTTGTCGAGGAACGGTCGCAATGCTTCGAGGTCCGTGTGACGCTCCTTGGAAGCGAGCATGGTCAGGCGTTGGCTCACGAACATCGAGAGCACCAGGGCGCGGATCTGACGGCCGAAACCCCCGGTGAGGCTGCCGCCCTCCTCCCCGCCGACGATGACCAGTTTCCCCTTGGGAGTCAAGGCTCGTCTGAGACGCGAGAGACTGTTGTTTCCGCCAATGTCGAGGATCAGGTCGTACTTCTCTGAGCCGTCCAGGTAGTTGTCGCGGGTGTAATCGAGGACCTGGTCGGCGCCGATCGAACGGACGAGATCTAGCTTCGCTGTGCTGCTGACACCGGTGACCTCGGCCTCGAAGGCTTTGGCCAGTTGCACGGCATAGGTGCCGACTCCTCCCGACGCTCCAATGATGAGCACTTTCTGACCTGCCTCTACGTGACCTGAGTCGCGCAGAGCTTGGATGGCGGTTCCTCCAGAGATGGGGACGACCGCCGCCTGTTCGAAGGTGAGATTGGCCGGCTTGTGGGCGAGCTTGTCCTCACGCGCCGCAGCCTGCTCGGCAAAGGCACCTCGACTCATGCCGAACACCTCATCGCCGGGCTTGAACCTGGTCACCTCGGAGCCCACAGCTGCCACGGTGCCAGCGACATCGAGACCTGGTACTCGATTCTTGGGTCTTCGGAATCCGAATCCCATGACGCGCATCAGGTATGGCTTGCCCGCCATTACGTGCCAGGTGCCGCGGTCCATCCCAGCTGCTGCCACGTCGATGAGCACTTCGTTCGCCTCGATCTCGGGTCGGTCGATCTCTGCAGAACGCAGGACGTTGCTCGAGCCGTAAGCGTCCTGGACGATGGCTCGCATCTTCTCGCCCCGCGTTTTGGAGCTCGGCGATGCGGGGATCTCAACGGGTCTGTCAGTTCTCGGGGTAACAACTGGGTCGACGGTCATGTCGTCTCGCTTCTCGATTGACTCATTGCAGGCTGAACGGTGGGTATCGGTCGGTGATCAGCAAGGTGGCGTAGGCCTGCACTCGCAGGGCCCATCTCCCCACCCCAACCACATAGTCGAACAGCGCTCGTGGGTAACGACCGGTGAAGAGGATTGCGAACCAGGCGATGAGGATGGCAAAGATCGCTCCCACCACCAAGAAGGCGAGGACGATGTAGTGGGGGATGGCCAACAGCCATTTCACCAACGGCATCCAGCGACTCAGATCCTGTTTCACGTTCGGGTAGTCGAGGTCGAGATGCACCGATTGCTCCTCCTCCGTCGACGGATACCGGTCGGTGAGAAGTGCCAAATAGGCACCGACACGGTTCGTGAACCGGTTGAGGTTGAGCGCGAAGTCGAACCACCATCGGGGATATCGCTGCCGGAAGACGACCATCAGCATCGTCGCCACGAACAGCCCGCCGGCGATCCCCAACCCCGTCGTCGTGACCCGGGACACCACTTCGCCGCTGTCCGTGATCACGGTGACCGTGTCGGTGGCGGTTGCGGTGAGCAAGGAGACAACGACGAGTATCGGAATCGCCCAGATGAGCCGGAAGAAGGTGGAGACCCGATCCAGTTTCTCGGGATAGTCGATGTTCAGGCGGGCGGGGTAGGACGGGGATTGGATAACCATTCCTTATGACTCCACTGGTAGTGAGTTGAGTTGGCCTTCGTGGTGGTTGCTCGTTGTTGTCATGCGGTGATGCCAGCTGTGACCGGTGAAGGTCTGAAGCCTTTGACGACCAGGTAGACGCCCAGCGAGAACTCCCATCCCGCGATCAGGAGTACTGCGATCCCCGACACGACATTCACTTGTTCCCAAAGGCCGAACATCGTGCCGACGACGCCGGCGATCAGCAGCGGCGCTCCCGCGAGGCCAAGGACAGGGAGGACCCTCGGCACCAAGCGCGACTGGTACAGCAGGGTGCCCAGCAACAGCGCGTTGAACGCGGGAAGCATTCCTTGTCCGAAGAGGGTCGTCCAGTCATACATGCCGACCAGCGCTTGGCCGGTGACCAACCCTTCTGCTCCGGCTCCGGCTTGCCGCAACGTCACGATCGACAAGAGGGTGACGACGCCAGCGAAGATTGTGGCTCCTTCCAGGACTCGCACGCCGACGAAACCCATGGCGAACCCTTCGTTCTGTCTCTTGACCACTGGGTAGAGGGCGACCGCGGTGCCGATACAGGCGAGCGCCACGATGATCTCGAGGAGGCCCCCGAAGAGGGCGCCGGTATCCGGGCCGGAGCCGGTGATGTAGTTCAGGCTCTTCACCGGACCGTAGAGAAAGAGGGTCGGGATCGAGACAAAGGTGATCAGGTACAGAACGCCCGCCCAGAAGGAGGTCTTCCTCAACGAGTCCACCGGCGCTTCTGGAACTGAGGCTCTGGGGGGTGTGGTGATTGCCATCGGCTGTTTCCTCTCGGTTCGCGACCGGGAGGGTCCAACCCCTGGCGATCTAATTCGTTTTCGTACTATACATACGCGAACGGTATTTCGTCAAAGCTAGGATAGACGTCATGACCCGTGTGAATTTCTCCCGCGAGACGGTCGACGGTTGGGGCCGTCTCCGCCCCGATGAGGATCTTGTTGGTCTAGGAGTCGCCCATCGCTTGATCTGGAGCGGGCGTCTGGCCGAGGAGGTGTTGGAACGGACCGCAATCGCGTGCGGGTTGCGGCGACGGGGAGACTACGAGGTCCTGGCCCTGCTACGACGTGCGGAACCGGAGCTCCTCACCCCTCTCCAAGTAGCGCAGCAGCTGCTGACTTCACAATCGGGCATGACAGGCAAACTCGATCGGCTTGAGCGACAAGGCCTCGTTCAACGGACACCAGACCCTGAAGATCGGAGGGCGATCAGGCTAGGGATCACCGATGCCGGCCGGACCCTGATCGACCAAGCCTTCACCACCAGCCTCTCGGTGTACCAATCCATGCTTGATAAGTTCACCCCAAGCGAGGGAAAGGACTTGGAGGTGCTCCTCGACAAGTTGCTCACTCGACTGGACGACCTTTCAGCTATGCAGCAGCCCTGGACTACGACCACTCCTTGATCGCGGAATCGCCGCCCTATCCGTATCGCGACGTTTCACGCGGGTTCTACCGGATTCCGGCAAGCTCCTGAGATACGCCACAACGTCCTGACCTGCGGATTTGCGTTGCGAAGACCTCAGGACACGTAGACAGCTCCGCAGATCAGGGACCTTCCACCGATCCTTCTACCGGGTTTCCGAAGGTCGGACACCTGGAAGGAGAAGGAACATGAAGGGCTATGTGGTTCGCAAGGGCAACCGCTGGTATGCGGTCGTCTACGAAGGGTTGGATCCGGTGACCGGGAAGGAGCTGCGGCGGTGGTACTCAGCCGGCACTACCCGCGGGGAGGCCGAGGAGCTGGCCGGCCGGCTGGCAGCAGAGTTGAACGGTCGCAACGACGAAGTGCGGTCGCTCACCTTCGGCGCCTACCTGACGGGGACCTGGCTGCCCGGCAAGAGGATCACACTGGCAGAGTCGACGTGGGATGGCTACCGGCGAAAGATCGACCGGCACATCATCCCGGCGATCGGCCATCTCCGGATCCGACGGCTCCGCGTCCACCACCTGGAAGCCCTGTACGAACGCATGCTGCATCCCACCGACGATCGTCGTCAGCTGGCGCCGAAGACGGTCCTGGAAGTTCATCTCATCATCCGAGGAGCTCTCAACGATGCGGTGAAGCGAGGCCTGGTAAACCGAAACGTGGCTTTGGTAGCTCACGCGCCCAAGTTGAGCTCGATCCCCAAGGTCGAGCCGCAAGCGTGGAACGCCCAACAGCTACAGGCGTTTCTCCAGGCCGCGGTGGGTCATCGGCTCTTCCCAGCGTTCTGGGTTCTCGCCGCAACTGGGATGCGACGAAGCGAACTGCTCGGGCTCCGTTGGGACGACGTCGACTTAGACAAGAAGCGGGTGTCGGTGAATCGAGGGCTGGTCGCCGTTGCTTACGAGCTCCGCGAGTCGCGGGGCAAGACCCCCAACTCGAGACGGGCCATCGACCTCGACATCACCACCATCAAGGTGCTGACCGCCTGGCGGGACTGGCAGCGCGCTGAGCAGGCTGCCGCGGGGATCGAATCAGCCGGGTGGGTGTTCACCAACGCCGATGGGCAGCCCTTCCATCCTCATTCGATCTCGCAGACGTTCGAGAGGATCGCCAATCGGGCAGGAGTGCCGAGAATCCGCCTCCACGACGTTCGCCATACTCACGGCACTCTGCTGATCAAGGCCGGTGTTCCCGTCAAGGTGGTGTCAGAGCGTTTGGGTCATGGCAACCCCGCGTTCACGATCGACACCTATCAACATGTGCTTCCCGGGATGCAGGCAGAAGCCGCCCGGACCTTCGAAAGCCTCATCAACGAGGCACGATCCGGAGCTGCCGGTAGAAATGACGGTAGAAGAACCGCGTAACACGGTAGAAGCCCCGGTCAGCAGTCCGCTGACCGGGGCTTTTCGTAGCGGGGGCGGGATTTGAACCCGCGACCTTCGGGTTATGAGCGACGAGCTATCACCGTGGGGTGTTGAACCTCGGTCATCAGCGATATATAGCGGGGCGACAGATCGGTACGCCTGTCAATGAGTGGTGGGCCGTGCCGGGACGTGTTAGGCGGTTGGGCACCAGTTCGGCACCAGTAGGATGCGGCGGCGGCCAATTTAAGATACGGCGTCTTCGCCCATTTCGTTGACGGAAGCGAGATCTACTTAGCATATGCAGCGACAATCCCACCGGGAATTGAGCTCATATGCCGTTCGGATCCGCGAGTTGATTCTTGCCTCCCAGCACGTCTTGTCGAAGGATCTGCATCACGCGTGACAGCTCTTCGAAGATCGGGCTGTGGGCCGATTCGTCGAAGGTGTAGAACCCTTTCAGGGGCGCGCTCAGGCTGTCAAAGTAGGTCTTGGCCACGGCGTAGGAACACGTGAAGTCGAACACCCCGTGAAGAAAGTACACAGGGACGTCGAGCGCTGGCACCCGATCGACGAGATTGGTGGTGAGCATCGTTTGCCAGAGAAAGCTCACGCCGGAGAGCGCCTTACCCCGCCACATGTTGATTTTCTCGCTCAGCGTGTACTCCCGACACCGCAGCGAAGCCAAGAAGATCCCTCGAAAGACCGACTTCATGTCGTGGGTCGTACCGATGCCCAGAGTGTGCATCGCCCGATCGCGTACCGCCAGGTAAGCCGCCGGCGTCCCGCTCTCCGCTGTGACTGGTGCCGCTTGGAGCTTTCGAACCATCCGTTGGTCCCCGATTCTGTGGAACTCGTGCACCATGTAGTCGTGCGCCCGGATCTCAGAAGCAAGCTGATCAGACATCTGAGCAACCCCAATGTAAGCCTGATAGAGATCTGGTGCTTCCGCTGCTACCAGCACGCCAAGGAAGGTCCCACCAGAGTGGGCCATCAGGTAGATCTTCTTCTGACCGAAACGACCACGGAGGTAGTTCGTTACCTCGATCGTGTCCGCAACGAGTTGCGCCTCGTTCATCGTGTCCGGCGGGATATCTTGCCGGTACGAAAGCCCCGAACCCCTCTGCTCCCACCAGCAAACCGTGAACTCGTTCTCAAAACCAACGGGGTGTTTGCGTGTGAGAAAGTAATCCGGCATCCCGCCGTGGAGATAAAGCAGCACCGGGTTTGACTCGTTCGCGCCCTTGATGAACATCCCTTGCTCGACGCCGTTGATCATCACGAACGTTTTCTCAGAGATGCTTCCCGGACGTGGCTTGCCGCTCTCATTCAGGATCGGTTGTGCTGTCCCGGGACTCCACGCCACCAACACGGTGACCGAGATAGCCAGACCACCTGCCACCACGAAAAGCGCGGTCAGCATGAAATTCCCGACTTGGCGGCGGTGACTCCGGCAGACCAACCAGGAGCTCGACCACCAGGAGGAGGCTGGATGGCATCGACGGGCAAGCCGCACCGGACAATCAGCCACGCCACCACCGAATTCGAATTCCACATCTCCCCGGCACCCAACTCGTCTCGTCCCCAGATCATCGCCGGTACTTGGTGGACCAAATCGAGAAGATCCTCAGCGCGTGCTGGGTCATCGCTGAGCAGTTGAGGGCTCGCTACCGCCTCATCGGTGTCCGGGATGACGCCGTCGAGCCACAACCGCACTTCGTACCGAAACGGACGAAAGCGGGCTAGCCGCCGACTGAACACCGGGCCTTCCAATACCACTCCCCTGGACATGGTGTTGGCATCAGGGCTAGGCCAAGCATTCTCGATGGTGAACCGCCCATCCGGCACATAGACCTCGAGGGCAGTGTGGTACAGGTCGAGCGGCGGCCGATGTTGGCGGCGGGCCTGGAGCCCTTCGTAGACGCGTCCGTTGAGCCGCACAAACCCGACACCGCCCGCGCCGAGCGGAATCCAGTACAGGCCAATACTGGCTCCGGGCTCAACCATGGACGCGCCGAGACGACCGGAACTCGAGGGCCGCCCATATTGAGAAGAGAACTAAAAGAAGTCCAGTCCCCCAAGCTCCTGCGACGGCCAGATTGGGAAACCAAATGCCGACAACCAGACCGCCAGCCCACATGGATCCGCCGATATACCAGAACTCTCGCATCCCGTATAGGAAGGCGAAAGGCAGGTAGTGGGCACCGATCGCGATCATGAAAGCGGGGAAGAACCAGCGGATGTCATACAAGGCTGCGGCTCCCACCAGTGGGATCATCAGCGGCCCCACGATCGGAATCGCCACGCCGACCTGTCGCAAGGGATTGGTTGAAGGTATGGCTCCGGGGGAGCCAAGAATCCGACATACAACAGTCGTCACCGGGTAAATCAAGAACCCTCCGGCCAACGTGACCACAATCGCGGCCGATTGAGAAACAAACGTCCAGAGCCCGGCCGACACCAACCACAGAACCCCCGTGTAAGCCTGCCCAACCGAGCCGGCAAAGTAGATCTCCCGCACTTCCGCCTGGGCCATGGCCAGATTCGAGCTGCTGGTCGCTACTGAGTCAGTGTTCATGTCGCGCCCTCTCACCGACACCCGGGCGAGACGAGAAATACTGAGAAGGTGCCGGCTGCTTCTCGCCCTGGAAACCGAAACGCAGTCTCACGATCTACCCGCCCGATCTAGATCTTTGAGGAAGTTTACGAGCCTTGCGGTATCGGCGTCGGTCCAGCCATCGGGCCTTGTTACAGCGAGCCAGGCCTCGGCGTTGGCCTGTTTGGTGTATAGATGTCCATACCCTTCGGGAATCGAACCGGCTGCCGGCAGATCCATCATCACCTGCCATCCGGTAATCAGGCGCGCGTAGTGGAACTCGTCGCTGATCTCGACGCCTCGCTGCCCATCGACCAGCCAATCGGGATGCTGGAAGAACAACGAAGGCGAAAAGAACACAACGGGGTCCGAGGCGTGTTGGAGGTACAGGATCCTGGTGTTTCCCCACTCCTCGCCGGAGATGTCGACCGCATTCTGAGCATTGGTGAAGCGAACCGTTCGTCCGCCCCGATAGATAGGAGTCACCGGGGAAGTGACTGGATCGCGGCCGGCGATGAGCTCGTTCCACAGCTCGTTCATGAATGGGGGTCCGACCATCAGGGCTCCGTCGATGGGCTCGTTGATGATGTTGATCGAAGTCAGAATCGATTCGACACCGAGGGACCCCAGTGAAAGCCCATAGAGGTAGATCTCAGGGCGTGCATCTTCTGGCAGTGCAGCCCAGTATTCGTGAATTGTCTCGAAGACGATCTGCGAGGTCTCTTTCACTTCATCTTGGTCTGCAAGCAGTGAAATCCAGCTGGGGAGATAGGAGTACTGCGCTCCGGCCACGGCGACATCGCCGTTGTGAACGTACTCGAGCGACGTCATTGCATTTGGTTCAAGGAACCCGGTTCCGGTGGTGGTGGCCACTACGAGGACACTCCGAGCAAAGGCATCGGTTCGGATCAGCTCGTCAAGGAGCAGTTGAGCGCGTCCTTCGACGGTGTCGGCAGACTTGAGCCCGACATATACCCGGATCGGTTCCACAGCACCGGAGCCGTGAAACGCATTGAGATCTTCGACGCCGGGTCCCGTCGCCACAAACGTTCGCCCTTTCACCCCCAAAGTCTCCCAATCAACCAGCGACCCCGAACTCCCCGATCTGAGGTCGGAGTCCGGCTGGGTAACCCCTTCTTCGATTGCCACGTCCCGCGTCGCAGATATCTGATTGGCCACAGCGAAGAACGAGTTGACCAGCACTCCGCTCCACAGTCCCCAGAGGACCAGCACCAGGCTGATTCCACCGAGCAGCCGGGAGAGACGTGCGGGGAGCACATTCCTCAGCAATTGAACAAACAAACCGAATAGCGCCCGGATCGAACGCGCCGAGATGAGGATGACGAATGCCGTTGCAGCCGCGACCGGGATGACGGCCAGCCAAACCATCGGCGTGAGACGGCTCATCCCGAATGCGTTCCGCAGGTCGTTTTGCCACCCCACGAAGGACCAGGTGGCGGAGATCCAGGCATAGACTATGAGACCAGCCGCGGTCCAGCGCACTAACCCCCACCATCGACCTGAGGGGGTGCGCAACTCCAGGTAGTTCCACACCCACTGCCAGCCCGCACCCAGCCCGTAGCCCACCATGAATGAGATAGCTGATACGACTCCTTGAGTCACCGCCAGTTTCGGGAGAAGAGATGGAAAGAGGGACGTGGCGAATACCAGAACGCCCATCCAGAGTCCGGGTCTCGAGGTGGGTCGAGAGAAGACCGTCGGAATTGGGGCCCGAACCCCTTCACCCGATTTGATGGGCTTTCCTGCCATCACGCGGCCTGAACCCATTCTGACGCGGCCAGTCCAAACCCTGCGGCAAGAAACTCTCGCCTGGTGAACATGGGAGGGATGGAACCTGCGCTGGGTCGACTCATCTCTCAGGCTCATTCGACTGTGTGATGGTTGCGATGACCTCTGCTGCCTCGTCGTCGACCATCCAGCTGAAATGGCCATGGTTGGGCCAGACCACATATGTGGATTCGGGGAGGCGTGCATCGAGCCATCGCCCGACTGATGCCGGAACGGTCTGGTCGCGGCCGCCGTACCAGAGGTGTGTTTCCACGTTGATCCGGGTGAGATCAAAACCCCACGACTGGCGGTAGAGGCCGGCCTCGTAGGCTACGCCGCGGCCGCCCTCCGAGAACGCTTCCTGCATCACCTCCGCGAACCAGTCATGAACCTCTGGCCGGGTGATGGCTTCCCGGTCGGCGTCTCCCATGCTGGCAACCGACTGGTCTATGAATCGGGTCGCCTGTCCCTTCCGAAATGCATACGCTGCCATGCCGAACTGGGCTCGGCGGACAATCCCATTCGACGACGGCCCAGTGATAGCGGTGGCGTGCTCCATTCCGGTCGCTGCCAGCGGGCCGAGGCCCACAACCACGCCTACACGAGTCACCCTCTCGTCCAGATCGTGGCCACACGCCAAGGCGTATGGCGCACCACCCGACACGCCGAGAACGGCGAATCGACCAATGCCAAGCCGGTCGGCGGCCTCGGTCACGTCGGCGGGCCAATCGACGAAGCGACGGTTGGTCTGGAACGTAGAAGCGCCGTAGCCCGGGCGGTTCAGGGCCACCAAGCGGGCATGGACACCTCGTCCCGCCAGCGTCGAAGTGATCAGATCGATCTCTCGACGGTCCCCGGGGAACCCGTGGCAGTAGATGACCGGTGGTGCATCCGGTTCTCCCCATTCGGCGTAGCGGAGAGACCGGCCGTCGGCGAGATCGAGAAGCCCATCACGCGTCGTCTTGCTCATCGTCAACCGATCCGTGCCTCAGTGAGGGTGAACCGGAAGAATTCGCCCTCTTCTTGCCGTTCGGTGCCCCACCACCAGCCGACTCGCCCGGCCGTCACGATGGTGATCCCCCCAAAGCGGCCGTACCCTTCAACCGCGGCTCCAAACGGATGAAAGCCATGCTTGTCTGGATCGGGGTCTCCCCACCGTTGTGTCACCACTTCCTGGAGACGTCCCTCATAGTCGACGGTAAGAGTGGCGTTGACAGTGTCCTCTCTTACGGGCAGGGCGACCTTTGCCGTTGTGGAGTCGATCGGTGCCCATGACGCACCCATCTGAGTTGTCAGGGCCTGTGGTGCCCAGAAGACGGTCTCGGCAGCGAGCCTGCCGGCGGCGCTCCGGTCAACATCCGGGCCGGATTCACGCGCTACAGGGATCGTCCCCCAGATCCTGAAGTCGAGACTCCCGAACCCATTCCAGAAGGTGTCACCGCCACGGAACCGTATTGGTGCCTTTCCTGCCGTGGCCTCCCAAACAAACCCTTCGCCCGCACGTAGTACCTGACGTGCGCGGAACGGGGTCCAGGTCTTGAGTTTGATCTCGCCCTTCATTTCGAGATAGACAGTCGGGACGAGTTCGACACCGGGAGTCAGGGCGTGGTTGAGGAATCGCCGCGCCGGGTCGGGGAGACCACCCAGGTCGTCTGGATCGAAGACTCCGACGGATGGAGTTGGCCTGGTGAGATCCGCCCACGCTGCCTTCCGAAGTGCTTTCCCTCTCACCGGAGCGATTGCCCTTCGACGCTCGAGAAGATCGAGACCGTGGGACGGAAGAGCGCCTCTCCTCCGTACCAAATGTAGGCGACAAGAAACATCAGCCGTTGCAACATCCCGGCGTAGTCGCCCCACACCACCATGCCCAGCGGGATGACAACTGACGCGGCTATCGCGATTGAGTCGAGAACACGTTTCCGGGTGGAACGGCGGTGTGAGACCACCATGACCGCCAACACCCCGAAGGCGAAAGCGAAACCCATCACGGTCGTCGCCGTCGAGTGAAGGAGATCTTCGGTGTGATCGAAGCTGGCGTTCAGCGCCAGAGGACGATGAGAGAAAACTGCCGTTGCCAACATCAAGATCCCGAACGTCCGATGGAAGGCGCTGCCCACCCTGCCCCAGGATTCTGCGGCGAGTGCGCTCAACCAGAGGACGGCCAGGCCGAATATGAGGAATCCCAGTCGGGCCAGCCAAGCCCCCTCGAGGGCTTGAGCCGCCGACTCACTCGTAGTGTTAGAAACCCACGAATACGACTCGGGCATGAGGAGTGGAGCCAGACCCAACGCCAACCCCGAGAGGACGAAGCATGCCACAACACCGTGCCACTCCCAACGCTGAGGTGTCCTCGTTGTGACGAGAGCCGAGAGTTCAGCCAACTCCTACCCTGCCGCCGACCCTGGTTCGACCACTGCTCTGCCACGGACAGTGCCTTTTCTCAGGTTCTCGTATGCGTCGATTGCGTCATCGAAACCAAAACGGGTGATGTGCAGCGTCAAGTGGCCGCGCTGGGCGAGGGTGATGACTTCCATCAGTTCGGTGACACTGCCCCAATACGTAGTTGCAACCGATACCTCATAGGGCACGGTGAAGAAACCGACTGGCAGTATCCCTCCGCCTATGCCAACCAACGTCAAATGGCCCAGCGACCTGACGGTGGCCGCAGCCAGTTGCAGCGTGGCGTCAACGCCTACAAGGTCGAGGACCACTTCGGCCCCCAACCCCGACGTGAGGTCGCGGATCTGTTCAGCTGCGTGTTCGCCTGAGACGACGCCGTGATGGGCGCCGCTCTCCTCGGCGACGGCCAGGGCAGGAGTGTTCTGGTCGACCGCGATCACGTTGGTTCCTGTGATGGCCCTAAGGATTTGGATCGCCATGTGCCCGAGACCGCCCCCAGCGCCGATCACCACGGCACTCGAACCCGCGCCCAACAGGTGAAGCGACCGCTTGATTGCGTGATAAGGCGTTAGCGCGGCATCGGTGAGCGGGGCGGCGTCCACCGGGTCAAGGTCTCCGATCGGGACCAGCAAGCGAGAATCGGGGATCAGCATCAGCGGTGCCATCCCACCGTCTCGACCCAGCCCGCCACCCGCAGCCCCGATCTCTGCCTGGCGTATGCAGTAGTTCTCCATACCCCGACGGCACCGATGGCACCTTCCACACCCCCACGGTCCGTAAACGGCAACCGGCTCACCTATCTCAAGACCCGCAACTCCCTCTCCGGTAGCTTCGACCCACCCAGCGTTCTCGTGACCCAACGTGAACGGCAGCTCATAGGGCAACAGACCCCCCTCGAAGTCGTACATGAGATGGAGATCGGAGTGACAGGCTCCAGCTCCGCCGATGCGAACCACCACCTCTCCCGGCCCCGGATCGGGTTCGGGCACTTCGCGGAACTCCGGATCCTGCTTCCAACCGGTCAGTTGTAGTGCACGCATGATCAGCTCCTTGCAGTGTGATGTTCTGAGTCGAGAGGCACCAGTGAGTCCCGAGGTTCCACTCCTTGGTCGATCCGTGGAGAGAGACGAAAGAGCGGCCGATACACGATCACCGCCATTCCGATCGCGATTGCGGCGAAGACAGTGAAGGCGATGGTGTTCGCAGTAGTGGCCGCCGGGTCGCCTGTGGCCTGCATCACGATGGCCATTCCGGCCACCGATGCGCCCAGCAACGCGGCCCAACCCACCGCGGCGTACTTGAGCCTTATCGCCCACGGCGTACCGCTGAGGATCCCGATGCCTGCTACCAGCAAGCCCGGCACGACCAGGCCGAGGTCCATGAATTTGACCAGCCAAAAGACGACAGGGTCGGCCAGATACTCGCTCGAGGCGGGCTGGTCCGCCCACGCGTCGGCCAAGCCGGGAAGATGCAGACCGACAACCAGGAAGAAGGCCACCACCAGAAAGAAGATGCCGACGATTCGGTCAACCCAACGGGGTGAGACCGCCAGCCGATCGACATCGATGAAAGTCCACGATCGGATGGCGATCGCAGCTGCCAGGATGAAAAGCCCCAAGAACAGCGGAAAGAACCGTTCGCTGTTTCCCTGATAGCGGAGAAGGTCACCTCCCAGAGCGAGCTGGCTGTACATGTAGAGCGCGTAGACGGCCGGTCCAAGCGCCAGCACGGGTCCGGCGAGATGGTCCCGCCATATCAGGATGCCTGCCAGGATGCTCAACGGGGCGACCAGGACCAGTCCGGCCACGTCACCGCCGACAATCTGGTTGGCAGCTCCGTCGGAGACGTGGTACTCGATCATGCTGGTGACCAGCGGGCCAAGCACGGCCACTGCCGCCGCACCGAAACCCAGAATCACCAGTCCCAGACCCAACCAGAAATGGCTGCGGGCAGCATTCTCTGACGGACCAAGGGTCTGGGCGTGTCGTGTGGAAACTGCCTGGGTCATCCCGACCTTCCTTGGTTGATGTCGTGCGAGTCATCGCTGAGTGCCCTGACCGTCTCAGAGCCCGTTCCTGATCCGCGATCAGGGCCGCGGGTGGGGTCGGCGCTCGGCTCGGGACCACCAGTGTCGAGTTGGAATGGCGGGTATTCGTCCCGCATGAGAGCGGCATACGCCCACACCCGGTACACCCACCTGTTGAGACCCATCACTACGTCGAACAGCCCCTGCGGGTACCGTCCGGCGAAAAGCAGAACGATGGCTGCAACCAAGACGAGGAGTCCTATGAGGCCCCCGCCGAGTCGGAGTATTGCCGGATTGGAGTCGCCAATCTGCGTGGCCCAACCGATGAAACCGGTGGTGAAGAACCCGACGATCAGGTATTGGGGGATGGCCAGCAGCCACCATTTCACCAGCACGAGCCCTCGGGACAGCTGTTCCGGATACGCAACGTCGAGCCTGGCTGGATACTCGGTGTCGGCCAGCGTGAACGGCGGATACTGGTCGGTGCCGAGAACTCCATAGGAGTAGTAGGCCACTCGCCAACTCCAACGCATCACCCCAACATTGAAGTCGAAGATCGACTTCGGGTATCGACCGGTGAATAGGATGGCGAACCCCGCCACCACGGTCAGAATCAAGAACGCGGCCCACAAAAAGAAGAGCACGATGAAGTGGGGGATGGCAAGGAACCATTTGACCAGCCACTGCCAACGGCTCAGCCCGGGATCGAGCTGGCCCTCAACGCGGACCGGATAACGGCCAAAACCGCCCACAGGCGCTCTAACAGTCGGGGCGGCACCGTCAGGTTGGCGGATCGCCAAAACCAGAAGTACAGCTGCGATCGCGGCGAAGGCGAGCCCTCCAACGGACAACCCAATCGCCACAGGGATCAGCAGGTCGGTCCTGGCTGAGGCGGCTGCTTCGACTGTGACGCCAGGAGAGGCGTCGGAATTCATGATCACCACCGTCCACTCCCCCTGCTCCAAGTCCCAGGTGAGACTCGGGTCAGTCCCTTCAGCGGACGCCACCCAGAAGGTCTCCTCAGTAGGAATAGCCGGAGGAACTGAACCCTGTTTGGAGTCATAGGTGACGTCCCCTGTGTTTTGGTCGATCCGAGCGACCTGGGCGTGGGCCACACCGGACAAGTACTGATCGACCTCGGAATCAGGGCCGATTCCGACAAAAACCGGCAGGGCATCGGTCGCAGTGGCATCGAGCCGGATGGTGGCCAACCTGCCCGAAGGGAACCAATCGCCGGGTTGAGACCCAAGGTCGATCTCCGTCGACGTCAAGGCATAGCTGTCCGTCGCCAACTCGGTAGTGGGACTGGTGAAGAAACCGTCAGTGGAACGTTGCGTTCCGTTGGCCCAGAACAAACCTGCGCTTCCCAGAAGGAGCCCGATTGCCACCAAACCCAATATGGCCCCGAACATCGCCAGGGCGATTTTTCCCGTTCTCACTGCAACCTCCATTCATCAACACCTTGAGCTATTGCGATCATCGGGCTGAGGATCGGTTGCGGGTAGGGAACTAGGTAACCGACGGTGGGGACCATCGGCCCTTGGAGAGCGGCGTTTAGTAATTGGCGCCGCGTTGGCCCTCAAATGCCCGGCTTCACCTAAAAGACAAAACCCACGGCAAATAGACCCGTGATCACACCGAAGGAGGCGGCGACGATTCTTCTAGCACTCATATCAAACGCCGATGACTGGTATGCATACCCGACTCCCTGATCATCTGGCAACGAAACGTCCGATGCGAGAGTGGAACAGCCCGTCCGCATGGGACCTATGGCCCTGTCGGGGTTCGTCTAAGCCCGGCACGATGACATGCAGACACCCCCGGCGAAGCTCCTGGGTGTCACCTACCTCTATAGAGAGCAGTGTCATGCACGCTTTGGAAATCGACCATTTGACCAAGCGCTACGGCGACAACCTGG
>Ga0299906_10002007_pt1 | contig 17169 bp, 16 predicted proteins | sample RVTome_14_FD_200259 | JGI IMG/M metagenome (GOLD analysis project Ga0299906, IMG submission 200259) | Soil microbial communities from uranium-contaminated site in the Upper Colorado River Basin, Wyoming, United States - RVT145D125 (version 2) ...
CGGGCTGCCGAGACCATGTTCGGCTGGCGGGCGGCCGAGATCCTCGGGCAGAACGTCGCGCTGCTCATGCCGTCTCCCTACCAGGAGCAGCACGACGACTTTCTCCGACGGTACCGCGAGACGGGCGAGGCGAAGGCGATCGGCCGGATCCGCTTCGTCGAGGCGAAGCGCCGCAGCGGGGCGGTGTTTCCCATCGAGCTGTCGGTATCGGAAGCACGCGTGGCCGACGACGTCGTCTACTCCGCGATCATCCGCGACGTGAGCGAGCGGGTCCGGCTCCAGAGCGCGCTCGGCGAGCGCCTGCGCCAGCAGGAGAGCCTCGCCGAGCTGGGCGTCGCGGCCGTCCAGGACGGCTCGCCGACCATCCTCGACGAGGCGGCCCGCCGCCTGGCCGACGGGCTCGGGACCGACGTGAGCGGGGTCTTCGAGCGGCTGCCGGCCGAAACGACGCTGCGGCTGCGCGCCGGCGTCGGCTGGCCCAGCGGGGCCATCGGCTCCCTGGAGATGACAGCGGCCGACACCGGCGTGGACGCAGCCATGACGGAAGCCGAAGCGCAGGCGCCCCACGTGCCCGGCGCCCTGCGCGACCTCGGCGCCGTCGCCGCCCTCTCGGTGCCCGTGGGCAACGCCGAGCAACCCTTGGGGCTGCTCGTGGTCGGTTCGCGCCAGGCCCGCGTCTTCGAAGCACACGACGTGGCGTTCGCCCGCACCATGGCGGGGCTGCTCGCCGGCGCGCTCAGCCTCGAGCAGGCCGGGCACGCGCTGCGCCGCGAGCGGGACTTCGCGTCGGGCCTGGTGGAGACCGCCCCCGTGATCGTGACGGTGCTCGATCCGACCGGACACATCGAGTGGTTCAACCCCCACCTCGAGCACCTGAGCGGGCGCTGTCTGGAGCATTGTTGGGGCCGGGACTGGTTCGAGGTCTTCATTCCGCCGCGCGAGCACGAACGCGCGCGGAGCCGCTTCGCCCGTTCGCTCGCGGGACACAGCCGGCGCGGCACCGTCGAGGCCATGCTCACCCGCGACGGGCACGAACGACTGATCCAATGGCACGACACCGTCCTGCCGGACGGCGGCGGCGGAATGCGCGGCGTGCTGGCCATCGGCCTCGACGTGACCGACCGATCGCGGGCCGAGCAGGATCTGCAGCAGCGCCAGCGTCTCGCCGACATCGGCGCGCTGGTGACGCGCATCGTCCACGACATCGCCAACCCGCTGGCCGGTCTGTCGATGCTGGCGCAGCGGGTGCTGCGCCGCGTCGAGCGGGCCCCGACCGAGCCCGTACGCTCGGTCGGGGACGCCGCGCGGCAGATGGTCGAGACGGCGCATCGGCTCGAGCGGCTGGTCGGCGAGTTCAAGGACTTCGCCCGCGAGCAGCGCCTGCATCTGGAGGCTCTCGACGTACGCCGCTTCCTGGAGGAAACGGCCGCGTTCTGGAGGCTCGAAGCCGGCGCGCGCGGCATCGACCTCCAGGTCCAATCGATCCTCGAGCCGCTCACCCTCCGTGGCGATGCCGACAAGCTGCGGCGGGTCCTGGACAACGTCATCAAGAACGCGCTCGAGGCGGTCGGCGAAGCGCCCGGCCGCGTCCGCCTGGGCGCCTGTCGCACGGACGGGAACCGGCTGCGGCTCAGCGTCCGAGACACGGGACCGGGCGTACCGGCGAACGTCGACCCCTTCTCCCTCTTCGAAACCTCCAAGCCTTCTGGGACGGGCCTCGGCCTGCCGGTCAGCAAGCAGATCGTCCTCGCGCACGGCGGCGGCATGACCCTTGCTGCCGACAGGCCACTAGGGACCGTCTGTACCATCGAGCTCCCGCTCGACGGGCCGGCGGTCTGAATCGACGATGGTGCCGCTCGACTGCAACGTAATGCGCGTCCTCCTGGTCGACGACGAGTCGTCGTTCCGCTCGGCCCTGGCGGGGGCGCTCGAGGACGACGGCCATCCGGTGTCGGCCTTCGGATCCGTCGAGGAAGTCCCGGATCTGACCACGCTCGCGGACGTGGCCGTGCTCGTGACCGACTACGACCTGCCGGGCCGAAGCGGCTTCGACCTGGCCGATCGCCTGCACGCCACGTTTCCCGAGATCCCGGTGATCGTGGTCACCGCCTATCGCAACGAGACAGTCGAGGGGGCCGCGGCCATCCGCGGACACCTACACGTCCTCGACAAGCCGCTCGACTACGAGACCGTGCACGCCCTGCTCCACCGTCTGACGAGCGTCCACTGACGGCGCGCCGTCCCCCCGCGCCCGCAGGCGGTAGACGTTCACGGTCACCGTCAGGCTGCTCGCGATCATGGCGGCCGCCGCACCGAGTGGCGCCAGCATCCCGCTCGCCGCGGCGACGAGTGCCAGCGCATTGTAGCCGATCGCCCAGCCGAGGTTCTGTCGCATGATGCGCCGTACGCGACGAGCATGCGCGAGCAGCCACGGCACCTGCCGGAGGTCGTGACCGAGCACGACCACGTCGGCGCCGTGCCGGGCGAGAGCGGAGGCGTCGGCGAAGGTCACCCCGATCGCGGCGGCCAGCGCCGGGGCGTCGTTGATGCCGTCACCGACCATGACGACGGGCCGGTCCCCGGGTCCGGCGAGCGCGCGGATGCATCGCAGCTTCTCGTCCGGCCGCAGCCCCACGGCCGTGCGCTCCCCGGGGATCAGCGCGGGCACCACGGCCGACGCGGCCGTGTCCCCGGTGAGCAGCCAGCAACGATGGCCCTGCGTGCTCAGACCGGCGAGCGCCGCCGCCGCCTCTGGCCGCGCGACCTCGCGAAACTGCATGCGGGCCACCACGCCCGCATCGTCTCGCAGCTCGATGCGCGGCCCGTTCACCGGCCCGGCCGCGGCCGAGGGCGCTGCGCCCAGGCGGAATCGCCGTCCGGCGACGCGACCCATGAGCCCCTCGCCGGGCGTGAAGCGCACGGCCGTCGCCGGGGGCACCTGGGCCCCGATCGCTCGGGCGTGCGCCGCGACGGCGCGCGCGAGCGGATGCGGCAGGTCGCCCTCGAGCGCGGCCGCCACGGCCACCGCGTGCGTCGCCGACCATCCCCTCTCCGGCGCGACCACGACCTCTTCGACGGTCGGACACGAGGAGGTCAGCGTACCGGTCTTGTCGAAGCAGACGTCGGTCGCGGCGGCGAGCCGCTCGAGGACCGGGGCGGACCGGACCAGGACGCCGCGCCGGGCCGCCGTCGCCAGTCCGACCGCGATGGCGCCCGGCGTCGCGATGCCGAGCGCACACGGGCACGCCACGACCAGCACGGCCAGGGCCACCAAGGTCCCGGCCGCGGCACCCGCATCCTGCGCCCACCACCATCCCGCCCCGGCGGCGACGAGCAGCGCCAGCGGCGTGAGGACGGCGGCCACTCGATCGGCAACGCGTTGCAGCCGGCACGGCTGGCGGAGCGCCTCGTCTACGAGGGCCGCGACGCGCGCCCGCAGGCTCGCAGCCGCCCCCACGAGCACGCGTACGTCGAAATGGCCGTCGACGCTGCGAGCGCCGCCCAACACCGGGTCGCCCGGTCCCCGCGCGACGGCCGCCCACTCCCCCGTGAGCACGGCCTCGTCGACGCGACCGCTCCCGCTCACCACGACCCCGTCCGTCGGAAAGCTGGCACCCGGTCCGAGCGCGACGACGTCACCAGGCCGCAGCTCGCCGGCCGGCACGCGCTCGTCCCCGCGCGGGCTGCGGCGCGTGACGGTGTCGTCGGCCGCCGAACCGAGAGACCGGATGGCCTGCCCCGCCCGGGCGCGGGCCTGCGCCTCCAGGTACCGCCCCAGGGTCACCAGCACCAGGAGGGCACAGACCGTGTCGGCGTAGATCTCAGTGCCGCCCGCGAGCGTGTTCCACCACGACAGCCCGTACGCTGCCGTGGCGGCGAGCACGATCAGGAGGTCGGCACCGAGTTCGCCGCGCCGCAGGCGCTCGGCGGCCGCCCGCGCCAACGGCATACCGAGCAGCACCAGCACCGGCGCGGCCAGGACGAGCGCCAGCACGCGCAGCACCTGGAAGAGCGGCCCGTCGGCGGCGGGCCCAGCGCCGGCATAGAGGGTGGGCACGTACGCCGGCATCGCCAGGACCAGCACGTTCATGGTGAGGAACAGCGCCAGGCCGAGTCGTACGAGCAGCGCCCCCGCCACACCGGCGTCGCCCCGGGCCCCGGTGATCTCGGCCGCCAGGATGCACCCGTAGCAGCAGAAGACGTCGCCGGTGGCCGAGTCCCCCGCCCGCAGCGAGCGGCGCCCGACCGGCAGACCGCAGTGGGCGCAGGCGTCCGTCACCGCCTCAACGCACGAGGTTCACGAGCAGGTAGACGGCGCCGCCCACGAAGAAGACGAGCCACAGCAGGCCGAGCCACCACGGGGCCGGATTGGCCTCGTAGATGTGGTAGGTGGCGTCCTCGAGCTCGATACGCGGGTCCGACGCAGTCGCCGGACTCTCGCCCCGGCGCGCGACGATCGGCTCGTCACGCATGGGACTCGCTCCCGTCCCGCCCGCGCTCGAGCGCCTCGTGGATGTCGAGCATGCGCTGCGCCGGTCCCTCCACGTCGCGGAACCGTCCCGTGAGAACGGCCCACAGATTGAGGCACAGCAGCGGCAGCATGCCGGCCAGGTAGGTGGCGATGGCCGCCGCGCCGAAGCCGGCGATCTCGTCGCCGTTCATGGTGAGCATGAACTCGACCATCTTGTTCAGGAAGGCGCCCCCCGCCAGCACCATGACGGCGATGGCCATGAGAAAGACGACCAGCGTTCGCGTCGACATGCTCAGCCCCCCGGTCGCGGCGCCGGGTCGACCCAGCTACCCAGCCATTGCAAGTAGGCGACCAGCGCCAGGGCGCGCTCGGTCGGCCGGCGCGCCTCGTCGAAGAACCACGGGTAGCCCGGCATCACCGAATACGGGGCCACGCTGCGCGGATCGTAGAGATGCGCCATCTGCCAGTCGTTGGAATGCACGCCCGACTCCCGGATCAGATCGGGTCCGACGCGGCGCGTGCCGAAGAGATGCGGCAGATGCATCTCGTTCTGATACTCGTCCGGCGTCGAGACCGGCCCGAAACGCAACTCCTCGCCCGAGACGGGCCGGACGAACTGGGAATGACAGTGCCAGCACCCCTCCGCGACGTACAGCGCCTTCCCCTGCCGCAGCGCCCGCGCGAAGCTCGCTGGCGCCGGCTCGCCGAAGCTGCGGGCGAACTCCTCCGGATAGTCCTCGGCCAGCTCCCGGAACGAGTCGGGCACGTCGGCCGCGATCTCCTCGACGGTCGCGACCGGCACGTTCCGGAGTGTGAGCATCGGCATCACGCCCTGCAGGAAGAAGCCGAGAAAGAAGGTGACGACACCCGCCACCAGGAAGCTGGCGCCGAAGCGTTCCATCAGGCCGCCAGGCGCTCGGCTTCGGCCGGGTGTACCCGCGGCCGGCGCGCCGTCGCCCAGAGCGCGTAGAAGAGGAGGCCCTGCCCCCCGACGATGAGCAGGCCGGCGAAGGTACGCACCCACCAGAACGGCATCGAGGCCAGGACCGAGTCGGCCCAGTGGCTGAGTGCGCCCCAACTGAAGCCCTGCACCACCCCCGCCGCCGTCAGGTCCACCACCATGAGCGACAGGCCGGCGAGCGTCAGCCAGTAGTGGGCGGTGAGCGCGCGCGGCGTCGCCCACGGCCGTTCCAGGGCGCGCGGCCACAGCTCGACGAACATGCCGAAGATCCAGAACCCGAAGACGCCGAACATCACCATGTGGGCGTGACCGACCACCCAATCGGTGAAGTGAATCACCTTCTGGAAGGTCAGGGTCACCTGGAAGGCACACTGCAGACAGGTGAGGCCGTAGAAGACCATGCCCGTATAGAACCAGCGGATGGCGAGGTTGCCGCGAATGGCGTCCGCCCGACCGTGCAGCGTGGCGAAGAAGTTCACCAGCACCGTCAGCACCACCACCTCGACCGCGATGGTCGCCACCACCGCGCCGTACTGCGCGTACATCGGGATCGGGCTCAGCAGGAAGTGGTGCACGCCCTGCATCGGGTAGAAGAAGGCGATGCCCCAGAAGCCGATCAGCGAGAGCGCGTGGCTCCAGATCGGCTTGCGCAGCAGGATGGGGACGAAGAAGTACATCAGGCCCCAGCCAATCGGCGTCACGAAGAGGCCGACGAGGTCGTGGATGAACAGCCCCGTGATCGCGGCCCCGGCCGTGCCCGGCACCCAGAACTGCGGCAGGTAGTTGCCCATGAAGTACACCAGCGGCGTCCAGGCGAACGCCGCCAGGAAGTACCAGAGGCTGACGTACAGCCCGCGCTCCGGCGAGCGGAAGATGGGCACCGACAGGTTCACCACCAGCAGCCCGAGCCCCACGATCACGAGCGGATCGACGAAGATCGGCGTCTCGCCCCACTCGATCGCCTGCCCGTAGCCGGCTAGCTGCCCAGCGACGGTGAGCACCAGGACGAGCTGCCAGGCCCAGAAGACCAGCCAGCCCAGCCAGTCGGAGAGAATGGGACGGCGCGTGAGGCGGGGCACGGCGAACAGCAGGCCGGCGATGAACGCGTTGGCGATGAAGCCGTAGGCGGCCATGTTCGTGTGCACCATCCGCACACGCCCAGGCGAGAGCCACTCGACCCCCGCGAAGGGATAGAGGTTGTTGAACTGAAAGGCATAGGCCAGGCCGCCGAGGATGCTGACCGCGAGGAAGGTGGCGCTCGCGGTCAGGTGCGCGCGCACCAGATCGAGCCGGACGAGCGGACGGGCGGCGGCGATGCTCATCGTGTCTCCTCCCGGCCGCCCATCCTCAGCGACAACACGTACGCAACCAACGCCCACGCGTCCCCCTCGAGGACGTACTCTCCATCCGGCTCGGCCAGGATGTCGTAGTACGACGGCATCGCCGTGCCGTTCAGGCCGGTCATGAAGGTACGGTAGATGTCCTGCGGCGTGCCGCCGCTCTTGAGGGCGCCCTTGGTGAAGTTGAACGGCGTCTGCGGATTGCCCCAGGCGTCCGCCTCCAGCGAGTGCGCGGAGGGACCGTCCCCCCGGCCGCCGGCTCCATGACAGGTCCCGCACTCGAGCAAGTCGTAGACGGCTCGGCCGCGGGCCGCGCTGGCCGGCGCCGGCAGGTCGGCCGGCGGCGACGCGACGACGATGGGGACGCCGACGCCGGCCGGATCCCAGTCGTCGTAGAACGACTTGACCACGGCCACCAAGGCCCACCGCTCGCGCTCCGGCAGCAGCGACCAGCCCGGCATCGACGTGCGGTTGATGCCGCGCGTGATCGTCCGGAACAGGTCCTCGTCGGTCGGCAGCGACCCGGCCGGCGTCGAGCGGAACTTGTAGACGCCGCGGGTGAAGTCGCGTGGCTTGACGATGAGCATGGGCGCCGCCGGCCCCTGCCCGTCCCCCCCCGCGCCGTGACACCCCGCGCAGTAGCGGGCGTAGCTCTCTCCCGAGCGCCCAGCGGGTTCGGCCGCTCGGGCAACGGGACAGACCAGCCCCCCGACCAGCAGCACGACCGTGATCCACCTCATGCGCGCACCGGCCGATACGGGACGAAGCGCCCGAGTGGCTGGAGGACGCCCAGCGTCAGCCCGTAGATGAGGTGCGTGAGCGCCGCCACCCAGGTCGGCATGAGCTGCAACACCCACGCCGTGCCGACGAGCCGCGGCTGGAGCCAGACCAGCACGAAGTAGAAGTTGACGATCCACATCGCGAGCCCGTAGGCGCCGCCGAGCGCGACGACGGTCGGCACGTTCTTCGGCGGAAAGCGGTTCACCAGCACGTGAAACACCGCGCCGGCCACCGCGCCCACCGAGAAGTGGACCACGGCGACGAGCATGAAGAAGTTGAGATCGGTCGTGTGAAGCGCCTGCGCGCCCAGGAACACGGTGCCATAGACGCGCAGGACGTAGAGTGGGTCCTGATCGACCAGGAGCGACCCGACGACGTGAAACGCGAAGCTCGTGAGGCTGCCGAGGATGCCGAGCAGCGTGCCCGCCACCACGTAGTACGTGAGGTAGAAGCCGGTCGGCGGCCAGTTGAGCGGAGCCGGCTCCGGTTCCGTGAGCAGGAGGCGACGCTCGAGCTCGGCCAGCTCGGCTCGCTGCCGCTCGATCGCCGCCAGGATTCGCGCTCGCTCCTCGCCCATCCGCTTTCGGCAGGCGACGCAAACGACGTACCAGCGCCGCTTCCTCGCGGCCGACCGCCCCGCGTGCGATGCGTTCGCGGTGGCAAGAAGGGAACACCCGCGTCTTCCCAACCCTGCAAACGGCGGCGGCTCGCACGGAGCGCGGGTGGCGGTGGCGGCTGCCCGCCGCTAGGAGAAGGCACGATGAGCGCCCCGCCCAAGCCGCGCCTCTTCGGCCCCCTGCCCCGGGACGGCCCCTGGACGGCGCTCGGCCTCCCGCGCGGCCCTTTCGCCGCCATCCTGTTCGGCTCGATCGCACTCTTCGTCTTCGCCGGCGGGCCGCTCTGGGCCCACCTGCACGACGGACACCTGCGGCGCATCCTGATCAGCTATGGCGCCATACCGGTCGCCGCGGCGGCGGCCCTCGCCCGCCACGGCACCCTCACCTGGGGCCACCTGCTCGGGGCGACCGTCGTCCTCGGGTTGCTCAAGCTGCTGGCGACCGCCGTGCTGCTAGCCGTGATGGCCCTGGCCGTGTAGCCAGCCACTCGCGCGCAGCAGCATCACCACACCGAACACGAGCATGACGGCGCCGGCCGGGCGCGTGGTGTGGCGCGCGATCCCCGGTGCCCACCGGCCGGCCGCGCCGAGCGCCACCATGAGCGGCACCGTCCCGGCACCGAACGCCAGCATGGTGAGGGCCCCGGCTCCCGGCGACGCGACGTGGGCCGCCTGCGCCGCGAACGCGTACACCAGATGGCAAGGGAGGAAGGCGTTGAAGACCCCCAGCGCCAGCGGCGCCGCGCGCGACCGCGAGCGGATCACCAGGCGCAGGGCGCGGCCGACCGTACGGCGCGCCAGGTCGGCGAGACGTTCCGGGACGACCCGGGCGAGACCGAGCAGCTCGAGCCCGACCCCGATCAACACCAGACCGGCGACGACCGCGAGCCCGCGCTCCACCACGAGTACCGGGCCGGTCGCGATCAGCAGCGCGCCGGCGAGGCCACACGCCGCCCCGATGAAGGTCAGACTCCCGAGGCGCCCGAGATGATAGAGGGCTTGCCGGCGCGCGGCGCCCGGGCCGCTCGCGAGCGCGAGCGGAAACGCCCCGCACATGCCGACGCAGTGGGCGGAGCCCGCGAGGCCGCCGACGAACGACACGAGATACGCCTCGAGCACCTGGAGCCTCCAGCGACGACGGCGCGCGCCGCTACGGATCGAGGGCGTGGACGGCGGACACGGCCTCCGACGAGCCTTCGCCGTGACAGACCGTACAGGCCTCGGCGCCGCTCATCGTCGTGTTGGTCTCGGCATGCGCGGCGGCCGCATCCGAATCGTGGCACGACAGGCACGCGTCCTGAATCGGCGGGACGCTGCCGAGCACGACCTCCACCGGACTCGGCCCGCTGGCGTCGATCTCGGTGATGGCGGTGGGCAGGAGCCCGGCCGGCAGCGGCAGCGCCTGGCTCCCCGCGACGTGGCAGCTCTCGCAATCGCGCAGGTCGCCGGGAAACAGCACCTCGGAGAAGTCGTGCGGGGTGAAGCCCGCCGCACCGAAGCCGTAGATGACGTACGGCTTCCTGGTCAGCTCTTCGCCCGTGTGGATCTTGTGGAGCATGTGCTTGAGGCCGATCGGCTCATTCATCGGATCGGCCCCCTCCGCCACCGCGTTGCGCCGGCGCGCGAAGTCGCTGACGTTGGGGTTGTGGCAGACGACGCAGTAGTCGACCCGGTTGCGCAGGTTGCCGTGGACGCTGAAGCCCTGCGAGAAGGTGCCGTGACAGGTCGCGCAGCTCGCGTCGTCGACGACCTGCCGCCGGGCCACCACGGCTGAGCCGTCGACGTTGAAGTCGAGAACCGGGTTCTGGATGGCCTCCTGCAGGGCGACGCTGCCTCCTGGCGTGGGCGTATCGTCCGCGAGGGTCACCGCGCGGCGGGCCTCCAGGCCGACCCGCCAGGTACCGCTCGCGTCGCCGGGAAGCGGCGCGGCCGTCTCGTAGGTGAAGACGCCGGCACCGTCGGGACCGGAGAGCGTGCCGCTGGCCCCGCCACCCGCGATGGTCGGGGCGATGAACGGGATCGAGCTGCCGCCCAGGTCGGTGGTGGGCCCGCTCATCGCGAGGGCCACGCGATTGAATCCGGACAGGTTCGTGATCACGCCTCCCGCGTCACTCAGCCGGAACGTGATCGTCACCGCGGCGCCCGGCGCTCCGATGGCGCTCAGAATCTCGCCCGTCGCGCCGCCGAGCTGCGCGGACTGCTCGGGAACCACATGGGCTCCCGGCACGGACAGGTCGAAGTCCTCGCCGGCGACGGGGGTGTGACAGACGCGGCAGAGCGCCTCGGGCTGGTCGCCCGCGAGGTGTCCGGTGCCGGGCGGGCCGGCGTCCGTGGGCGTCTCACCCGGGTTCACGTCGTCATGGCAGCCCGAACAGGACAGCGTCGCGGCCTTCTGGAGGGCGTTCCCAACCGTCACCCCATCGGCATGGCAGACGCTGCAGTCGCGAATGTCACGCGGGAATCCCACGCCGACGGTGCTCACCCCCGTACAGGTGCCGCCGGCACAGTCGGCATCGACCTCGCAGGGCGCCGCGGCGAACGGACCGCCGGCGCAGACCGTGACCTTCTCGCCGTAGACGTGCTCGGCGCCGCCGAAGCCGATGATCGAGTACGTGGCCCCCACGGGTCCGTTCACGACCGACGGCAGCTCCTTGCCGTGATGGAGCCGGTGGACCATGTGCGCCAGGTCGAGGGTGTTGCCCGTGTCCGGGTCGACGGCCTGGTCGGTGTGACAGACCTGGCAGAGCCGCAGCTCGCGGCGCCCGCCGCCGTGCTCCGCCAGGGGATCGTGGCAGCCGTTGCACTGCGCGGTGGTGGAGGCCTCGCGCACGGTCGTGACCGGACCGCCGGCGGGGACGAAGTCGAAGACGGGGTTGGCGACGAGCCCGCCCGCCACCGTCGCGCGCTCGACCTGCGCCGCGACCGTATGCGTGAGGCCGGCGGGGAACGCGGCGGGCAACATGGTGCCGAAGGTGTAGCGCCACGTTCCGCTGGCGGCGTCCGTCAGCATGAAGCCGCCGCCGGTGTCGTAGGTGGGCTGTCCGGACGCGTTGGTGACGTAGTTCACGTACCGTGTGAACTCCGTCACCACGCCCTCGCTGCTCTCCGCGTCGACCTCGAGCCGCGCCAGCGTGATGCGCACTCGCGCCTGGCGCGGGTCGCTGGTCGAGCTGGTCGTCGGGGTGAGGGGCACGCCGGCATCGTCGGTGAGCGTGAACGAGGCGTGGACAGTGCCGTCGGGGTCGATCGCCACGCCGACGAAGTCGGCCTGCAGCCCCGGGCCCGGCGTGCCGATCACCGGCAGGGTGGTGCTGGTGGTCGTGGTGGTCCCGAAGATCGTCGTGCTGGTCGTCGTGCTGCTGCTGCTGGTGGTCGGCGGCACCGAGACGGCCGGCAGACACACGAGCCGATAGCGGTCCTTGTCCTTGCCACGCGAGGTGCTGGCGCGCGCCTTCAGCTTGGCCGTGCCCTCTCGGAAGCGGCCGCGGCCGTCGGGCCCGAGGACGGGTACGTCGAGCGGTACGGGCACCGAGCAGGCCGCTTCGCTGGTCGGGAGCCCGAGGCCCGCGATGGCAGCGTCGATCTCGCTCGGGTCGAGCTTCCCGGACTTGCCCTTGCCGACTCGCCCGCTGACGGCGACGCCCGAGATCTCGCCCGGCCCGCACTGCGGGAGCGTGGCGTCCTGCTGCGCGAGGCACCACACGGTGAGGAACCGGCACTGGCCGTTGCGCGTACCGTCGGCGTCGCACACGTCACCGTCGGCGCAGGTCGCCCCCTTGAAGCGGGACGCGCCGGCCGGGAAGCCCACACTGTCCGTCTGGACCTGCAGGAGACAATCACGGCGCTTCGCACCGCCGCCCGAGAGCGTCGTGGCCCCGGCGTCAAGCGCGAGCGCGAGCGCCGCAACGGCGACGGCCAGTGGACCCGGTACACCCATCGTGAACGTTGCCTATGCACATCCGATGCCCCGCCGCGACCCTCGACGGGGCCTCGTCGGACGGCAGGCCTCTTCCCGAGCCTGCGAACGTCGCGAGGCGATATTCTCAGCCCTGCGGCATCACAGGACCCGACGACGCCGTAGGTCCCGCACGACGTACCAGAGAAAGACGCTCAGTCCGCCGATGCCGGACGCCAATCCCGGGCCCATGAAGAGGGCCAGCGGCCAACGTGTCGGCCAGAGGAGGCAGAGCAGCATCGATGCCAGCGCGCCGGCCATCGCCGCCACGGCCAAGGACAGCGACCGTGGGCGTCTCATCCGTCCTCCTGCGCGGGGTGCACCGGGCCGTGGCAGTCCAGACAGCCCATCGCACCGCTGGCGATCTCCTCGGCGACGGCCTCGTGGGCATCCCGGTAGTTCTGGGCCTCGCCGTGGCAGCGCAGGCAGTTGGCGAAGTCGTAGGGCCGGTAGAGCTCGATCGGCCTGGTGTACGTGCCCGTTTCGTAGCGGAGAAAATGAATGACGCCGGTGAGCTTCGCCTCCATCGGGCCGAAGAAGGCGTATCCCGTGTGACAGGTGTAGCACTGGTCCTTCAGGATCCAGCGGTTCTTGTAGTGAACCGCCGCCAGGGTCTCGCTCTCGGGGTTCTTCAGGTCCCGCATCCACGGCTGCATGACGTGGCAACCGCCGCAGAAACTTGGCTTCTTCGCCTGCTCGAGCGCCTGCCCGGTCCCCAGCAGCAGGGCGATGCAGGGGAGGACGGCCACGCCGAACAGGAGCAGCCAGCGCCGCCCGGGCCCCGGTTGCAGCGGCAGAAAGTAGATCGTGAGCAGCAGGGCCAGCGCCACCGCGCCGGTCACGATGGCGATGAGGCTGGCGAGCACCATGGGTCGCGGAGGGCGGGAGCCCGGCTACTACAGGCTGAGCATGTACTCGACGAAGGCGGCCAGTTCCTCGTCCGTGTACTTGAGGGCCGGCATCATGGCACCCTCGACCTTCGACTTGGGGTCGCGCAGGTAGGCCTCGAGCCAGGCGGCATCGCGCTTGCTACCGACTCCGTCGAGTGGACCCCCCTTGTCGGCCATCTTGCCCGCGTCGTCCCCGATGCTGTGGCAAACCTTGCACTTCTTGTCGTAGAGGGCCCTCACGTCCACCTCTGCGGCAGGGGCGGCGCCGGCGATGAGCAGGCTCGAGCAGATCAGGGCAATGGCGGCCATCGTCGTCATGAATCGCATGCACGCCCTCGAACACCATTCCACCCGTGGCTGTCAAGCTAGCGCGCGGACGCACGCGCACACGACGCCGAAGATCGCCATGCCCTGGGCCTCGGCTGCGGCGCTGGCCGGCGTGATGGCGCTGGCGCTGGTGCTGCCGGCCCGCGGCGCCGACGTCGTCGACGTCGCGGGCGTCTGCGCCGCCTGCCATCCCACGGAGGCGGCGGCGAGCGCCGAGCACGGCAGCCACGCGCCGACGCTCGACTGCGGGTCGTGTCACGGTGATCGCCGCCCCGGTCGTTTCGGACGCGGACACCGCCGGGTGGCGCGGTGTGCGAGCTGTCACGAGACGGCGGGGCATCCGGCGCGCCGCCGCCGCGGGCGGCGGGCGCAGCGCAACTGCCAGCGCTGTCATGCTCCGCACGGCACGGCGAATCTGGCGCTGGTGGACGAGCAGGTGCGCGTCCGACGGCGCCTGGTGCCCATCGCGTTCGTGAACACCAGCGGCGCCGCGCCCGGCGGCTTCACGAACCCGGATGCCCCCGGCCAGGGCCTGTGCGAAGGCTGCCACCGCGGCACCGACTTCTATCGCCGCGACGGCACGGGCGCGCCGCACTTCACGGATTCCTGCACCACCTGTCACGTCCACGCGGCCGGCTTCGCGCCCGTGGCCGACGACCGGAACTGCGCCCTCTGCCACACCGAGCAGGGCGACCGGTTCGAGAAGGCGAGCCCGCATTCGGCGCAGCTCGTGTGCAGTGACTGTCACCCCGCGGCCGAGACCGTCATCGGCCCCGGACACCGCGGCACCAGCGACTGTGCCGACTGTCACGACACGGCCACCCACGCCCCCGGCGGACCGCCGGGTGAGCCCTGCGAGACCTGTCACGAGCCGCACGGCAGCGACAACGCCTTCCTGGTGCGCGAGGCGATCGAGGTCCCGCAGGGCGGCCTGCGCCCGATCCGCTTCGACGACATCCGCGGCCGCGCCGACGGGAGCTTCGCCAGTGCGTCGGCGCCCGGGACCGGGATCTGCGAGGTCTGTCACACGACGACGCAGTTCTACCGAGCGGACGGCGCGGGCGCCGGCCACTTCACGTTCTCCTGCCTGCCCTGCCACCGGCACTCGGAGGGATTCTCACCGCGATGAGACCGACTCGCTGCCTGGCCGTGGTGCTCGTGTTCTTCGCTGCCGGCGTCCGGGCGGAGCCCCCCTCCGAGACGGACGCGCCAACCTACCTCGGGGCGGAGCTGTGCGTCGGCTGCCACGAGGACGCCGGCGAGACCTTCGCCACCTCGCCCCACGGCGCCCCGCTCTCGGACGAGGCACGGCCGGAGGCCGCCCGGGGCTGCGAGGCCTGCCACGGGCCCGGGTCGGCGCACTTCGAAGCGGGCGGTGAGGGCCACGTCCTGGCCTTCACGAAGGCGGACACCCCCACGGCGCGCTCGAAGCCGTGCCGATCGTGTCATGCGGACGCGGCCGGCCTACACGATGCCCTCGGCTCGGAGCATGCGCGCGCGGGCGTCGCCTGCACGGACTGCCATCGCCTGCACCAGCAGCAGCGCGAGCACCTGCTGACGCGGCCGACGCCCGAGCTCTGCTACGGCTGCCACGCCGAGATCCGTGCCCGCTTCGCCCTGCCCGAGCACCACGAGGTGAACGAGGGCGGCGTCGCCTGCCGGGACTGTCACGCCACGCACGGCTCGAAGGCGTTCTTCGAGCCGTGCGTGGCGCACGATCGCACCTGCGTCCGCTGCCACGAGGACCTCTCCGGCCCCTTCGTCTTCGAGCACGGCGGTCTGGTGACCGAAGGCTGCGTGAGCTGTCACGAGCCCCATGGGAGCATGAACCGTCACCTGCTGCGCCGCCAGCAGGTGGCGCAGCTCTGCTACCAGTGCCACGCCGTTACGCCGTCCGACCACGTGCAGCCGAACTTCCGCGACTGCACGCGCTGTCACGTCGCGATCCACGGCTCCAACACCGACCCGCGGTTCCTGGAGCGCTAGGTGCGGCGCGTCGGCCTTCTCGCCGTGACGGTTGTCTCCAGCGGGCTCGCGCTCGCGGCCGAGCCGGCGGCGAACCTCCAGACCTGGCAGGAGGCCTACGACCTCGACGCGCACGTGACCACCGCCTACCGCCTCACGGACGTCGACGGCGACGAGGACAAGTACCGCGAGGACGTCGACCTCCACGACGGCGGCCGCCTCTTCGACCTGCACCTGCGCGGCCGCGCCCGCGACCCCGAGGCGACGCTCGTCGACCGCTTCTTCCTCGAGGTCGACACGCCCCACGACGAGCCCGTCCGGCGGGCCCGCCTGCGCATCGCCGACAGCACGCGCTACGACCTGCAGGCCACCTTCACGCAGTCGACGTACTTCTACCAGGTCCCCCAGCTCTTCGAGTCGCCGGTCCCCGACGTCGCGCGCCTCGACGACCTGCACGACTTCGACCTCACCCACACCCGTGGGAGTTTCGACCTCACTCTGCACGCCACGGACGACGCGGACGTGCTCGCCGGCTACCGGCTGTACCGGCGCCACGGCGACACCACGACGACGCGCTTCGTGCCGGGGGCCGACACCTTTCTCCTGCGGCAGGACGTCGACGCGACGACCCACATCGGCTTCCTCGGCACCCAGCTCCGCTGGCTGGGCAGCGACCTCCTACTGCGCCAGGAGTTCCGCCGGACCGATCGCAGCTACGACACCAGCGGGCCGCTCCCGGGCCAGGCCCAAGGGCTCGACCCGACCGACATGGCCACCCTCGACTCGCTCGGCGGCGATCAGGACGAGCGCATCGACTCCCCGACCACGATCGTGCGCGTGCGGCGGGCGGTCGGTGAGCGCGCCGAGCTGACCGGCGCCTACGTCTACTCCCACGCCGACCTGGACGTGGACGGCGACCTGGCGCGGTCGGGCACGGTCGATCAACCCGTCTTTCCGGCGCGCGACTCGCGCACCAGCAACGGCCGCGGCACGCTCGACGCACACGTGGTCGACCTCGGCGGCAGCGTGGCGCTCGGCGCGCGAGTCCGCTGGTCGCTCGACTACCGCTTCGACGAGCGCGCCCAGAACGCCGACCTGCAGCGACTCGACGTCTTCGGGCGCTTCGTCGCCGACACGCGCTACGACGTCCGCCAGCATCGCGTGACGAGCGACGTCCAGGTCCAGGTGCGCGACGATCTCACCGTTCGCGTGGGGGGGCGCTACGGGCACCGAGACGCCGACTTCTCCACCACCCCGACCGACTTCACCTCCGACGCGCTCGGGCTGCTCGCCGACGCGCGCTGGCGCCCGTGGCACGCCCTCGACCTCTTCGCGCGCTACGAGAACCTATACATGGACGACCCGGTCACGACACCCGGCGCCTTCGCCGGCGGCGTGGACGTGCCCGAGCGCGAGATCGCGCTCACCTTCGTCAATCGCGGCAGCGCCGGCTTCCGCCTGGCGGCCACCGACTGGGCGGGGCTCAGCTACCGCCTGACCGCCGACAGCCGGGAGAACGACTCGTTCGGGGGGCGGCTCGCCTCCATCGGGCATCACGTCGCCGTCGATCTCTCGCCGCGACCCGACCTGACGGTCTTCGTGTCCTACTCGCGCCGCGACGTCGACGACGACGGGGACATACGCGTCGCGCCGCTGTACGCACCGGTCACGGCCCTGCAGAGCGGGACGGAGGACGCCGTCGTGGCGCAGGTCACCCATGCCTTCGGCCTCCTCGGCCAGCGCTGGTCGGTCGGCTCGAACACGAGCTTCGCGGCCACCGAGCAGGTGCTGCGGCCGGCCTTCGAACCCGGCACGCCGCGCACGGCCTTCGACCTACGCCGCATCGACACCGGCGCCTATCTGC
>Ga0299906_10002009_pt1 | contig 17162 bp, 22 predicted proteins | sample RVTome_14_FD_200259 | JGI IMG/M metagenome (GOLD analysis project Ga0299906, IMG submission 200259) | Soil microbial communities from uranium-contaminated site in the Upper Colorado River Basin, Wyoming, United States - RVT145D125 (version 2) ...
CGTCTCGGCGGGGCAAGCGGGCGCCGCTGAGCCGCGATGGGCGGGGGCTATTTCGCGCTCCTGCTGCACGCCCATCTCCCGTTCGTGCGGCACCCGGACGACCCGACGGTGATGGAGGAAAGGTGGCTCTACGAGGCCATCGTGGACACCTACCTGCCGCTCCTCCAGACGTTCGAGGGCCTCGCTCGAGACGGAGTCGCATTCCGCTGCACCGTCTCTCTCTCCGCGCCGCTGATATCGATGCTCACCGACGAGCTCCTGAAGGAGCGCGCGGTCTCCCACCTCGACGAGCTCATTCTTCTCGCGGAGAAGGAGATCGATCGAACTCGCAACGAGCCCGCCTACCAGCGCCTGGCGGTGATGTATCACGACCGGTTCCATAGCCTGAGGCAAACCTGGCATTCCCACCAAGGGAACGTTGTTCACGCCTATCGGATGCTCCAGGATGCGGGCTACCTGGAGATCATCACCTCGACGGCGACGCACGCCTTTTTTCCTCTGCTCGACCAGAACGGGCCGGTGATGCGCGCCCAGGTGCAGACGGCGGCGGAGCTCTACGAGCAGCATTTCGGTCGTCGTTCGCTGGGGCTCTGGCTCGGCGAATGCGGCTACGTGCCCGGTGTCGACGAGCTTCTCCGTGAAGCATCCGTCCGTTACTTCGTCGTAGACTCCCACGCCCTTCTCTACGCCGATGAGCCGCCGGTGTACGGCGTGTACGCGCCCGTCTACTGTCCTTCGGGGGTGGCGGCGTTCGCCCGGGACTCCGAGAGCTCGGAACAGGTTTGGAGCGCGGAGCACGGATATCCGGGAGACCCGCATTACCGGGATTTCTATCGCGACATCGGATTCGACCTGCCGCTTTCGTACATCGGCCCCCACGTGCATCCCGAAGGGCACCGGCTCTATACCGGCCTCAAGTATCACGCGATCACTCACGAGCATCTGCACGACAAGTGGATCTATGACCCCGAGGTCGCGCGCGGAAGGGCCGGCCTTCACGCGGCCCACTTTCGCGGCAACCTGGAAAAGCAGGTCGAGCGGCTCGCCGCCGGGATGGATCGTCCGCCAATCGTGGTGAGTCCCTACGACGCCGAGCTCTTCGGCCACTGGTGGTTCGAGGGCCCGGTGTTCCTCGGCGACGTCTTTCGCCAGCTCCATTTCGATCAAAAGACGATCGAGACCCTGACCCCGGGCCTCTACCTCGACCGGCACCCGACCAACCAGAGGGTGACCCCTTCCCCGTCCTCGTGGGGTTTGAAGGGGTTCAACGAGCAGTGGCTCAACGAGACCAATGCCTGGATCTGGCCGCACCTGCACGCCGCGGGCGAGCGCATGGTCGAGCTCGCGAAGGCCCGCGCGAACGAGAGCGACCCGCTCCTCCGCCGGGCTCTCAACCAGGCGGCGCGGGAGCTCATGCTGGCGCAGTCGAGCGACTGGCCGTTCATCCTGTCGACGGGGACGACGACCCCCTATGCCACCCGGCGATTCAACGAGCACATCATTCGATTCAACCACCTCTACGACGAGCTGAAAGCGGGCCGGATGAGCGCGGATTTCCTGAGCCGCTTGGAATCCGAGGACAACCTCTTCCCCGATATCGACTATCGCCTCTACGCCGCCTGAGTCATGCCGTTGAAGGTCCTCTTCGTCAGCTCCGAAGTGACGCCGTTTCGAAAGACCGGGGGGCTCGGCGACGTCGCCGGAGCGCTCCCCAAGGCCCTGAAGGGCCGCGGGATCGACCTGCGCCTCGTCATGCCGCTTTACCGCGGAGTCCGTTGGGACCAGCTCGAGCCCCTCGAGGGTGTTCTCGAGGTGCCCATGTACTACGGGACGGCGCGGGCGGCGGTCCGCATGGGGACTCTTCCCGGAAGCGACGTTTCCATCTACTTCCTCGAGCATCACGGTTATTTCGATCGCCCCGAGGTCTATGGTCCGGCCGATGGGGGCGGCTACGCCGACAACCTCGAGCGTTTCGCGTTCTTCTCTCGGGCTTCTCTCGAGCTCGCGAGAGCTCTCGGATTCGAACCGGATGTGGTCCACGTCAACGACTGGCAGACGGCTCTCGTTCCCATCTACTTGAACACCCTTTATCGCGGAACTCCGCTGCAGCGCGCCGCCACTCTCTTCACCATTCACAACCTTGCGTTTCAAGGGGTGTTCGACGGAGGCGGGCTCTTCGTGACCGGTCTCGGCCGCGAGCATTACAACCCGGGCGAGCTCGAGCACTATGGAGCGATGAATCTCATGAAAGGGGCGCTGGTCCACGCCACGCTTCTATCGACGGTGAGCCCCACCTATGCGGGGGAGATCCAGCGTCCGGAGAACGGCGCCGGCCTCGACGGCGTCATCGCTGCCCGGCGCGCCGACCTCCATGGGATCCTGAACGGAATCGACGTCGAAGAGTGGGACCCGGCAAAGGACCGACACCTTCCCGCCCGATACAGTGCGATCGACCCCGCGGGTAAGGCGGTTTGCAAGCGGGAGCTGCAGCGTGAAATGGGTCTCCCGGAGCGGCCGAAGACCCCGCTCTTCGGCGCCGTCTCCCGCCTCACGCCTCAGAAGGGGTTCGACCTGCTTGCCCAGGTCATGGAACGACTCCTCGGTTGGGACCTTTCGATCGTGCTCCTGGGATCCGGGGATTCGGACGCCGAGGAGTACTTCACCGCCCTGTCGCGCGCGCGGGGAGATAAGTTCCGCGCCCGCATCGGCTTCGACAACGGACTCGCCCACCGCATCGAGGCGGGATGCGACTTCTTCCTCATGCCCTCGCGCTTCGAGCCCTGCGGCTTGAACCAGATGTACAGTCTCCGCTACGGAACGCTCCCGATCGTTCATGCGACCGGCGGTCTCGCCGACACCGTCCGGAACTACGACGAGGCCACGGGAGAGGGCACCGGGTTCGTGATCCATCGACTCGACGCGCGGAGCCTGGGCGATACGGTGGGCTGGGCGCTGTCGACGTACTTCAACCATGCCCGCGACCTGGAGGTGATGCGTCGGCGCGGTATGAAAGTGGATTTCTCGTGGACCCGGGCCGCGGAACGTTACGAAGATCTCTACCGCGAGGCCTATCGGAGGAGAAACGGCGCGGATCTCCCGTGATCGCGGGAGCGATGGAACTCATGCGTCATTTGACTCGACTCCCCGGGCGGTGGCGTCGGCGCTCGCAGGCCGGATTTCCTTGTGAGCCCTGAGCTTCGCTACGGATTTCCTGTCCCCTCGACTCTGGCACGTTCCTTGAAGGACCGCCTTCTCGGGAAAGAGGCGGAGGCACGCTTGAGCGTGTTCCTTACTATGAACGTACTTACGGTTTACGCCCATCACAATCCACGGTCCTTCTGTCATGCGGTGCTCGATCGGTTTGCCACGGGCCTGAAGGATGGCGGGCACACCAATGAGATCGTCGATCTGCACGCGATCGACTTCGATCCCGTCTTTCGCGCCCGGGATGTTCCGAACTGGATCGATGAAAGCATACCCTCAGATCTTCTCGATCGAATCGGCGGCCCGCTCCGCCGGTTTCTCCTCAAACGACGTCTCAAAGACAAAGACGACAAGGGGATCATCAAGATGCTCCGGGAGCACGGGCCCGCAGACGTGGCGGCGCAGCAGAGGAAGATCGGCTACTCAAGGGGGCGTTCGTTTCTCGTCGCCCTTCTCACCGGTCTCGTTGAGTTCGTGGGCGGCGCGGTTCTGGGGGTCGTTGCGGTCGCGTTCTCGGAGGCGCTGCTGCCCTGGGGCATGGGCTTCGCCGCCGGAGCCATGCTCTTCGTGATCAGCAACGAGATCATCCCCGAGAGCCACCTGGAGGGACAGGGGCTCGCGGGAACCGTGGGGGTAATCGTCGGTTTCCTCGTGATGATGATCCTCGATACCGCCTTCGCTTGAGGTATAGGGATGTGATTCGATCCCTCTTCTCCTTCGTACACCGCCTTCCTTGGGGCCTCGTCGTTCCCCTCTGCCTCACTCTCGGCCTGGCTCCCTTTCGGCCGCCTCACATCGTCGAGAAGCTCCAGATGCTCTTCCAAAACGAGCTCCGGAGGCCCATCGACTGGCTCGACCTGTTTCTTCACGGCGCGCCCTGGGCCCTTCTTCTCGCGAAGTTCCTGGTCTCGCTCTTCGGGAAGAGAGGCTTTTGATGCGCGACTGGAACGTGGTGGCGACGATCCACGACGGGGGATTTCGCCGCGCCTGCCGGCTTCTATCCCTCGAGGGCGAGCTCTCTCGCACCGAGTTCTACAACGTCGTGGTCATGAAGGTGCCCGACGTCGACGCGTTTCTCGGTTGGCTCGAGAAGCTATGGTCGGAAAGCCGCAGCTTCGCGGAGGTCGTCGCCCACGTCCGGCCCGTCCGCGAGACGTTCCACTTCCAGTCACCCGAGGAGTTCGAGGCCAAGGCGAAGGAGCTGGCGCTGGGCCTCGCCGAAAGGCTCGCGGGCAAAAGCTTCCACGTGAGAATCCACCGCAGGGGTTTCAAAGGGCGTCTTTCGACGAAGGACGAAGAGCGCTCGCTCGCCGATGCGATTCTCGCGCGCCTTTCTTCGAGCGGCGCTTCCGCAAGGGTCGCTTTCGACGACCCCGATGCAGTTCTCGCGGCGGACACCGTCGGCGATCGAGCGGGCATCGCCCTTTGGACCCGCGAGGATCTCCGGCGCTATCCGTTCCTCGGTCTGGGTTGAGCCTTCTTTTCCAGGCTCGAGCTTCAACACCCTGCGGCCAGCTCGGTTCAGGTAGAGCGGAGTGCCTTTATGCGAGAGGAGCGCCATCATGTCGGAGGCCCGCCCGCGAATGCCAGGCCGTCGGCCTTGGATCCGAAACTAGGGAGGTTGGTAAAAAATTTCCCCAGAGGATTACCAACTGAGTAACCAAGAATGGTGGCATGAGATGTGCAGCAGGCAACAAACATGGAAACCGAGGCGAATTTTGCGAAGCGCATCCGTGCGGCCTTCGAGCACGAGACGCGGGTCAACCTTCATCGTCATCCCATCCGGATCTCGGTCGAGGGAGATGCCGCAGTCCTCGAGGGAGACGTCGAGAACATCGCGGTCAAGAAGACCGCCCTCGCGATCGCCGCCGCGATGCCGGGTGTGACGGGATTGGTCGATCGACTTCGTATCGCTCGGCCCACGAGGATGACGGATGCCGAGATCCGCGATCACCTGCGAGACGCCCTCTTGCAGGAACCGGCGTTTCGTGACGTCACACTCCTGGTCCAAAGCCCCGGCCGGCGTGAATCCATCCGCAAGGCCCAGGGGGAGCCCTACGCGTTCATCGACGCCGCCGTGGACGACGGGGTGGTCACGTTGAACGGGCAGCTCCCCAGTCTCTCCCACAAGCGGCTCGCGGGCGTGCTCGCCTGGTGGATCCCGGGGACCCGGGACGTGGTGAACGGGATGGAGGTCGTTCCCGACCAGCTCGACAACGACGACGAGATCACGGATTCCGTGCGGTTGGTCCTGGAGAAGGATCGGCTCGTCGATGAGACCGAGATCCGTGCTCACACACGGAAGCGGATCGTCACACTCGAAGGCCTGGTGCCGAACGATCGGATTCGGGAGATGGCCGAGACGGACGCCTGGCTCGTTTTCGGGGTGGACGGCGTGGTGAATCGACTCGAGCTCCAGACCACGTCCCCGCCCTGAGCTTCCGGGCTATTCGTCGCGGCGTTCACGCATCCCCCGGAAGAGCTCGATGAGCTCTCTCTCGCTTCATCCCGGGCCGTTCGCCTGAACCATTAGCGCCCCGTTGCATCATCGGATTCTTCGCTCTCGGACAGATAACGAGAGCTCGCGGACCCATAGCCGCGAGGACACTCGCCGGCGTTTTCTATCGCGGGTGGCCGACGGGAAGACGGGCCGATGGTCGCGAGGAAGGCCGAGGGCTCGGTGGAGCGTATCGTCGTCGAAAGCGCCGATGGGAACGGCGCCGAGGCCCAGGCTCACCGCTTGCAGGAGGAGGTTCTGCGCCGCGTGGCCCGCTTCGAGGTGAACGTACCGTTCGGCTCTCGCCCGTCCGTATTTGGCAGCGGTTCGCTCGTAGACTGCGGCGAGGACGAAGACCGCGGGGGCTTCGATGAGAGCCTCTTGATCGAGGGCGGCGCGGCAGATTTCGCGCCTCAGATCGCGTTCGAGCTTCATCGCCAGCTGGTGCGCGCGGGGCTCATAGTGAAAAAAGCCCTAGGCGCTGGCGAGGTAGACCTCGAGGGGATACAACGCCCCCGCGGAGGGTGCGGTCCGGTAACCTTCCTCATGGGTCATGCCCGACGACGCCCACAAAAGCTGAGAGAGCATCTCCGCCGTGATGGGCTCGTCGGTGAACGTCCGTTGCGACCGCCGGCGCGCGAGCGCTTCCTCGAGGGAAAGCGGCCCGCGGCGTTTTGGTTCGGGAAGTCTCACCGTCTCGTCTTCCTGGGTCGATTCAAAAGAGGCTTCTGGCTTCACCTTCAGAGACCTCTCGCATCCCATACAGAAGAGCAACCAGGGGAGGGAGGTAGCGATCACGATCCTGTCCCGTAGGAAACTCAAAACCACCTACCCTGCCTTCTGCACAACGGCCGCAAATGTCCCTGGCAAAATCCGTTCCCTTGAACGCGGCTGACGGCGAGCTCGTGAGTTAGGATAGTGCTTCAGAGGGCAATGTGAGAGCGTTGATCGTAAGCGCCGATGACTTTGAGGATGCGGAGCTCCTCGTACCCTTGTACCGTCTTCGAGAGGAAGGTGTCTCGGTCGATGTGGCGTCGCCCCGCGCCGGAAGCATCCGGGGCAAACACGGATACTCCGTATCGATCGACAGGGCGCTTCCGGAAGTGGAACCTCGAGATTACGACCTCCTCGTCCTGCCCGGTGGCCGGGCAGCGGCCGCGCTGAGAGGCGACGCCACGCTCCAAGGGATCGTCCGAGCCTTCGACGCCGCCAACAAACCCATCGCCGCCATCTGTCACGGCCCGCAGATCTTCGTGAGCGCCGGAGTGATAGAAGGAAGGCAGGCGACCTGCTACAAAACCGTCGCCGCGGAACTGAGGGACGCCGGCGCTCGCTACCTCGACGGCGAGGTCATTGTGGATCGGAACCTCATTACGTCTCGGCAGCCGTCCGACTTGCCCGCTTTTTGCCGTGAGATCATGAAGCAGCTCAGAGCGAAGTCGCCAATCCATTGAAACGGGTGGCCTCCCTGGTCATCGTCCGGGTCGTCCGTCTCTCTCAGCTCGCCGCGGCCACGAGCTCCAGCCGGCGAGGCGCGGTGACGGCGGCGAGAGTCTCGCCCACTTCTGCGAAGCCGACCTGCCTCGCCCCGGCTTTGCCCTTCGCCTCCTTGGCCGCGCGCTGCGCGATATCGGCAAGGGACAGGATCCCGCGCAAATGTCCCTCGTCGTCCACGACCGGCAGCCGGCGAACCTGCTGGGACTGCATCCTCTTTTCCACCTTGTCCAGGTCCTCCTCGGGCTTGCAGGAGTGCAGCTCGGCGCTCATGGCCTGCGACACCGAAATCCGTGCCAGCAGCTGCGCCTTCGTGTACGCGGCCATGCAGACGTCACGGTCGGTAATCATCCCCACCACTCTGCCGTTCTGGTCGAGCACGGGGACGGATCCACAATCACATTCCCACATAAGCTTGGCGGCTCGGTCGAGCGGCTCGTTGATCCAACAAGTTCGAACGTCCGTCGTCATGAGTTCGGATACTTTCATAAACGCTCTCCTTCTTGTTCATTACGCAAGGCACGTGCCAGTTGTATCGAACGATTCTGAGAGCCGGCAAGTGCAGGGGTTTCCTGTGATTGGCGCAGCTTCCCGGACCGGGCTGGGGCATCCACCGCGCGCTGACGTGGGGCATCTTGCGCAGTTTCTTGCGGCCACGAGACGAAGACAACAAGGGAGTCTGGCCTCCTCTCTCACATGGAATCGATGGCGGTCGCCGCAATGACCTGTCGCAGGCGCTGCGCCAGGACCTCTGGAAGACCGGGGAGGCAGGAACTCCGCCTTCTTGATCTCGCCGCCGGAGAACCCGCTGTGGACGTTACGCTCCAGAAGGTCGAGGGCCTCGAGTCGATCTCCTGGATGGGGGCGCCGTCGAGACGCAATCCGAGACAGATCCGGGTATCTCGGAAAGCGCGACTCCGGGGACGATCGGAGGGCGCTGGTAAACAGAGCGTGAGTTCGCCCGGCGCGATCCGAAGGTCGACGTCGTGCAGGAGAGTGCGGTCGCCGATTCCAAATGCCAGATCTTCGATACGCAACAGGTCCATGGAGCTCCGCTAGCTTAGCTTAGCTGCTAGGACGGCGCCCCCGGAGCGACGCTCACCCGCACCAGCTCCCCTTTCGACGACACGTCGAACCGAACGGCGAAGAACTGCGAGAGGAGCCACATCGCCGTTCGCGCGTGGGTAGTGATGGAGCGCGTGAGGAACGAGCCTCCTTTCGCGAGCGCGAGGTAGACGAGCATCTGATCCGCCGCGTGCCGGTCCAGCGTCGCCCCCGCGGATAAGTCGGCGGCCAGCTCCTCTCCGACCGCGGCGCCCAGCGTCTCCGCGCGGACTCCCCTTTCGGCGACGCGGCCCGCGCCCAGAACCGTGGCCCCGGTTCGGGCCCATACGACGATCGCCCCGCCCGGTCCCGCCGCCCGGGCGGCATCTACCACCTCGACTTCCACGCGGGCCTGGGGGCAGCGCTCGAGGGCCGCGTCCCGCATGCGGGTCGCGATGTGCTCCGGAATACTCGATACGTGCGCCCGTCCCTCGATCGCGAGGATCGCACCCCGTTCGTCGAGAACGAGCGGTTCCAGGGATCCGGGTGCGACGGTAAGACGCACTTCACCGCCGCCGCGCGGATAGTAGCCGCGGCGGATTCCCTGGATCCGGACCTCGACGCCCAGGCGCGCGAGGAGGGGGAGAAGCACGTTCTGGAAGTAATCGAAAGGCGGAGCGTGAGGCACGTCCGTGCCGCCCGTCACGGTGACCGCGGCGGCGTGACCGCTCGCGATCCATAGCGGGAGAAGCGCCTGGAGCACCAGAGCGACGCTCCCCGCAGTGCCCACGTCGAATCGGTACCCCCCTCCGGAGATGGTGCCGGGAGCGATACGCACTTGCCGGGAGCGCGGCGCCAGACCCTCCACCCGAGCCCCGCAGACCGTCGCCACGGCCGCGACCGCGGCGAGATGCTGCGGCGCGAGGCCGGGCCTCTCCCGCTTCGCCCGAATGTTGCGCACGACGACTTCGCGGCCGGTCACCGCCGAAAGCGCGACCGCCATGCGCAGGATCTGGCCGCCGCCTTCGCCGAAAGAGCCATCGATTTCGAGCAGGGCATCCACCTCGATTCTCGCGTAGTCTATCGAAATGGCAGGCGATGCCTTTGTGGGCACCAGCGGCTGGAACTACGACTCCTGGCGGGAGGGGTTCTACGGGAACCGGCCGAAGAAGGATTGGCTCCGGTTCTGCGCGGAGCGGTTCACGGGAGTCGAGGTGAACGCGACCTTCTACCGGCTCCAGACCAAGGAGACGTTCCGACGCTGGCGCGCCGAGACGCCGTCTCAGTTTCGCTTTGCCATGAAGGCCCACCGTTACCTCACCCACAACAAGAAGCTCAACGACCCCCTTCCCTCGATTGCGCTCGAGCGCGAACGCGCCTCGGCGCTCGGCCCGAAGCTCGCCGCGGTCCTGTGGCAGCTTCCGGGAAACCTGCACAAGAACCTGGAGAGGCTCGAGGAGTTCGCCCGCGCCCTCGGGCGCTGGAAGCGAGTGCGACACGCGATCGAGCTCCGCCACGAGTCCTGGTTCGATGACGACGTGGCCGGGTGCCTCCGCGAGCACGATCTCGCCGTGTGCCAGTCGGACGCCGCCGACTGGCCGCTCTGGGACGAGGTGACGACCGATTTCGTCTACGTCCGGCTTCACGGCCACACTCTCACCTATGCTTCGGACTATTCGAACGCTTCGATCGGCGCCTGGGCCGTTCGGGTGAAGCGCTGGCTGCGGGAGGGACGCGACGTGCATCTGTACTTCGACAACGACGCCTTCGGCCACGCGCCGCGAAACGCTCTTCAGTTGCTCAAACGGATCTCCCCCCGATGAAGGAGGTCACGCTCTTTCTTTGCGGCGACGTGATGACCGGCCGCGGCGTCGACCAGATCCTCCGGCACCCGAGCGCACCCCAACTGTACGAGAGCGGCACCAGCTCCGCGAAGAGCTACGTTGCGATCGCCGAGGCGGCCACGGGCCGCATCGCGAGGCCAGCCGACGACGATTACGTCTGGGGCGACGCGCTCTCCGAGCTCGAGCGCCGCAAGCCGCAGGCCCGCATCATCAATCTGGAAACCGCCGTCACGACCTCCGAGGATGCCTGGCCCGGCAAGGGCATCCACTATCGCATGCATCCGGAGAACGTGGGCTCGCTCACCGCCGCCGGAGTCGACTGCTGCGTGCTCGCGAACAATCACGTCCTGGACTGGGGCCACGCGGGCCTGGTGGAGACTCTGGACAGGCTGCACGCCGCGCGTATCCAGACCGCCGGCGCTGGCCGCGATGAAGCCGAGGCCGCATCGCCGGCGGCCATCGACCTCCCGGGCGGGGGGCGGGTGCTGGTCTTCGCTTTCGGCTGCGAAAGCGCCGGAGTGCCGCGCGACTGGGAAGCGGGCACCGGCCGCGCGGGAGTGAATTTCCTCCCGAGTCTCTCCAACGAGGCGGCAGAGCGAGTCGCGCGGCAGGTGAGCGCAGTGAAGCGCGCCCGCGACATCGTGGTGACCTCGATCCATTGGGGCGGCAACTGGGGATACGACATCCCACGGGAGCAGCGTACGTTCGCGCACCGGATCCTCGATGCCGGCGTCGACCTGGTGCACGGCCACTCCTCGCATCACCCCTTGGGGTTCGAGATATACCGCGGCAAGCTGATTCTCTACGGCTGCGGCGACTTCCTGAACGACTACGAGGGCATCGGCGGATACCAGGAATACCGCAGCGATCTCACGGTGATGTACTTCCCGACTCTGGACGCGGAGCGGGGACGCCTGTCGCGCCTGTCGTTGACGCCCATGCAGATACGCCATTTCCGCGTAAATCGAGCGGAAGAGGCGGACGGGCGGTGGCTCGAGAATACGCTCAACCGCGAGGCTGGAGAATTCGGACTGGCGCTTTCCAGGCAGTCGGACGGAAGCCTGCTCCTGACGGCCTGAGGGCGCGGTTCGATGCCTGTGACCCGCCCCCGTCGCGCAGCTCTGCTTCAGAGCCCCCTGGCGTCGAGGAAGGGGGTACGACGCAGGCAGGTGGTCGACCAACTTTGGACAGGCGTAGCCGGCATCGAGCCGAACTCGCAGGCGCGCCTTTGGAAACCCTTCGCGGAGCAGCCGAAAAGTGCGCTTGAGAATCGAAAGGCCCCTTTCGTGTCGGGGGCGCTAACCCGGACGAAGCGCCGCTGCAAACAAGTACTGTTCGGGCTCCTCATCGAAACTCAGAAAGCCCAAGACGGCAGAGGAGGCGCCGGGCGGTTACAAGGACGTCTCGACGGTGGTGGAAGCGGCCGACATGGCGAGGCTGGCGAGCAAAGTGGCGAAGCTCTGCCTGTGATTTGTATGAAGGGATAGCCGGGGAGCTCGGGGTCGTCGCGGCAAAAGCCCCGGCGGCCGCGTCGATTGCCCCACCTGCCGGAGGCAACGATTTCGTGCGACGGCAGCCGCTGGCGGAACTCTGCGGGCTTTTGGAGGAAGCCCAACCCATCGTCATGTGGCACGTTCCTTGAAGGCGGATGCAAGAGGAAGCTTCATGGCAATACAAGCGGTCTTGGTTGGAGCAACGACAGTCGTTTTCACGATGCTTCTCTTCGGAGTGGAGGCGCGTTCCCAGGTGGGGGCACAGACATCGACTCCGGAGATCATGCGTCAGAAGCTCGAGCAAGCGGAGCATCTCGTGCAAGCGCTGGTTCTCGCGGAGTTCGAGGAGATCGAAAGGTACGCTACGGAGCTGCACCGTCTCGCCGAGCTCCAAAGCTGGTACGTCCTGCCCACTCCCGAGTACGAAGAGCACAGCCAGGAGTTCCGGGCGGCGGCCCGGGCCGCCGCCCTCGCCGGGAAGGACCGGAATCTCGAAGCCGCGGCCGACGCATACACGTCCATGATCCGGAGATGCGTCGGCTGTCACGAGTATATGCGTCGGGTCCGCGGAAGGAGGCAGTAGATCCAATGCCGGCGACGAAGCAAATACCCCGCAACCAGTGGAAGGATTACTTCGACGGATTCACGAAGCGATACTTGAGGGACGATCGACCGGAGACGGCCACCATCGAGCTTCTCTCGCCCACGCTGGGCGATCAATTCGAGGTCGAGGGCGCCCACCTTCTCGGGATTTCGTATGACCCGAAGAGCGAAGCCCTCGAGGTCCTTCTGAAAAACATGGACCACCTCGTCTTCCGACCGAAGGAAATCTCGGCGATCGAAGAGGAGGACGGCTTTCTCTCGGGCATCGAGATCGTCCGAAACGACGGCACCAAGGAGATCCTGACCGTCCGCCGTGGGGGATGAGGACTGCGTTCGATTCTTGCAGTGGGCTCTTCCGTGCCTCCGCATGCGGTGGGCCGGGTTTCGCAAGGTCCGCCGTCAAGTTTGCCGGCGCATCGCCCGGCGGATGGAGGAGGTGAGCCGCCTCGATATCGAGTCTTATCGTGCTCACCTCGCGCGCCACGAGGAGGAGTGGAGGGTCCTGGACGGGTTGTGCCGAATCACCATCTCTCGCTTCTACCGCGACCGGCATTTGTTCGATGCTCTTCGGACCGTCGTTCTCCCCGAGCTCGCCCGCCGGGTGCGAGCACGAGGCGCTTCCGAGCTCCGCTGCTGGAGCGCCGGGTGCGCCTCGGGCGAAGAGTCCTACACGCTCGTTCTGATCTGGCGCCTGGAGCTCGAGCAGCGGTTCCCGGGATTACCTCTGACCGTAGTGGCGACGGACTCGGATCCCGTGCTTCTCGCGAGGGCGGAGCGCGCCTGTTACTCAGAATCGAGCCTTCGCGAGCTTCCGGGATCCTGGAAGGGCGAGGCGTTCTCGTTAGTGGAGGACGAGCTCTGCCTCGACGAGCGCTTCAAGGCCGGCGTCGATTTCCGCCTCCAGGACGTTCGGAAGGAGCATCCCGAGGGACCTTTCGATCTGGTTCTCTGTCGAAACCTGGTCTTCACCTACTTCGAGCCCTCGCTCCAACGAGAGATGCAATCGAAGCTCGCCGACTGCCTCGTTCCCGGCGGAGCTCTCGTCGTCGGCGCTCGGGAGATTCCCCTCCCGGGAGACTTCGAGCCCTGGGTGGCCCGCTCGGGAGTCTACAAGAGAGCGTACTAGCGAGAACGCCGACTCTCGTTACGGTTGCGTTCTTTCGATGGCGCACGCGTTCGAAAACGTCGCCACCATGGCGACCTGGCCGCGGTCCGCGGCTTCCTGGAATGCTTGCTTGAGACCGTCGAAGAGATCCTCGGTGCTTCCGAGAACGAGTGTGCTCATCGCGCCGGGCTGTACTTCGAGGCCTCGTGAGCGGAGAACGCCCAGGAAGTGCTCGATCGGCTCCGACAGAGATACTTGACGCAGGGGATAAAGACTGATCTGGGCCGAAATGAGTCGCACGGGACCTCCTTTCATTCGTCCGAAGAGAGCCACAGAGCGGTGGCGATGAAATCGCCGCACGGGATCAGGGACCACGAGGCCGCCCACCAAAGGACGCCGCGAGCCCGGCTCCCGGCAGCTTTTGCCACGAGTCGCCGCATCTCGACGGGTCCGAAAAAGCGGGCTCGCCGCCACACGGGGCTCGACCGGAGCCGCCGCCCGAGGGCATAGAGGCTCCAACGGTTGAACGTGCCGAGGACCAGCCCGTGGCGCGCGACGCGGACCGCCTCCTGAAGCGCCCGCGCGGGCTCCGGAAGGAACTCGAGTGTCGCCACCAGGGCCACGAGGTCGAAGCTTCGATCGGCGAAGGGGAGCGCGGAAGCGTCCGCCGCGACACAGGCGCTCGTGCCGCGGAGCCGCGCCTCGGCGAGCATCGTCGTCGAGATGTCCGCACCGGCCGTCGCAAGTCCCTGGTTTTCGAACCATCGGACGAAGTGACCGGTTCCGCATCCCACGTCGAGGAGAGTCTTTCGCTTCGGAAACGTCTCGAGGGCCCTTGCAAGAAGCTCTTTCTCCATGCGATCCGCGGAAGCTCCGGGACCCAGGTACCAGTCCTCGTAACCAGCGGCGACTTCCGGGTCGTCGAACGGGTTGGCAGGGCGAGCTCGCTTCGATCCCGTCGGACCCACTAGCCGAGCACGTTCCGAATCGCCCAGAGGAGCGCGAGCCCGGCGGCAAAAGAGGAGAAGTTGACGAGGTTGACCGAGACGCTGTGATGTTTGTTGACCTCGGGAACCAGGTCCGAGGCGCCGATATAGATGAAGTTCCCCGCGGCGAAGGGAACGAGCACCGCGACTTCAAATCGTTGCAGAAGCGGCAAAAGCCACCAGGCCTCCAGCAAGAAACGTCAGACCGGAGAGAAAGTTGAACGTGAGGGCCTGGCCTTTCTTCCAGCCGCCGTGGATCAGGACGCCGAAGTCTCCGAGCTCCTGCGGCACTTCGTGCGCGGCAGCCGCGAGCCAGGCGCCGACCCCCAGCCGCACGTCGAGCAGGAACACTCCCGCGACGCCGAGGCCTCCGAGAAAGTTGTGGAGGCCGTCCCCGAGCAGGATCAGATACGCGAGCGGTTTCTTGCACTCCGCCGAGGCGCGGTGGCAATGATGCCAGTGAAGAAACTGCTCCAGCGCGAGAAAGAGGGTGAACCCCAGCATCAACCACAGGGAGGCTTTTTCGGTCGAAAGACCCTCTTCGGTCGCCGCCGGAAGCATGTGGAAGAACGCGCCGCCCAGAAGGGATCCCGCGGCGAAGGCGACGAGCGGCTTCAAAATCCGCTCCAGCGTCTCCGGACGAAGCAGGAGCGTCGCGCTGCCGACGAGCGCGAGAACGCTCATGAGGATTCCGCTCGCGACGATGTAGCCCAGGGTCGACAATTACACCTTCCGTCGCTTCGCGGAGTCCGCAGTCATTACAAGGTCAGTCGCGTTTCACCGGGCGATCGCTCAAGGACTGGATTGTACAGCATGTCGGAGGTACCGCCCCGTTTCGCGTGGCCCACCGCTCGCTGCGGGTGCCGGTTCGAGTCGACGGGATTGCCGGCATCGTCCTTCGTTCGCTATTTGAGGAAGATCGAAGGCTTCGATCCTTGCGTCGCGGATCTCGATCGGCTCGTAAGTGATGGCATGCAGACTTCCTGCCTCTGCTTCGTGGCCTCGGATGGGAAATGCGCGATTCAGGCAGGAACGAGCGGCAATCACCCGTAGCTTTGACGGTGACGGCACCGCAGTGTATGTTTGGTTTCGCAGGCTTCGACGTAAGCTGCGTCATGACCGAGACGGCACAAGGTGAACCCCACGCCGCTCCCGCGTTGACGATCTTCGGGCCGGTGCCCTCGCGCCGTCTTGGACGGAGTCTCGGGATTGGCAACGTGCCCGTGAAGACCTGTTCCTACTCCTGCGTCTACTGTCAGGTCGGTCCTACGCCCGCGACCGAGATCGAGCCCCGGAGGTTCTGGCCCCCCGGCGCGGTCGTCGATGCGGTGACGCGCCACGTCCGGAAGCTTCGCGAGCGAGGGGAGGGCATCGACTTCCTCACGTTCGTTCCCGACGGTGAGCCGACGCTCGATCTCGGCCTCGGCGAGGAGATCGACGACCTCCGGGCGCTCGAGATTTCGATCGCCGTCATCTCGAATGGCTCTCTGACCTGGCGCGAAGACGTGCGCGCGGCACTTTCGAAGGCCGATTGGGTCTCGCTGAAAGTCGATGCCGCGGACGAGGCGACCTGGCGAAAGGTCAACCGGCCATGCGCCTCGCTCGGAATGTCCACGGTTCTCGAGGGGATGCTCGAGCTCGCCAGGGAGTTTCGCGGGAAGCTCGTGACCGAGACAATGCTGGTCCAGGGCTTGAACGACGGCGAGGCGGCGATCGAGACGGTGGCCGCGTTCGTGGAGCGTCTGCGGCCGGCGATCGCCTACCTCGCCGCGCCGACGCGTCCGCCCGCGGAGCCGTGGGTGCGGCCCGCGGACGAGGATGCGTTCAATCGGGCGTTTCAGCGCTTCTCCGAGGGGCTGCCTCACGTTGAGCTGATCACCGGATTCGAGGGCACCGCCTTCGGCGCCACCGGCGACGCCGTCCAGGATCTCCTGTCGATCACCGCGGTCCATCCGATGCGCGAAGACGCCGCTCTCGCGCTCCTGGCCAAGAGTCGGGCCGACCGCGGGGTGCTCGATCGCCTCGTGGCGGAGGGTCGGTTGAAGCCGGTCACCTACCGGGACCACGTCTTCTACGTTCGCCGGTTCGCGTAACGAGAGGACGGCCCTGCATTCATGATGACGCCTGCCGTGCTTCAACGCGCTTCCGGGCCGAAGACGAGTGAGCTCGAGGTGGAGATCGTCGAGCGGAAGGGCCTGGGCCATCCCGACACCCTTTGCGACGCGATCATGGAGCGGGTGGCGCAGGCCCTCGCCCGCATGTACCTGGAGCGAACCGGCGCCGTCCAACACTTCAACTGCGACAAGGCGCTTCTGGCCGCAGGCGACGTGAGCCACGCGTGGGGAGGCGGGTCGGTCGTCGAGCCGATGCGCCTCATCATGGGGGACCGCGCCACGATGACCTGGAGGGGCGAGAGTCTGGATGTCGCCGCCGTCGCCGTCGAGACGGCACGGGAGTGGATTCGCAGTCACCTTCGACACGTGGATCCGGTGGCGCACGTCTCCTACGAAGTCGCGATGAAACCGGGTGCGCCGGAGCTTATGGGCTTGTACGCGGGTGAGGTCGTATCGAACGACACCTCGGCCGCCGTCGGCTATGCGCCCATGACCGAGACGGAGAGGCTGGTTCTCGAAACGGAACGTTTCGCGAACTCCCCCGGGTTCAAGGACTCGTTTCCGGAAACGGGCGAGGACGTGAAGGTCATGGGAGTCCGGTCGGGGCGGATACTGAATCTGACGATGGCGGTACCTCTCGTGGACCGCTTCCTCGCCGACGAACGAGACTACTTCGAGCGCAAGGAACGAGTGCGCGAGGCCATTCTCTCGCACCTGGACCCGCGAGTCGGGGAGCTCGAGGAGGTGTCGCTCACGGTCAATGCCACGGATCGGCCGG
>Ga0299906_10002010_pt1 | contig 17159 bp, 19 predicted proteins | sample RVTome_14_FD_200259 | JGI IMG/M metagenome (GOLD analysis project Ga0299906, IMG submission 200259) | Soil microbial communities from uranium-contaminated site in the Upper Colorado River Basin, Wyoming, United States - RVT145D125 (version 2) ...
AGCCGGCGGCGCGTACCCTCCCGTGTCTCACGCGGCAAATTGCGTCACTACCGGGCGTCAAGGGGTGTTGCGCCACCCCGAGCGGGACGGTAGGGCTCACGGCCGGTCACGTACGCGATGGAGGATCACGCATGAGTGTCGACACGTCGTTCACCCGCTTCACCGGGACCCCCGGCTACATCGCGGCCGGCCCGCTGGTGGACGCCGTCAACTGTTCCATCGCACTCCAGCGGCCCCTCCTGCTCAAGGGGGAGCCCGGGACCGGCAAGACCGTCCTGGCGCGGCACGTCGCCGAGGGCCTCGGCATGCCCCAGCTCACCTGGCACGTGAAGTCCACGTCCAAGGCCGCCGACGGGCTCTACGTCTACGACACCGTGCAACGGCTGAACGACAGCCGCTTCGGCACGGGGGACGTGAGCGACATTCGGACCTACATCAAGTACGGCCCTCTCGGTCGCTCGTTCGCGGCCGCCGAGCGCCACGTCCTGCTCATCGACGAGATCGACAAGGCCGACCTCGAGTTTCCCAACGACCTCCTGCGCGAACTCGACGAGATGCGCTTCACCATCGTCGAGACGGGCGAGGAGGTGGCGGCACGACATCGTCCCGTCGTCCTGATCACGTCCAACAACGAGAAGGAGCTGCCCGACGCCTTTCTGCGCCGCTGCATCTTCCACTTCATCGAGTTCCCGGACGTGGCTCTGATGCGCAAGATCGTGGCCGTGCACCACCCGCATCTCGACGCGACGCTGCTCGATCAGGTGCTCATCAAGTTCTACTGGCTGCGCGAGCAGAACGACCTGCGCAAGAAGCCCTCGACGTCGGAGTTGGTCGACTGGATCTCGGCGCTGCTCCGGGCCGGGGTCTCGCACGACACGCTCGAGGCGCACATTCCCTTCGTCGGCGCCCTCCTGAAGAAGGAACAGGACGTGGAGGCGCTCACGCGCTACGACGGGCGCGGCGGTCGCCTGCCGGTGAAGTGGTCGGAACTCGGACCGCGTTACAACCAATAGGGCGAGGACGGACGCCGATGTTCCTGGATCTGTTCTACGGCCTGCGCGACGAGGGAGTTCCCGTCGCGATCCAGGAGTGGCTGGCGTTCGTGGACGCGCTCGAAGCCGGCCTGCACGGCTCGAGCCTGCTGCGCTTCTACCATCTCGGTCGTGCCTGTCTGGTGAAGTCCGAGGTGTACTTCGACGCGTACGACCGCGTCTTCGCGCGTCTCTTCCACGGCATCGAGGGCTCGGTGGACGACGAGATCACCGAGCAGCTGCTCGAGTGGCTGAAGGACCCGAAGGCGCTCCCCGAGCTCACGCCCGAGCAGCTCGCCGCGTTCGAGCGCCTCGATCACGACGAGCTGATGCGGCGTTTCCTCGACACGCTCGCCGAGCAGACGGAGCGGCACGACGGCGGCGACCGCTGGGTGGGCACGGGGGGACGATCGCCGTTCGGCCATGGCGGGACGCATCCGACGGGGATCCGGGTGGGCGGGCCGGGCGGCAGCCGGTCGGCGATGAAGGTCGCCGAGGAGCGGCGCTTTCGCGACTACCGCACCGATATGACGCTCGACGGACGGCAGATGCGGGTGGCGCTGCGCCGCCTGCGGCATCTCACCCGGCGCGGTCTGCCGACGGAACTCGACCTCGACGAGACCATCGACGAGACCTGTCGCAACGCGGGCGAGATCGAGCTGGTCTTCCGGGCCCCGCGCCGCAACGACGTGCGGCTCCTGCTGCTCATGGACGTCGGTGGCACGATGGACCCGCACTACGAACCGGTGAGCCAGCTCCTCACCGCCCTGCACGAAGAGCGCGGGCTGCGCGCCTTCGAAACCTACTATTTCCACAACTGCGTCTACGATCACGTCTACCGCTCCGCCCGACTGCTGCGGGAGGACGAGGTGCCGACGGGCGACCTGCTGCGCCGCCTCGACCGGCGGTGGAAGGTCGTGATCGTCGGCGACGCCGCCATGCACCCCGCGGAGCTGCTCGAGGCGCACGGCAACATCGACCCCCGCCGCACGACGCCCACCCCCGGCATTGAGTGGCTCAAGCGCCTGGCGAACCACTTCGAACGCGTGGCCTGGATCAACCCCGAGCCGACGAGCGAGTGGGACTTCGTGCAGACCACGCGCGTCGTGCGCCGGCTCTTCCCCATGTTCCCGTTCAGCGTGGACGGCGTGACGGAGGCGGTGCGGGCGCTCGTCGCGGCCCGGCAGGGCGAAGCGGCCTGAACGAGCCGACCGGCCCGGGCCGGTCGCCCGTCACCTTCGGGACCACGACCTTCCCGATCGCGGTCCTCGTCTCGCGGTTCTCGTCAGCGCGGTTCGAGGACGGCCAGCGTCTCGGCGTGGGCCGTGTACGGGAACATCTCGAACGGTTGCAGCGCCTGCAGGCTGAGTCCGCGCGCCGCGAGCTGCAGGACGTCGCGTTCGAGCGCGGCCGCGTCGCAGCTCACGAGGAGGAGCCGCCGTGGCGGACGGCGTCCCAACGCCTCGACGACCCCTGCATCCAGGCCCTTGCGCGGGGGATCGGCGATCACCACGTCCGCGCCGGCCGTCAGGTCCGCGTGCTCCGCGGCCGGCCCGGCGTGCATGCTGCCGCGGGCGCGGGGCGCGTCCGCCAAGGCGTCCAGGCCGAGCCGCAACCCCCGCAATCCGTGCGCGCTGATCTCGTTGAACGCGACGGTGGCGCCGCGCTGCAGGAGGCCCAGGCCGAACGCGCCCGTCCCCGCGTAGAGTTCGGCCACCCGTGCGCCCGTGGGGACGCGCGCGTGTACCGCCGCCACCAGCGCGTCGGCGATCGGGAGATTCGCCTGACCGAAGGCGCCCGGGGGAAAGAACACGGCGGCGCCCCCGAGCGTCTCCCGGACCGCCTCGCCCCCGTGCAGGCACTGCCAGTGGGGGCCGAGGATGGTGTTGGTGCGTGCCGGGTTGCCGTTCCACCACAGGCTGTGCAGGTCGTCCTCCAGGGTGGAACGCAGGCGCTCGGCAAGTGGGAGGGCCGCCGCCGGCGCGACGTCGTTGGCGACCAGGACGACCTGCGCGCGGTGGCTGGCCCGCTCGACGACGATTTGTACGTAGCGGAGCAGTCCGCAATGCGGCGCGTCGGCGTAGGGCGGGGTGCCGGTCACGCGTAGCGAGTCGCGCACCGCGAGGGCGACGCGGTTCACCAGCGGATGGTGGATCGGGCAGCGCGGCACGTCGGCGATGCGGTGCGAGCCGCGCTGGAAGATGCCGATCTTCGGCGACGACGTTCGCCCTCGGACGGCGAGCCGCGCCCGATGCCGAAAGGCGAGTCGGGGACTGGCGACGAGCGGCAGCAGCGCGGCCCCCGTGCGCTCGGCGAGCCGCACGAGGGTGTCGTGCGGCTCGGGGGCCAGGCCGGTGCGGCCGAAGCTCGGACACCCGGGACACGGCGGGCGATGCGGGCACGCCGTCGCCGCCTGTTTCGTTGACTTCCGCACGGTCGTCCCGTAGCAGTGATTCGTGCTCGACGGCGAGCGTCCAGAGACGGACCCGACCCCCGTCGTGCCGCTCCGGCGACGGCGCCGCGGGCCGGGGTCCGGCAACGGCCACGGTGGATCGGAGGTCGACGTCCGGCTCGGGAAGCTTGAGCGCGAGGTCGAAGAGGCGCTCGAGGGAGCCGATCCGCAGTCCCGTACGACGCAGGCACTCTGGCTGTCGGTGGACGGGGTCTTGTCGACCTACGCGACGGTCAGGCGCTGGCTCGGCCGGGATTCCGTGGTGGGTGGAGGCCAACCCGTCGGGGCCCTGTCCCTGCTCGCTCTCTATCGATACTGGTGGCGTGTCGAGTCGGTCGGGCTCGAACGCATTCCGTCCGACGGCCCGGTGCTGCTGGTGGCGAATCGGGCCGGCACCCTGCTCCCGTACGATGCCTTCATGGTGTCGGTGGCGACGGCCATGGCCCACCCGAGCGGCCGGCGGACCCGGCCGTTCGTCGACGAATGGCTGACCGACATGCCGGTCGTGGGCGCGGCCCTCGCGTCCCTCGGGGCGCAACCGGCCACCACAGCGAAACTACGCCGCACGTTCGAAGCCGGCGAGGCCGCCATCGTCTTCCCCGAAGGTCGCGAGGCGTTCGCGAAGCCGTTCGCGCAGCGCTATCGGCTGGCGCGTTTCGGCCGTACGGCGCTGCTGCGGCTGGCGGTCGAGATGAGCGTCCCGATCGTTCCCGTCGCCGTGATCGGCTCGGAAGAGGTGCACCCGGTCCTGTGGCGGCTCGAGCGCCTGGGGCGCCCGCTGGGCCTGCCCGCCATTCCGATCACGCCCACCCTCGTCCCGCTGCCCACCAAGTGGCTGCTGCACGTGGGCACGCCGCTCGAGATCGACGCCCGGACGGCTGCGCGCGGAGACGTGCGGCACGTTCGCACGCAGGTGCGCGAGCGACTCCAGGGCCTCGTCAGCGAGGCTCTGGGGCGGCGCCGCGGCGTCTTCTTCTCTTGAGAGCATGCCCGTCGTCGTCGCCATCGACCAGGGCACGACCGGCTCGACCGCCTTGGTCTTCGACCGGCGCGGCCGCGTGGTGGGACGCGCCTACAGCGAGTTCACGCAGTACTATCCGCAGCCCGGCTGGGTCGAGCACGACGCCGAGGAGATCTGGCGGGTCACGCGCCGGGTCCTGCGGAGCGCCTGCCGGCGCGCCGGGGTGAGCGGCTCCGAAGTCGCGGCGCTCGGCATCACGAACCAGCGCGAGACGACCGTCGTGTGGGACCGCGACACGGGCCGTCCGGTGCACCGGGCGATCGTCTGGCAGGATCGGCGCACGGCCGATCACTGTGCTCGCCTGCGTGCCCGCGGCCTCGAGCGGACGGTCCGGCGCAAGACCGGACTCGTCCTCGACCCGTACTTCGCCGCCACGAAGCTGGCCTGGTTGCTCGGGCACGTGCCGCGGCTGGCGGAACGCGCCCGCCGCGGCGAGGTCTGCTTCGGTACCATCGACTCCTGGCTCCTGTGGAAGCTCACCGGCGGCGCCGTGCACGCGACCGACGCGACCAACGCCTCGCGCACCTTGCTCTACGACATCCGCCGGCATCGCTGGGACCCGGACTTGTGCCGGCTCTTCGGCGTGCCGCCAGCGATCTTGCCCGACGTGCGGCCGCCCGCGAGTGACTTCGGGACGACCACGCGCGATCTGCTCGGCACGCCGGTGCCGATCGCGGGCATGGCCGGCGACCAGCAGGCGGCCCTCTTCGGGCAGGGGTGCGTGCGTCCCGGGATGGCGAAGAACACCTACGGGACCGGGTGTTTCCTGCTGCTCCACACCGGCGACCGTGCCGTACCGTCGAAGCACGGCCTTCTGACGACGGTGGCCTGCGGCCCGCACGGCGAGGTCGCCTATGCCTTGGAGGGCTCGGTCTTCATCGCGGGCGCGGCCATCCAATGGTTGCGCGACGGCCTCGGGCTCCTCGCCGAGGCCGCCGAATCGGAACGACTGGCGCGCAGCGTCGACTCGGCCCTCGGGGTCCATCTGGTACCCGCGTTCGTGGGGCTGGGGGCGCCGTACTGGGACGCCGAAGCGCGCGGCGCGGTGCTCGGGCTCACGCGGGGGGTGACGAAGGCGCACCTCGTCCGCGCCGCCCTCGAAGCGATGGCGTATCAGACCCGCGACGTGGTCGATGCGATGGTCGCGGACGGTGGCCGACTCCGGACCCTGCGCGTCGACGGCGGTGCGTCCGCCAACGACTTCCTGATGCAATTCCAAGCGGACCTGCTCGGCGTGACGGTCGAACGACCCAGCCTGGTGGAGACGACGGCCATGGGCGCCGCGTTCCTGGCCGGCCAGTCGCGGGGGGTCTGGCGCGGGCCGGCCGACCTGGAACGGGCCCGGCACATTGCCACGCGCTTCCGGCCGGGGCTCTCCAAGGCCCGTCGCGAGGCGCTGCAACGCGGGTGGCGCGAGGCGATCGCGCGCGTCCGCACGTCCTGACGCGGTTTGCACGGCCTTCCGGCCGGTGCTAAACGACCGGCTCCGCTCATGAAGGAAGGCATTCATCCGCAGTACGAGCCCATCCGCATCGCCTGTGCGTGCGGCAACGTCATCGAGACGCGGTCGACGATCAGCGATATGCACGTCGACATCTGCTCGGCCTGCCATCCCTTCTTCACTGGCAAGCAGAAGCTGGTCGACACCGCCGGTCGTGTCGAGCGCTTCAACCGCAAGTACGGTCGCAAGGCGAAGCCCGACGCGGCGAGCTGACGCCGGCGGGGCGTGACGAGCGCCGATGCTCGAGCGTCTTGCCGAGATCGAGCTGCGCTACCAGGAACTCGAGCGGCTCGTCGTCGATCCGGCCGTCATCGGTGATCGGCGTGCGTATGCCCGGCTCTCGCGCGAGCGGGCCGGGCTCGAGCCGATCATGGTCGGCTACCGGGCGCGCCAGGAGTTGGCGGCGGAGATCGCCGAGCATCGGACCCTGCTCGACGACGCCGATCGCGAGCTGCGGGACATGGCCCGCGCCGAGTTGCCCGGCCTCGAGGCGCGACTCGAGGCGCTGGACGAGAATCTGAAGGTCCTGCTGCTGCCCCGGGATCCCAACGACGAGCGCAACACCGTGCTGGAGATCCGGGCCGGCACTGGCGGCGACGAGGCCACGCTCTTCGCTGCCGAGTTGTTCCGTATGTACAGTCGCTACGCGGAACGCCGCGGCTGGCGACTCGAAGTGCTGTCCTCGAGTCCGACGGGGGTCGGGGGCTTCAAGGAGGTCGTCACGCTCGTGCAAGGGCAGGGCGCCTACAGTCGCCTCAAGTTCGAGGGCGGCGTGCATCGCGTGCAGCGCATCCCCACCACGGAGGCGCAGGGGCGGATCCACACCTCGGCGGTGACGGTGGCCGTGCTGCCCGAAGCCGAGGACGTCGAAGTCGACCTGCCCGAGAAGGAGCTGCGCGTCGACGTCTTCCGCTCGTCGGGCCCGGGGGGGCAGAGCGTCAACACGACCGACTCGGCGGTGCGCGTCACGCATCTGCCGACGAACCTCGTGGTCACCTGCCAGGACGAGAAGTCGCAGCACAAAAACAAGGCGAAGGCGCTCAAGATCCTGCGGGCACGCCTGCTCGACCGGGCCCGCCACGAGCAACAGAGCGCGATTGCCGCGGACCGGCGGGCCATGATCGGCAGTGGCGACCGATCGGAGAAGATCCGCACGTACAATTTCCCGCAGAGTCGGGTCACGGACCATCGCATCGGGCTGACGGTGCACACCCTCGATCGCGTGCTCGACGGCGATCTCGAAGCCGTGATCGACGCGCTGGCGACGCGGCGCCAAACCGAGCTGCTCGAAGGCCGGGGGCCGTGACGCCGACGGTGCACCAGACGCTGCAGTCCGCGGCCGACGCGCTCGCCGCGGCCGGCGTGCCGGAGCCGCGCGCGGATGCCGAGGTGCTTCTGGCGCATGCGCTCCGCAGTACGCGGGCGGGGCTCGTCGCGCGGGCCCGCGAGCCGTTCCCCGTGGCCGCGCGGGACTCGTTCCAGGCCCTGGTGGCTCGCCGTGCGACCCGCGTGCCGGTGGCGCATCTCACCGGCCGGCGCGAATTCTGGTCCCTGGACCTCGAAGTGAACGCGCACGTGCTCGTCCCGCGACCGGAGACGGAGCTGCTCGTCGAGGTCACGCGGCGGCTCGCCCCCGGCGCCGAAGCCGTCCTCGACTGCGGGACCGGCAGCGGGGCGGTGGCCGCGGCCCTGGCGACCGAGCTGCCGGGGGCCCGTGTCGTGGCCACCGATCGGAGCCGTGCTGCTCTCGGCGTGGCGCGCCGGAACCTCGCGCGCCTGGCGCCCGGGGTCGCGCTGGTCTGCGGCGACTGGCTTTCCATGCTGCGGCCCGACTCGTTCGACGTGGTCGTCGCGAATCCGCCCTACGTGCCCGACGACGTGATCCCGACCCTGGATCCCGAAGTGTGCGAGCACGAGCCGCCGCTGGCGCTCGCCGGCGGCGCGGAGGGTTTGGACGCGCTGCGCTGCCTGGTGGCGCGGGCCCCGGACGTCCTACGGTCCCGCGGCTGGCTCGTGCTCGAGATGGGAATCGGGCAGAGTGTCGCGATGGCGGAGGCGGTGCGGCGCCGTGACGCGTACGACGCCACGGAGGTCGTCCCGGACGCGGCGGGCATCGAGCGCGTGCTGGCGGCGAGACGGAGGTAGGGGATGGCTGTCATCGTGGTGCGCGGCGGAACGCCGCTGCGGGGAGACGTGGCGATCAGTGGCGCCAAGAACGCCGCCTTGCCGCTGCTCTTCGCGACCCTGCTGACCGAGGAACGCTGCGTGCTCCGCAACGTGCCGGCCGTCGCCGACGTCGCCACGACGCTCGCCGTGCTGCGCCATCTCGGCGCGACCGTACAGGTGAGCCCGGACGGCCACGAGGTCGTCGTCGAGGCGCGGGCCGTAGCCTCCGCGGAGGCCCCCTACGCGCTGGTGAAGACCATGCGGGCGTCGTTCCTGGCCCTCGGGCCGCTGTTGGCCCGCTTCGGGACGGCACGTGTCTCCACGCCTGGGGGCTGCGCGATCGGCGCCCGGCCGGTGGACCTGCATCTCGCCGGCCTGGAGAAGATGGGGGCCGCGTTGCGGCTGCACGAAGGCTACGTCGAGGGGACGGCGCCCCGGCTGCGCGGCGCGAAGATCCTCCTGGACTTTCCGTCGGTGGGCGCGACCCAGCAGCTCATGATGGCGGCGGCGCTCGCCGAGGGCGAGACGGTGATCGAGAACGCGGCCCGCGAGCCCGAGAACGAGTGCCTGGCGCGCGCCCTGGCGAGCATGGGCGTGGTGGTCGAAGGCGGCGGGACGTCCGAGGTGCGCGTCACCGGGCGGCCTGCGCTCGGCGGCATGGATCAGGTGGTCATCCCCGACCGCATCGAGGCGGGCACCTTCATGGTGGCGGCGGCGATCACGCGCGGCGACGTACGCGTCCTGGGCGCCCGATCGGATCATCTGGAAGCCTTCATGGCGAAGCTGCGCGAACTCGGGGTCAAGCTGGACGAGGGCGAGGGCGGCGTGCGCGTCCGCGGCGTGGGGGCCCTGCGCGCGGCGGACGTGAAGACGATGCCGTACCCCGGCTTCCCCACCGACCTGCAGGCGCAGTTCATGGCCCTGGCGACACAGGCCGAGGGCACCAGCACGGTCACCGAGACGGTTTTCGAGAACCGCTTCATGCACGCGCTCGAACTCTCGCGCCTGGGGGCGCAGGTGCGCGTCGACGGCAACCGGGCGATGGTGCGCGGGCCGTCGTCGTTGTCGGGCGCGCCCGTGATGGCGACCGATCTGCGGGCCAGCGTCTCGCTGGTGCTCGCCGCGCTGGCCGCCAGCGAGGAGACGCGCATCGATCGCGTCTACCATCTCGACCGCGGCTACGAGGGCATCGAGACGAAGCTGCGGGCGCTCGGGGCCGACATCGGACGCGAGGCGAGCCGGTGAACACGACGGATTTGATCGTGGCGCTCGACGCGCCCGCCGGCCGCCGGCGACTGGCCAGACTGGCCGCTCGCGGTGGGACGGTCGGTCGGGACGTCGAGCGCGGCGTCGTGCGCATCCTGGCTGACGTGCGGCGGCGCGGCGACGCGGCGCTGCTCGCCTACACGCGCCGTTTCGACGGCGTCCGCACGACGGCACGCGGTCTCGCCGTGCCGCCCGAGGCGCTGTCGGCGGCCTACGAGGCGCAGCCGGCGGCCGTGCGGCGCGACCTCGCGCTGGCGGCCCGGCGCATTCGCGCCTTCCATCGCCGGCAGCGCAGTGCCTCGTGGGAGATGCGCGACGCGCAGGGTGCCAGGCTCGGCGTGCGCGTGCAGCCGCTCGCGCGCGTGGGGCTGTACGTTCCGGGGGGCCGGGCGGCGTATCCGTCGACCGTCCTCATGACCGCGATCCCCGCCCGCGTGGCGGGTGTCCGGAGTCTCGTGGTGGTCTCGCCCGCGGGGCCGGACGGGCATCGCCCCGTCATGCTGGCGGCGTGTCACATCGCGGGCGTCGAGACGCTCTACCGGGTCGGCGGGGCGCAGGCGATCGCGGCGCTCGCCTACGGCACGCGCACGATCGCGCCGGTGGACAAGATCGTCGGCCCGGGGAACGCCTGGGTCGCCACCGCCAAGCGGCTGGTCTACGGAACCGTCGATATCGACTCGATCGCGGGACCGAGCGAGGTGCTGATCGTCGCCGACACCAGCGCGCGGCCCGACCTGGTGGCCGCCGACATGCTCGCGCAGGCCGAGCACGACCCGGTGGCGGCCGCCATGTGCGTCACCACCAGCGCACCCCTCGCGCACCGGGTGGCGGCGGCCCTCGCCGCGCAGCTCGCCGCCTTGCCCCGCCGGACGACGGCCACGCGGGCCCTGACGCGGTTCGGCGCGATCTTCGTGGCGCCCACGCGCGCGGCGGTCCTCGACCTCGTGAACCGGCTCGCCCCCGAGCATCTCGGCCTGATGGTGCGTCAGCCGCGCACCTGGCTCGCGCGGGTCCGGCACGCCGGGGCGATCTTCGTCGGCGGGGCGCCGGAGGCCTTCGGCGACTACGTGGCCGGGCCCAACCACGTCCTGCCGACCGGGGGGACGGCGCGCTTCGCGTCGCCGCTCGGGGTCTGGGATTTTGAGAAGCGTTCGACCATCATCGAGGTGGGCTCGTCGACACTGGCTCGGCTCGGCCCGGCCGTGGCGCGCCTGGCTCGCCTCGAAGGGCTGGAGGCGCATGCACGCTCGATCGAGCGGCGGCTCGCGCCCCCGAACGGAGACCACTGATGAGAGGAGACACCTGATGGCCACCCGAGCAGTGCGCAAGCGGACCCCGGCGCGGCGACGCCGTGCCCAGGTCGAGCGCAAGACCAAGGAGACCGCGATCACCGTCGTGCTCGACGTCGACGGCACGGGCGACGCCCGGGTCGAGACGGGCGTGCCGTTCCTCAACCACATGCTCGAGCTCCTCGCGCGGCACGGCTTCTTCTCACTGACGGTTCGGGCCAAGGGGGACGTGGAGATCGACGACCACCACACGGTGGAGGACGTCGGCCTGACGATCGGGCGCGCGCTCCGGGACGCGCTCGGCGACAAGGCGGGCATCCGGCGTTTCGGCGAAGCCACGGTGCCGCTCGACGAGGCGCTCGTGCAGGTGGTGGTCGACCTCTCGGGACGCCCGTTCCTGGCCTACGGCTTGAAGACGCGGCAGGCCAAGATCGGACGCTTCGACGTCGAGCTGATCCACGACTTCATGCAGGCGCTCGCCAACGAGGCCGGCATGAACCTGCACGTTCGCATGCTGGCGGGTCGCAATCCGCACCACATCGTGGAAGCGGCGTTCAAGGGCCTCGCCAGAGCGCTCGATCAGGCCTGTAGCCGCGAGGCGCGCCTCGCCGGGGTGCTCTCGACGAAGGGAGTGCTCTGACGGTGGCCGCTCGCCCGCTCGTCGTGGTCGACTACGGCATGGGCAATCTGCGCAGCGTGCAGAAGGCCTTCGAGCGTCTCGGTCACGCCGCCGACGTGACGCGTGACCCGGCTGCCGTGCGCGAAGCGCCGGGGGTCGTGCTGCCCGGCGTTGGGGCGTTCAGCGCCTGCATGCGCAACCTCGAGGCGTACGGGCTCGCCGACCCCGTGCGCGACGTCCTCGCCGCCGGCCGGCCCTTCCTCGGCATCTGTCTCGGCATGCAGCTGCTCTTCGAGGAGAGCGACGAGTTCGGTCCCGTGCCGGGCCTCGGGGTCCTCCCCGGCCGGGTGGTGCGTTTCGCGGCCGATCCCGAGCGCAAGGTGCCGCACATGGGGTGGAATACGATCCACCAGCGCCGGCCGAGTGCGCTCTTCGACGGCATCGCGGATGACGCCTACGTGTACTTCGTGCACTCCTACTACGTGCGGCCGAGCGCCTCGGACACGGTGGCCACGACCACGCCCTACGGCGACGACTTCGCTTCGTGCGTGGTTCGCGATCACCTGGTGGCGTGTCAGTTCCACCCCGAGAAGAGCCAGGGGGTCGGCCTGCGTCTGCTCGACAACTTCGTCCGCCACGTGGTGAAGGCCGCGTGATCGTCTTCCCGGCGATCGATCTCCGGGGCGGACGATGCGTCCGGCTGACGGAAGGCGACTTCCAGCGCGAGACGGTGTACGGCGACGACCCCGTCGCGGTGGCGCGCGACTTCGAGACGGCGGGGGCCCGCTGGCTGCACGTGGTCGATCTCGACGGCGCGCGCGCCGGGCGGCCCGTGCAGACGGACCTGGTACGCGCCGTCTGTCGGGCGGTGGGTGTCCCGGTGCAGGTCGGCGGTGGCATGCGGACCGCCGGCCACGCCGAGTCGGTGTTGGCCGCGGGTGCGTCGCGCGTCGTGGTCGGGACCATGGCCGTGCGCGAGCCCGACGCCTGCACCGCGCTGTGCCGGGCGCATCCGGGTCGCGTGGCGGTGGGGCTCGACGCGCGCGACGGCCGCATCCGCGTGGGCGGGTGGCTGGAGAGCGGCGAGGACGACGTCCTGGCCGTGGCGTCACGGGTGGCGGCGATGGGCGCGGCCGTGATCGTCTACACGGACATCGGGCGCGACGGCACCGAGCGCGGCCCCGACCTCGAGGGCACACGGGCGGTCGCCCGTGCGGCCGGCATCACGGTGATCGCCTCGGGCGGCATCGGCACGGTGGCGCACGTGCGCGCCGTCGCGGCGCTCGAGCCCGAGGGCGTCGCGGGCGTCATCATCGGACGGGCGCTCTACACGGGTGCCGTCCCCCTGGCGGACGCGCTCGCCGTCGCGGCGGGAGCGTCCTGATGTTGGCCCGCCGCATCATCCCGTGCCTGGACGTTCGCGCGGGCCGCGTCGTGAAGGGCGTGCGTTTCGTCGACCTGACGGACGCGGGGGATCCAGTGGAGGTCGCGGCGCGCTACGACGAGCAGGGGGCGGACGAGCTCTGCTTCCTCGACATCACCGCGTCGCACGAGGAGCGGCCGATCATCCTCGACGTGGTGCGGCGCACGGCGGAACGCGCCTTCATGCCGCTGACGGTCGGCGGCGGCGTGCGGACGACCGAGGACGTCCGGGCCCTGCTCGTCGCGGGGGCGGACAAGGTCTCCATCAACACGGCCGCCGTCGCCGACCCGGCCTTCGTCGAAGCGGCGGCGGAGCGCTTCGGCACCCAGTGTGTCGTCGTCGCCATCGATGCGCGGCGGCGCGACGCCGACGACGCGGCGCGGGGCTGGGAGGTGTACACCCATGGCGGGCGCCGACCCACGGGCCTCGACGCGCTCGAGTGGGCCGCGCGCATGGAGGCAGCCGGGGCGGGGGAGGTGCTGCTGACCAGCATGGACCGCGACGGCACCAAGATCGGCTACGACCTGGAGCTGACGCGTGCCGTGGCCGACCGCGTCGGCGTGCCGGTCATCGCCTCGGGTGGTGCGGGTACGCTCGACCACCTCGCCGACGGGCTCACCCTCGGCGGCGCCAGCGCGGCGCTGGTGGCATCCATCTTCCACTTCGGGACGTACACCATCCCGCAGGCCAAGGCGCATCTCGCGGCCCGCGGCGTGCCGGTGCGAGGGGTGTGATGGTCGGCTGGCTGCGCGACCTCCTGACCGTCTACCGGCTCGCGTTCCGGCGAGGGATCGGTCTGGCCGTACGCAATCCGGTGCTGATCGTTCCCGCGCTCGCCTGCCTCTACGCGCGCATGCTCCTGCCGCTCTTCGTGGCCCCGCTCGGTTTCGCGGGGGGCTTGGTGTTCATCCTGGTGGAAAGCACGTGCTGGAGCGCCATGCTCGCATGCACCGGCGAGGTCGTGCGCACCGGTCGGGTCGGCATGGAGGACGTGCGGGCCGGGTTCACGGCCCATCTGGGCGACGTGCTGAACGTGCGCTTCGCGCTCTGGTTGCTCGGGCTCGTCCTGGGCGCGTTGCAGATCCTACCCCTGACGCTGATCGTCGGGATTGCCGCCTCCGTGTTCCTCAACGCCGTCCCGGAGCTGATCTACCTCGGTCGTCACGGGACGGCCGATTTGCTGGCCGCCAGCTACCGCTTCATCGGCGAGAACTGGATCGAGTGGTTCCCGGCCACGCTGCTCCTGCTGGTGGCGGGCGCCGCGGCCATCCGGCTGGTGACGGCCGTGCCGGGGGTCCTCGGGGAGATCCTCCTCGTGCTGACTTTGGGGGCCCTCGTGGCCGTGGGCCTCACCGTGCGCGGCGTCCTCTTCCTGAAACTCGGCGAGTCGAGCCGTCGGGCGCGCGCCTTCAAGCGCGCGTCGTCCTGAGTCGCGCCGTCAGCCGTGCTGCGCTTCCAGGAAGCGCTCGGCGTCGATCGCGGCCATGCACCCGGAACCCGCGGCGGTGACGGCCTGGCGATAGGTCGGGTCCTGCACGTCGCCGCAGGCGAAGATGCCCGGGACGCTGGTCGCGGTCGAGCGGCCCCGTGTGACCACGTAGCCCTGGGCGTCCATCTCGAGCTGCCCCTCGAAGAGCGCCGTGTTCGGCTGGTGCCCGATGGCGATGAAGAGCCCGTCGACCGGGAGGTCACGCTGCGCCCCGGTGCGGGTGTCTTCGAGTCGGACCGCGGTGACGCCGCCCTCGCCGAGCACCTCGGCCACGGTGGTGTTCCACACGAACTCGATCTTGTCGTTGCGCCGCGCCCGATCCTGCATGATCTTGGACGCTCGCAGCTCGTCACGGCGGTGCATCACGTACACCTTGGTGGCGAACTTGGTGAGGAAGGTCGCCTCCTCCATGGCGGTGTCGCCGCCGCCCACCACGGCCACCACCTTGTCGCGGAAGAAGAAGCCGTCGCAGGTCGCGCACGCCGAGACGCCGTGACCCATGAGCCGGTTCTCCGACTCGAGGCCGAGCAACTTGGCCGTGGCGCCGGTCGAGACGATGAGCGTATCGGCCGTGCGCTGCTCGTCGTTCACGGTGACCGTGAACGGTCGGCGCGAGAGATCGACGGCCGTCACGTCGCCCGTCACGTACGTGGTGCCGAAGCGCGCCGCCTGGCGCCGGAAGACGTCCATCATCTCGGGGCCGAGGATGCCGTCGGGGAAGCCAGGGTAGTTCTCGACGTCGGTGGTGATGGTGAGCTGCCCGCCCGGCTGCGTGCCCTCGATCACGGTCGGTGCCAGGTCGGCGCGCGCCGCGTACAGCGCCGCGGTGAGCCCCGCGGGCCCCGAGCCCAGAATGAGGACGCGATGATGCTGTGCAGCCGCCATGGGCGCGGGACCATAGCGGCCGGGTTGGGGTGGGGCAACCGCCGCGGGGGCCGCTCGACCCACGGTGCGCCGCGGGTTGAGCGGCTCGCCCGGCTGCGATAGCGAACCCGCCGTGCCGAAGGTGAAGCGGCTCTCGCACGTCGACGCGTCCGGACGCGCTCGCATGGTCGACGTTTCGCGCAAGGCGGTGACCGAGCGCGAGGCCGTGGCGCGCGGCCGCGTGCGCATGCGCGCCGGGACGCTCGCGCGCATCGCGAGCGGCGACCTCCCGAAGGGCGACGTGCTGACGGTGGCGCGCCTGGCGGGGGTGATGGCGGCCAAGCGCACCGCCGACCTCATCCCGCTCTGCCACCCCCTGGCGCTGACGCACGTCGAGGTGACGCTCACGCCCGACGCCTCGGCGGCGTGCGTGCGCATCGAGAGTCGCGTGCGCGTGCGCGGCCGCACCGGTGTCGAGATGGAAGCCCTCACCGCCGCGAGCGTGGCGGCGCTGACGCTCTACGACATGTGCAAGGGGATCGACCGCGACATGGTGATCGACGACGTCTGCCTGGTGCGCAAGCGCGGGGGGCGTAGCGGCACCTACGTGCGCCGTTCGTAGGGCGTCGCGCGGGAGGTCGCGGGGCTGTTCGTAGGTATGGCGTCACCGCGCCGCGGTGCGTAGCAGGGCGCCATGACGACGCGCGCGCTGCGGGAGGACGACACGGACGGGCTGGCCTGCCGCCTGCTCGCGCTCGGCGGCCCGGCCTGCCGGGACGACGAGCTGCTCGGGCTGCTGCTCGACGGCGGGCGCGGCGGGTCGAGCGGCCGCGAGCGCGCCCGCACGCTGCTCGCCGCGGCCGGCGAGCTGGCCCGGCTCGCGGCCCTGCCCCCCGAGGCGTTCCGTCCCGCCGTCCCCCGGGGCGCGGCACGCCTCGCGGCCGTCATCCGGGCCGCGCTCGAGCTGGGCCGTCGCGCCGCCGGCGAGCCGCTCGGACCGCTGCGCCCGGTCCGCGATGCGGCCGACGTGCATGCGCATTTTCGCGGCCGGCTCCCGCAGCTCGACCACGAGGTCTTCTTCGCGCTGCTGCTCGACGGCCGGAACCGGGTACGGACCGAGGTGCCGATCTCGGTCGGGACGCTGACGGCCGCGCTGGTGCACCCGCGCGACGTCTTCGGGCCGGCCCTGCGCGCCGGGGCGGCCGCCGTGGTACTGGTGCACAACCATCCCAGCGGCGATCCGACGCCGTCGGGCGAAGACCTGGCCCTCACCGAGCGGCTCGAGCACATCGGCGAGTTGGTGGGCATTCGCGTGCTCGATCACGTCGTCGTGGCGCAGGGAGGCTACGTCAGTCTCGCGGAGCGCCGCCGCGACCGCTGACCGGTCCCGTCTCTTCAGAACGGGACGTCGTCGTCCTCGGGTCCGGGTGGCGGCTCGTCGCTGCCACCGCCCCGGCCGCCGCCAGCACCCCCGCCAGCACCCCCGCCGCCGCCACCCTCACCGCCGCGGCCGCCGAGGAACTGCACGCGCTGTGCGATGACCTCGGTGATGTAGCGCCGATTGCCTTCCTTGTCGTCGTACTGGCGCGATCGGACGGAGCCTTCGAGGAAGACCTGGCGGCCCTTGGCGAGGTACTGTCCGCAGGTCTCCGCCTGCTTTCCCCACACCACCACGTTGTGCCACTCGGTGCGCTCCTGACGCTGACCTTCCTGGTCGTTCCAGACCTCGCTGGTCGCGACCGGAAACCGCGCCACGGCGCGGCCGCCCGGGGTGAAGCGTACCTCCGGGTCCTTCCCGAGATTTCCGATCAGGAGCACCTTGTTGAGTGACATTGCGCGGGCCCTCCGTGGTTGGCGTTGCGCCGGGACGATAGTCGCGGCGGCCCGGACGAGTCAACGCAGGTCCCACGATTTGTGCCCTTTCGGTACATGAAGCCGAGTACGCGCGGGGGTAGTGACGCAGTTTGCCGCGTGAGGCCGGGAGGGTGCGGGTCGCCGGCTCCCGGGCGTCGCACACCCCCGCCCCACCGCCCACCCA
>Ga0299906_10002011_pt1 | contig 17156 bp, 12 predicted proteins | sample RVTome_14_FD_200259 | JGI IMG/M metagenome (GOLD analysis project Ga0299906, IMG submission 200259) | Soil microbial communities from uranium-contaminated site in the Upper Colorado River Basin, Wyoming, United States - RVT145D125 (version 2) ...
AGCGGGTCGCGAGCGCCGGGTCCTGTAGCAGTCCGACCAGGTCCGCTGCCGCCTTCGTCAGGCCGTCGCGGTCGAGGCTGCGGACCACTACCCCCACCCGTCGGCGAGCCACCAGCTCCGAGTAGTCCCCGATGCCGGGTGTGGTCACGAGGGGAAGCCCGCACGCGAGGTATTCGCCGTTCTTGATCGGAGAGCACGCGCGCTTGGAGGGCGAGGAGAGGATGAGGGAGAGCCCCGCGTCGGCGGCCGACAGCCAGTGCGGCATCTCGGCACGCGTGCTCTGCCGAAGCCGCAGCTCGACGCCGAGACGGCGAGCGCTGGCCTCGAATGCCTCGCCGCTCTCGGTGGTGAGGACGAGCAGCGTCACGTCCCCGATGACGTCACGGGCCGCGGCCGCGAACTCGACCACCTTCGCGCCGAGGTACCAGCCCCCGAACTTCCCCGCGTAGACCAGAAGCGTCCCGGTCACCCCCAGCTCGGCGCGCCGTGAAGACCGCGCCGACGGGTCGGCCTCGAACAGTTCGGTATCGACCGCGCACGGCAAGACGATCACCGGCCCGGACGAGAGAGTCGCGACCTCCTCGCGGCGGCGTTCCGTCAGCACGGCCGTCACATCGCTCGCCTTCAGGAACAGCCGCTCGGCACGATCCGCGCAGTGGTGGGCGAGCGAACCGCCAGCCCAGATGCCAGCGTCCACATACTCCTGGGAGAGTGGTCCGTCGGCGTCGTTGAAGAAGGCGCAGCGCAGGAGCCGACTGCCCAGGTAGGCCACGGCGGCGGCGACGCTGCCCCGCCCGTGGAGCAGCCGGGGCCCCCGACGGCGCCAGGACAAGCAGGCCAGAGATCCCCGCAGGATGTCGTAGGCGGTGGACAGCAGCGGAGGGCGGCGGTGGTATGCCAGCGGGTGCCATAGGATGCCTTCGGCCAGGAGCCGTTTGGCGCGCCGGGCGCGTTCCTCCGGGCGGAGGCGCCAGGGTGGCTGCTCGAAGGTGATCAGGCCGAAGCGCCAGCCGCGGGCGGCCAGCCCCCGCAGGACGGGCAGGGTCTGACTCTGGCAGAGCGGATCCCGAAGGCTCCAGTAGTTGACATAGACTGCGTCGACCTTCAAGGCGCCCTCCGCGCATAGGCGACGCTCGGATCCCGGCTGGCCCGCCGGTGGGTCGAGAGACGCCTAGCTGAGGCATGCTGTTTCACCGGACGATTGTAGCCATGACCACGCCCTCCGAGGGCAGCCCCCCCCCCCGGCGGCCGAATCGATTCGGCGAGGGACAGGCCGTGAGCGTCTGCGTGGCGGCCCGCGACGAAGCGGCGGCGATCGTGCGCCTGCTGGAGTCCCTGCTCGGGCAGACTCTGCGCCCGGACGAGATCGTCGTCGCGGACGGCGGGTCCGCGGATGCGACCGCGACCGAGGCCGAGCGATTCGGAGACCAGGGTGTCCGGGTGCGTGTGCTCCGGATCGGCGAGGCGCTGCCCGGCCGGGGACGCAACGCGGCGATCGAGGCCGCGCGGAACGACTGGGTCGCCCTGATCGACGCGGGTTGCACCGCCTCGCCGACGTGGCTCCAGGAACTGGTCCGCTCGGTCCGGGAGACACCGTCGGAGGTGGCGCTGGGCTCCTACGAGCCGGTAGCCGACAACGACTGGAGCGAGGCCTTCGTCCGCACGATCGTGGCGCCCCGGGCTCCCGCGACGGGTTGCCGGCCGGCCTCCGTGGCTTCGCTGTTGCTGCATCGCGACGCCTGGCGGGACGCCGGGCGCTTTCCGGAGACACTGAGGGCGGCGGAGGACTTGGTTTTCTTGAGTCGGCTCGAGGATCGCGGCCTGCCTTTGCGTCGCGCCTGCGGGGCGGTTGTACACTGGAGCGTCCCGCGCTCGCTACGCGCGGCCTTCGCCAAGCTGCGTCAGTATTCGCGCTGGCACGCCGAGGCGGGGCGGATGAGGAGCTGGCACCTCCGGGTCGCGACGATGCACGCGGTGGGAATCGCGCTGGTCGCCTCTCTCCACCCGGTCGCCATCCTCGTTGTGCTGGGAGCGGGACTCGCGCGCCTTCTTCGAAGCGTGTCCCGGCGGAGCACCGGCGTCGAGGGCACCGCCTTCCATCCCGGCCGGCTCGCCAGGGCAGGGCTGATGCTGCTGGCGGCGGATCTGGCGATGTGGGCGGGGTTGTGGGATCGCGTGCGTGCCGTAGCTTCTGCGCCCCGCGCCCGACCATAGGATCCCGGCCAATGTCGCGCCCTGAACGAAGCTGGGGCCGCACGACCCGGCCGAGGTGCTGCACCAGACCAGTGGGGTAGAGCCCCACCGCCGTACGCACCCCGGTAGCGCCGCCCGGAGAGATCCGTGCGTCCGAGCGGGGCGTCGAAAGCCTTGATCTGGACGGTATGGTCCCAACGGAGGGGGCATTGCTGCGGGCCCCCAAGCAAGTGAAACGCCGAAGCCCCGTGAGCTCGCCTGGGTCGCAGCCCCGTTGTTCAGAGGCTGCGAACCTGTACCCAGAGTGGGTCTCCGGTCAAGCCCCGCTCCACAGACTGTTGCCCTCGCCTCGACATGACCGGCTCGGCCACCCTGCCTCTCGGTTGCCTAGAGATGCGCGCGGGACAGGTGGCGTGCTCTGTTTCGACACAGAGTGCCACTTCGAGACTCTCAGCAACGGGCTCGTCGAACTCATGTCGCAGGGCGGCTACGCGGCCTCGTGAGGCGAACGTCCTCGAACACGTCGAGCGCGAGCCGGGCCTGAGCCTCTCGGCCGAAGCGCAGCCGGCCCTCGCGTCTCAAAGTCCAACGCTCCAAGCGAAGCAACGCCGCCATCAGTTCTTCGTCGCTCCAGGCGCCGACGCCGGTTCCGGAGTCCTCGACCAGTTTCCGCGCTTCGTAGGTGGAGGGAGCACAGACAAGAACGGGCCGCGCCGCGCCGATGTACTCGTACAGCTTTCCCCCCACCGCCGCCTTTCCGCAGTGCGCCTCCCAACCGAGGATCAAGAGAGCAGTCATTTCCTGCATCCGCTGCTGAGCCTCAGGATGCGGCAGCGGCGTGCGCATCTGTACGACGGAACGAAGGTCCGCGGGTAGGCGCAGTGTGTCCAGGCCGCCAGAGCCGCCTCTGGTGAGGTAGAACTGTGCGCTCCAGGGCCGGCCCTGCGCGAGGGCGTGCCGTAGGGCGGGCCAAAGCCGCTCGGGGCGCTGCATCAGCGGGTCGATTCTCCCGAAGTAACCGAGCGTTCGGGCCAGAGGCGGACGGCCGGCGTTCGGGGTGGGATCGAAGCCGTTCCTTACGCAAGACACCCTTCGGCGGCTGGCCCGGCTGATCGAGTCGGCGACGCCGTCCGTGTTGGCCATGATCGCGGCCGCCGGCCGCAGCGTCCACGCCGTGATCACGTCGATGAGGCCGCGGCTGAGAGGGTCCCAACGCGCCAGCAGGTACTCGGACCACTGGTCGCGGAAGTCGCCGACCCAAGGCACGCCTTGCTGGGCCAGCGCCCGCGCGACGAAGTGCACCGATTCCGGGGGGGATGTCGACCAGACGATGTCGAAGGGAGTCGCAGCGTGTGCGGTGCGGGCGACACTGACGGCAGGGCGAATCCAACTCCGTTGGAGATCCGGAAAGCCCTTCCACTGTCCGAGGATCTGGCGCGTTCGCGAGATGCGTCGTGCAGACTCAGGGGGTCTCGCCGCGGCTTGGATTCGGCTCACGGGTAGCGGCACCCCCGGTGCTTGCGCACGGTGAAGGACGACCGGGATCTCCTCGCTGGCCGGGAGGAGATCCGGCGAGGGCTCACCACCCCGGTCTCCCGGACCGGTGAGGACATGGACCTCGTGACCAGCCCGCAACCACTCCCGGGCCATACCCATTGGGCGCAGAGCCCCGACCCGCCCGACCGGTGGCCACGCCCAGGTAACGATCAGGATTCGCAAGGGCTCGCAACCCGGCGCCGCAGCATGGCCCATGATATCCGCCCAGCCGGTCGGGCTGATGGCCGGCCACACTCATGAGTTGCTGACGCTCCGCGGGTGAACCGCCGCTCGCGCCCGGCCTCGTTCGCGGGTGTTTATGTCGCGACTGTGGGGCGCCCGCCAAACCTCAAGTGATACATTAGATGCAATCGGCCAATTCATTGATACAAATTGACTTGACGTCTCTCGAATGATAACCTCCGCGCCCAGGACGAGAGCCCGGTGAACCGAGAGGTGCGCGTCGTGCGGCTCTTTTCGCGCCTCAACGTGGGCGGGCCCGCGATTCACGTCATCCTGCTCACGGCGGGGCTGGTCGCGCGCGGCTACCGGACGCGGCTCGTCGTGGGGACGGAAGCCTCGCGGGAGGGGAGCCTGACCGATCGGGCGGCACAGCACGGAATAGCCCTGGACCACGTGCCGGCGCTCGGCCGCGAGATCCGGCCGCTGCGCGACCTGCTCTCACTGTTCCTCGTCTGGCGGCTGATCCGCCGCTTCCGGCCCCACGTCGTCCACACCCACACCGCCAAGGCGGGGGTGCTGGGGCGGCTCGCCGCCCGAGCCGCCGGTGTTCCCGTTGTGGTGCACACGTTCCACGGGCACGTGCTCAAGGGCTACTTCGGGCCGCTCAAGACGGCCTTCTTCCGCCGGGTCGAGCGGCTGCTCGCCCGCTCCACGGACGTCGTGGTGGCCGTCTCCGACTCGGTCAAGCGCGACCTGGTGGAGATGGGCATCGCGCCCGAGGCTCGCGTCCGGGTCATCCCGCTGGGCCTCGAGGTCGCGGCGCTGGCCGGGCCCCTCCCCAGCGGGGCTCTTGTGCGCGAGGCGGGCGGGACGCCCGGGCTCCGCGTCGGCATCGTGGGGCGGCTTGTCCCGATAAAGGACGTGGGCACTTTCCTGCGGGCCGCGGCTATCGTCCGCAAGTCGCTTCCAGCGTGTCGGTTCTCGGTCGTCGGCGACGGTCCGGAACGGTTCTTGCTAGAGACTGAGGCGGGGCGTCTCGGCATCCGGGAAGCCGTACACTTCCACGGCTGGCACGCGGAAGTCGGCCCGGTGTATGGCGATCTGGACCTGGTGGTGAATTGCTCGCGAAACGAAGGGACGCCCGTCGCGCTGATCGAGGCGCTGGCCGCCGGCCGCAGGGTCGTGGCCACTGACGTCGGCGGCAACCGCGACCTGCTCGGCGGGGGTGCCCACGGCGTGCTGGTGCCGCCTGGGAATGCCGAGGCCCTGGCCGAGGCCATCGTCGAGGCGCTGGGGGCCGGGGCGGAGGGGGCGCTGGCCCGCGCCCGCGCCGGCCAGCGCTACGTCCTCGAACGGCACACGCCCGAACGGCTGCTCGACGACATCGACGCGCTCTATCGAGAGCTGCTCGCCCGCCGACAGGTGGCGCGGGCCGCAACCTCATGGACCTGAGGCTCCCGCTCGCCGTCCTGGTGTTAGCGACGGCCCTGTCGGCCGCGCTCGTCCCGCTGAGCCGCGTTCTCGCACGGCACACGGGCGTGCTCGACAAGCCCGGACAGCGGAAGATCCACGACCGACCCATTCCCCGGCTCGGGGGCATCGCCGTCTTCGCGTCGTTCGTGTGCGTGGTCCTGGCCGGCTATCTCTTCACGCCGGTTCTGGTCGGGGGCTCCTGGGCGCGGGCGTTCGGCGAGGACGTCGCGCTCCTGGCCGAGTCCTACAGGGTGCGCGCGCGTCTCCTGGCGCTGCTCGGCGGCGCGGCCGTCGTGTTCGCGGTGGGGCTCCTGGACGACGTCCTGGGCAACCGCTTTCCGGTCTGGCTCAAGGCCGCAGGCCAGCTCCTCGCGGCCGTCATCCTGGTTGCGGCACCAGGCGTCCGGACCTACGTCTTTCCTTTCGACTGGATGAACGTGGTCATCACGCTGATCTGGATCGTGGGCATGACGAACGCCTTCAACCTGCTCGACAACATGGACGGGCTGTCCGCGGGCGTGGCCCTCGTCGCTTCCGGGATCCTCACGCTCAACGCGTGGCTGCTCGGCGAGTACTTCATCACGCTGATCTTCGCGGCCTTCATGGGCAGCCTGCTCGGCTTCCTGTTCTTCAACTTCAACCCCGCGTCGGTCTTCCTGGGTGATTGCGGGAGTCTCGTGATCGGCTACCTGATGGGCTCGCTGACGCTGCTCGAGCGCTACGTGACCCACGCCTCGAGCACGCTCTTCCCGGTGCTGATGCCGGTGGTGGTGCTCGCGGTGCCGATCCTGGACACGGCCACGGTCGTGGCGATCCGGCTCCGGGAGGGCCGGCCCATCTACGTGGGTGACAGCCGGCACCTCTCCCACAAGCTCGTCTCGCTCGGCTTCTCGCAGCGCGCCGCGGTCTTGTTCATCTACCTGGTCACGTTCTCGCTTGGCCTCGGGGCGTTCTCGCTCGTCGACGCTTCGCCCCAGCGCAGCCTGGTCATCCTGCTTCAGCTCGCGGGCTTCGTCTCGCTGCTGATGATCCTGATGTTCGCTGCCCCGGCGCCCAGGGCCGATGGATGAGCCCGCTGCTGCTCTGTGCTGTGGTGGCGCTCGAGCCGCCGCCCACCGTCGTGAGCGTGGTGTCTGAGCGGCGAGGAGCGGTCCACGAGCTCCGCGTCACCACGGCGCCGGAGCTGGCGTCGGTCCGCGTCGACCACGAAGGCTCGACGCTTCGGATGACGATCTCGGGTTTGGCCGGCGGGGCCGTGGGGTTGCCGGCCGCCGAGGGGCCGATCGAATCGATCTCGGCCGAGCAGCACGAGTCGTCATTGCGCATCACGCTAACAATTGCCGAGAGAGCCCGCCTGAGCGTGCAGCGGGAGGCCGAATCCCTGTCGGTGATGGTGGTCCCGGAAATCGACGTGCGACCTGCGGACCGGCCCAGCGTCGAGCAGCTCTACCCCCTGCTGTTTCCCCACGGCCTGGGGGCCGACGCCCCCGCCGCAACCGACGTGGCGACTGGAGATGCCGGAGAACCAGGTCTCGTCCTGGGGCCCCTCAGCATCAACCCCAGGCTCATCGTGTCCTTCATCGACGCCGAGTCGACGTTTCTCGGAACCCCCGAACCCACCCGCGTGAGCTACTGGCAGGTGGTCCCGTCGCTGGACGCCGTCGCGACGTTCCCGCTGGGCAACAGCGTGCTGAAGGCCTCCTACGAGCCCTTCTTCCGCCGCGGCTCGAGTCTCGGGATCGTCAACGAGACCACCCATTCTGCAACCGCCTCGTTGACATCGCCGCTGAGCGCCACGTCCACCTTTGACGCCAGCTACCGATTCCTGCGGGGCTCGCTGGAATCGAGGGAGGTCGATCCGGGAGGGGAGTTCTTCTACGGTCTCGGGCGGTTCACGCGGCACGCGCTGAACGGAGCGCTCGCCATCGACACCGGGCCGAGGAGCGGGCTCACGGCGAGCAGCTACTACCGCACCGTCGGCATCGACGATCCGCTGCGCACCGCGTACTTCAGCCACCACGTGATCGGTGTCCGAGGAGGAGCGCGCTACGAGGTGACGCCAACGGCGGAGGTCACGGCGGGCTACGGCCACGAGCGCATTCCCGAGCCGGAGTCGCGCAGTGTGGCTGAATCCAGCGCCCATGTGGCGTTCGTTCGCGTCGATGGAGATCTCGGTGCGTTCATGACCGGCGGCGTCGAGGTCGCATTTCGAGCACAGCAGAACCCCCGAGCTGCGAGCGGTGCCGAGCAGTTCCGCGGGCTCACGTTCAGCGGGGAAGTGAGGCGGGACTTCTCGTACAGCTCGTCCTTGACTCTCGGAGCACGCCGGGCGACCCTTCCCTCTTACTTCGAGAACAACCCCTTCTACGTGAGCACCGTGTTCGATGCCCGGCTCTCGCTCCCGCTACCGTTGGCCGGCACGCTGACGGCCGGCGTGGCCGCGGGGTGGAACGACTATCCCCTGGATGCCGACGGGCTCGGTGAGCCGCGCCGGGATCGGCTCCTGGGCTGGTCGATCGGGCTGGCGCGACCCCTCACGGGTCGCGCCTACCTGCGGGCGGACTACCGTCACGATCGCCGTCGCTCCAACATCGACGCGTTCGATGTCGACAGCCACGCCTTCACGGTGCAGCTCGGCGTCGGCCTGTTCGGTAGCGCCATTCCATGACGCTGGCGCTCCTCATGGCCCTGGCGCTCGGGATTCAGGCGAATGGCTCAGCGAGCACAGAGGCCCCCGCGGTCACATCTCCCACGGCTCCGGCCCCCTACCGGGTCGGAGCGGGGGACGTGCTGGCCGTGACTGTGGTGGGCCACCAGGATCTCTCCGTCTCGCCCACCGTCCAGCCCGACGGCACGATCTTCCTGCCGCTGGTGCGCAACGTCCCCGTGGCGGGCCTCACGCTCGCCGAGATCCAGCGCAAGCTCACCAACCTGCTCGAGAAGGACTACCTCGTCGATCCGTCCGTCAACGTCGAGATCAAGGAGTACCAGAGCCAGTACGTGGTCGTGCTGGGCGAGGTCAACGAGCCGGGCAGAAAGGCGCTGCGGGGCGAGACTCGCCTCGTCGACGCGCTGGTCGAGGCCAAGGGCTTCAAGCCCAACTCCTCGACGGAGCTGACGATCACCCGTATGGAAGGCACCTTCGCCACGGGGGAGCGAACGCTGCGCATCCGCCTGAGCGGTTCGGAGATGACCCCCCAGGACCAGGTCAACCTGAGCATCCCGCTCCGCCACGGTGACGTGATCACCGTCCTGGGGTTGAGCCGTGTTACGGTGCAGGGAGAGGTCAATCGTCCGGGGCTCTTCCCGACCGACGGACAGCTCACGGTGACCGGAGCGATCGCTCTCGCTGGCGGCCGGACGCGGTTCGGCAGCGGCAACGTCCAGGTGCGCCGGCCCGGGGCAGACGGTGAGTCGGGGGAGATCTTCGACGTCGACCTCGGGGACGTGTCGAAGGGCGAAGCGGAGGATCTCCGCCTGGAGCCCGGCGACGTCGTGACGGTGCCACGGCGGCGGTTCTGAGCCGATGACGCAGCCTTTGCAGCACGAGTCCGCCAGCGAGTTCGACGTCCGGTACTACGCCGAGCTGCTGTGGCGGGGCCGCTGGATCGTCGTGGCGGCGGCTCTCGCTGGGATGGCCCTGGGCATCCTCTACGGGTTCCTGCAGATACCCGCCTACCGCGCCACCGCGACGCTGAAGCTGGAGCCGCCGACGCCCCCGTTCATGGACGTCAACCAGGTCGCGGTCTATGCGGCCGGCAACTACTGGGCGAACCTGGGCTACTACAACACCGAGTATCAGATCCTCCGCTCGAAGCCCCTCGCGGATGGCGTGGCCGAGCGGCTCAAGCTTGCGGAACAGGCTCCCTACAAGGGGATGGCCGACCCGGCGCGGGCCATCCAGGGCAGCCTCTCCGTCGCACCGGTGCCGGAAACGCAGCTCGTCTCGTTGACCGTGACGCATCAGGATCCCGAGACGGCAGCTCAATGGGCAAACGCGTGGGCCGAGGAGTACGTCGACCAGACCAACTTCAACCGCTTCGAGTCGGCGCGGAAGATCTACGAGTGGCTCCAGCAGCGCGTCACGAAAACCGAGGAGCAGATGCGCGACGCCCAGGGCCGGCTCTTCGAGACCTACCGGGACCAGGACCTGCTGGTGCCCGAGGGGGGTGTCTCGGCGCTCACCCAGTCGATCAGCAGCCTGAACCAGGCCTACGTCGAGGCGCAGGGGCGGCGCATCTCCATCGAGGCCGCCGTCCAGCAGGCGCGCGAGTTCAAGGAGCAGGGCAAACCCCTCGATGCCATCCCCCAGGTGGCCAACGATTCGGCCGTCGCTGCCTTCAACGGTCGCCTGGCCGCCATCGAGCTGGAGCTGTCCAACCTGCGGGAGAGCTTCAGGGATGGGCACCCCCAGGTCCAGCAGGCGCTCGTCCAGCGGGACTCCGTTCGAACCGCGAAGGCCGAGCGAGCCGACCGGATCATCGACGCGCTCCAGGTCGAGTACGCCCAACTCCGCCGCAAGGAGCAGGAGCTGAAGCTGGCCGTGGACAGGCGCATGGAGGAGGCGGCATCCCAGAGCCAGCGCGCCGCCGAGCTGGAGCTGCTCAAGAAGGAGTCCGACTCGGCCGAGGGGCTCTACGACGTCCTGCTCCAGAAGATGAACGAGAGCGACATCGCGACGTCGGTCACGGCGAACAGCCCGCGCGTCGTGGAGCCGGCCACGGTCCCGGGGTCCCCGGTCTACCCCAACAAGCCGCGCATGGCGGGGATCGCCCTCATGCTCGGCCTCGGCCTGGGGGTGGCCCTGGTCCTCGGGCGCGACTACCTCGACAACACCGTCAAGGGCCCGGAGGACATCGAGCGGTACCTGCACCTCGACCTGCTCGCGGCCGTCCCCCGCTACGGCGACGCCGAGTCGCACCTCGTGACCGAGGCCTACCAGAACCTCCGGACCGCGCTGATCTTCGCGCGGAAGGAGAACCGAGGGCACGTGGTGCTCGTGGCGGGTACCGCGCCGCAGGAGGGAAAGACGACCACCCTCGTCAACCTGGGCCGGCTCCTGGCCAGCGGCGGCGAGAAGGTGGTCGTCCTCGACTTCGACCTGCGGCGCGCGAACCTCCACCGCCAGCTCGGCCTGGAGCGGGAGCCGGGTCTGACGGACTACTTCATCGGCAAGGCCAAGGTCGACGACCTGCTGCGGCCCACCCGCGAGCCGAACATGCACGCCCTCACGGCCGGTCCGCTGCCGCCCAACCCGCCCGCCCTCCTCGCCCGCAAGGCGCTGTCCGAGCTGCTGGACGAGCTGCGTTCCAAGTTCGATTGGGTGCTGCTGGACTCACCGCCATTGGCTTCAGTCACGGATGCGGTGCTCCTGGCCCGCCAGGCCGACACCACGATCATGGTCGTCCAGCACAACAAGGTGGACAAGAAGGTGGTCCGCCGGACCATCACAGCGCTCCGCAAGGTCACGCCGGACCTCCTGGGCGCGGTGCTGAACGTCGTGGACATCAAGGCCCAGGGCTACTACTACTACTACTACCAGCACCACCAGGACGCCGCGGACCAGAAGAAGAAGTCCCCGCCGAAGGACGCTCCCACCACCGCCTGATGACTCTGCCTCGCCGGGCGTGGAGCGTCGCTCTGGCCATGGCCCTGCCCTTGCTCGCATCGAGCCCGAGCGCCTGGAGTCAGCCCGTCTCGGTCGCCCGCGTGGCTTACGTCGAGGGCTTCGCGGAGCGCTCGGGCCTGGAGAGCGACTGGGGGGTCCTGGAGGAGGGCACGGTCGTCCAGATCGGCGACCGCTACCGGACCGGGCCCGGCTCCCGGGCGCGGATCGACTTCCGCTGGATGTCGGTCGCGATCGACGGCGAGTCGCAGCTCAGCATTCCGAACGCGTTCCTGCTGTCGGCCGAGCTGGACCACGGCCGGGTGGAGCCCTACTCGCCCAGCGGCGCGATGCTCAAGATGGTCACGGCCGAGGCCAGCGTGCGCGGCTCCGGGCGGGTGGTCGTGCGGCGCCGAGATGGGGTAACCCTGGTCTCGGTGCGCGAGGGAGAGTTCACGGTGCAACGCGGGGTCGAGGAGCCCGTCGAGGTGCGCGCGGGCCACGGGTTGATCGTTCGCGCGGCGGGCGACCTGGAGGTCGTGGCGCTGGCACCTCCACCCGAGGGGCTGGAGCCGGGGCGCGACCCCGGTTACGTGCGCCGTGGCGAGCCCGTGGCTCTCTCCTGGAAGGGCGAGCCGGGGATGGCGTACCACATCGAGCTACTCGGACACACCGGCGAGGAGGTGGTCCTCGGACGGGACGTCTCGGGCACGGGGTTTCCCCTGGCGATCCCCTGGGAGGGGACATTCCAGTGGCGGGTGGCTGCGATCGGTGACGAAGGGCTCGAGGGGATGCCGTCTGCGCCCGGGGTTGTCTGTATCGTCGACCAGTAGCCGGGTCGGCGCCGGCTACGGAATCACGGGGCTCGCCGGAGGGAGCGTGATCCCGGGCGGAAGGCCATCCTCCGAGGGCGGCCCCAGCGGGTTCCCTCCCGGCGGCAATGGGTTGCCCCCGAAGGGGGGCGGGCTCCCGGGTCCCTGAATGCTCGCGCTCGGGTCACCGGCGACGCGCGCCCCCAGCGAATCGGCCGGCGGGATGTCGCCGCAGAACTCTCCCCACGCCTCGGCGCGCTTGCCGCCGATGAACTCCATCGCCTCCACGGCCTTGGGCCGCGTGATCGGGCCCGCCTCGCCCAGCTCCAGTCCCAGGCTCTCCAGGGTCGCGATGTAGTCCAGGGGGCTGTCCTTCTTCTTGACGATCCGCACGCGCTGTACCACGGAGCCCGGGCCCACGTTCACGGCCAGGGAGTGGGTCCCGGCGTCGAAGCGGTTCGACAGCACCGGCCACCAGCGCGGCGGCTCGTTCGAGGGGCACAGCACGGCCTTCTGGCAGCCGTCGGCGGTCCAGCTCTGGCCGCCCCGGACGTCGGCGAAGGCGTAGACGCTGTAGAGGCCGTCCGTGGGGATGTCGATCTTGAGGATCGCCTCGCGGCCACTCGCGCCGCCGCGCAGCCAGTAGGCGTCGAGGCGCTCGGGGGCCGAGGCCAGCAGCGGCTCGGGCTCCCCCGCGATGACCACGAAGTCCTCGGCACCGTGCTCGATGGGTGTCGCGGCCGGGGGCAGCTCATGCTCCATGTCCAGGGCCTGGAGCGTGGTCACGGCCACGTCGTAGACGTGGGCCACCGACGTGGGTCGCCAGCCCCCGAGCGGCTCCACCGGGTTCAGGCACGGCGGCGCCAGCTCCACGTACTCGAGGTCGCACCCCTCGGGGAGCTGGAAGGAGGCGTAGTAGACCCCGGGGTCCAGGTGCCGGGCGCCGATGTCCACCCAGCCGGGATCCGCCGGCAGGCCGAAGCTCATGCGCTGGGCCAGGCCGCCGCTGCGCTCGTCGACCATCACGTGGCCGCTCAGCTCGCTGGTTCCGGACACCCGGGCCCGGAAGCGGTAGGTGCCGCCCCGCACCACGGCCATGTGGTACGTGGCCTCGCCGCCGATCGGGTCCACCACGGTCAGCAGCCGGGTGCCGTCGGCCCGCTCGTGAAGCTCCATCCCCGCGCTGCGCAGGTAGTGGCCGGCGGGGTAGGCCAGGCTCTCGCGCCAGGAGAGCGCCGAGAAGACGTGGGAGGCGCGCGTGCTGGGCGCGAGCGCCTCCTCGAGGTCCAGGCCGCGGAGCACCATCCGGGCCCACTCGGGGTGGGTCACCGGGGACTGCCGGGGGTCGCCGTAGAGCGGAACGAGCCCGGCGACGACCGCCGCGGTGGTGAGGATCAGGAAGTGGGATCGGGACCGGCGACGGCGCTTGTGGACTCGCTTCACGGCAACACCCCTCACTTCGAGTGTAGGAGAGGTAACCGCCACTGTCAAAGGACGGATTTCGGGAGTTGCCGGGGGCCCGGGTCGGGGCTAGGCTGGGGCGTATTTCTTTACGCTCCAGGAGGTTCCGCTTGCCCAGGAAACACATCCGGACGTCCGAGGCGCCCGCCCCGATCGGCCCCTACTCCCAGGGCATCGTGGCCGGGGGGTTCCTGTTCGCCTCCGGCCAGATCGCTCTCGACCCGAAGACGAACGAGCTGGTGGAAGGAGACGTCGAGGTCCAGACCGAGCGCGTCATGGAGAACCTGATGGCGATCCTGCGCGAGGCCAAGCTGGACGCGAGCCGCGTGGCGAAGGCCACGATCTACCTCGCGAGCATGGACGACTTCCCGCGCATGAACGGCGTCTACGGGCGCTACTTCCCCAAGGACCCGCCGGCCCGGTCGACGGTGGAGGTCTCCCGGCTGCCCAAGGGCGTGGCCGTGGAGATCGACCTGATCGCGGTGTTCTGAAGGTGCCCCCGCTGGCGGGCACCGGTGTCCGAGACGCGTTGAGGGGAGTTCCCACCGCGTGGTACCATGCCCGCTTGCAAAGGAGAGCCGCGCTTCCGGGCTGACGCTCGAAACCCATGGTCCAGTTCAACTTCAGCGAACGGACCATCAAGGCGAAGGTGGTCTACTACGGCCCGGCTCAGTCCGGTAAGACCACGAACCTTGAGCAGGTCCACGCCCTGACCGATCCGTCCGGGCAGAACCGCCTCGTCTCCCTCAACACCTCGCAGGACCGCACGCTCTTCTTCGACCTCTTGCCCTTCAGCCTGGGCACGGTGTCGGGCTACGACTTCCAGGTGCAGCTCTACACGGTGCCGGGGCAGGTGCAGTACAACGCCACGCGGCGCGTGGTGCTGGCCGGGGCCGACGCCGTGGTGTTCGTGGCCGACTCGCGCAAGGCGATGGTCAAGGAGAACCAGGCGGCCTTCGAGAACATGAAGGTCAACCTGCTCGCGAACCGCCTGGTGCCCGAGAAGGTTCCGCTGGTGATGCAGTGGAACAAGCGCGACCTCACCGACCTGCAGAGCGAGGAGGAGCTGACCAAGGCGCTCAACCCCTGGAAGCGCCCGGCGATCCCCGCGGTGGCCATGAACGGCGAGGGGGTGATCCCCACCTTCATCGCCGTCACGCAGGTGATGCTCGCGGCCATCGCACTCAAGTACAACCTGAAGGACAAGGGTCTCGACCCGGAGGCCGTCCCGGAGCTGGTGGAGAAGGCCTTCGAAGCGTTGATGGCCGAGGCGAAGAAGCAGCAGCCCCCGCAGCCGCCGCCGCCTCCGCCGGGGGTGCAGGCGGCGCCGCCGGTGCAGCCGAAGCCGGCCAAGGTGGTCGTGAAGCACGCGCCCGACCAGAGCCAGGCGGGGTCGCTGCAGGCGTCCCCCGACTCGGGTCTCGTCTCCGAGGAGCTGCTGCAGCGCGCGATCAAGGCCAACGTGGAGCTGGCCGAGGCGCTGGCCGGCGTGGTGCGCCACATGAACCGCGGGCTCGGCGAGATCCTCTCCCAGGTGGAGCTGGTCAAGGTCTACAAGGAGGAGGACAAGAAGGTCGCCGCTGTGGAGAACATCTTCAAGGAGGCGAACCGGCTGCGCGGCGTGATCCAGCAGCTCGGCCAGGCGGGGGCGCCCGCTTCCGCGGCCCCGGCCAACCAGCCGCCGCCGCTGCGGCCCACGCCCTCGGGGAGGGTGCCCCAGGTCTCCGACCTGAGCCTGGCGCTCCGCGACGCGATCAGCCTGGTCAAGGGGACGCTCGACGCCCGGGGGCTGTCGGTGCACCTGCAGGTGACCTCGGGGACGCAGCTTCCGCGGCTGCCCGGGGAGAGCCTGCGGCGCGCCGTGGGGGCGCTGCTCGAGGGGGTATCGGCCACGGTCATGGGCGGCAGCAGCGCCACGCTGCGCTGCGAGAAGAAGCCCGTGGTGCTGCGGGGACGGAACGGCGAGCAGATGCGTCGCGATTTCCTGATGGTGGCCCTGAAGCACGCGGGGAGCCTCTCGGCCGAGGACCAGCAGCGGATTCTGCAGGGCGGGGACCAGGGGCCCCTGGGTGAGGCCTGGCGGCTGACCCGGGAGATGGGGGGCTTCGTGCGCTTCGCGCCCCTGGCGGCGGGGGGGCAGGAGGCGCGGCTGTTCCTGCCGGCGAACTGAGCACGGCCGGCTCGGTCGTGTGCGCGAACCTCATGCAGTGAGTGCGAGCCGCCGGCTGCGCGTTCTCGCACTGGTTCCCTACCCGCTGGACCTGACTCCGAGCCAGCGCTTTCGAATCGAGCAGTGGAGCCCCCATCTGAGCAGGCTGGGGATCGACGTCACCTTCGTACCGTTCGGCTCCGACCGGCTCCACCACATCCTGCACCGCGGCGGCCAGGTGGCGTCGAAGGCGCTGCACATGTCTCTGGCGCTGGCTGCTCGATTTCGTGACGCGTGGCAGGCAGCGGCTTACGACGCCGTCTGGGTGGCGAGGGAGGCGAGCCTGGTGGGGCCCGCATTGGCAGAGCGGCTCGCCGTGTACCGCCGCCCGGCCATGATCTTCGATTTCGACGACGCCGTCTGGGTCCGATACGTCAGCCCGACAAACCGCTTCTTCTCCTACCTCAAGTGCCCGGGCAAGACTCGCACCCTGTGCCGCAAAGCCGCTGCGGTCAGCGCCGGCAACGAGCATCTGGCTGAGTACGCCCGGCCCCTCAATGCCAATGTATGGGTGGTGCCGACGACGGTGTCCCTGGAGGCGTACCAGCCCCGGTCCGGCTCAGGGAGCGGGGTCCCCGTCATCGGTTGGACGGGAAGCCACAGCTCGGCGCAGTACCTGAGCCTGGTTTCCGGAGCGCTGACACGGCTGCGTCAGCGGCGAGAGTTTCGCCTGCTCATCGTCGGCGCCGAAGGCATCTCGGTGCCGGGTGTGGACACGACCTGCAAGCCCTGGCGCTCCGAGACCGAGGTAGCGGACATCGAACCGTTCGACATCGGCATCATGCCGCTCCCGGACGAGCCGTGGGCCCGGGGCAAGTGCGCGCTCAAGGCGATTCAGTACATGGGTCTCGCGGTGCCTCCCGTGGTGAGCCCCGTGGGCGTGAACGCGACGGTCGTCGAGCACGGTCGCACGGGCTTCCACGCCACCACCGAGGACGAATGGGTCGAAGCCCTGGACGCTCTACTCGGGGACGCGGAGAAACGGCGTCGCATGGGCACGGCCGCCAGGGAGGTCGTCGCTCGCCACTACTCAGCCGAAGCCCAAGCTCCGCGTGTCGCCGAAATGATTCGCGGGATCACCTCGCCGGGGATCACCTCGCCGGGGTCAGAGCTTCGAACTTGATGATTAAGAACCCCTCCTCACCGGGCCTTGTGGCCACATCAGTGGTACCCTGTGGCTACATGGGAGGCGACCTGTGGCAAGCGTCGGCGTGCGTGAGCTGCGAGACAACCTGAGCGAGTACCTGCGCCGGGTTCGGGCGGGAGAGTTGCTCGTGATCACGGATCGAGGAAAGGCGATCGGGGAGCTGGGTCCAGCCGCAAGGGGGCGCTGCGCGGAGCGAGCGCATGCTCTTGTCCGCAGGGGAGTCGCTGTCTGGAGTGGCGGTAAGCCGAAGGGACTGGTGGCTGCGCCGCGCCCGAAGGCTGGCTTGGTGTCGGAGGCGGTGATCGAGGATCGGGGTTGATTCTCTATCTCGATACGAGCAGCCTGGTGAAGCTGTACGTCGAAGAGCCCGGGTCGGGGCACGTGCGCCGGCTGGTGGAGGCCGCCGAGATCGTCGCGGCGTCCGTGCTCGCCTATCCCGAAGCGCGAGCAGCGTTCGCCCGGCGCCGCCGAGAGCGGAGCCTGACGCTCGCTGACCACCGCCGCGCCAAGGAGGCTCTCGACGCAGACTGGCCGAGA